>OMBX01000835.1_pt1 | contig 13851 bp, 11 predicted proteins | sample 1644931 | NCBI WGS metagenome assembly OMBX01 (sample SAMEA103958165, study PRJEB25191) | human gut metagenome | biome: human-associated habitat [ENVO:00009003]; feature: intestine environment [ENVO:2100002]; material: feces | place: Germany | collected 2013/2015
GTTCTACTATATGAACCTGGTCACCGTACAGCGCCTGCAACGCAACCCGACCGTGAAGGCCGAAATCCAGTTGCGGGGCTTCGCCGAGAATGCCGCCGAAGGCGACACGCAGCAGAAGCAGGGCATCCCCGTAGGCTTCTTCACCTACCCCATCAGCCAGGCAGCCGACATCACGGCATTCAAGGCCACGACCGTCCCTGCGGGCGAAGACCAGGAGCCGATGATCGAACAGACCCGCGAGATCGTCCACAAGTTCAACACGGTATACGGCCCGGCACTCGTCGAGCCCGAGATCCTGCTGCCGGAGAATGCGGTCTGCATGCGTCTGCCGGGCACCGACGGCAAGGCTAAGATGTCGAAATCGCTCTGCAACTGCATCTACCTCTCGGACAGCGCCGACGAGGTGAAGAAGAAAGTCATGGGGATGTATACCGATCCCGACCACCTGCGCGTCGAAGACCCGGGCAAGGTGGAGGGCAACACGGTGTTCACCTACCTCGATGCCTTCAGCCGCCCCGAGCATTTCCCGAAATATCTGCCCGACTACCCGTCGCTGGACGAGCTGAAGGCGCATTACCGCCGCGGCGGCCTGGGCGACGTGAAGGTCAAGAAATTCCTGATCGCCGTGCTCAATGAGACGCTGGAACCGTTCCGCGAACGCCGCAAATACTACGAAGGCCGCATCGAAGAGGTCTATGAGATTCTCCGCACCGGTTCGGAGGCTGCCCGGCAAATGGCCTCGCAGACACTCGACGACGTGAAGCGGGCCATGAAGATCAACTATTTCGACGACAAACGGCTTATCGCCGAACAAGCCGAGCATTTCGCTCGCAAACAATAGGATGCAGTTACGCACCGAGCATATCTACCGCGAGTTCCTCCGCCTGACCCGGCGGTTGAGCAACAGCCAGATCATGATGCTGCTGGCTGTCGTGGTCGGTATACTCGCCGGACTGGGCACCTACCTGTTCGAAATACTGCTGCACGGCATCAAGAGCGGGCTGATACGCTGGTTCCCGGTGGACAGTGCGCATGTCCTGTTCCTGATCTACCCCGCCATCGGCATCATACTCGCCACGCTGTTCGTAAAATACATCGTGCGCGACAATATTTCGGAGGGCGTAACGCGCGTGCTCTACGCCATGTCGAGCCGCAACTCGCGCATCCCGGGGCACAACTGCTGGACGTCGATCGTAGGCGGCGCCACGACCATCGGGTTCGGCGGTTCGGTGGGGCCCGAGGCGCCGATCGTACTGACGGGCGCAGCGATAGGCTCGAACGTCGGGCGGCTGGTGCGCCTCAATTACAAGCATACCACGCTGCTGCTCTGCTGCGGTGCCGGTGCGGCGCTGGCAGCCATCTTCAAGGCCCCGATCACGGGCGTGGTCTTCGTGCTGGAGATCCTGATGCTCGACATCACGGCCGGCTCCGTGATCCCGCTGCTGATCGCCTCGATCACGGCCACGACGATGGCTTTCATGCTGCGCGGCTTCGACCCCATACTGGCCGTGACGCTCCAGCCGCAGGACGCCTTCGAGCTGTGGCAGATACCGCTTTTCATCCTGCTCGGCGTATGCTGCGGGCTGATGTCCTGGTATTTCACCTCGACCAACCTGCGCGTGGGCAACTTCTTCCGTAAGATCGACAGCCAATATAAGAAATGGCTCGTCGGCGGCGCCGTGCTGGGCATCCTGATCTTCATCTTCCCGCCGCTCTACGGCGAAGGCTACGAAGGGTTCATGTCGCTGATGCACGGCCGCGCACAGGAGCTGTTCGACAATTCGCTCTTCTACCGCTTCCGGGAAATCGACTGGGTGGTCATCCTCTTCGTCATCGCCACGATGTTCTTCAAGGTCATCGCCATGGCCTCGACCAACGCCGCGGGCGGCGTGGGCGGAACCTTCGCGCCGTCGTTGTTCGTGGGGGCGTTCACGGGAGTCTCGATCGCCCTGCTGTGCAATGCATTCTTCGACTGGGACGTCTCGGTCGTCTCGTTCACGCTGGTGGGCATGGCCGGCGTGATGTCGGGCGTGATGAAGGCGCCGCTGACCTCGATCTTCCTCATCGCGGAGCTTTCGAACGGCTACGGACTGTTCATCCCGCTGATGATCACGGCCTGCATATCGTTCGCCGTAGACTATTACCTCGACCCCGACTCGATCTACACCAAACAACTGCGCCAGCGGGGCGAACTGCTCACGCACGACAAAGACCAGTCGGTATTCGTCTTCCTGAAGCTCGACGATCTGATGGAGACCGATTTCCTGCGCATCAAGGAGAATTTCACGCTGGGCGACATCGTGCACATCATCTCGACGGCACGCCGCAACATCTTCCCCGTGATCGACAACTTCGGACACCTGCTGGGTATCGTGCAGCTGGACGACCTGCGCGAAGACATGTTCAAACACGAAAAATACGGGCAGCCGATCTCCGACTACATGATCCAGCCCCCGGACAAGATACTCGAACACGAATTAATACAGGGCGTCATGGAGAAATTCGAGGACAAGCACACCTGGATGCTGCCCGTGGTCGACAAACAGAACCGCTACCTGGGCTTCATTTCCAAATCGCGCATCTTGAACGCCTACCGCGAACAGCTGGTGAAGATACAGCAGTAAACCGGGGTTTACCTCCGCATCTTCGCTACAATGCCCATAATCACTCCGCACCTCCCGTTGAAAAGGGAGGCTTTCCCCGATGATAAACCTACGGCAATATGACGACAGAAAATCCCTATCCCTGGGCCGACGGCATGAACTGCGCGGTTACGGTATGCGACACCGGGGGCACGATCCTCTACATGAACGACAAGGCGCGCACGACCTTCGCCCGGCACGGCGACATGATCGGCAAAAACCTCTTCGACTGCCACAGCGAACGGTCGCGCGGAATTATCCAGCGCCTGCTCGCCGACGGGGGCACGAATGCCTACACGATCGAGAAAAACGGCGTCCGCAAAATGATCTACCAGACAGCCTGGCGCGTGGACGGCATCGTGGGCGGGCTGGCAGAGATCTCGATGGAGATTCCCGCCGATATGCCGCATTACATCCGGGGCTGACCCGACGGCAAACCCGATCCGGCACAGCAGCGATGGCCGGTCACCGGCGCCAAGCATCGAGCGGCCGATGACAGGCGCCCGGGCCCGGTGTGTATGTACCGATACCAGCACCCGGTATCTGGATCCGGCATCCGGGGGAAGGCGGAAAAGCAGTTTGCGGAAATCCGGTTCCGGAACACAACCTGCGAACGGTCAACAACAGGCAGTGAAGACCAAACCGCGAATACCTGGCTGTGAACAATAAGCAGCGAACAGAAGCCGGTAAACAGAATGCAAGGACAGGAAAACGCGAACCGGTGACACCGGGCCGAATCCGGATTGAGCCGGTGAATTCCCGGGAATTGCGGACAAGATTTTTAGAGGGCCTTAAGGCCCTCTAATTTTTTAGCGTTCAAAAATTTTGTCGTGTTTGCTTGCCAAAATGCAAAATAAACTTTACATTTGTATTAGTCAAACCACTAAAACGATTACCGTATGCCTAAAAACCTTTTATTGCCGCACCGATGCAAACACCTCGCATCAATCCTGCTGATCGTCGCCCTGGCTTTCATTCTCATAATGATCCTCCGGCCGGTCGAAGAGGAGCGAACCGACACATGGCTCCTGTCGGCCGCAACGATCGCCATGATCGCTCTGCCGATAATCGCCCTCTCCCGTGAACGGATCGAAGACGAGTACATCTCTTCGATGCGCGGACAAACCCTGGTCGCCGTCATCTACATGTTCTTCATTGTCAACCTGCTCCGGATTCCTTTCTTCTACGTCGGAACCCGGATATTAACTTTGGGTGAGATCGTCCGAATCAAGGCATGGACGGACTGGCTTTCCAATCCGGTATTTATCTGCGCCGTATACGTAATCATTTTCAATCTGCGCTTGTGGCGGCTCCGATGCCGCACACCGGAAGCGGATGAAAATGCCTGACGGACCCTGTATCTGCAAAAACAAATAAAAAACTGCATTATGAAAAAAGACTATTTACTGCCCGTCGGTTTCAAGAAAATCGGATGGATATTGCTGCTTCCCTCCGTCCTGCTCGGCTGTTACATGCTTTTCCTGCAGGACAAACTGAACTGGCTCGACAGCCTGAACGAGCACCTGCTCAATAACACGGCCCTTATCGGCACGGCCACCGGCCTGATCTTCATAGGCTTCGCCCGCGAACGCAACGAAGACGAAATGATTACTTCGTTGCGGCTGAACAGCCTGTTCATCTCCGTATACGCCAACTACATATTACTGATCCTGCTGGCACTGTGTTTCTACGACTTCGAGTTCCTGACCTGCATGTTCGTACTGCTGTACACCATCCCGGCCATCTACTACCTGCTTTTCCGCATGGCCATGTACCGGCTTAACAAAACGCTCCGCGATGAAGAATAGGATTCGAGTCGAACGCGCCGAAGTACGCATGACCCAACAGCAGTTGGCCGATGCCATCGGCGTAAGCCGCCAGACCGTAAACGCCATCGAGGCCGGGCGCTTCGTCCCCTCGACGGTACTGGCACTGAAGATCGCCCGGATCTTCGGCAAACCCGTCGAACAGGTTTTCCAGCTCGAAGAGGGGGACTGACCCCGCGGAGGCATACCGCAGCAGACAAAACGCAAGGGGGACGGTACCAAGGTACCGTCCCCCTTGCGTTTCACGGCGGGCACGCCGTCCCGCATACGCAGCCCGTACAGGCGGCGTGACGCAGCAGCGAAAGCCCTATAATTTGATGTCGTAAATCTGAATCACGCCCTGCAATTTCCCGGCATCGTCCGTGACGAGCAGCGACGTGACCTTGTTCCGGGTCATCATCTTCTCGGCCTCGATCAGTTTCTTATCCGCGGAGATGGTTTTCGGGCTGGGCGTGGCGATATCGGCGGCCTTGATATTGAAGAACTCGGCGCGGCGGCGCTCCATCGCACGGCGCACGTCGCCGTCGGTCACGATGCCCTCGATCCGGTCGCCCTCGCAGATGATGATAAGCCCCAGCCCGCCCTTGCTGATGGCGTGGATCATATCCGTCGCCGAGCAGTCGGGCGCCACGACCGGAAGGTCGTGCGAACGCATCACGTTGCCCACGGTCATCAGCAGGCGACGCCCGAGGCTGCCGCCCGGATGCAGGCGTGCGAAATCGACGCTCGTGAAGCCCCGCATCTGCATGAGTGACACGGCCAGCGCATCGCCCATGGCGATCTGCGCCGTGGTCGAGGTCGTCGGCGCGAGGTGCAGGATACAGGCTTCCTCTTCGACGCTCACGTCGAGATGGATATCGGAATTCTTCGCCAGCGCCGATTCGGGGTTGCCCGTCATCGACACCAGCTTGTTGCCGTTGGAGTGGATGAAAGGCACGATCTTCAGGATTTCGTCGGTCTCGCCCGAATAGGAGAGCGCCAGCACGATGTCGTCCGTCGAGATCATCCCCAGATCGCCGTGGAAGGCCTCGCCGGGATGCAGGAAGAAACTCGGGGTTCCGGTCGAGGCCAGCGTCGCGGCGATCTTGCGCCCGACGAGCCCCGACTTGCCCATGCCGGTGACGATGCATTTGCCGCTGCATGCGAGGATCAGCTCCACGGCATCGGCGAAATTGTCACCCAAGGTCTCCTTCATGTGCTTGAGCGCCAGCATCTCGGTATTGATGGCCTTGCGGGCCAGGTCGAGGATCTGCGCTTTGGTGGTATCGGTCATTATAGCAAGGTTTTAATGAGATTCTCCAGATCGTCGAGTTGCAACATGTTGGGGCCGTCGCTCCTGGCGCAGTCGGGGCAGGGGTGCACTTCGAAGAAGAAGCCGTTGGCACCGAACTCCCGTGCCGCCCGGGCCATGGCCGGCACGAACTCGCGGTTGCCTCCCGTCGTACCGCCCGCACCGCCGGGACGCTGCACCGAATGGGTACAATCCATCACCACGGTCTGCGCGATGCGCAGCATGTCGGGGATATTGCGGAAATCGACCACCAGATTGTTGTAACCGTAGATATTGCCGCGTTCGGTGAGCCATATTTCCGAAGCCCCCGCATCGCGCGCCTTCTCATAGGGGTACTGCATGTCCAACCCCGAAAGGAACTGCGCCTTTTTGATATTCACGGTCTTGCCCGTCCTGGCCGCGGCGGTGAGCAGGTCGGTCTGCCGGCAGAGGAAGGCCGGGATCTGGATCACGTCGACGACCTCGCCCACAGGCGCGGCCTGCCACGCCTCGTGGATGTCGGTCAGCAGGCGCAGCCCCCACTTCGCCCGCACGTCGGCGAGCATACGCAACCCCTTTTCGAGTCCGGGGCCGCGGAACGAGGAGATCGAGGTGCGGTTGGCCTTGTCGAACGAGGCCTTGAAGATAATATCCGTCCCGAGGGCCTTGTTGATCGCCACGAGGCGTTCGGCCACGGTGTCGAGCAACTCGGCGGATTCGATGACGCATGGGCCGGCGATGAATTTCATAGCTGTCATTTTATAAATTCCGGATGGTGTGACAAAAACTCCTCGGCACGTGCGAGGTCTTGGGGTGTGTCGATGCCGATGGTCTCGACGTCGGTGATGCCCACGCCGATCCTGTAGCCGTTTTCGAGCCAGCGGAGCTGCTCGAGCGACTCGGCCTTTTCGAGCGTGGACTGCGGCAACGCCGTGACGGCACGCAGCACCTCCGTGCGGAAGGCATAGAGGCCGATGTGCTTGTAGAACGTATGGTGCGCAAGCCACTGCGAGCGTTCGACGCCGCGCAGGTAAGGGATGACCGAACGCGAAAAATAGATGGCCCGCGACTGCGCATCGAGCACCACCTTCGGCGAATTGGGGTTTTCCAGCGCGGCCAGGCCGTCCGCTTCGGCAAAGGGTTTCACGAGCGTGGCGATGTCCGTCGCGGGATCGTCGAAGCAGCGCTTCACGGCTTCGAGCTGCGACGCCCGGATGAAAGGCTCGTCGCCCTGCACGTTGACGACCACGTCGTAGGGCTTTCCCTGCCTGAGGTAGGCTTCCCAGCAGCGATCCGTGCCGCTCTTATGGTCTGCCGAGGTCATCTCGGCCTTGCCGCCGAACGCCACCACGGCATCGTAAATCCGCTCGTCGTCCGTGGCGACCACGGCATCGTCCAGTACGCCCGCCACCTGCTCGTAGACCCGCCGGATAACGGGTTTCCCGCCCAGCACAGCCAACGGTTTGGCCGGGAAGCGGGTCGACGCATAACGCGCCGGTATGATTGCGATAAATTTCATCGGCAGAGGAATTGATCCATAAAATTAAAAAAGTAAAAGGTGAAAAACAAAACTTTCCACCTTTTACTTCTTTCGGGTCGCTATATGAGCGCCTGTTTCAGCACTTCGTCGTTGGTCTTCACGTAATGGAAGGTCAGTCCGTCGATGTATTCGGGCTTGATCTCGGCGATGTCCTTGCGGTTCTCCTCCGAGAGGATCAGCTCGTTGATCCCGGCGCGTTTGGCCGCCAGAATCTTCTCCTTGACGCCGCCCACCGGCATCACACGGCCGCGGAGCGTCGTCTCGCCCGTCATGGCGATACGATCCCGGACTTTCCGCCCCGTGTAGGTCGAAACGATCGAGGTCACCATCGTAATGCCGGCCGAAGGGCCGTCCTTCGGGATCGCACCCTCGGGGACATGGATGTTGATGTCGTTCTTCTCGAACAGCGCGGGGTCGATACCCAGCTCCTTGCTGTGTGCCATCACCCACTCGTGGGCGATCGTAGCGGACTCCTTCATCACATCGCCCAGGTTACCCGTCAGGCTGACCTTGCCCTTGCCGGGCGTCAGCACCGACTCGATGTAGAGGATGTCGCCGCCGACCTCCGTCCAGGCCAGGCCCGTCACGACGCCCGTCATGCCGCCCACCTCGTACTCTTCCTTGAGGAACTTGGGCATGCCGAGGATCTTTTCGACCTCCCTGGCCGAAACCTCCGGGGCGAAAACCTCGTCGAAGGCGATCTGCTTGGCTCGGGCGCGGGCGATCTTGGCCAGCAGTTTGTCGAGCGAGCGGACACCCGACTCGCGGGTATAGCCGGCGATGATGCCTTCGACTACCTCGGGGGCCATCGTGAGCTCCTGCTCCTTGATGCCGTGCGCCTCGCGCTGCTTGGGCAGCAGGTGGTCGAGCGCAATGCGCACCTTCTCCTCGATCAGGTAGCCGGCGATATTGATCATCTCCATGCGGTCGCGCAGCGCCGGTGCGATGTTGGCGATATTGTTGGCCGTGGCGATGAACAGCACTTTCGACAGGTCGTACTCCATGTCGATGTAGTTATCGTGGAAGGTGGTGTTCTGCTCCGGGTCGAGCACCTCGAGCAGCGCGCTCGACGGGTCGCCGTGGTTCGAAACGGTCACCTTGTCCACCTCGTCGAGGATGATGACCGGGTTCGACGAACCGCACCGCTTGATGGTCTGGATGATCCGTCCCGGCATGGCGCCGATGTAGGTGCGGCGATGCCCGCGGATTTCCGACTCGTCGTGCAGGCCGCCGAGCGAAATACGCCCGAACTTGCGGCCCAGCGCCGCCGCCACGGACTTGCCCAGCGAGGTCTTACCCACACCCGGAGGGCCGTAGAGGCAGAGTATCGGGGATTTGAGGTCGCCCTTGAGCTTGATGACGGCCAGGTGTTCGAGGATACGCTCCTTGACCTCCTCCAGCCCGAAATGGTCGCGGTCGAGCTGCTCGCGCGCGCAATTCAGATCGAGGTTGTCCTTGGTCACCTCGTTCCACGGGAGTTCCAGCAGCAGTTGCAGGTAGGTCATCTGCACCGAATATTCGGCCACGGCGGGATTCAGCCGCTCGACCTTCTGCAACTCTTTCTCGAAGGTTTCGCCGACCTCCTTGGGCCAGTTCTTCTTCTTGGCCTCCTCGCGCATCTTCTCGATGTCGGCATCGGCGCCGTCGCCCAGTTCGTCCTGGATCGTGCGCATCTGCTGCTGCAGGTAATAGTCGCGCTGCTGCTTGTCGATCTCCTGCTTCACGCGCTCCTGTATCTGGTTCTTCAGCTCGGCCAGCTGCTGTTCGCGGATCAGTATTTCGAGCAGCTTGCGGGCACGGGCCAGCAGGCCGGGGGCCTCCAGCAACGACTGGCGGTCTTCGTCCGTAAGCTCCATGTTCGAGCAGATGAAATTGATGATGCCGCGCTTGGAGTCGATGTTCTTGATGGCGAAGGCCGCCTCCTTGGGCATCGACGGCGAAACATTGATGATGTTGAGCGCCACGTCGCGGATCGAATCCACGAGGGCCTCGAACTCGATGCTCTTCAGGTCGGGCGTCGTATCGCGCAGGGCGGTCACCCGGGCCCGGAAATAGGGCTCGGTCGTAATGTATTCGCGTATTTCGATCTTCTCCAGGCCGTTCAGGATCACCGTAAGGTTCCCGTTGGGCATTTCGAGGATTTTGATGATGCGCGCCGCTGTGCCGACCTTGTACATGTCGTCCGGCGCGGGGTCTTCGACGTCGCTCTCGCGCTGCAACACGGCGCCCAGGATGCCGCCTTCGGCATTCACGGCACGTACGAGGCTGATGCTCTTGTCGCGTCCCACGGTGATCGGGGTGATCGCACCGGGGAAGAGCACCGAACTGCGCAGCGTAAGGATCGGGATGATTTCCGGCACTTCGACCTCCTCGGCGACCTCGTCGCCGCCGGTCACGATCGGAATCACGTGGTGTTTGCCGTCGAGCAGCTCGGGAAGCAGGCTCGCATCTTCGACTTCGATGGTTTCGATTATCTTATCTTTTTTACTCATAGTTTACAGATACAAATATATAATGGTGCAAAGGTAACGATTTTTTATAGATATTTATTTTATCTTTGACAGAATGTTAATAACTTTGCAGGCCAAATAACGAAGCAAAACATTCACACCTTTATGCAAATCGCTGATAAATATTCGCCGCAGGAGATCGAACAGAAATGGTACGACTACTGGATCGACAACCGGCTGTTCCATTCGGAACCCGACGGACGCGAACCCTACACGATCGTCATCCCGCCGCCCAACGTGACCGGCATGCTCCACATGGGGCACATGCTCAACAACACGTTGCAGGACGTGCTGATCCGCCGTGCCCGCATGTCGGGCAAAAACGCCTGCTGGGTGCCGGGCATGGATCACGCGTCGATCGCCACGGAGGCGAAAGTCGTGGCGATGCTGCATGAAAAGGGCATCGAGAAGTCGTCGCTTTCGCGCGAGGAATTCCTCGAATACGCCTGGGAGTGGAAGGAAAAATACGGCGGCATGATCCTCAAGCAGCTGCGCAAGCTGGGCGCCTCGTGCGACTGGGAGCGCACCTGCTTCACGATGGACGAACCCCGCACCGAGAGCGTCATCAAGGTATTCTGCGACCTTTACGAGAAGGGCAAGATCTACCGCGGCGTACGCATGGTCAACTGGGATCCCGCGGCGCAGACGGCGCTGTCGGACGAAGAGGTGGTATTCAAGGAGTCGCACGGCAAGCTCTACTACCTGCGCTACATGGTCGAAGGCTCGGACAAGGCGGTCATCGTCGCCACGACACGCCCCGAAACCATCCTGGGCGACACGGCGCTGTGCGTCAACCCCAACGACCCGCGCTACGGCTGGCTGCCGGCCGGGGCGCGCGTCATCGTACCGCTGGTGAACCGCGCAATCCCCGTAATCCGCGACGAATACGTCGACATCGAGTTCGGTACGGGCGCGCTGAAAGTGACCCCGGCGCACGACGTGAACGACTACATGCTGGGCGAGAAATACAATCTCGAGGTGATCGACATCTTCAACGACGACGGCACGATCAACGACAAAGTGGGGCTGTACGTCGGCATGGATCGTTTCGACGTGCGCAGGAAGATCGAAGGCGACCTGGCGGCAGCCGGCCTGCTGGAGAAAACCGAGGATTATACCAACAACGTGGGCTATTCGGAGCGCACGGGCGTGGCCATCGAGCCCAAACTCTCGATGCAGTGGTTCCTCTCGATGGGACAGCTGGCCGAACCGGCGACGAAAGCCGTCATGGAAGACGCGATCCGCTTCGTGCCCGAGAAGTACAAGAACACCTACCGCCACTGGATGGAGAACATCAAGGACTGGTGCATCTCGCGCCAGTTATGGTGGGGCCAGCGCATCCCGGCCTGGTACCTGCCCCAAGGCGGCTTCGTAGTGGCCCCGACGGCCGGGGAGGCGCTCGAAAAGGCGCGCGCGAAAACCGGCGACGCCTCGTTGCAGCCATCCGACCTCAGACAGGACGACGACGTGCTGGACACGTGGTTCTCGTCGTGGCTGTGGCCGATTTCGGTCTTCGACGGCATCCGCAACCCCGGCAACAGGGAGATCAGCTACTACTACCCCACCAGCGACCTGGTGACGGGCCCCGACATCATCTTCTTCTGGGTGGCGCGCATGATCATGGCGGGTTACGAATACCGCGGCGAAAAACCTTTCGGCAACGTCTATTTCACGGGCATCGTCCGCGACAAGATCGGCCGCAAGATGTCCAAGCAGCTGGGCAACTCGCCCGACCCGCTCGACCTGATCGCCAAATACGGCGCCGACGGCATGCGCATGGCGATGCTCATCTCCTCGTCGGCAGGCAACGACGTGATGTTCGACGAGGCGCTCTGCGAACAGGGACGCAACTTCGGCAACAAGATATGGAACGCCTACCGCCTGGTGAACGGCTGGTCGGCGGACGGCAATGCCGCACAGGACGAGAACAACCGCCTGGCTGTCGAATGGTTCCGCCAGACGCTCGGCGTCGCTTTGCGCCAGATCGCCGACGATTTCGGTTGCTACCGCATTTCGGAAGCGTTCAAGACGGCCTACAAGCTCTTCTGGGACGATTTCAGCGGCCTGTACCTCGAGATGGTGAAACCCGCCTACGGGCAGCCGATCGACGCGCCGACGTTCGAAGCCACACGCACGTTCTTCGATTCCCTGATGCGCGTGCTGCACCCCTTCATGCCCTTCGTGACGGAGGAGATCTGGCAAGACCTCGCCCCGCGCAAAGAGGGCGAGTCGATCACCGTCGCCCCGATGCCCCAGCCGGCCGAAGCCGACGGGCAATTGCTGGCGCGGTTCGAACTGGCCCGGGAGGTGATCTCCTCGGTGCGCAACGTCCGCAACCAGAAGAACCTGCCGCAGAAGGAGGCGCTGACGCTCAAGGTGATCGCCGACGAGAACTACCCGGCCGAGTACGCCCCCGTGATGCGGAAAATGGCCAACCTGACGGCCATCGAGACGGTGACGGAGAAAGACCCGGCGGCCGCAGCGTTCATTGTCAAGACGACGCAATACTTCGTGCCGATGGCGGGCAAGATCGACGCCGAAGCGGAACGACGCAAACTGACGGACGAACTGGCCTACCAGGAAGGGTTCCTCGCGAGCGTGATGAAGAAGCTCTCGAACGAGCGTTTCGTGCAGTCGGCCCCCGGGAAGGTGGTGGCTAACGAACGGGCCAAGCAGGCCGACGCCGAGGCCAAGATCGCGGCCATCAAGGCGCAACTGGAAGCCCTCTCGTAAACAAGGACGGACATGCCCTGTCCCGAATCCCCGAGGGGTTGGGACAGGCATTCCCCTCAGCGGCCACGCCGCAGACGAACCACACCCGCGCCGCAGGGCCGGGTTTAACGACGACACGATTTGCCGACAATCACCATATACACGGACGGTTCAGCGCTCGGGAACCCCGGGCCGGGAGGCTACGGCGCGGTACTCCTTTCGGGGCGGCACCGCAAGGAGCTGTCGCAGGGATTCCGCCTGACGACCAACAACCGCATGGAGCTCATGGCCGTCTGCGTGGCGCTCGAGGCGCTCAAGTTCGATGGGTCGGATGTCACCGTGTATTCCGATTCGAAATACGTCGTGGATGCCGTGACGAAAGGCTGGGTCTTCGGCTGGGTGAAAAAACAGTTCGCCGGTAAGAAAAACCCCGACCTGTGGATGCGCTTCCTGCGCGTGTACCGGCATCACAACGTCCGCTTCGTCTGGGTCAAGGGGCACGCCGACACGGTGGAGAACAACCGCTGCGACCAACTGGCGGTCGCTGCCGCCAACGACAAGGCGCATTTACTGGAAGATACGGGTTACGAACCCTGAAAAGGGGCGGACGGCATGTCCGCCCCTTCGTTTTTTTAGGTTCTAAATTCCCCGGAACTTCGCACTTTTAAGCCGGGAGTTCAGAATTTCACATTATTATTTCTATCTTTGTCCCGATTATCACATAACCTGCAAATAATCCGCCCGTAATGTTTAAAATATACATGAGGCTCCTGGGTTTCGCCCGACCCATCCGCAAATACGCCATCCCCTATTTCTTCTACTCACTTTTCTACGCACTGTTCAATTCGCTCACGTTCCTGCTGATCATGCCGATCCTCAAGACGATGTTCGATGCGGATTACACGTTCGTATACGTGGAGAAGCTCCCCCCGCTGGCGTTCAACCAGGAATACCTGACGGCACTGTTCAACTTCACCTATTCGCACCTGTTCACCGAATACAACCCCGAAAACGTCCTGCTGCTGCTGGCCATCGTCACCATTTTCGTGAGCCTGCTGAGCAACCTGTTCCGCTACATGGGGGCCTGGACGGTCGAGAACATGCGCACACGCACCCTGCAGCGCATGCGCAACGAGATGTTCTCCAAAGTCGTGGACATGAACGTGGGCTATTTCAGCGACCAGCGCAAGGGCGACATCATCTCGAAGATCACTTCGGACGTCGGCGTGGTGCAGTTCTGCATCACCAACACATTGCAGGTAGCTTTCCGCGAGCCGTTCCTCATCATCGGCTATACGGTCATGATGGTCGCCATCTCGTGGGAGCTGGCACTCTTCTCGGTGCTTTTCCT
>OMBX01000838.1_pt1 | contig 13825 bp, 10 predicted proteins | sample 1644931 | NCBI WGS metagenome assembly OMBX01 (sample SAMEA103958165, study PRJEB25191) | human gut metagenome | biome: human-associated habitat [ENVO:00009003]; feature: intestine environment [ENVO:2100002]; material: feces | place: Germany | collected 2013/2015
ACAACCCGGATATTCCCGACTGCGATCTGGTGATCCGCACGTCCGGCGAGCAGCGTACCTCCAACTTCCTGCCGTGGGAAGCCGCCTACGCGGAACTTGATTTCGTGCCGGAACTGTTCCCGGATTGCGGCCGTGAGGTGCTGTGGCGTTCTATCGACCACTACATCCACCGCGATCGTCGTTTCGGTGGCGTGAAGCGATAAGGAACAGCCCGGTGGGCTGTTCCAGCTTCACGCCCGAGCGGCTATGCCGCGAGGGTAATGTTGAGCCGGCCGTAGGCCGTCAATAATTGCAGGACGTGAAGAAATAAGAAAAAGACCCCCGCGGGGGTCTTTTTCTATTCTGCTCCTAAAACGGCTTTTAATCGCCTGCCAGTTGCGCGATTCGCCACGTGAAATCAGTTATGAAACGATCATGATCCACGGTGAGCGCCACGTGCACGCGTGGCGCCGACGGGTCAATCAGTCCGGCCGGATCGCCGATGGTGCGGCCGCGCGTGCCATGAAAATCGCCTGTCTCCGTTTCGACCTTCATCGGCAGATCGAAACATTCCACCAAACTCGGATCCGCCGCTACGGCTGCGGCGAGCGGATCGTGCAATGGCATGCCCGTTGAGAAAAGGCGTGCGTCCGCCTGAATATTTGCGGCAATCGAAAAGTCGACGATATCGGCAAGAAACGTCCGCGCATCGGTACGCGGATCATGCGATTGCGATGCTGCCTGGCGCCACCGCATAGTCGCGTCGGAACCCAGCAGGCACTGGTGCGTCACGTCCAAGCCGACCATGGTCACGTCCGCGCCGGAATGGAATACACGGTCGGCAGCCTCCGGATCCTGGATGATATTCGTTTCGGCGGTCGTGTCCCAGCAATTGCCTTCCTGCGTGAGCGTTCCGCCCATCATCACCAATCGCAGTTTGCTTGCGATTTCCGGCGCCGCAGTAAGTGCCGCATCGACGTCAGTCAGTGGGCCGGTCGCCACTACCGTGACGTCGCTGCCGTATTTACGGACCATATCGACGATGAATCGCACACCTTCCGGTAACGCAGGGGAGTGGGCAGCGCCATCGCAGGTCGTGAACGAAAGTGAGAACGAATCGGCGGCAGGATTCGCGTGCGGGTCGTGTACGTCGTATCCGCCGACGGAAATCAGCCCGCGCCTCACTCGAGTGTCCGATTCTCCTGAATCGGACACATAAGTAGTGCTGAGGGTACCGGGAATGTCCGATTCACCCGAATCGGACGCATAGACGGTGTTCGTGGTGCTCTGAATGTCCGATTCTGCAGAATCGGACACATAGGGTGCCGAATCGGACTTCCAGATGTCCGTTTCACCAGAATCGGACACGCAAGCAACGGCAGGAGAGCCAACAGCCGGACCGAATCCGCCCAGCCCATCCGTACCATGGAACTGCGCGCAACCTGCGTCGGGAATGAACGAGGCCGCCCAGGAGGGACGTGTCGAACCACGTAATACCGGAACGTTCCGGAACCCCAACCGTTCCAGTACGTAAGCCGTGTTGTATACGGCAGTGTCGGCTGCAACGTTGCCGTAGGTGCCGATGACGCCCAGTATCTCGATGTTGTTGAACGAGGCGAGATATGCCAGTGCAAGCGCGTCGTCAATGCCGGTATCGACATTGAGAATTAGCTTGCGATTGCCGTTCGTGGTTTTCATAGGCACAGCCATAGTCACAACCTCCAACTGCGATTTTCCAGCACAAAAATGTACGGTACCATATGTGCCAACAGCGTCAGCACCTCAATAACCAATAGTGCCAAACATGCGCTTCGACCCGTGATTTCGGGCGCGTTTCACATGTTTGGCACTATGAAAGCTGAAGATGGAGCAGGCGACTGCTTACTTCAAGAACTCGTCGGTCGAGATGTCCTTGGCCACAGGCGCGGTGTGAATCACCTTATCGTGCGAGTCGGTGTAGGCGTTCTCTTCGGCGAGGAAGTCAAAGTACTTCTGCGCGCCGGCTGTGTCGTTGGTGCCGAACGTGAACGAGCCGTCCTTGATCTTGGCCGGATCGCCCCAATACTGGTCGTCCACGATAGTCTTCATACTCTTCTTGACGAAGTCGAGCTTCAGATTCGCGTCCGGAGCCTCCTTGACGAGAATCGCAGCGGCGTCATCAGGGTGCGAGTAGGCGTATTCGTAGCCCTTCTTGGTGGCCTGTACGAACTTCTTCACAAGTCCTGGGTTGGAGGAGATGGTCTTGTCGCTGGTGATCACGCCGATGGTGTCCGCATTGCCAGGCACGCCGTAATCCGGCTCGGTGAAGCAGTTGAGCTTTGGACCGTACATGTCGGCCTGTACGCCTTCCCATGTGGCGTAAAATCCGCCGAAATCGGCCTTCTTGCTGGACAGCGTCTGGAACGTGGACGTGCCGACGGTCACCTTGTCGAACGTGCCCTTGCCGCCGTCGGTCTGGATCATGCGGCGGATCACTGCGTCGGATTCGTTGGAGCCGAACGTGGCGAAGGTCTTGCCGTCGAAATCCTTCGGGGACTTGATGTCCTTGTTCGACGCGAGCGAACACCAGATGGCGCTCGGCTTCTGCTGCACCTGCATGACCTGTTTGATTTTCGCGCCCTTAAGCGTGTAAATGCCCACGTTGGTGAGGTTGGACAGCGCGAAATCCGCCATGCCGTTGTTCACGGCCTGCTCCGCGCCGGCCTGCGCCACCGCCACGATGTCCACGTCAAGACCGGCCTGCTTGAAATAGCCTTTGTTCTTCGCCACATACACGCCGATATGGTTGGTGTCGGGCGCCCACGAAAGCATGAACGTCACCTTGGTGAGGCCGTTGCCGTCCGCCGCGGTTTTCGTGGAGTCGTTGCTTTGCCCGCATGCGGCCACGCCGACGAGCATGGCGATCGAGCCGAGGATTGCGATTGCTTTGCTGAAGATGGTCTTCTTCATACCTTGCGATTTCCCTTGAATCTTGCTTCTCTACCGTTTTCTAGGGATGACGCTGCGGGCGGGGTTCGGGCAGAAAACGATACGAAGGGCTAAGGCCCCCGCTCGTCCAATGCCCCCGACGTTCCTTATGATGCCTGCCGCCGCCCGGTTGACCGTTTGACGCCGAAGCTGTGGAACATTGCCGGTTTGCCACACATTGGCTAAACAGCGAGTCCCATTATACGGGTGTGCATGACGATGATGAGGGCCGCAATGGTGATTGTTGCGTTTTCACTGGTCCGCGTCCGGATCGGTGTCCGCGTCGGCTGGGCCGAGCAGCAGGCGTTCGCTGAGATTCACGAGGCACATGAGTATGCCGGTGATGACGATGATGACCAGCGTGGCCGAGAAGATCAGCGGCGTGCGGAACGAATTGTAAGCCGCCTGCAGCCAGATGCCGAGGCCCTTGCGCGCACCCAGATACTCGGCAGTGGTGGCGGTGGCGAAGATGTATGCGGCGGATACACGGATGCCGCCGTAGATCTGCCGTGCGGCGACGCGCAGCTTCACATGCCACAGCGTCCATGCGCGGGTCGCGCCGCATGTCAACGCCACATCGGAATAGAACTGCGGCACCGCCTCAAGCCCGCGAACCGTCTGCACGGCGATCGGAAACAAGCCGAACACGGCCACGATCACGATTTTGCCGGAAATCTCGAAACCGAACCAGATCAGAAACAGTGGCGCGATTGAAATCAACGGCATCGTCTGCGCGGCCGACAGCAGCGGGAACAACGCGGCATCGGCAATACGGGAGCAGTACAGCAGAATGCCGATCAGAATGCCGCATGTCACGGCGAACAGGAAGCCGACGGTGCCTTCCAACAGCGTGACTTCGGTCGCGGGCCACAGGGTCGGCCATGTTCCGACGGTCGCCTGCGCGATTTCGCTGGGGGCGGCGATCATCGTGGATGGCACGTGCCCCAATCGCACCCATGCCTCCCATACGACAAGCAGTGTGATGACGGCGATCAGCGTTGGAATACGACGCTTCGCCATACCGAGTAGTTTGTGTTGAACGTGCGATTCCACCATCGTTCACCTTGCTTTCTGCGTCAAAGTGGACGCGCACGTGACCGACTGCGGGAAATCAGTAAGGTGAGGAGCCTGCCCGCCAATCGGCCAGAAAAGATTGTTACCGGCTCGCCAGTATAGACGGTGGGGCGGAACGTAGGCAAACCCGCACAGCAAGTACGGCAGTAACGAGAGATAACGTGCGTTGGATACCATCCCAGATATCACTTTAGATATAGAGAGACAGATATAGAAAGGCCTCCGCACCCTTCCGATGCGAAGGCCTTCCCATATACCCCTTGCTACTGCCTTATGGTCGTTTGCCTGTCAACCATGACAGACGTCTATCATTCCAGTCCGATGGACTTCATGTGGTGAAGCACCAGGGACTTGACCTTGAGCGTGCCGGATTCGGCCACGAGCTTGATGGCGCGCGGACCTTCGGACGCGTAGCTGTACGAGCTGAGCACCTGACGGCCGTCGTTGACGTACACCTCCACGCAGCCACGGTCCACGTACACGCGCAGCTTGAGTTCGCCGGCGGCAAGTTCGGCTTCGGACAGCGGTGCCGTACGGTAGCCGCGATCGCCCTGAGCGTTGGCCTGACGGTCGACCACCACGCGGCCGATCTGATCGTCATACGCAACGGACGTGTAGGCGCCATCCTCGGTGGCGTGGACACGCAGGCCGGCACGCTCGGCGGTGGAGTTGGCCAGGTCGATGGTCATTTCGATTTCCACGGCTTCGGCATCGTCCACAATGGTCTTCTCGCCGCTGACGTCCAGATCGATCGCACCGAAATCGACGGTATCCTCGCGCAGGCCTTCCATTTCGGCCACCGGCGCGGTGTGCAGGTCGCCGTCGGCGCCCAGCGTGATCTCACGCGGCAGGGTGAGGTTGCCGCACCAGCCGTCGTCCTGCATCGGAATCGGCTCGACGAACGGGCTCATCCAACCGTAGACGATCTGACGCTTGCCGTCGTTGAACGACTGCGGCGCGTAGTAATTGTGGCCGCAATCCCACAGACGGAACTCGGTTTCCGGCTTGAACTGCTCGCCCGGAGTCCAAGTGCCGATCATGTAGCCGGCGTTGTTGACGTTGCGGTTCATGAAGCCGGACGGCTTGGCACCCATGGCGGAGAAGCCGATAACCCACTTCTCGTTGCCTTCGACGTCCTTGATCGGGAAGAAGTCCGGGCACTCAAGCATAAACACGTCCGGATCCGGATGCTCGAACAGCACCTGCTCATAGGTCCACTTGACCATGTCGTCGGAGGAGAACAGCCACATCTGGCCGCGCTTCTCGGCAGAGGAGACACCGAAGGTCATGTACCACTTGTCGCCGGTCTTCCAGACCTTCGGGTCGCGGTAGTGGTGGTTCACCTTGTCGGTCGGGCAATCAATGACCATACCGCGCTTAGTGGCGCTGGTCAGCTCATCGTTGTCTGGTTCGGCGAGCATCTGTACCTGCCAGTCGCCGCCGGTGTTGTCCTTGCCGTTGGCCCAACGGTGGCCGGTGTAGTAGAACTTGAGCTTGCCATCGTCGCCGATCACTGCGGAGCCAGAGAAGACGCCGTCCTTTTCTTCTTCCAGAGACGGGGCGAACATAATCGGCTCACGCTTCCAATTGACCATGTCGGTGGAGGAGACGTGACCCCAATGCATCGGACCCCACTGGGTGCCATACGGGTGCAGCTGGTAGAAGACGTGCCAACGGCCCTTGTAGAAGCACAGGCCGTTCGGATCGTTGATCCAACCGCCATTGGATGCGATGTGGAACTTCGGATACCAGCGGTTGTTACGCTTGGCTGCGAAGGCCGCGACACCGGCCTCTGCCTTGGTGAGTTCCTCGCTGTGGTTCTTGATTTCGTGAAGGACAGGTGCGTCCGGAGTAAAGCCAGTCATCGTTGAATGCCTTTCTGAATCTGGGTTATGAATTGTTGGATAAAAAGCTTTTTGAAGATGGTGCCCAAAGCGGAAAAAGGGAAACGCTTCGGACACCACGATTGTTGTTATGATGCGTACGGTACCGATGATGATCGCGGGAGAAGGGATGTAGGTTGCGACCACCATCGACGCCGTACGCCGACTTAGTACGGGCTGAGACTCAGGCCTTCACTTCCGCATCAGCGGCCTTCATGGCCTTGAGCTGCTTGTCAGTGTAGAACGGATCGCCGCCGACTTCCTGATCATCCTTCTTGATGACGAAGAAGCCGTAGACCAGAGCCGCAAACACGATGGCAGAGATGGTGAAGAAGGTCGGACGGTCGCCCATGGCATCATGCAGAGCACCCATCGGGGTGGAGAAAATCACCTGGCCGACCTGGGAAGCGATCTGGAAACCAACCATGTACAGGGTGGCAGACAGCTTCGTGTCGAAGTGCAGGGTGAAGTAACGGAACGCCGGCAGGCAGAACAGCGGTACCTCGATGGAGTGGAACAGCTTGACGATGGAGACGGAGACCGGGTCATGGAACACGCCGCACAGACCGATGCGGGCGAACATCACGGTGGCGCCGAGCAGCAGGGAGTTGCGCACGCCGATCTTCTTCATGATGATCGGGACGACGCCCATCATGGCGGACTCGAGGAACACCTGGAAGGAGTTCAGGGTGCCGTAGGTGGCGTTGCCGATTTCGGTGGTCGGGAACAGGGAGGCGTAGTAGTTCGGGAACATCTGCTGATCGAACACGGTGTAGAAGGTGTTGGTGAACAGCATGAAGACGATGAGCACCCACAGAGTCGGCATCTTCAGGACGGAGACCATTTCCTTGAAGGACGGGTTGGTCGGAGCCGCGTTCGGATCGGCCTCCTTCTTGAGTTCTTCCTTTTGCTCGGCCGGAACCCAGAAGGCGTAGACGCACAGCATGCCGAGGCCGCAGATGGAACCAACCCAGAAGTTCAGCAGCGGGTTGATGTTGAACAGGAAGCCTGCGCACAGTGCCACGACAGCGTAGCCGAAGGAGCCCCAAGCGCGGGACTGACCGTATTCGAAGCCGAACTTACGGGAGTAACGTTCGGTGATGGCTTCGAACAGGGAGCAGCCGGCCATGAAGCCTGCGGACAGCACGATGGAGCCGAGAAGCACGCCGATGAATCGGGTGGTGCCGCCGGCGGTCAGCATCGGCTGGTACACGAACTGCACGAACGGGCCAACGCATGCAGCGACCGCAGAGATGAAGATCACGAGCTTACGCTTGATGCCCAGCTGGTCCTGAATGGTGCCGTAAACGAACATGATGACCAGGGTGGCCAAGGAGTTGATGGAGTAGATCTGGCCCTGTTCCGCGGAGCTCATGCCCAGACCGTGGGTCGGGTCAGTGAGCCAGCGGGAGAAGAAGGACCACCAGATGCCCCAGGAGCAGAAGAACATGAAAATGCCGAAGGAGCTCTGCAGATAGGAAGGATTCTTCCATACAGAACGTGTTTTACTTGCCATTTTGATTCTCTTTTTCTCTTCGCGCTGTCGCTGCCGCGCGGCAGCGATCGCTTCCGATGTTGTTTTGGCTTGCGTCTGCTCGGATTTCAGCTGCCGTGCCGAAAAGCGAACATGGCTTCAAGATAGCATGTTGCAACTGCTACGTCAAACGTTTGACGTCAATCGTTTGACGTCAAACGTTTGTAAGGATTTGCGGATAGTTGAAATTAAGCCTGAATCAACTGCTGGCGGACTGTTGGCACGATTGCTTTATTCGGCGTGTCGTGAACAAACGCACAATTTTCATGTATAGAAAATGGCTGTGCGAACAATCGTAAGCATTTGAATCGTTGTAAAAACAGAAAAATCAGGATATGACGGAATCTTTTTCCAACAATGCGCAGTGGATCTTCGCCGGAATCGGCGCATCAAGCGGCGGCAGGGAAGCTCTGGCGGATGGACATGAACTGGTATCCACATCCTTGCCTTCAATCATGGAAATCAGCTTGCAGGCTGACCAATAGCCCATTTCGTAATGTGGCAGTTCGACGGTGGTCAGCTGCGGTTCAAGTGTCTCTGCGAACACGCGGTGGTTGTCCACGCCGACCACGGAAATATCCTTGCCTACCGTAAGCCCTCTTCTTGCCGCGCATTCGTACACATACCAGGCGCGCGCATCATTGAAGCAGAAGAAGCCGTCCGGATGCTCGTCGTCGAACAACTTGTTCACGGCGCGTAAAGCTGGACCGTTGTGCATTACGTTGCATACCAGCGATGGGTTGAACGCACGTCCGGCCTCCTGCAACGCGGTGCGGTAGCCGGCAAGACGACCGTCCTGCGCGATCATGTTTTCCGCGCAACCCACGTACGCGATGCGTTTGCAATCGGCCTGCAGCAACCGTATCGTGGCGTCATAGCCGATCATGAACTCGTCGGGCTCGACGCTGGGAACCTTGTTCTCATGATCGGTGGCGTCCACCATCACCACGGGATAATCGCTCAACGATTCGGGAACATGTGCGATGCGGTTCGACATCTTCGAATAGAAGAATCCATCCACGCCGTATCGTTTCAACGTGGCGATTTCGTTCTCCTCGCTCGCCTTGCCGTCGGTGCTGACTGTGAACAGTATGTAGCCGTAGGCACTGGCCGCATCCTGTGCGCCCAGAATGATGCCGCCTGCGTATGGTGTGGTGGCAACTTCCTCGCTGATGAAGCCGAGGATTCGAGTTTTGTTGGTACGCAGGCTTCGCGCCAACGGATTGATTTTGTACCCGAGCTCGGTCGCTTTGTTGCGTACGAGTTTGGCGAGCGCGGGATTTACCCTGCCTTCGTCGCGTCCGTTGAGCACCAGGGATACAGTGGAGATGGATACCCCCGTTTGTTCGGCGATTTCCTTCATTGTCGTCATAATCGCAACACTATACCCAAATAAACGCGAAAAGCGCGCTTTTGCCAAGAAAAAGCGCGCTTTTTTACATGGAATGGTTTCGTTTCACCACTGTAAAGGGGGTTATTTCGACAGAATCTCGTTTACCAGTTCCTGCTTGGCGTGGATCTGTCCTTCGAAACCGGGGCGGATGTCGAGACGGATCACCACGTCGGTGCGGTATCCCTGGCCGGCGAGCTTCATGGTAGCGTCGCGGATCACCTTGAGCACATCGTCGATGTCTCCTTCGATGTTGGTGAACATGGCGTTCGTCTCGTTCGGCAGGCCGGATTCACGGATTACGTCCACGGCCTGCGCCACGTACGTGGACTTCTCCGGGCTGGCGCCGGCGGGGGAGATGGCTACTGCGGCAAGCGTGTTGATATACGGTTTGCCGGTTTCCGGATTGACGGGCACTTCCTGCTTTTCTGCGTTGCGATCGAGCGTCATGATTACCTTTCTCAGCGTTGTCTCGTGTGTTTTCGTGCGATTACTTGTTGTACTGTTCCAACGGTTGCCGTGGTTCGCGTGGTTTGCGTGGCTTGGCTCAACGCCACTTCCACGCGTGGTCCATCGGACCGGAACCATGTCCAAGATCGAGCTGCGCTTCCAAAGCGCCGGTCAGGTACAGCTTGGCATGGTCGACGGCCGTCGGCAGCGCCTCGCCAAGAGCCAAATGGCTGGCGATGGCGGAAGACAGCGTGCAGCCGGTGCCGTGCGTGTTCGGGTTGTTGATGCGACGGGAACGGAACCAGGTGATCTTGCCATCCGGCTCGACAAGCACGTCACTCGCGTCATGCGTGCCGTGGCCGCCCTTGACGAGCACCGCGCAGCCGAAATGGCCGGCGAGCAGATGACCTGCGGTCACCATGTCGTTCTCGGTGGAGATGGATTCGCCGTTCTCATAGTCGATTGCGCCCGCACCTTGCTCTACGGCCAAGTCGCACAGTACCTGGGTCTCCGGCATGTTCGGCGTGATCACAGTGGCCAGCGGGAACAGTTTGGACGTCAGCGCCGCGATGGCATCATCCTCGATGAGCTTCGCGCCGGACGTGGCCACCATCACCGGGTCGAGCACCACGTTCTTCGCGTTGTGCGCGGTCAGACGGTCGGCGATCACGGTGATGAGCTCGGCGCTGGACACCATGCCGATCTTCACCGCCACCGGCGGAATGTCTTCGAACACCGCGTCGATCTGCGCCGCAAGCATTTCCGGGGGAGTGTTGGTGACCATCGTCACGCCGGTGGTGTTCTGCGCGGTCAGCGCCGCGATCGCGGTCATGCCGAACACGCCGTTGGCGAGCATGGTCTTCAAATCCGCCTGAATGCCGGCACCGCCGGACGAATCCGATCCTGCGATGCTCAATACCGGTGGCAATGTGCTGGTCATAATGTTCCCTTCCTGACTCCTTCAATAGCGTTCGTTATGCAAACTGGCGGATTCGTATGAGACTCACCTCACAAATCCGCCAGTCTACGCCGTGTGTTCGTCAAAGTGCGTCACGAACACACGTGCATATTCATATGCACGCTCTCACTGGTACAGTGTAGAGCCGCCTTCGCGGAATTTCTCGCTCATGGCTTGCATTCCGGCCGCGATCGTCTGCGCGTCGGCGACAAGCTTCTCCTGTGCATCGGCGTCGCCGAACTTTTTGCGGATGTTCTGCGAAATCGCCATGGAGCAGAACTTCGGACCGCACATCGAACAGAAATGCGCCATCTTCGCCGGCTCAGCGGGCAGCGTGTCGTCATGGAACGCGATCGCGGTGTCCGGATCGTAGCTCAGGTTGAACTGGTCGAGCCAACGGAATTCGAAACGAGCCTTGCTCATCGCATTGTCGCGGTCTATCGCATGTGGATGGTGCTTGGCGATATCCGCCGCATGGCAGGCGATCTTGTATGCGATCACGCCTTGCTTGACGTCGTCCTTGTTTGGCAACCCAAGATGTTCCTTCGGCGTCACGTAGCACAGCATGGCGGTACCATAGCGGGCGATTTCCACGCCGCCGATCGCCGACGTGATGTGGTCGTAGCCGGGAGCGGTGTCAGTGGTAAGCGGTCCAAGCGTGTAGAACGGCGCGTCCTTGCAGATCGCCTTCTCCATTTCGATGTTCATGCGGACGGTGTCGAACGGAATGTGACCCGGCCCCTCGATCATCACCTGCACGTCATGCTTCCATGCGCGCTGGGTAAGCTCGCCAAGCGTCATAAGTTCCGCGAACTGCGCCGCGTCGTTGGCGTCGGCCAGCGAGCCCGGACGTAGACCGTCGCCAAGCGAGAACGCCACATCGTACTTGGCGAAGATCTCACACAATTCATCGAAATGCGTGTACAGGAAGCTTTCCTGATGATGCTGCAAACACCATTCGGCCATAATGGAACCGCCACGGGAAACGATGCCCGTCATGCGGTTGGCGGTCAGCGGCACGAAACGCAGCAGCACGCCCGCATGGATGGTCATGTAGTCCACGCCCTGCTCGCACTGCTCGATCACGGTGTCGCGGAACAGTTCCCAGCTCAGCTTGGAAGCATCATCCTCCACCTTTTCGAGCGCCTGATACATCGGCACGGTGCCAATCGGCACGGGGGAGTTGCGCAGGATCCACTCGCGGGTGGTGTGGATGTCGTTGCCGGTGGACAGGTCCATCACGGTGTCGGCGCCCCACTTGGTGGCCCACGTGAGCTTCTCCACCTCCTCGTCGATGGAGGAGGTCACGGCGGAATTGCCCATGTTGGCGTTGAGCTTGGTGAGGAACCTGGAGCCGATGATCATCGGCTCGGCTTCGGGGTGGTTGATGTTGCATGGCATGACCGCGCGGCCCGCGGCGAGTTCGGAACGTACGAGCTCCACGTCGCAATGCTCGCGTTCGGCCACATAACGCATTTCCGGGGTGATGATGTTGTGGCGTGCATACCACATTTGCGTGACCGGATGATCCTTGGCACGCATCGGCTTGTGCTGACGGCCGCGCCATTCCTTGGAAGCCTTGCCGCGCTTGATGGCGCGCTTGCCGTCGTCTTCGAGGTTGCGGCGGCGGCCATCATATTCCTCCACGTCGCCACGGTCGCGGATCCAGTCGAGGCGCAGGGGAGCGAGGCCTTCCTTCGGATCGCACTTTGGACCTTCGGTGTTGTAGTCCTTGAACGGCGCGTTCGGGCCGACGCCGGGGGTGTCGGACAGCTTGATCTCGGTGTACGGCACTTGCAGATCGTACGAACCATGCTCGTTCTCGAAATGCACCGGCGTGGTCTTACGGATATGCGCTTTGTCACGCTGCTTGGAATCGCGCGCCGCGATGTCGACACGCTGTTGCTTGGCCAGCTTGGAAGCGGCCTTCGCCTCCTTGGCGTTGGTGAACTTCTTCTCACCTGTCTCGGCAGGCTTCTCGGTCTCTTCCACGGCGGCTTTCACACGCGGCGCGTAACCATGCTTCTTATCGCCACGTACCGCCTTCCAACGCGTCACCATTTCACGGGTGGCGTTTTCCGGATCATCCGCGCCTGCGATCGCGGACACCACGAACCAGCCTGCCGCCTTCGAACGCGCCAGCATCTCCATATCGTCGGCCTTGACACCGCCGCCGACCACTACGGGGAATTCGCTTGCCGTGCAGATCGTGTTGATCTGCTCCTCGTCAAGCGTGTGGCCGGAACCATCGTTGCCACCCACGGACGCTTCCGGCTTGGTGGTGGACACATGCAGTGGACCGGCGCCGATGTAGTCGATGCAGCCGTTCGGCAGCTCGTTGATGAGCTTCACCAGGCTTTCCGTTTCGGCGGACAGTCCGACAATGGCGTCCTCACCAAGCAGTGCGCGGGCTTCGCGCGGCTCCATATCGGTCTGGCCGATATGCACGCCATCCACCTTGATTCCCTTGTTGCGGGCCTGCCATACCACGTCCGCGCGATCGTCGATGACGAACGCCACGGAATCGGACTTGCCGTTGTCTTCGATGATCTGCGCGATGTCGCGGGCCATCTCGGTGATGTCCTTCGCGTCGGCGTCCTTGGCGCGAAGCTGGATGAACGTGGCTCCGCCACGCAGTGCGTCATCGACTACGTCGGTGATCGGACGGCCTTTGCAATCCTGCGGGCCGACCACGAAGTACGCGCTCATGTCGAAACAGTCTCGCATGGAGGCGTATGGATAATTGCTCATTGTGTTCCCCTTTGTTTTTGGTAAGTGCTCCGGAAGCTTGATGATGCTGTATATATTTCGTATATACGAATGATGGATATGCGAGCTATACCGAGATGTTGTCGGATATGCGATATCAGGCGGTTTCCATGATTTCGGACGAAGCCACCTGATCTGCGGTGACGTTCCACAACGCGTCGAGTAGCGCCACTTGGAATGAGCCGGGCCCCTGTGATGTGGACTCGGCGATTTCGGACGCGCGGTTGTACAGCAGTGATGCCGCGATGGCCGCGACGAGCGGCTCGGCCACGGCAAGATACGTCGCGGTCACGCCGCCGAGCGAACAGCCGGCGCCGGTGATCTTCGTCATCATCGCACTGCCGCCGGGCAGACGGAAAGTACGATCGCCATCGGTCACCAGATCGACGGCGCCGGACACCGCGACCGCGCCTGCTCCAACGGGGGAGCGCTTCGCCAGATGGCGGGCGAGACGCTTGGCCGCGTCGACCGCGGCATCGACCTCATTTGCGTGGGGACCGACGGCACGGACGGCCCCACGGACTCGGCGGGCGGCTACGCCTTCAGCGGCGATCTGGCACGGCTGCGCGCCATCGGGCTGCACCCGAAAGAAAGCCTCGACGCCAACGACAGCTACCCCTTGCTGCTCAAGGCCGGAACCCTCCTGCGCACCGGCCCCACGCGCACCAATGTCATGGATATGGCCATCATGCTGGTCAGGCCGAAATAACAGGAGCAGAAAACTCTTTTTAGGTCTTTTCGGCTATGTACAAGGCGAAAAAAGGAGAGTAATCGTTCTCGTTCACGACCGGCGGGTCAGGACGGGGTCCGGGACGGGGCGT
>OMBX01000851.1_pt1 | contig 13634 bp, 10 predicted proteins | sample 1644931 | NCBI WGS metagenome assembly OMBX01 (sample SAMEA103958165, study PRJEB25191) | human gut metagenome | biome: human-associated habitat [ENVO:00009003]; feature: intestine environment [ENVO:2100002]; material: feces | place: Germany | collected 2013/2015
TTAGGATACGTGCCTCTCACGCACGACATAGGGGTTCGAATCCCCTATCCACTACAAGGCTTCCGAACGGCCGCACGCAAGTGCGGCCGTTTTCTGTTTTCTGTTTTCTGTTTCCGGTGCCGTCCGTTTGCAGTCTTGTGTGTGTGGGGGGGGCGGAATTGCGGTGCAGGACAGTCGGCCGGGGCGGGCAAATTGCCGCAGCAGGAAGCCGCCGGTCGGAAATTGCCGGGCGGGCATCTGGGAGAGACGGCGGTATGTTGCCGCTGATGAACAGCCGGGCCGGAGGCTCTCTAAGACAAGCCGGCAGAAAGTGCAGGACGGCATGCCGCCGGGCGGAAATCGTCAGCAGGAACCCGTCAGCCGGAGTGCGCCCGCCTCAAACTGCCGGGCTGAAAATTACCGCAGCCGCCTCATGAGGGGCGGCTGCGGCTTCGTTTTAGGTTATTGGTTGGTTGGTGGGGTTACTTTTCCAGTTTGCCTTTGAATTTGTCCAGCTGGCGCTTGATGGCGTCGATCGCCTCGTCCACCGATTCTTCGAACGATCTGGACTGGTGGCATGCCACCAGGTCTTCGCCCGGCATATGGAGTGTGACCGTTGCTATCTTGTTTCCCTTTTCAAAGTCTTTATCGAGTCTGAGAATGACCTCGGCACCCGTCGAACGCTCTGCGAAGCGGTCGAGTTTGTCCATCTTGTTCTCGACGAATTCGACCAGCCGTTTGTCGGCGTCGAATTTCACGGATTGAATCTGTACGTTCATAGCCTTACAGTTTATAAAAGTTAATCACTTCCCTCCCTTTTCCCGGGGATGGGCCTTTGCGTATATCTCCCGGAGCCTGGCGATGCTGTTGTGCGTATAGACCTGCGTGGCCTGTAACGAAGCGTGTCCCAGAAGCTCCTGGATCTCGCGCATATCGGCTCCGCCGTTCAGCAGGTGCGTCGCAAACGTATGGCGGAGCACATGGGGGCTTTTCTTGCCCTGTACGCCCGCACGGGTCAGTTCCGCCCGTACCATGCGGTAAACGACGCTCCGCGATATGCGCTTTCCTTTGTGTGTTAAAAATAGTGCTTTTTCCTCAGAATTGCAAATATTTTGCCTCTCAATTAGGTCGAGGTAACTTAAAATCTTTTCGCGTACGAATTCGAGGATCGGTACCATCCGCTGCTTGTCTCCCTTGCCCCGTACCCGCAGCGAGGCGTAGTCGGCCGAGAAGTCGTCGCGGTCGATGCCGACCAGCTCGGCAAGGCGCAGGCCGCAGGCGTAGAACATCAGGATGACGAGCGAGTTGCGTGCCGTTTCGAAATCCCCGTCCGCCTCTTCGCATTCGCTGACGATGGCCGTCATGCGGCTCTCGGGGATGAAAGCCGGCAGGCGGCGCGAGGTCTTGAGCGAGGGGATTGTCCGGCAGATGTCTTTTTCGATGGCCCCCGTGCGGAGCAGCCACCGGAAGAGGGTGCGGATCGAGGCGATTTCGCGGTTCATCGACGCCGCGCCGATCTTGCCTTCCTCCGTGCGGTGGATGATCCATTCGCGCACCTGGTCTGCGGTGATGCTGCGCGGGTCGGAGCGCGCCTCGTCGAAATCCAGCCATGCCAGGAACTGCCCGACGTCGTGTTTGTAATTGCGGACGGTGAGCGGGGAGTAACGCCGTTCGGCGCTGAGGTATCGGATGAATTCCGTTAGCATATGGCAAAGATACGTTTTTTTCGTATTTTTGCCTTCACTAAACCCATATACCATGAAACGGATTTTTATTTTTACTTTTTTGCTGTTGCTGGCGGTGCGGGTCGTTTCTGCGGCTACGGTCGACACGCTTGCCGTGCACAGTCCCTCGATGGATCGTGACGTACCCGTCGTGGCGATCGTGCCCGAGGGCGCATCCGCCGCTGAGCCCTGTCCGGTGGTCTACCTGCTGCACGGCTACTCGGGCGATGAGACGGCATGGCTGAAGATCAAGCCTTCGCTGCCCGCAATCGCCGACCGCGAGAGGATCGCCTTCATCTGTCCCGGCGTGGGGAACAGTTGGTACCTCGACAGCAAGGTGCGCGAGAAGAGCCTCTACGAAACCTTCATGATACGCGAGTTGCTGCCCGCCGTCGAAGCGCGTTATCCCGTAGTCCGCGACCGCTCGGGACGCGCGATCACGGGCCTGAGCATGGGCGGTTTCGGGGCCATGTCGCTCGCCATAAAGCACAAGGGGCTGTTCGGGGCCGCAGGCAGCACGAGCGGCGGGCTCGACATACGTCCTTTCCCGCAGAACTGGGAGATCCCGCAGTTGCTGGGCGAGATTACGGAGCATCCCGAAGCCTGGGAAGAGGCTACGCCCATCAACCTCATCCCGCAGCTCGGGAACGGTGACCTGGCGATCGTCTTCGACTGCGGCTACGACGATTTCTTCTTCGAGGTAAACAACGATTTCCACGACGAGTTGCTGCGCCGGGGCATCATGCACGATTTCTATGTACGCCCCGGCGGGCATACCGGTGCCTATTGGGGCAATGCCATCGACTTTCAGATCGTATTCTTCCGCAATTTCTTTGCGAAGGCTAACTGACGCCGCCGATGAAGGAGAGCTGGAAACCCGGGACGCTGATCTATCCGCTGCCGGCCGTGCTGGTGAGCTGCGGTGCGACGCCCGAAGAGTATAACCTGCTGACCGTGGCGTGGACGGGCACGGTATGCACCAACCCGCCGATGTGCTACATTTCGGTACGCCCCGAACGCCACTCCTACGAAATAATCCGCCGCACGGGGGAGTTCGTCATCAACCTCACGACCCGCGACCTGGCCCGCGCCGCCGACTGGTGCGGGGTGCGGTCGGGGCGCGACTATGACAAATTCCGCGAAATGGGGCTCACGCCCGGGAAGGCCTTGCAGGTCGCGGCGCCGATCGTCGAAGAGGCGCCCGTAAGCATCGAGTGCCGCGTGCGGCAGGTGATGCCCCTCGGTTCGCACGACATGTTCCTGGCCGAGGTGGTCGCCGTGCAGGTCGATGCCGCCTATATCGACCCTGTTACGGGGCGTTTCTGCCTCGAACGCGCCTGCCCGATCGTTTACTCCCACGGCGAATATTTCGCCCTGGGCGAGGCCATCGGCCACTTCGGCTGGTCGGTGCGCAAGAAGCCGCGCCGGACGGCGGGCGCTGCCCCCGCAGTCCCCGCACCTGCCGCAGGGAATATCCCGGCTGCGGAAGTTTCCGAAGCAGCCGGGGCAGACCCCGGGGACGGAAAGCCCGCCGTAAAACGTGTCCCTGCGCGAAAACCCGTAGCACCTGCCGCCCGCCGCTCCCGCCGCAAACCCGACGCGAAGAAGCCGCGGCGCTGATGCCGGGCGCGGGGCTGTCCGGCCACTCAGGGCGCAAGAAATCGCTCCGGTCACAGGTATCTGTGGCCGGGGCGATGCCGTTTAAGAATTCCGATCCGATAAAGGAAGGCCCCTGCCGAAGCAGGAGCCTTACCGGGTTCAGTCGGTTTCGGGTCGGTGGGTGTCGTGTGTCAGGTCGGTGTTGTGCACGCCCAGCACGGCGCGCCCCGACGGTTCGTTCATGTCGCGGAACGCCTTGTCCCAGGCCAGCGCTTCGGCGGTGCTGCACGCTACGGACGGTACCGACGGTACGCACTGCGCTGCCGTATGCGACGGGAAGTGTTCCTCGAAGATCGTACGGTAATAGTACTCCTCCTTGTTGCGGGGCGGGTTGATCGGGAAACGCTCCGCAGCGTGTTCCATCTCGCGGTCGGAGACCGCCTCTGCGGTCAGCTGCTTGAGCGTGTCGATCCAGTTGTAGCCTACGCCGTCGGAGAACTGTTCTTTCTGACGCCATACGATCTCGGAGGGGAGCATGTCCTCGAACGCCTTGCGCAGGATCCATTTTTCGATATGCCCGTCCTTGGCCATTTTCGCCGCCGGGTTGATGCGCATCGCCACGTCGAGGAACTCTTTGTCGAGGAACGGCACGCGCCCCTCGACACCCCATGCCGAGAGCGACTTGTTGGCGCGCAGGCAGTCGTAGAGGTGCAGCTTACTGATCTTGCGCACGGTCTCCTCGTGGAAGGCACGGGCGTCGGGAGCCTTGTGGAAATAGAGGTAGCCGCCGAAAACCTCGTCGGCACCCTCGCCCGAGAGCACCATCTTGATGCCCATCGACTTGATGACGCGCGCCAGCAGGTACATCGGCGTCGAGGCGCGTACGGTCGTCACGTCGTAGGTCTCGATATAATAGATCACGTCGCGCACGGCATCCAGCCCCTCCTGTACGGTGTAGTTGATTTCGTGGTGTACGGTGCCGATATGGTCGGCGACCTTGCGTGCCGCCGTCAGGTCGGGTGCCCCTTTCAGTCCGATGGCGAACGAGTGAAGCTGCGGCCACCAGGCCCGGTCGCGGTCGTTCGATTCGACGCGCCGGTCGGCGTATTTCTTGGCGACGGCCGAGATGATCGACGAGTCGAGGCCGCCCGACAGCAGTACGCCGTAGGGTACGTCCGACATGAGCTGCCGCTTGACGGCCGATTCCAGCGCCTCGCGCAGCGCCTGTATGTCGGCGCCGTTGTCCTTCACGGCGTCGTACTCGAACCAGTCGCGCTTGTACCAGCGCACCATTTTCCCCTCGCGGCTCGACCAGTAGTGCCCGGGCAGGAACGGCCGGATGGTGCTGCATACCCCTTCGAGGGCTTTCTGTTCCGATGCCACGTAGAATTGCTCGTCGCTGTCCCAGCCGATGTAGAGCGGGATGACGCCGACCGGGTCGCGGGCGATCAGGTATTCGTCCTTTTCGATGTCGTACAGCGCGAAGGCGAAGATGCCGCTGATTTTTTCCAGCAGCCCGACGCCCAGTTTGCGGTAGAGCGGCAGGATCACCTCGCAGTCCGAGCCTGTCTGGAAATCGTATTCGCCGGCCAGCTCGGCGCGGATCTCCTGATGGTTGTATATCTCGCCGTTCACGGCCAGCACCTGTTTCCCGTCGCAGCTGAACAGGGGTTGACCGCCCGACTGGGGGTCGACGATCGAAAGCCGCTCGTGCGAAAGGATCGCCCGCTCGCCGCAGTAGACACCCGACCAGTCGGGGCCCCGGTGCCGTATCTGCTTCGACATTTTCAGTACCTGCCCACGCAGCGCATCCGATTTCCGGCGGATGTCAAATAGTCCTACGAAACCACACATAGATTGATTGTTGTTGTATATTACGTTACAAAACTGTTAATTGCCGGCCGCCTGTGTCCCGCTGCGGGAATCCCGCCGCGTCGCCGCCTCTCAAGTCCCCGCCGGGGCGGGGACTCGGGGAAGGCCGGATTTACAAGCGGTGCCGGAGGCGGCGGACACGACCCGCCGGAGCGCGAAACAATCTGAAAAATTGCAAGGCCTTCCGGGGGATCAGTTGTTCTCCGGGCGGAGCTTGCGCACCACGGCGCCTGTCTGCCACATCTCGCTTTCACGCATCTCGCGCAGCTCCTCGTTGAGTTTCTCGCGGTAGTCGGGTTTGCTGTTCAGGTCGATCGAGCGCTGCGCCTCGTTGCCGGCGGCCACTTCGCCGTAAAGCTCTTCGAAGACGGGTTTGGTGGCATCGCGGAAGCGTTTCCACCAGTCCAACGCACCGCGTTGTGCCGTGGTCGAGCAGTTGGCGTACATCCAGTCCATGCCGTTCTCGGCCACCAACGGCATGAGCGACTGGGTCAGCTCCTCGACCGTTTCGTTGAAAGCCTCCGAAGGGGTGTGCCCGTGGGCGCGCAGCGTGTCGTACTGGGCCGCGAAAATACCCTGGATGGCACCCATCAGCGTGCCGCGCTCGCCCGTCAGGTCGGAGTAAACCTCCCGCTTGAAGTCGGTTTCGAACAGGTAGCCCGAACCTACGCCGATGCCCAGCGCCACCACGCGTTCGAATGCGCGCCCCGTGGCGTCCTGGAATACGGCGTAGCTCGAATTCAGGCCGCGGCCCTCGATGAACATGCGGCGCAGCGAAGTCCCCGAGCCTTTCGGGGCGACCAGGATCACGTCTACATCGGCCGGCGGCACGATGCCCGTGCGCTCCTTGTAGGTGATGCCGAAGCCGTGCGAGAAGTAGAGCGCCTTGCCCGGCGCGAGGTGTTTCTCGATCGTCGGCCATACGGCGATCTGCCCGGCGTCGGAGAGCAGGTACTGGATGATCGTTGCGCGCCGGGCGGCCTCTTCGATCCCGAAGAGCGTCTTGCCCGGTACCCAGCCGTCGGCGACGGCCTTGTCCCAGCTTTTCGAGCCTTCGCGCTGTCCGACGATGACGTTGAACCCGTTGTCCTTGAGGTTGAGCGACTGCCCCGGCCCCTGTACGCCGTAGCCGATTACGGCGATGGTTTCGTCCCTGAGGACTTCGCGTGCTTTTTCCAGGGGAAACTCTTCGCGGGTAACGACCTTCTCTTCTACTCCGCCGAAATTGATCTGTGCCATAGTTGTATGAATTTTAAAAGTTAAAATGAATCCGTTCTTTGTCTGTTCCTCTCGAGTTCTTCGAGGTATTCGTTGAGCAGCTCGCGCCGCGATTTGATGATGGCCACCGTGCCGCTGCGCACGAACTGTTGCACGCCGAAGGGTTGCAGCAGGCGGAACAGTGCCTGCGTCTCGGCCTTATGGCCGGTTTTTTCGACGACGATGTAGTCGTCGTCGATCTCCAGGATGCGGACATTGTGCTCGCGTACGAGTTTCTCGACGTTGCGGCTGCGCGTGACTTTATAAAGGGCGATCTCCTGCTGCACGACTTCGTCCGAGGTGTAGACGAAGACCTTGAGCACGTCGATCTTCTTCTCGACCTGCCGCGCGAGCTTCTCGACCCGGTCGGGGCCGGTGCGGACGACGATCGTGAATTTATGGATGCCCGCGAGCGCCGACTCGGAAGTCGTCAGGCTTTCGATGTTGACATTGCGGCACGTGAAGACCGTCGTGATCTGGCTCAGCAGCCCGACCTTGTTCTCCGAAAATACGGTGATGATATATTCTTGTTCCATACCTCGTTCGGTTTATTCGAGCCGGATCGCCGACACGGGAGCGCCGGCCGGCACCATCGGGAATACGTTTTCTTCGCTTTCGACGCGCACCTCCAACAGGTAGGCGCCTTTGCAGGCTTTCATCTCGGCCACCGCCCCGGCCAGCTCCTCGCGCCGCTCCACGCAGCGGTAGGCGATGCCGTTGCCGCGGGCGATCAGCCCGAAGTCGGGGTTCGCCAGTTCGGTGAACGAGTAGCGGCGGTCGTAGAAGAGTTCCTGCCACTGCCGTACCATGCCCAGATAGGAGTTGTTGAGCAATACGATCTTTACGGCGACCTGCGACTGGAAGATCGTCCCCAGCTCCTGGATGGTCATCTGCAGCCCGCCGTCGCCCGCGAAGAGGCATACCTCGCGGTCGGGGGCGCCCAGTTTGGCGCCGATGGCGGCCGGAAGCCCGAAGCCCATCGTGCCCAGGCCGCCCGAAGTTACCAGGCTGCGGCTGCGGCGGAACCCGAAATAGCGCGCTGCGAACATCTGCTGTTGCCCGACGTCGGTCACCAGCACCGCGTCGTTGTTGTAGGCATGCGCTACGGTGTCGACGACCTCGCCCATGCGGATGCGGCCGCCTTCCGGGCGGATCGCCTTGCGGACGACCGCCTCGTATTCGACTTTGTCGCAGGCGCGGAACCCTTCGATCCAGGCCTTGTGCGCGGCGGGGCGGATCCTTTGGGTGAGCAGCGGGAGCGTCTGTTTCACGTCGCCGATGACGGCCACGTCGGCGTGTACGATCTTGTCGATCTCGGCGGGGTCGATCTCCAGGTGGATTACCTTGGCATTCGCCCCGAAACATTTGGGGTTGCCCGTCACGCGGTCGTCGAAACGCATCCCCACGGCGATGAGCAGGTCGCACTCCTGGTTGCGGATGTTGGGGCCGTAGTTGCCGTGCATGCCCAGCATGCCGACATACTGCGGCGAGGAGGTCGGCACGGCCGACAGCCCCAGCAGGGTCGAGGCGACCGGTATGCCGCTCTTTGCGAGGAAGGCCTGCAATTCTTCTTCGGCGTTTCCGAGCATCACGCCCTGTCCCGCCATCAGCAGCGGCCGTTGTGCGGCGTCGATCAGCCGTACCGCCTCGGCGATGCACTCCTCGGCGGGCGCGGGTGCGGGGACGTAGCTGCGGATGGACGTCAGTCTTTCGTAGCGGAACGGGGCCGTCCCGCACTGGGCGTCCTTGGTGATGTCCACCACCACAGGGCCCGGACGCCCCGAACGGGCGATATAGAACGCCTTGGCAATCGCCCCGGGAATGTCTTCGGTACGCTTGACCTGGCAGTTCCATTTGGTTACGGCCTGCGTGATGCCCACGAAGTTGGTTTCCTGGAAGGCGTCGGTGCCCAGCAACGACGAACCCACCTGTCCGGTCACCAGTACCAGCGGCGTGGAGTCCATCAGCGCGTCGGCCAGTCCGGTCACGGTGTTCGTCGCCCCCGGGCCCGAGGTGACCAGGCAAACCCCTACGCGGCCGCTGACGCGGGCGTAGCCCTGCGCGGCATGTACGGCGCCCTGTTCATGGCGGACAAGGATGTGGCGCAGCCGGTCGCGGTAGTCGAAAAGCGCATCGTAAACGGGGATGATGGCTCCTCCGGGATACCCGAAAAGCGTGTCCACACCCTCGCGCAGGAACGATTCGAGCAGGGCCTGCGACCCTGTGATACAAGGGCCGGGCTGTTGTCCTTCGGTTCTGGTTGTCGTGTTCGTATTCATGGTGTTGTCCGGTTTTATTCTTCTTCGACGATGCGTACGGCCCCTTTGTCGGCCGAGCTGACCAGCTTGGCATAGGCCCTTAGCGACGCGGGTATGCGGCGGTCGCGTGCCGCGGGGCGGAAATGCTGCTGTGCGGCCATGCGCGCGGCGATTTCGTCATCGCCGGCCATGAGGCGGATCGAGCGCCGCGGGATGTCGATCTCGATCTCGTCGCCCGTGCGGATGACGGCGATCTCCCCGCCCGAAGCCGCTTCGGGCGAGACGTGACCGATCGACAACCCCGACGTTCCGCCCGAGAAGCGGCCGTCGGTAATCAGCGCGCAGGCTTTGTCGAGGTGTCTGGATTTGAGGTACGACGTGGGGTAGAGCATCTCCTGCATCCCGGGGCCGCCCTTGGGGCCTTCATAGCGTATGACAACGACGTCGCCGGCCTGCACCTCGCCGCCGAGGATGCCGCCGATGGCCTGCTCCTGCGATTCGTAGACGCGGGCGCGCCCGCGGAAGACAAACAGCGACGCGTCGACGCCGGCCGTCTTGACGATGCAGCCCCGGCGGGCGATGTTGCCCGTCAGTACGGCCAGCCCGCCGTCGCGGAAATAGGCGTGTTCCAGATCGCGGATGCAGCCTGCCGTGCGGTCGGTGTCCGGTGTGTCGTAATAAGTCCGTTGTGTGCCCAGTTCCTGGCTGTAAAGGCCGGCCGGGGCGCTCAGGTAGCGCTGTTTGGCTTCGCTGCTTGCCGTTTCGCTCCGCAGGTCGAAGGCCGCGATGGCCTGGCCGAGCGTGCGCCCGTCGACCCTCCCGGCCGAGGTGTCGAGCAGTCCGCCGCGGGCGAGTTCGCCCAGGATCGAGAGGATGCCGCCCGCACGGTTGACATCCTGGATATGGTAATGCGAGTTGGGGGCGACCTTGCACAGTACGGGCACCCGGCGCGAAAGGCGGTCGATATCCTGCATCGTGAAATCCACCCCGGCCTCGTGGGCCACGGCCAGCAGGTGCAGCACCGTATTGGTCGAGCCGCCCATGGCGATGTCGAGCGACATGGCATTCTCGAAGGCTGCCTTCGTGGCCACCGAGCGCGGGAGCACTGAGTCGTCGCCCTCGAAGTAATAGCGTTCGGCATTGCGGACGATCAGCGCTGCGGCCTCTTCGAACAGGCGGCGGCGGTTGACATGCGTGGCCACGACGGTGCCGTTGCCCGGGAGCGAGAGCCCGAGCGCTTCGGTCAGGCAGTTCATCGAGTTGGCGGTGAACATCCCCGAGCACGAACCGCAGCCGGGGCATGCGGCGCGTTCGACGCGCGCCACCTGTTCGTCGCTGCAATCGTCGTCGGCAGCCATCACCATGGCGTCGATCAGGTCGAGCGCCCGCTCGCCGAGATGCCCCGCCTCCATCGGCCCGCCCGATACGAAGACAGTCGGGATGTCGAGCCGCATGGCGGCCATCAGCATGCCCGGGGTGATCTTGTCGCAGTTCGAGATGCAGACCAGTGCGTCGACCTTGTGGGCGTTGGCCATATATTCGACGCTGTCGGCAATGATCTCGCGCGAGGGCAGCGAATAAAGCATGCCGTCGTGCCCCATGGCGATGCCGTCGTCGATGGCGATGGTGTTGAATTCCGCGGCGAAACAGCCGAGCGCTTCGATCCGCTGCTTGACGTATTGTCCGATCTCGTGCAGGTGCACGTGTCCCGGAACCAGCTGGGTGAACGAGTTGGCGATGCCGATGACCGGACGGCCGAACTGCTCTTCGCGCATGCCGTTGGCACGCCACAGGCTCCTGGCTCCGGCCATGCGCCGGCCCGTCGTCGTGACGGCACTTCTGAGTGGGTGTTTCATCTTCTTCTTGTTTTCTGCATATTGTGCCTTTGCCATCTGCCCGGATAATAAAAAACCTTTCTCCATCGGGAGAAAGGCCTTTTTATCATCTTTCGGATATACACATCACCTTTCTCCCGTTATCTTGCCAAAGACGACGAGCAGCAGATTAATGACGTTATTATTCGAATGGTTCTGGGCGTTCATGTCCGGAATTTCCGTATTTGTTCCGTTTCAAAGATAGGGATATAAAATCGTTTCGTCAAAATAATTTTGCAAAAAATTTAATAATGTGATAATCCGGAACCTATATCCCCTCTTGCGCTTTATGACGACCCGGATAGAAGCTTTTTATCTTACAGTTTGAAACCGTATTTTTTGGCCTTTTAACCGCTTTTAGCCCGATTCGGAGGAAAGCAGGCCTTCCGGGAACCCCTAATATCTTACGGTTTGTCGTCAAAGCCGATGTTTTCAGCCTTTCCGGAATGCTCCTATATATATAAAGCGGCCGCCGGTGCTTTTTAGGGCGGCTTACGATTTGTTACCCGGATTTGGATATTAAATTTTTTTGTTTTATATTTGTCCCCGATGGATATGAAACGGAACCATACGATGACCGGGGGATGCGGGGTAGCCTGCAGCCCGGTGGCGTGCACCGTTTCTTTCACCGTCCTTATCTCCGCTACCGCCACTACAACGACGACGACAACGACAACGACAACCCCTGTGGGGGTGTAGTTGTTATTTTTCCGTCACGAGCATACCCGTTATGCATTTTCCGGCCAAGGCTGCCGGAACGGAAAGCCCGGTTCGATCAAAGGTGGTTTCATTCAAAAGGAGATTTTATCATGCGATATATCAAAGTTTTCGCCCCGGGAACGGTGGCGAACCTGGGTTGCGGCTTCGATGTGATGGGGCTGACGCTCGACGGCGTGGGCGACCTGCTGGAGGTCGGCATCGAAGAAGGTGCCGGGGAGCTCGTTATCCGCAACCGCAGCGGGAAGGAACTTCCCGCCAAAAACGAGGACAACGTGATTACCCCGGCGGTGATGGCACTGCTCGGGGCATACGAAAAACCCGTGCGGGTCGAGGTTACGATCCTCGAAAAGATCGCTCCCGGCAGCGGCATCGGGTCGAGTGCGGCTTCGTCGGCCGCAGCGGTTTGGGGCGTGAACGAACTGTTGGGACGTCCCTTTTCAGGGGAGCGGCTCGTGGAATTTGCGATGATGGGCGAGGCGCTCATCGGCGGTACGCCCCATGCCGACAACGTGGGCCCTGCCGTGCTGGGCGGCGTGGTGCTGATCCGGGGGTACGAACCGCTGGACATCGTGCGTCTGCCCGTCCCCGAGGGCTTTTTCTACGCCGTGGTGCATCCCGACATCGTGGTCAGCACCAAGGAGGCGCGCGAAGTGCTTCCCCGCGAGGTACCCCTGCACGATGCCGTGACGCAGTGGGGCAATGTCGGCGGGCTGGTGGCCGGGTTCGCCCTGGGCGACGTGGCGCTGATCGGCCGGTCGATGCACGACGTGGTGGCGGAGCCTTACCGCAAGGGGTTCATTCCGGGTTACGACCAACTGAAGGAAGGGGTGCTCGCCGAAGGCGCCCTGGCGATGAACATTGCCGGGTCGGGGCCTTCGATCTTCGCCCTGGCCGCCGATGAGGCCGTCGCGCAGCGGGTCGCGCAGCGGATGCGGGCGCATTTCGCCCGCCCCGGTATCGGCTGCAAGATATATGCGGGCCGCGTGTCGAACTGCGGGGCAAGGATTGTGGAATAGTATAAAACGACAAACAGATGAAATATTACAGCACGAAAGACAAAGCATGCGCACGCGCCTTTTCGCTTCGCGAGGCCGTGCAGGCGGGGCTGGCACCCGACGGCGGGTTGTTCGTTCCGGAACGTATCCCGCAGGCCGATATGGCCGTCGCGGAGCGGCTGGCCGGGGAGTCCTATGCCGCGCTGGCCGGATACCTGGCGGAACTTTTTTTCGGTGACGACATCGACCCCGGCCTCCTGCGGCGGGAGATGGAGCGGATCTACGACTTTCCGCTGCCGCTTCGCCGTGTCGGCAGCCGCTATACGCTGGAGCTGTTCCACGGCCCGACGTTCGCATTCAAGGATTACGGTGCGGGCTTCATGGGGCGGATGATCGGCCTGATGGGCGATGCCGGCGAAAAACTGGTGATCCTGACGGCTACGTCGGGCGACACGGGCAGTGCCGTGGCGCACGGGTTTTACGGCGTGCCGGGCGTCGAGGTGGTGCTGCTCTATCCCGAAGGGAAGATCAGCCGGCTGCAGGAGTGCCAGATGACCACGCTCGGCGGCAATATCCACCCGCTGCGTGTGGCCGGGACGTTCGACGACTGCCAGCGGCTGGTCAAGGAGCTGTTTGCCGACGCAAAATTCCGTGCGGGGCACCGCGTGTCGTCGGCCAATTCGATCAACCTGCTGCGCTGGATACCGCAGGCATTCTATTATTTCTACGGCTATTGCCTGTGGCGGCAGCAGACGGGCGGCGGGAGGCCTGTGGTCGTGGTGCCGAGCGGTAACTACGGAAACCTCTCGGCCGGGATGCTCGCCCGCCGCATGGGGCTCCCCCTCGGCGGATTCGTCGCGGCTTCGAACAGCAACGACGTGGTGCCCGAATTCCTGCGCAGCGGCGAGTACCGTCCGAGGCCGTCGGTGCGGACGCTGGCCAATGCGATGGACGTCGGGGCGCCGAGCAATTTCGAACGTATGCTGTGGCTCTGCGGCGGTGAGCCGGATGCCCTGCGTAACGAACTGGAGGGATTCCGCTGCGACGATGCCATGATCCGCCGTACGATCGATGGGCTGCACCGCAATTACGGATACCTTTCCGACCCGCACAGCGCCATCGGATATGCCGCTTCCGTAGCGTGCGGGAAACCGGGATTTTACCTCTCTACGGCGCATCCCGCCAAATTCGGGGAGGTCATCTTCCCCGTCACGGGGGCTGCGGTTCCGCTGCCGCCGCGGCTGGCCCGGCTCGCCCGCCTGCCCCGGGTTTCGGAACCGATGGCGGCCGACCTGGGGGCACTCGAGCAATTCGTGGCCGGGATATAAACCGGCTGCCGGGCCGTGGCGTTGCTGT
>OMBX01000854.1_pt1 | contig 13621 bp, 12 predicted proteins | sample 1644931 | NCBI WGS metagenome assembly OMBX01 (sample SAMEA103958165, study PRJEB25191) | human gut metagenome | biome: human-associated habitat [ENVO:00009003]; feature: intestine environment [ENVO:2100002]; material: feces | place: Germany | collected 2013/2015
AAAGCTGCTGCCCAGCAGTTACCCGGCCGGAGAGCAAAGGCTCTATCCGTGCAAACCGGTTGCTGTTGGTCACGATCACCGGAGTGGTCAGCGTGTAGCCTGCCGCTGCGATGGCTTGCAGATCGAACCGGAAAAGCAGCTGTCCCTTCTGCACATGATCGCCAGCCTGTACAAATAGCTCATAGCCCTTGCCCTTCAGCTCCACGGTGTCCATGCCAACATGAATCAGTACCTCCAACCCGTTGTCGCACAGCAGGCTGATAGCGTGGTGTGTCTTGGCAATCTTTTTCACGATGCCGTCTGCGGGTGCTACCACCTCGCCGCAGCTTGGCTCGATGGCGCAGCCCTTGCCCAACACCTCGCTGGAGAATACCGGGTCCTTGATCCGAGTCAGTGCGCGGATACGTCCGGTGACCGGCGCATAAAGCAGCTGCCCACTCTCCGCAGACGTAGCATCCGTTGCAGTATCCTTCGGGGCAAGCGACAGCACGTTTATCTCAAAATGTGCCAGCAGCCGCTGCCGGATGCTGTGTATGAGAGTTGCGGGATCTTTCATTCCGGTTTCCTTCTTTCGGCAGGGGAACTGCCATGGCGGTGTTTTTCCTGTTTCTGCGCATTCCAGCAAAAACAGGGCCGAAAGGGAAACTGCCCCTTCGGCCCCGGTTGATTACTGTTACAGCTCGTATGCCTTTTTCAGTGCCTCATAAGCGGCGTCCTCGTTTTCACCGTGGACGAGCAGAGAGATATCCAGATCACTGGTGGTGATCAGCAGCACCTCGATACCGGCCATAGCCAGCGCATTCAGCGCCCGCGCAGCCACACCGCAGCTGGTGACCATATCCTCGCCGAACAGATTCAGCTTAGAATAGCCCACGCTGATCAGGGGAGAAGCCTTGGCGTCCTTGTCCAGATTTGCCGCCGAGATTGCTTTCATCACCAGCGGAAGATCGCTGCTGGATGCGGTAAAGCTGAAATCGATAGTGGTGCCGTGTGGGGCGCTTTGGCTGATCATATCCACCACCACGCCGGTTTCTGCAAAGATATCCAGATACCGGGATAGACTGTTGCCCCGGAACGCCACGTCCTGCACGCTGATCATCATCAGGTCGGTCTCGATATTGATCTTCGATACTCCGTACATAAAAAGTCCTCCGTTCTGCCCGGGTTGCCGGACAACGCTCAATCATTTCACATTTTTATGTAAGTGCTAAAAAGGATGTGCTGATATTATTTTGCGCGATTTTTTGTATCCTGTCAAGGCTGAAATCAGAATAATTTGCCCGTACATTATGCGATGCCGCCAATTCCTGCGTGTAATCGCGCAAAAGATAGGTGCGCACATTGGATTTACCTGCATCGTAATGGGTCACGGTAGGGTGCAGCTGCGGTGCAAGTACTTCACACTGTACTGAGCCGTTTGGCTGGATGGTCTTTTGCAGCTGCAAGGTCAGGATGGCCCCTACCAGCTGATCCGGTCGGCTCTGGGTGCTGAGAAAATTACCCAGCGAGAAGGCGACAAAACTTCGCCGTCCATCTGCTGCGGTAAGCCACTGGGCGTCCTGCAATACATGAGGGTGGGTGCCAACAATGACATCTGCACCCCAGTCTGCCAGATTCTGTGCCAGTGTGCGTTGGCTGTCCACGATGGCGTGGCTGTCCTCTACGCCCCAGTGGACCCCCACCACCACAAAATCCGCCTGCTGGCGTGCCAGCCGCACCTGCCGCTCGATCACATCGGTCTGGCTGGTGTAGATGACATTGGCCGTCATGTTCTTGTTCTGGCGGATGCCGTTGGTGTGCTCGGTGTAGGAGAGATACGCAATCGTGACGCCGTTGACGGTTTGCAGCGGGATGCAGTCGTAATCCTCTTCGCCGCGCCACAGACCGGTGGTGACCACATCCTCCGGCATGGACTCCCAGAATTGCAGTGTGGCCGCAATGCCGGACGCGCCCTTATCGTAGGTGTGGTTGTTGGACAGGCTGAACACCCGCACCCCGGCGCGGTACAGTGCCCGCGCACAGTCACCTGGGGTGGAAAAGCATGGGTAGGTGGACGGCGCAAGGGTGTCGCTGCAAAGGGTCTCCTGATTGATCCAGTTCACATCCTGCTCTGCATAGAAAGGAGCGATGTGCTCATAACAGTAATCAAAGCTGTACGTTCCATCTTCGCCTGCCCGGCGGGCGGCCTGTTTATAGATAGGGGCATGGATCAGGTTATCTCCTGTTGCAGAAAACCGGATGGTTTCCACCACAGGCTGCGGTTCAGGCTCCGGCTCCGGGGTCGCAACGGATGAAGCAGGGGATAGCGCATCCTCCGGCGGCGCGATGCCGCCCACCGGTACATCTTCTCCCGGCAGCTTTGTCCAGATCCCCAGACATAGTGCGATCACGCTCACAGTCAGAACCGACAGCACCACCGCCCGGAACGTTTGCTTTCGGCCGCGCTTACGGGCAGCCGGACGCCGCCGCTTTAAAGGTTCCTGCTTCATCGTTCACCTCTTCTCCCGGCGTATGCCGGGGCAGCTTATTTTTCAGAGGGCGGCGATCAGGTCGCCCATATCGTACAGACCCGGCTCCTTCTTTGCCAGATAGACCGCAGCATTCACTGCGCCGTTGGCAAAGATGCTGCGGGAGTAGGCGGTGTGCCGCAGGGTGATCACCTCGTCCGGGCCGCAGAACAGCACCTCGTGGTCGCCCACGATGCTGCCGCCGCGCACAGAGCTGATGCCGATTTCCTTCGGGTCGCGCTTCTGGCGCACGGAAGAACGGTCGTACACATAATGGTACGCGCCGTCATTCTGCTCGTTGATGGCGTCTGCAAGCATCAGCGCCGTTCCGCTGGGAGCATCCAGCTTGTTGTGGTGATGCTGCTCCACGATCTCGATATCATAGTTGATGCCCAGCACGGCAGAGGCACGCTTGCACAGCTCAGCCAGCACGTTGATGCCCATGGACATATTGGCGCTCTTGAACACCGGAACGCTGCGGGACAGCTGTACTACCTTCAGCTGCAACTCCTCTGAAAGGCCGGTGGTGCACACTACGATGGGCAGCTTGTGGGTCTGGCAGTAGGGCAGTGCCTTTTCCACCGCAGCAGGAGAACTGAAGTCGATGATCACATCGCCCTTGCCGTTCAGCTTTTCCAGACTGTCGTAGACCGGAATGCCGTTTTGCTCGCCGTCCTTCATATCAATACCGGCCACCACACAGCAGTCCTCCCGCTGTGCGATCATATCGCACAGCACATGGCCCATGCGGCCGCCAATACCCTGAATCACGATTTCTGTCATTGTTGTTTCCTCGTTTCTATAATATGGCAGAATGCCCGGAAGCTGAAAATTCCCGGGCATTCTGTACGCTTTTTATTCCTTGATCAGACCAGCAGCCTGCAAAGCCTGCTCGATCTTTGCCTTGTGGGCATCGCTGGGTTCTACCAGCGGCAGACGGCATTCGCCCGCATTCCAGCCCAGCACGTTCATGGCGTACTTGACCGGAATGGGGTTCACCTCGCAGAACAGAGCCTCCTCCAACGGCAGCATTTCCAGCTGCAAAGCGCAGGCCTTGGCGGTATCTCTGTCAAAGAAAGCCTGACAGCAGTTATGCACCAGCTCCGGCGCAACATTGGACACCACGCTGATAACGCCCTTGCCGCCCAGTGCCAGCAGGGGAACCACCTGATCGTCATTGCCGGAGTAGATATTCAGCGCATCACCGCACAGTGCAGCTACCTTGGCCACCTGAGAGATGTTGCCGGAGGCCTCCTTGATGCCGTTGATGAGCGGGTGCTTGCTCAGCTCCAGAGCGGTCTCGGGTGCAATATTCAGACCCGTGCGGGAGGGCACATTATACAGGATGACCGGGATGCCGCCAGCCTCAGCCATGGCGGTAAAGTGCGCCACCAGACCGGCCTGCGAGGTCTTGTTGTAGTAGGGGGTGACCATCAGCAGGGCATCGGCACCGCAGGCAGCAGACTTTGCTGCCAGTGCGCAGCCGTGGTCGGTATCGTTCGAACCGGCACCGGCAATGACCGGTATGCGGTGATTGACCGTATCCACGGCGAACTTGATGGCGGCCAGCTGCTCCTCATCGGTCATGGTAGAGCACTCGCCGGTGGTGCCGCAGATGATGATGGCATCGGTATGGTGCGCGATCTGATCCTCAATAATGCGGCCCAGCTCGTCAAAGTTAATGCTTCCGTCCTCGTACATCGGGGTGATAATGGCAACACCCGCGCCGGTAAAGACAGGATTCTTCATAGCCTAAAACTCCTTTGTATGCGCTTTTGCGCAAAATATACTTAGTCGAAATAGCCCTTTGCGGCCAGCAGCTCTGCCAGCAGAACGCCGCCGCCTGCAGCACCGCGCAGGGTGTTGTGGCTCATGCAGGCAAACTTGTAATCAAACAGGGTGTCCTCGCGCAGGCGGCCGATGCACACAGCCATGCCGTTCTCGGTGTTGCGGTCCAGCTTGGGCTGCGGACGATCCGGCTCAGTAAAGTAGTGCAGGAACTGCTTGGGGGCACTGGGCAGGTTCAGCTCCTGTGCGGGGCCGCGGAAGTTCGCCCATGCTTCCAGCATCTGCTCCTTGGTGGGCTTTTTGTCAAAGCTTACAAACACGGCTGCAGTGTGGCCGTCCGAGACAGGCACACGGAAGCACTGTGCCGTGATGACCGGCTTCTCGGCGTTGACGATCTGGTCGCCTTCAATATGTCCCCACAGCTTCAGCGGCTCGCGCTCGCTCTTTTCCTCCTCGCCGCCGATGTAGGGGATCACGTTGTCCACGATCTCGGGCATCCGGTCAAAGGTCTTGCCTGCGCCGGAAATGGCCTGATAAGTGCACACCAGTGCCTTGCTTACGCCAAAGTCCTTCATCAGGGGATGCAGGGCGGGTACATAGCTCTGCAGGCTGCAGTTGGACTTGACCGCGATGAAGCCGCGCTTGGTGCCCAGACGCTTACGCTGGGCGGGAATGATCTCGATATGGTCGGCGTTGATCTCTGGAACCACCATGGGAACGTCCGGGGTGAAACGATGGGCACTGTTATTGGAGACCACAGGGCACTCAGCCTTGGCGTATGCTTCCTCCAGTGCCTTGATCTCGTCCTTGGGCATATTGACAGCGCAGAAAACAAAATCCACCTGCGAAGCAACTTCCTCCACCTTGGAAGCGTCCAGAACGGTCATCTTCTTCACGCTCTCCGGCATGGGAGTGGTCATGGCCCAGCGGGATCCTACTGCATCCTCATAGCTCTTGCCCGCACTGCGGCCGGATGCGGCCAGTACGGTCAGCTTGAACCAGGGATGATTCTCCAGCAGAGTCACAAAACGCTGACCCACCATGCCAGTTGCGCCTACAATACCCACTTTATACTGTCTTTCCATTTCCAGCACCTTTCCTTTCAAAAAAACAAACAGCAAATCTTAGTATTGCGAAGAACACGGCTTGCAAACCGGACAGCGATGCAATATAATAGATACTGTTTATACAGATTCTATGATATCATTGATACGTTGTCCGTGTCAATCATCGGAAAGGCAAATGCACACTATGTTAAAAAAAGATTTTTGGTATGATTTACCCAAAGAGCTCATTGCACAGGAGCCCGCAGCCCCGCGGGACGCTGCGCGGCTGATGGTTCTGAGCCAAAAGGACGACAGCATCCAGCACAAGGTGTTCCGCGACCTGCCGGAATTTCTGGAGCCGGGAGATCTTTTGGTAGTGAATAATTCCAAGGTGCTGCCCGCCCGCATCGTGGGCGTCAAGCAGCCTACCGGTGCCGTGTGCGAGCTGCTGCTGCTGCGGCAGGTGAAGGGAGACCAGTGGGAGTGCCTGGCAAAGCCCGGCAAGCGGATGCAGCCCGGCACGAAGGTAAGCTTTGGCGACGGCAGCCTGACCGCTGTGGTGGACGAGACCATGGAGGACGGCAACAAGTACGTTACATTCTATTATGATACCGAAACGCTTTATGAAAAGCTGGATGAATTTGGCAAGATGCCGCTGCCGCCCTACATCACCAAGCAGCTGGAGGATCAGAGCCAGTACCAGACCGTCTATGCCAAGGAGCTGGGCAGCGCAGCTGCTCCCACCGCCGGGCTGCACTTTACCCCGGAGCTGATGGACACCATCCGCGCCATGGGGGTCGGCATTGCCGAGGTCACCCTGCACGTTGGTCTGGGCACCTTCCGACCTGTGCAGGAGGACGAGATCTCCGACCATAAGATGCACAGCGAGTGGTACTCCATCAGCGAGGAGACCGCCCGCCGCATCCGCGAGACCAAGGCCGCGGGCCACCGGGTCATCGCCGTGGGCACCACCAGCTGCCGCACGCTGGAGGCTGCCGCTGCCAAGTATGGCGAGATCAAAGCTTGCAGCGGCAACACTTCCATCTTCCTGTACCCGGGGGTGAAGTTCAACTGCATCGACGGTCTGATCACCAACTTCCACCTGCCGGAGAGCACCCTGATCATGCTGGTGTCCGCTCTGTACGGCTACGAAAAGACTATGCACGCCTATGCGGTAGCCGTGGCAGAGAAGTACCGCTTCTTCTCTTTTGGCGATGCGATGCTTATTTTGTAATTACAACATAATGTTGCTACGATTATTCTGATAACTTGCAGGCTTGCGGCCTGCATCGAGGCTGCACGGCTGTTTTCCGTGCGCAGAAAGGAAAAGACCATGCCTTCTTTGACGACCTACACCCTGCTCAAGCAGGAACACAACGCCCGGCGGGGCGAGTTCAAAACCGTGCACGGTACGGTGCAGACCCCTGCCTTCCAGAACGTTGCCACCGCCGGTGCCATCAAGGGCGGCCTGTCGGCGCAGGATCTGAAAGATATCGGCGCGCAGGTCATGCTGTGCAACACCTACCATCTGCATCTGCGTCCCGGCGATAAGCTGGTAGCGGATATGGGTGGTCTGCACAAGTTCACCCGCTGGAACGGGCCCATCCTGACCGACAGCGGCGGATTTCAGGTGTTCAGTCTGGCAAAGCTGCGCAAGATCACTGAGGAGGGCGTGACCTTTGCCTCCCATCTGGACGGTCACCGCATCTTCATGGGTCCGGAGGAGAGCATGCAGATTCAGGCCAATCTGGGCTCTACCATTGCCATGGCCTTTGATGAGTGTGTGGAGAACCCCGCCCAGCACGATTACTCCAAGGACAGCTGCGAGCGCACCACCCGCTGGCTGAAGCGCTGCAAGGCTGAGATGGCACGGCTGAAGCACGAGGGTATCTCGGTCAACCCGGATCAGCTGCTGTTCGGCATCAATCAGGGCTGCACCTATGCAGACCTACGTGTGGAGCACATGAAGCAGATCGCAGAGCTGGAGTTGGACGGCTACGCCATCGGCGGTCTGGCTGTGGGCGAGCCCACTGAAGTGATGTATGAGATGATCAGTCAGGTGGAACCGCACATGCCAAAGGACAAGATCCGCTACCTGATGGGCGTCGGCACCCCCGGCAACATCATTGAGGCTGTGGCCCGCGGCGTAGACCTGTTTGACTGCGTTATGCCCAGCCGCAATGCCCGTCACGGCCATCTGAATACATGGAGTGGCATCATCAACATCAAAAATGCCAAATATGAGCGGGACGAGCGTCCCATCGACCCCGCCTGCGGCTGCCCGGTGTGCCGCAACTATTCCCGCGCCTACATCCGGCACCTGCTCAAGGCAGACGAGATGTTGGGTATGCGCCTGACCGTGATGCACAACCTGTGGTTCTACAATCACCTGATGGAACGCATCCGGGATGAACTGGATGCCGGCACCTTTACCGCCTTCCACGATAGATATGTGAAGCTTCTGGATACCCGAATTTAAACTTTAGCCTTGCAACAAGACTGATAAGAGGGTATAATAGCATTATCTGAATTTTTGAGAGGAGATTTTGCCCCATGCAATTTCTGACTACCACGTCCGAAGGCTATATCAGCCTGTTCTTCACGCTGGCACTGATGCTGGTCCTGCTGTACTTCATGATCTACCGTCCCCAGAAGAAACAGGAAAAGAAGGATGCCGCTATGCGCAGCAGTCTGGAGATCGGCGATCAGGTCACCACCATTGGCGGTGTCATTGGCCGCGTTGTCGCCATCAAGGACGACACTTTTGTTCTGGAGACCGGCGCTGACCGCGTGAAGATCCGCTTCACCAAGTCTGCTATCTCTTCGGTCGAAAAGCTGAACATGGACAAGGCTCCTGCCGACAAGAAGTAAGCGTTAACACCGTGCATACATGAACCGCCTCCCTGCATAGACTATGTGCAGGGAGGCGGTTTTGTTATGTCTGAATCTCGAGGTTTCCCGGCGGAACTTCTTTCGTTTCTGCTTTTCGGGGCGTTGGGGGTAGCTGTAACAGCGGCAGCTTTGGCCGGTTTTGCGCAGCTGATGGCCGGGCAGGGCTGCTCCGGCAGCGTAGTGCCGATACTTGCCACAACAGCCGTATGCATGGGCAGTTTGCTGTGTGCACTGGCGGCAGCATTCCGAAAAAAGGCGCGCGGTCTGTTGACAGGACTGCTTCAAAGTACATTTCTGGCGGCACCGCTGGTGCTTTCTGCTGTATGGAACGGCACAGCCGCCGAGTCTGCTGTGGTGTGCCGTATTCTGGCGGTACTGCTCTGCGGCTGCATTGGCGGGCTGCTTGGCGTCACCCTGCGCAGCCGCAGGCATGCACTTCGTTGATCAATCTGGCAAATCGAATACATCAGAGGGGAAAACAGCGTATGTGGATCTATGAACAAACTAAACCGGAAGAAGCTTTGTCTTTGCTGCCGCAGACGGTCAGCCTGCCGGTGCAGAAAGCGGAGCTCACTCTGCCGACTGTACCGGAAACCGCACCGGAAACCGTAGAGAAATTGCCGCAAAAAGAACCCTGCATCCCGTCAAAGCGGCACGCCACCCGGGATTGCTGGCTGCTGGCTGTGGCCTTTCTGCTGGGGTGCACGGCAGCCGGTGTATTGCAGGCCGTATGCGATGCCCGGCAGGCAGAACTACTGCAGTATTATCTGGAGGCATGGCAAAGGCTGTTTGCACCGGGCAGCTTGCAGGGTACCGTACAGCTTTTCGGCATGGAATATCTGGCTCTCGGCCTTGTGGTCAGCCTGTTTCTGGTATTGGGGCTGTCTGCCCTTGGGCCAGTGATGATCTTTGGCAGCATGATGTTGTACGGTTTGGGCAGCGGGTTGCTTATGGTACAGCTTTGCGCCGCAGGCGGATGGAAAACGGTACTTCTGGCGCTGCTGTGGACAGGCCTGCCGGTGGCAGCAGCAAGTGGCTGTCTGTGCTTTTTCGGGGCTTGTGCTTTGCAGGTCAGCAGCCGGATCCACGCCTACTCCTTCCGCAGACATCCCGGCGGACAAGCCCGCCCCGGGGTACAGGCACTGCTGGGACAATATCTGCTGACCATGGTGGTGCTGCTGCCGCTGTGCGGTGCGGCAGCAGGGCTTTCGTATCTGGGCAGTCGCCTGTGAACGGCATCCTTTTCTTGCGGGTTTTGGCACAGTGTGTTACAATAACAAAAGACCATAATAAATGAGGGACAGACATGAAACTAAAATCCGTCTATGTATGCTCCAATTGCGGAGAGACAAGCCCCCGCTGGATGGGGCGCTGCCCCAGCTGCGGCAGCTGGAACACCATGAACGAGGACGTTGTAGCCGAGGCTCCCAAGGCGGGGACTCCTGCTGCCCGGCAGGCTGCTGCGGCTCGTCAGGAGGGCGTGACCACCCTGACCGCCCGGCGGCTGTCAGAGATCAGCACCACGGAGGAAAAAAGCCGCATCTGACTGGTATCTCGGAGCTGGACCGCGTATTGGGCGGCGGCATCGTGCTGGGCGGCGTGGTGCTTTTGAGCGGTGAGCCGGGCGTGGGTAAATCCACTATGCTGTTACAGCTGTGCGGCGCCATCTCCAACCAGCACAGCGTATTGTATATCACCGGCGAGGAGTCTGTCCGGCAGGTCAAGCTGCGTGCAGCGCGGCTGAAGGTACCGCAGGATAACATTTTTCTGGCGGCGGAAAATGACGTGGATGAGATCTGCGGTCTGATCGAAAAGGAAAAGCCGGACCTTGTGGTCATCGACTCTATCCAGACCATGCGCTGCATGGATATCTCGTCCTCGTCCGGCACCGTCAGTCAAGTGAAGGAGAGCGCCGCGCGGCTGCTGGCAGTCGCAAAAAAACAGGAGATTCCCATGTTCATCGTGGGTCACGTGAACAAGGACGGTGCAATTGCAGGCCCCAAGGTCATGGAGCATATCGTGGATACGGTGCTCTACTTTGAGGGCGACAAGATGCTGCCGTACCGCATTCTGCGGGCAGCCAAAAACCGCTATGGCTCCACCAATGAGCTGGGAATGTTCGATATGACCGGCACAGGACTTGCCGAGATCGAAAACCCCTCCCAGATGCTATTGGAGGGACGTCCGCTGGGCGTTTCCGGCAACTGTGTGGCCTGCACCATGGAGGGCAGCCGTCCTATCCTGAGCGAGATACAGGCACTTGCCACCAAGACAAATTTCCCGGCACCCCGCCGCGCTTGCAGCGGATACGACTATAACCGCATGAATCTTTTGATCGCCGTGCTGGAAAAGCGGGCAGGGTACTTCTTTGGCAATCTGGATGTTTACGTCAATATTGTGGGCGGCATTGCGCTGCGAGATACCGCCTGCGACCTTGCAGTCTGTCTGAGCATGGTCTCTTCGCTGCTCGATTGCCCGGTCAGCGATAAGCTTATTGCCATTGGCGAGGTAGGTCTGGGCGGGGAAGTGCGCAGCGTGCCAAATTTGGAACAGCGTCTGCACGAGGCAGAGCGTATCGGTTTTGAGCGGGCAGTCATCCCAAAGCACAGCCTTGCGCACCTGAATTCCGCAGATTATCCCGGTATGAAGCTGGTCGGTGCAGCGTATATCGCAGATGCCATCAATGCGCTGAAAAATGACCGCCTGTGATGAAACGAGGAACCTATGTCGATCTATCTGGACGAAAGAAATCCCGGCAAGCACGCGCCCTTTGAGGATGCTGCCCCGGATATTGTGGAATATGTACGTTATCTTGAAGTGATCGCCGGCAAAAGCGCCAATACGGCGTTCAGTTATTACTGTGACCTGCGCTCATTCAGCCGTTTTATGAAGCGCCGCCGCGGGCTTGTGCCAACAGATACAGATTTTAAGGAGATCGACCCCAAAGGGCTGGATACGGCCTTCTGGGGCAGCATAACAAAAGAGGATATCTACGAATATCTGTATTTTTTGAACCGGGAGTGCGGCAACAAAAAATCCTCTACCGCCCGGCGGCTGGCCAGCCTGCACGGCTTTTATGATTATCTGGTCAATCAGGTCAACCGCCTATCCGAGGACCCTACGGCGGCTATCCGTCCGCCCAAGCAGGATAAAGTATTGCCCAAGTACCTGACGGCAGAGCAGTCCATCTCGCTTTTGGAGAGCACCCAGACCCAGAGCGATTTCCCGGAGCGGGATTATTGCATGGTGGTGCTGTTCCTCAACTGCGGTATGCGTCTTGCAGAGCTGGTAGGTATGGACCTTGGAGACATTGATTTGGAGCAGCGGCAGATCCGCCTGTTCGGCAAAGGCCATAAGGAACGCATGGTCTACCTGAACGATGCCTGTGTGGAGGCGTTGCAGTTGTATCTGCGCAAGCGCAATACTATGGAAGGGCTTTCACCCAAGGAAAAAGCCGTGTTCATTACGCGGATGCGCAAGGAGCGTATCTCGAACCGCAGGGTAGAACAGCTGATCTCCGGCGCAATGAAGACCGCCGGACTGAAGGGCTTTTCCACCCATAAGCTGCGCCATACTGCCGCTACGTTGATGTATCAAACCGGCAATGTGGATATCCTTACCCTCAAGCAGCTTCTGGGTCACAGCAGCGTCGGAACAACGCAAATTTATACGCACCTACAAGAATTTCAGGTTCGCTCTGCCATTGAAGAAAATCCGCTGGGCAAGGTACTGCCCATAAAAGTCGCAAAAGCAAGCTTGGATACAACAGAAGCAGCAGGGGAGACATCTGCCGAAAACGCCCCGGCGGGAGAGGACGCTTCTGAACCGTCCGGCCCAATGGCCGCCTTTAAAGGCGCTGCACAGGATGGCTTTCGGGCAGATATCTCGGCAATATCTGATGAGAAAAACGACGATTTATCAAGCGATACTTAAACCTACACAAAACGTTCAAGACGGTTCAAAGACCCATGGCGCGATCCGGTTTGACTGGATGCTGCCATGGGTCTTTATAATTTACAATGTAAGCAGTCAGCAGCCATACAGGAGCATCCTCAGAAGATTCTGGCAGAAACATACTAAGCCATGTCCACACAAAAATCAACTGGAATGATCAACCACAGCCGCAAACTGTAAATCATAAAACGCAGCATGAAATGTTATAAAGCGGCGCATAGATGCTTACTGGAATAAAAGAATTACAAACGAACCGATGCAGCAGCGCATAACACAGGAACAATCTGTAAGCGTGAGACAAAGAAAACAATAAAACATGATAAAAAGTGTAGAATGCGCAGAACGGTTGAACCAAGCCTAATAATGAGCCAGCTGGGGCTGGAACGCCAAAAATCCGGGAAACGGGCTTTTTTCACTTCCCTAAGTTTCGCATAACGTGCATTATACGAAATATCTACAATCAAAAAAGAAGCTGCCCTTCTCTCTTTCTGTCAGATTTCCAGCAGCTTCTGTGGATGTTGTTCTTTTTGTATGTGCCCGCTTCTGCGCCATTGAACGCGTTACCAGTATGTTCAAGCGTTCGACTTATGCCTGCGGTAGCCGTTCCGGTGCATTACAGGTCATGTTATAAAAGTAGTATTGTTTCTTCTGCTTTGGTGAAGCGATGCTCATTCCGTCGGCAGCGGTTCCGTGCCGAAATATGCACAGATGGCTTCGTAATAAATGCGCGCCACAGTCTTGCAGCTCTCCTCGCTGCCAAAGCGCTCTACATCCTCGGCATTCGTTACAAAGCACTGCTCTGCCAACACTGCCGGACAATCCACATCTTCCAGCAGCGTAAAGCTGCGCTCAGGCCGTACCTGTGTGTAGGTGTTCTCCACCAGTTGCTTCTGGTCGTTTTCCAGATAATAAATGTACCGCACTCCCCCACGTCCGCGCAGCTTTGCGCCGATGCTCTGCATTCCGCCGGCCAGCAGCCGGGCAAAATAAAAGCTTTCCTGATGCCATGTGCGCCCGGGCACTGCCGGATAGCATTCAAAGCCGGATGCCGTAGAGCCATTGGCTGCGGAGTTGCCGTGGATGGACAGCAGCAGCTGCGGGCTTTGGGCACTGGTGGTGGCTGCACGCTGGGCAGGCGTGGCGGTTGCATCAAAGCTTTCCCGGGTCTGCAACGGAATGTAATTCGGGTCCTGCTCTAACCATTGAAGCAGCACAGCAGCCGTAGCTGCGGTGACCTGCTTTTCCTCGACCACTCCCCTTGCGCCTGGGTCGTTGCCTCCATGTCCGGCGTCTATTGCCACCCGGTACGGCGGGTCGCCCACCACAGGACGAAAATCATCCTCTGCGGACGAGACTGCGGGTTCTGCGGGTGCGTTCAATTCCAGCGCCGCCTTCCATAAAAACAGGCCGAAACAGAGCATCAATGCCGCAAAA
>OMBX01000859.1_pt1 | contig 13601 bp, 9 predicted proteins | sample 1644931 | NCBI WGS metagenome assembly OMBX01 (sample SAMEA103958165, study PRJEB25191) | human gut metagenome | biome: human-associated habitat [ENVO:00009003]; feature: intestine environment [ENVO:2100002]; material: feces | place: Germany | collected 2013/2015
TATGGATCAAATAAAAGCATTTATCTCACATAGTAGTGATGATGCATTATATGTGGATGTACTAATAAACCTTATTGGAAAAAATAGTTTAGTTGTTGATCGATTCTGTTTTGAATCGGGAGAGCGAACAATTGATGAAATTATAAAGTCAATTGACAATAGTGCTATTTTTATTGTTCTTCTTTCTCGCTCTTCACTTGATAAAGATTGGGTTAAAAAAGAATTAGCCATAATAAAAAAGTATATTGATAGTGGTGTACTGAAAAGATTTAAGCCATATATTATAGACGATACAATTAGTTATAAATATGAAAAAATACCAGAATGGATTAAAGAAGAATATAATTTGAGAAATATTTATATTCAACCTCCATTCCTTGCTCGCAAAATTGAAGAAGAAGTTAATAAACTAATCTGGGAGCAATGCCCAGATATTAGACAAGATGAGAGGGTCTTTGTCGGACGAGATACTGAAATAGAGAGATTACGAGAGAAATATCTTCAACGTAATCTTAAAGATAGAAAAGCTGTTATTGTATCAGGAATTCCTGATGGGATTGGTCGTCGTCGTTTATTGACAGAATTTATAAGAAAAATAGATACTAATAAGGATGAAACATACGATCCATTTTCAGTGGCAATGGAAGAGGATGATAGTATTGAGGATTTTATTATCCAATTAAATAACCTCTTTTTCTTTGAAAGAAACGAGGACCTTCTCCAACGTATATCAATCATTAATAAAACAGAGAAAGTAAATAAAGTTGTTGAGTTCATATGTTATCTCTCTGAATTGCGTGAAAAATTATTCATTAGAGATAATGGTTCCATTGTAAGGCGAAATGGAGAATTATCATCATGGTTTAAGGATGTTATTAAATCTAATAAAATTGATCAGACAATATTATTTATTGCATCAAGAAATAGATTTGTATTGACAGATGAATATCCAGAAATAGTATCTCTGCATTTAACTCCACTAAACAATGATAAGGCAAAAACCTTACTTCGGCAATATTTAAACAACCATGAAAAAACTATATCTGGTGAAGATGTGTCATTCTTTATTCAGCAAACAGGCCCTATGCCTAATTTAATACGTAGATGTGCATCTTTGATTCTTGAGATGGGTCCTGAATTAGCAAAATTAAAGCAAAAAAAATATCAGTATACTGGCGATGAACTTACAAGGAACTTAATATCAGACTTTCAAAAGGATAAATCATATATACAAATTCTAATTTTATTGTCCGAATTTCCATATTTGCGTTATTATGACATAAAACAAATAACTAGTGGCATAGTTGATAACGTAGATCAGATATTATTAGATTTATATTCATTATCTATTTTTGAAACATTTGGCAGTAGTAATGATTATTATCGAATGAATCCTATATTGGCAGACCTAATTAATCGCTCAAGATACAAACATGATGAGACTTTATGGGGCGAATTGCGTTTTAGGACCCATAATATTATAGAGCATGAAACTTTTGAATGTCCTAGTCTCGGCGTTTTATTAAAGAAAATAGAACTGAATATAAAAGGAAACACAAACAATATTTCGAAAGCATATATTATTCCATCAATAGTAATTAAAACCATTAATGATGAGTATCGCAAAAAGACAAAATCTGGCTATAAAAATGTTATTCAATTATGTAAAGCATTATTAGAGATAGGGAATAATAATTATTATGATGAAATCATAGGGAGTATTTACTATATGCTATGCTCTGCTTATGCTCAATTAGGCGATGATACATTATATGATTTTATTAATTTTCTCGATGATAAATTTGATGAATATTTTATCAAGGGACTATTTTTTCGTAAAATGAAACAATATGAACGAGCAGAAGCCAATTATCGCGAAGCATTAAAAATACGACACAATAGTTTAACTGCAAAAAATGGATTAGCTATATCATTGCAGCGGCAAGATAAATACAATAGGGAAGCACTTAACTTAGCTAGATTTACATATAATCAGCAACCAACTAATCCTTATTTTATTGTAACCTATTTTAAAAGTTTGATACGAACTAATCCAGACCAAACTATTATATTAAATCAATTAATAAAAGATTTGCGATCATCGTGGGATATAAATAAAGAATCCTTTGGTGATATGTTACAGGCTGAATACGTATTCTTTATAGAACATGATTTTAATCGTGCAATATCGATATATAAAGATACTTTGCGGAAGAATCCACTATATCCTGTTTTTATTAGTTTGCATGAAATATGTTCAATATACCAAAAACGGTGTGGTATAGGTAGTGGTATAGCAAGTGAGATTGCAAAACGCTATCATTTTGATGTTGATAATGATGATAGTTTTTAGACAATTTGGCCCCGATCAGTATTAGCTGATCGGGGCTTTTTGATTAAGTTTTTATTAATATCCTATCCCTTATAATCATCATACATGCAGTTGTCCTGCCATTGATTTTAGGCGTGGTCTGCTTCACCTCGTATCATTTATTGAGGTCTGCGGCCTTTGCTCTCTGCTTTATTCCCAAATCATCGTAAATGCGTTGCAATTCTGCTTTGACCTTACTTTTGGCAATAGGTGTCTGCTTTTGAAAGGTCGTGTTTATCATCTTCACGATTTTATGCTCGGTAGGTGCTGCCTGGCGTTTCATCAACTCCCGTTTAATATTGCCTACATGGTATTTCAATGCCTGCACTTTGTCTGTTCCCAACTCGTCGTAAGCCTGTTTCACCAATGGATATTTAACAGCTATCTGAGCGCATAAGTCCTCGTGGCTCTCCAATGAAAAGAACGGCTTGGTTGTTTTCAGACGGTGGTATTCATCGAACAGGTCTTTGAACGTAACCCGTGCGTTGGTCTTACCCTCTATCTTCTCCATAATCTCGCTGAACGTGTGGCGGGTTATCGTGTAGCCGTTTCGTTGCAGTTCATCCGTAAGGTTTACATAGGTTCTGTAAATATGACGGCAGATTTTGAAATTCACAATGTCCATATTGGCAAGGTTCTTATCCACCACCAGCCGATTATCTTCTATGCGTACATATTGTTCGTTGATATATTTGATTTTCGATAAGGTCTTTTCCCGTGCTGTATCGCTCAACTTGTTTATCTCGTCAGCATAGCTTACCGCCTCTGCAAGCACTTTCTTTGTCGATGCCGCGAATTCATCCAATGTTACCTCTCGGCTGTACTTGGTCGTGGAATAGACGTGTATAATCTCGCCCTTGTATTTGGAATCCCGTAACCGTCCGCAAATCTGTGTGAACAAGGTCGAAATATCCAACAGCGTGTGGGATTTGTTACCGTCGCTGACGATGAATGTAACGCCGTTCTCGTCGTAAATATCGCACCCCTCAAAGCAGGTAGAGGTGTAAAAGTTGATTTTCTTCACGGGGTCTGACGGCTGGCCGATGGAATAATCCTTACCCAATTTGCGTTGGTTGCTCTCTCCATTGTCCCCGCTAACTGAACAAACCACTTTAACCTGTTCGGGAGTGAGTTTTGCAAGGTCGATTACCTTTGCAGTAAACTCCACGCTGTTGACGAAGATATGCAGGTTATGGGGTAAGCCTTTATCCAACACCTTGCGGCACTCCTTAACGATATACTGTGCAGGTTTGGAAGTCTGACGGGAACGGATTTTGACCTCTTGCAGATGCGGTCAGTTGATTTCACAAACAGGCAGGTGCTTTAATTCCTCTAAAACATACTCCTGCTCAATAGGGGTAGCTGTCATATAAGTTGCCTTATCGAATTTAGCGGCTTCTGCAAGCAAATTCTTAATGGCATTATAACGGAACGAATAGGAGTTGAACAAAACGTGTCATTCATCCACCAGCAGGAAAGTATCCTTATAAGGGTCTATGCCGATACTTTGCAATGCCTTAATGGTTCGTGGCAGGGAATCATAGGTAACAGCTATCTTTAATGGAGAATGGTTCTGTGCATAGTCGATAATGTCCTGCTCGGTTATACCCTCGTAAACACCCAGCACGGAAATATCATCCTTGCGGTAGATGGTCTTGTTCTTTACCAATGCCACGTAAGGCATGGCGATAATGGTTGGAATGGAGTTGCGGATGGCCAACTCGGTAGCACCGCATCCTGTCTGCTTCTTGTTGAACAGGCAGTTAGTGGGAATCTCAGTTAGAAAGTCTGATAAGTAAGTTGCCCCAGCGGGAGCGTTAATAATTGAACTTCGTTCTTCGTTTCCTACACTCGGCATAGCCTGCAAGCAGTCTTTGCCCTCGTTAATCGGAAACGTTCAATTTTGATTGGTAATGTTATTTGTATTCATAAATAGTTGATTATTAATTGTGATTATATATCTTTTTATCTATTCCCTCTTTGATGGGAATCTCTTTCAATCTTCCATATTTTTTGATTCTGAATAGATACTTATATAGGAAATATCAATTTCGTACTCAAAAAATGTGGTAATCTTTTATCTCTCTAATCTTAATGGAATCTCTATCATTAAATGGCATCTTTACAAATAAGCCAAAAACAGCAAACATGTTCTCAACTCTCGAATCTTGCTATCCGTTTCTATTCTGCTTTCCATATTTTTTAATTCTGAAATATATTCTTTATAGGAAATCTTCATTTCACACTCAAAAAATGTGGTAACAGATAAATGAAGAACAGTTTTAATCACGAAAAATAGATTCATCAACCAAGTAAGATGAATACTTTTTTTAGCGATATTTTTTAACACGCAAAAATGCGTGAATAAAAAAACAGGCAAAAAAAGTTTTTCATCACACAAGTTGTGAGAAAAAAATTATCGTAAAAAATTGTGCGTCGTTTTTTCGATGAAAAGTTTTTCAGCACAAATAAATTGTTCTCACTCTTACATGATGTGTCATTAAAAGTGGCTGTTTTTAGTGAATGCACTTTTTAATGATTCCATATTTTTTGATTCTGAAACTATCTTATTAAAGGGAATATTCATTTCGTACTCAAAAAATGTGGTAACACAACGCAAAGAAAAGGCAGACGAATCTGCCCTTATAAGAACTGCTCAATTTGTAGTGTGGGATTCTTTACTGAATTGCTTTGCAAAGATACAACATATCTATCCAAAAGTCAAGTAATTTGGCAATTATTTTACATAATATTATAGGGTTTATTATAACTTACTGATTTAGAGAGAAGCATCTGTTCACTATCTATTATGGCCTATGCTCCAGTACCTTTGTCCTGCCGCAAGGGTGTTCTTTGCGGTCTGCAATCTTTGGGCGGGGATTGCAGTCATTATCAGCCCCTCTGCATAAAGGACAGAGTAGTAAAAGCCATGAAAAAGATGGTTATTTCAATGGATGACGCACAGCGTCAGTTTGCATTTGTCAAAGGCAATCGGCCTGTAAACGTCAGAACCGTGAAACAGAAAGAGAAATCCATGAAAGCCTATGGACAGCTAACCCCTATCACGGTAACCGATGGTGAAAAGGTGATTCAGATGGGCGGTCGTCTGGTCGATTTGAAAGGGTGGGAAATCCCCAATGAGGATGCAGGAAAGTATTACGCCGTATTGGACGGTCAGCACCGATTGGTGGCTTATCAGAATTTGCAGTTGGATTTGAATGACCTTGTAATTTGTGAACCACTCAATGCTGAATTATCCATTACAGAGGTCATAGCGCAAATGAACATCTGCACCACCGTTTGGAAAAAATCGGATTACATGGCCGCACCTGCCATGATGCTCAAAGAAGCCAACGAGGTATTCGATTTCGCCATGTTCCTGCACGGCAAGGCTTGTCCCCTCTCCACGATTTCGTTATGGTGCTTCGGCAAGAAATCCCTGCAAGCAAAAGACTTGGTGGAGTGTCTGAACACGAAGAAACTGCCTGAAATCTTTGAGGATAAAACATGGTTTCGTGCCAGCATAAGGTGGTTCAAGGCCGCACAAGGGAAATTTAAGGATAAATTCCTTATGAACAGGTATTTAATCGACTTTATCATTAAGCAATGGAAACCCGATGAAGATTTCGAGGTGTTCACGGCGGAAATGGAACGGAAGATAAACGACCTCACGCGCGACCAAGCAGACCAGATTATGAATCCTCACAAAACAGAAGGTATGGCACGGGAGCAGTTGATTATGGATATGTTGACCCAGTATCTCGGTTAAGAATTACTTTGCACTTATAAGGTTTGTAGAGGTCAGGAGTCGATAGGCTCCCGACCTCTTTTTGCCTTACAAGAGATGTTGCATAGCCGCGTCGATTTGGCTGTTTTCGAAAGAATCCAAATAAATCTGTGTGGTGGACAAATCGGAATGACCGAGCGATTCGGAAATGATGGCAATGTTCACTCCTGACCTTTTCAGCACGGTCGCAAACGTATGCCGAGCGACATAGGTAGTCAATGGCATTTCCAATCCTATCTGCTCACCCAGCGTCTTTAACTCCCGATTGACTTTCCGCAGAACCTTGTGTGTGCGGTTGAAAATCTGTTGTGCTGTCTTGTGTTCCGTGCGGTCGAGAATAGGGAAGATATAATCTTCTTGTGCGTGGTTGGCCTTGCTGTATTTCTCGATAATCCGCATGGCGTTCGGGACGAGTTGAAAGGACAGCAATTTCTGCGTTTTATGGCGGGAGTAGTAAATCCTGCCGTCCACAATATCGCAGTAGCGCAGGGTTGCTATATCCGTAAAATTAATGCCTGCCGTGTAGTAGGAGAACAGAAAGATGTCCCGTGCAAACTCGGCATAGTCCGTTCTATAATTAGGGGCTATCTCCAATGCAACGAGTTTCTGTATATCCTCTTTCGTGATGGCTCGCTTCCTCGTCCGTGTCCATAGGCTACCAACCTTGTATTTTGCAAACGGATTTATCTTTTGGAGAAACAAACCCTCTGCAAGGGCCTTGTTATAGGCGGCCTTAAAGATGGCAAATTTCGTGGCTATGCTGTTGTTTACGTTGCCCTCTTTACGTAGGAACAATTCAAAATCACGCAGGAACGCTAAATCTATTTCATCGAACCGAGTGTTCAGCGACCTAAATTCAGACAGGCGGGAGAGTAGGGAACGGTGTTTGGATGCCGAGCCGTATTTGCCGAGCGTTTCCAGCCGTTCGATGGTCTGTTTCAGATATTCTCCAACAGAACAATTCAATCGCTTGCTGTTCTGTTCAAAGAGATTTTCAAAGGTTACGGGGATATCCATAATCTCTAAACGCTGGATTTTCTTCTCGTACTCTTTTACTTTGGCTGTTATCTGAAACTGAATATTGTCCCTGTCGGGGCAGTCGTCTGTTACCTTTTGTGCTTCTGCGTCCCAATGTTTAAGCGCAACGGAAACGCCCAATCCGACTGCCTTTTTGCGTTTGCCCTGAAAGAATAAAAGGCACAATGGAGAGGTGGAATTTTTATAAATAATTTCTTTGCGGCATATAACTTTGAATGTCATTTGATTACATTGTTATATGCAGTTGGGTGTGTAGTACTCTATGTGGAGCTTAATGTGTACCCTGCACCCTCAAACGGGCTGTTCTTGCCCTAAAAATGCTAAAGAGAAAGGAATAGTATAAACGCAAAAAAGACCGATAATCATTGATTATCAGTCTTTTGCTTTGTACCCCCTCAGGGGCTCGAACCCTGGACCCCAACATTAAGAGTGTCGTGCTCTACCAACTGAGCTAAAGAGGCATCAATCCTTTGGGATTGCGAGTGCAAAATTAGTGATATTTTTTATTATTGCAAAAAAATCCTGAAAAAAATCGGGATTTTTTTGCAATAAAAGCTTTTCACGTTATCGCAGAGCCACTTTGGGTTTATTGCATGTCCAGTTTGTCGCTGTTCCATTCCCCCGCAGCATCGGGATAGATGAACGGCCGCGAGTCGCCGGACTTCTTCATGTCCAGGTAACTTTCGTAGAGGTTGATGCCGTTGGACGATTGCGTGGCCAGCGAAAAGGCGATTACCGACGGATGCCGTTTCGAGGCATGGTAGCTGTCCGCCGTACGTTCGGCATATGCCCCCTGCCATTCCGGGGCGTTCGACGGATTGCCGCCGATCCGCCGCGATTCACCGCTGCTGCGGGTGTCGATCGGCGCCTGTACGATCACGTACATTCCCAGCGTGTCGCAGGTGCCATACAGCGTCGGGGACACCGGGCCCGGGAGGAGTTTAAGCGTGTTGTACCCTTGCCCGCGTAAAGCTGCGATTTCGTCTGCTGAGGCATGGGCGGGAACTTCGCGCGTGCGGAGCGTGACGGGTGTGCCGTTCACCGCCAGCTGTCCGTTTTGCACCTCTACGGTGCGGAACCCCAGCGGGACTTCGATATATTCCATGTAACGGCCTTCGTGCTGGGTTTTGACCCGCAAGGTGAAGCGTGTGGTCTTTTCCGGGCTCCAGAGCAGGCTGTCCGGAATACGTGCCAGGAACCGCAGGGTGTCCTCGCCGCGCATGTTGAGTTTGATGTCCTTGTATCCTGTTGCCGAGGTTTTGCCGGCGGGGGACAGCAATTCGTAGTGGACGCGCGACGTGCGCGGGTTGAGGGCTTCGCTCTTGACGACCAGTCCGACTTCGGCCATGACGTTGTCCCCCTCTTCGGTGCTGCGCCATGTCTTGGTGAGTATGTCGCGTACGCGCAATGTGGGCTGGCTCATGACCCATGCCTCCCCGATGGCCGGTGCGGCATCGTTTTTCCAGCTTTCGAGCCTTGCGACCTTCGACGGTGAGCTGAGAATGACCTCCAGCGTGTTACGTCCCTCTTTGGCCTGGCGCGTGAGGTTGAATTCCCCCGGGGCATTGCAGTCGCTGTTGTAGGCTGCCGTTTCGCCGTTTATGCGGATCTCATAGTCGGCCGACGCCCACCCGATCCGGAGCAGCACCTGCCGGTTGGCCCAGGCGAACGGTACGGTGAAATCCGTCGTGAAGCTGTTGCCCTTTTGCGTCCATTCGGTCAGGCGCGTGAAATATTTGTTGTCGCTGCCGTCGGCCTCCGCAGCTTCCCGGGCGGTGGGATAGACGAGCAATTCGCCGCGCATCGGTTCGCGGCCGCAGGTCGGAATATACTCCTGTGCCGCCAGCGTGCAGCACGAAAAAAGTGCTATGATCGAAAGAATACTCCTCATAGGGTTGTTTTTTGTGAACATTCCCTCACGCCCGGCCAAACGAGTTGCCCTTGCGGCCCGGCATATCGAAAATGTTCGTATATTTGTGCACGTAAAGATAGTAAATTTTCCGGAACTTAGATGCCTGCGCTTCCCAAACTCAATTTTCCTGCCATCCGGCTGCGTGCCCGCCGCCGCGAGGAACAGGTCGAGGTGTGGGATGACCTGCGGGGTATTTACCTCGTACTGACTCCCGAGGAGTGGGTGCGGCGCCACCTGATCGCTTACCTCGTTTCGCACTGCGGGGTGCTGCCCAAGCGCGTCGTACAGGAGTATGCCGTGCCGGTTAACGGGCAGCCGCAGCGGGCCGACGTCGTGGTGGTCGGCGACCGTGCCGAGCCGCTGGTGCTGGCCGAATGCAAGGCGCCGGAAATCCGGATCGACGAGCGTACCCTGGCGCAGGCCGTGCGCTACAATTCGGTGCTGGGGGCGCGGTTCGTGATCCTGACCAACGGCCTGCGGCACTACTGCTGCGAGTACCGCGACGGCAAGTACGTCCAGTTGTCGGGGTTCCCCGATTTCTCGGCCCTATAAATTCTTGAAATTCGAATCGATGTAGTGCTGGAAACTCTCCTTGTAGTTTTCACCGATGGGGACGTATTCCGTATCGCTCAGGAACACGCGGCCGCGGACATAGCCTTTGATGCAACGCAGGTTGACGATGTAGGAACGGTGCACGCGCATGAACATATCCGACGGGAGTGCCGCCTCCATGTTCTTGAGCCGGAAAAGCGTGGTGATCGTCGTGCCGTCGGCAAGGTGCATCCGCACGTACTCCCCTTCGCTTTCCAGGTACACGATGTCGCTGATCTTGACCAGCGAAACCTTGTAATCCGCTTTCACGGAGATGTATTCCTTGTCTTTGGGCAGGGCTTCGGGGGTAGCCTCGGGTACTCCCGCACGCTGGTTGTGGCGCAGTTCGTAGAGCGAATTGGCTTTCCCCGCCGAGCGGCTGAAGTCGGCAAAACTGAAGGGTTTGAGCAGATAATCCACGGCGTCGAGCTTGAACCCTTCGACGGCATATTCCGAGTAGGCCGTCGTGAAAATCACCATCGGCCTGTCGACCAGCGAGCGGACGAATTCCACGCCGCTCAGGTCGGGCATGTTGATGTCGACGAATATCAGGTCTACATGCTGCGCGGCCAGGAACTGCTGGGCTTCGAGCGCGTTGTTGCACGTAGCGGCGAGTTCCAGGTACGGGATTTTCTCGATGTAGCCTTTCAGCTGGCGCAGGGCCAGCGGCTCATCGTCTATGGCGATACATTTAAGCATGGAGGGTAGGTATTACGAGTTTTACGGTATAGGTCTCATTGGTTTCCCCGATGTCGAGCGAATAGTTTTTCGGGCCGTAGATCAGCGAGAGGCGTTTTCGGACGTTCTCCAGCCCGATCCCGGCATTGTGCTTCTCCGCCTGCGGGGTGTGGAGGCTGTTGCTGATGGTGCTGACGACCTTGCCGTCGGCGTAGTCGATCCGCATGTGGATGAACGACGGTTTGCTGTAACTCACGCCGTGCTTGAAGGCGTTTTCCACGAATACGATCAGCAACAGCGGCGGGATGGAAACCTGGGGCGGCAGGTCGTGCGGGTATTCCACGCGAATGTCCACGGCGTCGGTGTAGCGAATGCGCATCAGCCCGATGTAATTCTGTACGAACTGGATGTCCCTGTTCAGGGAGATGATCTCGCGCCCCGATTCATAGAGCACATAGCGCATCATCTTCGACAGCTCGATCACGGCATTTTTGGCATATTCGGTGTCGATGTCTATCAGGGCGTGGATGTTGTTGAGCGTGTTCATGAAGAAATGGGGATTTATCTGGTATTTCAGATAGTCCATTTCGGCTTCCAGGTTCTGGCGTTTGAGTTCTTCCATCTGCTGCTCGTCGCGCATCGACTGGTAAATGAGCTTGATACCCGTGTTGGCCCCCGTCATAAAGAATCCCAGCACGACGTTCCAATACATCTCCAGGTTCGAGAACGAGGCTTTCCGGTAGGCGTCGAATGCCTCGGGGTCGCCGTGGGGGAGGAAGTGGTCGGTGAGGTGCTCTTCGTAAACGTCCACCAGCCAGAATACGGCTATGATGAGTGCCAGGTCGCAGAGCAGGTAGGTCTTGTACTTGCGGCGCAGCATGAGCCGCGGGGCGAGGACGGAGTTATGTATGATGAAGATGATGAAGTAGGGGGCTATCTGCCGCCATGCGATGAGCACGTTCTCGAAACTGATGTGCAGTTCCGACATCATCTGCGAATTGAGCACCGGCACCAGGATGATGGCTGCCCACACCATCACGTAGAGCAGGTTTTCTCCGACGGTTTGCTTGCGGGTCATTTTCATGCCGTAAAGATAATAAAAAAAAGTTACCCGGTGCTCCCGGGTAACTTTCGTAAAAAAAGCAGGTAACCGAACTATTAGTGACGCCTCATTGTTGGAATGGATTCAGTGACTATGAAGAATTTGGGATAGAGAATCCAAGTGGTTACCTGCTGAGCCTTTATGTGTATGTTTTTTTATTTGTTCAGTAGCGACGGACTGTATAAATAACGTTTGATACTCCGTTTTGGTGTCTTTTCGAACTCCGTCGGATAAATTATTATTTCCGACACCCGTTCGTATGCCGCCAGGAGCGAGTTCAGTTCCGTGAGGTTGTTCTGCATGATCTGCGGCAGGTCGTTCTTGTCCACGCCTTCCGCCTCGGCCTGTTCGTAGTCGGGGACGACCATCGCCTTGAGCTTGCCGTTGCCCGAGTCGAGTATCAGGGATTCGAGTACGAGGTACATGTTGTTGAGCTTGTCCTCGATCTCCTCGGGATAGATGTTCTGCCCGCTTCCGGAGAGGATCATCGTCTTCGAGCGTCCGCGGATGTAGAGCGTCCCGTCCGGATCCATCGTGCCCATGTCGCCCGTGTGGAGCCAGCCGTCGGGTTCGAGTACCTTCTCCGTATCTTTTTCGTTCTTGTAGTAGCCTTTCATCACATGCTCGCCGCGCACGATGATTTCGCCGGCCACATGCTCCGGGTCGGGCGAGTCGATCCTGACGTCGAGCAGCCCTTTCAGGTAGCGGCCGCAGGAACCCGCCTTGAATTCGTTGTCGGGCGTGAAACTGATGAGCGGCGCGCATTCGGTCATGCCGTAACCGATGGTGATCGGGAACTTGATCTTCATCAGGAACGATTCGGTCTCCTGATTCATCGGGGCGCCGCCGACGATGAATATGTCGACGTTGCCGCCGAAGGCATCCAGCAGTTTTTTCCGGATCACCGAGTAGATGGCCGTGTTGAGCAGCGGGATCTTGACGGCGATCGACATGGGGCCTTTTTCGAGCATCGGCATCACCTGCTTGCGGTAGACCTTTTCGAGGATCATCGGTACGCAGCAGATGATCGTCGGCTTGACCACGGACATGGCTTCCAGCAGGATCTTGGGCGACGGGATTTTACCCAGCAGGGTGATGTGCCCGCCGACGGCCAGCGGCGAAAGGAAATCGAACGCGCAGCCGTAGGCGTGGGCCAGCGGCAGGAACGACAGCGTACGCCCGCCCTTGCGGAAATAATAACTGCCGGTCTGCGTGTTGACCATGCCGCGCGCGAAAAGGACGTTGCCCGTGAGGTTGTTCACCGTGAGCATCACGCCCTTCGAATAACCCGTGGTTCCCGACGTATAGTTGAGCAGGATGACCTCGTCGTTGGGTATTTCGGGGTATTTTATGTCGTTTACGCTGAACCCGCGCGGATATTTCGAACGGTAGTTTTTCAGGATGTCGCGCTGGAACTTGGTGAGCGCCTTGCCGTCGCGTTCGTAGATGGCGTGGAAATCGGTGAGTGAGAATACGGCTTCGATCTGGCGTATCTGGTCTTCTTCGATGACGTCCCAGAAATTGTCGCCCAGGAAGAGCAGCTTGCTCTCCGAGTGGTTGATGATGTGGATGATGTCGGCCGGGGCGAAGTCCTGCAATATCGGGACGATTACGGCGCCGTAGGAGATCGTGGCTATGTAGGTGATGCACCACCGGGGATTGTTGCGTCCGATCAGCGCTATTTTGTCACCTTTCTTCACGCCGGCCTTTTTGAACAGGAGGTGCAGCTTGGCGATCTCCTTGGCCATCTCGTAATACGAGAATGTTTCGCCCTTGAAATAGTCGGTCAGTGCCGGCATTTCCCGGTTCTCGCGAAAACTCGTCTCGTATATTTTTATCAGGTTTTCCTCTAACATGGTTGCGTCCTAGTGTCCGGTACAAAGATAGACTAAAAAAACGATTCTCCAGCAGGATGCCTGCATTTTTTATCCTATTGTGCTTACTTATTGCTATAAAAAGTCCTGAGAGGCAGCTCCCGGAGCCTTATTTGTTTCCTCCCTCGTCCTTGGATTCCCCCGGGGCTGGCTTTACGCGCCGAGGTTTCCAGATGTATATTTTCGATTCGGTGCCGGCCTTCAGCCGCTCGATGTTCTTGCGGTGGGTGTAAATCAGCAGGATGGCG
>OMBX01000882.1_pt1 | contig 13412 bp, 11 predicted proteins | sample 1644931 | NCBI WGS metagenome assembly OMBX01 (sample SAMEA103958165, study PRJEB25191) | human gut metagenome | biome: human-associated habitat [ENVO:00009003]; feature: intestine environment [ENVO:2100002]; material: feces | place: Germany | collected 2013/2015
GCACAGGCGCTACCGGCACGAACGTCAACGACGTGGCCGTGGCGCTGGTGGAGTGAACACCGGGGTCACGCCTGGTTCCGCAGGGGCAGCTCCGGCAGAAGTTTCGGTTTGCAGAAGATGTGATACTGCACCATCGTCTGAAAAAATAATCCGCACACCGTAAAAGAATAGAGACTTGATTCGCCGTTTCAGCTACGAAACGGCGAATTTTTTGTGAGAGAAAATACCCCCGGCACAAACAGAGCTCTGGGGTTGCTCTGTCTATGCCGGGGGGTATTTCAGGCGGCTTTTGTCATTTCTGTTTGCGTTTTCTGCCGGAGACCAGCAGGCCGATGAGCAAAAGCAGCAGCAGCGGCACGGCCAGCAGCGGCGCAATGAGGATGGGCTCAATGCGGGTGGCGTCAGCTGCAACACGGATGCGCTTGAGGTTCTCCGGGGCGGTGACACGGTGGCCGCGCACCAGCAACCGGTGGGTGTTGATGCCATAGGGGGTGCAGGTCATCAGGGTGACGTAGTCCTTGCCGTCTACCACCTTCAGTTCGTCCACCTCGGTGGGCAGCACGATGGAGATCTTGTCCACCTCGTAGGTCAGCTCCCGGTCCAGCACGGTGATGGTGAAGGTGTCGCCCACCTCCAGCCGGTCCAGATGGGTGAACAGCTTGGCGCTGGGCAGGCCGCGGTGTGCCGAGATCACCGCATGGGTGCTCTCGCCGCCCACCGGCAGACTGGTGCCTTCCAGATGGCCTGCCGCCACCTGCAGCACGGCGTCGCTGGTGCCGTGGTAGATGGGCAGCTCCACCCCGATGCGGGGAATGGTGATGTAGCCCATGATGCCGGTGCCGGTCACATCCAGCGTGGCGTTGTAGCTGGTGAACCGGTCGGCATGGAACAGCGCATCCGGGTCTGCGGCGATCTGCGCATTGAACGCATCTGCCGCCTCGAAATAGGCGCTGTAGTCGGCATCGGTCAGATTGTCCACATCCTCGGCATAGGTGGCCACAGCACGGGACTGATGCAGCTGGTTGACGTAATCGCTGAGGGTGGGGTATAACATCACGGATAGACCCACGAAAAAGACGAGGATCAGGATGATGGTGCTTTTGTTCTTTTTCATGGGCTGCTCCCTAATGTTATAAGGATAGGAGCGGGGGCCTTGCGGCCCCTTTGCTCCGGGTTCTTGGGGGAAATGGAGCTTACTTGTTCTCCATGCGCTTCTTGGTGACCAGCAGAACGATGGCCGCAACCATCAGGCCGCCGCCGACCACATAGAACAGGGTAGTGCCGATGCCGCCGGTGGAGGGCAGGGTAATGCCGCCGGCTTTCTTGTTGATGATTTTATTACTCAGGTTACCGGACAGAGAAACATTGTATTCGGTGTGCGTTGCAGAAATGACGATTTCTTTATCGGCACAGGCACTGTAACCGGCAGGAGGGGTGGTCTCCTTCAGGTAGTAGGTGCCAGCGTCCAGACCCTTGACATTGAACTGACCATGTTCGTCAGAGAACATCTCATCGCCAGCATCCGCTCCAAAGTAGGGGGAGTAAGTGCCGTCAGTAGTATTCTTCTTGAGCTTGATCTCCTGTTCCTCAGTGCAATCTTTATCGCTGTACAGACGGAAACCGGCGCCCTCCAACTCATTACCCGAGTTAGCTTCATCGTGATACTTGGTGTTGTTCAGCTGGTAGGTGTACACACAGACTGCGCTTTCGGGAGTGAAGCCCCAGTATGCGCTATTTCTGGGGTTATTAGAGTACTGGAGCTGTACTTTGTTTTTGTTATCGGTAGGGCCACTTGTAGAATTGACAGCGGCGTTGTCGTTCAGGTGTGCAGTATAGGTGACCGTAATAGTAGCGCCGTCATTCAAATTGAGCCCTGCTGCAGCTGCACAGGTCTTGACATCATCAATGCTCAGTTTGAAGGAGGTCGGATGACCGGCCTCATGAAGATCGGTATCATCAAATTTATAATTAGTAATCTCTTTTGAATTATCGCCATCGACATTTGCGATTTTCACCGTATCCAAATTGTCAAAGGTAATGCCTGCAGACAGAGTATCATTGAAGCAAACAGTGTACTTATCATAGTAATCGTAAGCACGGCCATTGTCTTTGCTTGCGGGCAACTTAGCGATCAGCTGGAACTGGAACTTTTCGTTGATTGCATGGTCAGCGGAACTGCCCCAACCACCAGCAGAGCTAATGTCGTTGTTGTCGTTGTCATAAACTTTCTTCTCAACAGTGGGTTTTACAACCTTATGATTAATTATAACGTTATATTCTCCTTGTTGGGTATCATTCACCAGGAGGAAGGAATTGTAGGCATGATAGTAATCGCCATTGCTAAAGTCGATATTATCAACGATCAGATAATAACCTGGCTCTGGAATTTTGATGGCACCGCCGCCACCTACAATGGAGGATTTCGGGTCTCCTTTCGAGTAGAGATAGTGGCATACAAAGCGCGCGAAAGCGATGCTGTCATCATCGGAATCGTCCCATGTGCTGATAACCGCAAGAACATCCGGAACAGATTTGGCATTGGCAAACAGAGGGCCGATGCGATCAGCTTTCCTCAGTTCTTCCAGAAAATCATCATGATCAATGATGTGTTGGCCCCAATCAACGCCGTAAAGCGTCGGATTGTCCTTACTAATAACACCCTTGAAGATCTGGAAAGCGATGTAATCGTGGTTTTTGTTGAGGTCCTCCTCAGTCTCCCAAGATTCGAATGCAAACGCCGGGATCGCCATGGCGCACACCATGGCAACTGCCAGCAGTGCGGCCAGCAGCTTTTTGATTACTTTCTTCATCATGATTTGCGAAAGTCTCCTTTCAAGTTTTTCTGATTCCTATTTTCAGGGTCTGCTTCCGGCGCAGAATCAATTTTGCCGCCGTGTCAGGAAGGATGCAGGCTTTTTAACGTGCCCTCCTTTCGCGTCTGTGCTTTCTGCAAACCCCGCACACCAGAGCGGCAAGCATCAGCGCACCGCCGCCTGCTGTATACAGTTTGGTACCGGCCCCGCCGGTAGAGGGAAGTTCGTAGTCGGACGGATCGGCCTGACTGGTGATCACAAGGCTGTCGGTTTTTACCGACTTTTCGGCATCATCGCTGATGGGCGTATCCAGAATCTTGATGTTATTGATTACTCCGTCAACAGCCGTTTCGCCAACGTCCTTCAGCTTGACGGTGTAGCGGATAGAATAGGTGCCTGCGGCAATGGGGGAACCGGCAGAACCCAAGGTGATCTTGCGCTCACCATTATCATTTTCCCAAGTGATTCTGAGCGTTGTATTGCCGTTTTCCATGCTGAGCTGGAGCGAGTCTTCGACATATTCGGCGGTTACGCCGGTGGGCAGGGTCATGCTGTCCGCAAGCGTCAGCGGGCCGGCCTGTTCGTTCTTGACCACAAGCGTAACAGTGTAATCCAGGTAGGCATCGCTGCCATTGTAGCGCGGGTCCTTCACGCTCTGGTTAAGGTCATAGTTCTTATCGTCTTTTTGATCCTCATCGGGGGTTTCATCCGGGTTGATGGTGATATCAAGGGCGTAATCTTTGTTGACCTCGATCAGATTAAAGCCGCTGCTGGTGACCTCGCTCTGGTTCCACTGGAAATTGAAGGCAACGTTGCTGGTGACCTTGGCATCGGAAGTATCCGCGCCTGCGGCTGCCTCCTCTTTCTGCTTGATATAGTTTTGGTCGTACCGCAGCACGGCGTACCAGCAGCCGTCATTCCCCTTGAGCAGCCGGTAGCTGCCGCAGGTGTCATAATTGCCGGTATCTTCCAGTTTGCCGGAGATAAGCTCATCGTTCAGCACATCAAAGCTCTTGGGCAGCTTAACATGGACACAGTAATCGTTGTCCTGGATCTCTTTGACCGGGATATCTGTGACGGTAAGGCTGCTGTGCAGAAGCTCCGAAATGGTGGTGACATTGGTATCCTCATATTCAGTGCCATTCTTGCGCTGCACCTCCAGAGCAGTGAGGTAATCCAGTGCATCCAGACCTTTGATGGTGGTAATGGCATCTGCGTCATCTTCGACTTTGAAATCCGGCGTAGCAACGCCGTAATCGGCCTGCTGCGCATTTGCCACAGACACCAGCGTTGTTACCTGCGAAGCATTCAGCGTGACTTTAGCCACCTTGCCATCCACATCGCCGGAGATCACGGTCAGGGTGCCGAAATCTTCGTCCACATCGCTCACGATGCCAACGGTGCTGGCATCCACGGTGTATTCCTCAATGTGGGGCGCGGTGTCGGTGGTGGCCGCAGCATCCATGGAGAGCAGGGCAATGTCGGCATCGGCGGAATCATCCTGCACCTGCAGCGGCTGGCTTTCCGCGGCCACGGCCTTGGTCACGGTGCCATTGTAAATGACGATATCACCGGGCATTGCGGCATCAGACGGCAGATCACCGTCAAAATCCATGGCATAGCCGCTGCCGGTCTCTTCGTTGTACAGCGCGCTGCGCAGCTGGCTGTGCAAAGACAGCACGCTGGAAACCTGCGGGATAGCGCTCTGGGGGATATCGGCATATTTCAGGCAGTAGGAAAGGAACATCACGTCCCATGGGCCGTAGTCGTTGCCGTAGTCGTTGCCGTAGCGGGTGTAGTGGCGCACGGTCTCGCCGTCGGCATCGTCCAGCTGGAAGTTGCGCTCGCTCTGCTCATAGCCCAGCTGGCTCTCGGCTACGGCCAGCAGGTCGTCGGCCCAGTTGCCGCTCAGCGTGGTGCCGGTCTGTGCCAGCCATTCGTCCTCGTCCTGCGTGCCGTCCAGCGGGTCGGACAGGCAGTTCACCGTGTGGTGATGCTCCGGCAGGCCGCAGACCAGCACTTCCTCGTAGCAGGCATCGGTGTGGTGGTGCACCGGGGGCTCGGTCACAGGATCGACCACCACGGGCTTTGCGGCCACCGGCTCCTCAAACAGGGCCACCGGGTCATAATCGGGGTTCACTTCTTCTACAAGCTCGCCCTCTTCCAGACCGCACACCAGCTCATAGGTGGTGGTGTAGCAGCTGTCGTCGTGGGTGTGCTCGAATTTATCGCAGATGAAGGTGACACCATCCTCATCAAAACAGCTGTCGTCGTGGGTGTGCTCTTCTTCCAGGCAGGTCAGCTCCCGCACTTCCTGGTAGCAGTCGTCGGTGTGCTCATGGGGCACAAAGATGTACTCCGGCTCTGCGGAATAGGCTGCAATGCCGGGATCATCCGCATCCACGCCCAACGCATCATCATCCATGTCGAATGTATCATCAAAAGACATGCCGTCGTCCGTCATGGTGGCGTTCCAGTCCTCCGGTTCGCCTTCCTCATAGCCGCACACCAGCTGCTTTTCATAGCAGGCAGCGGTGTGCTCGTGCTCCAACTCGCCGCACAGATAATCGGCTGTTTTGGCAATGCCCACGCCGTGCAGCTGCCAGTTCACGAACAGGCTGGTGGTAAGCGCCAGTGCCAGCAGCAACGCAGTATAGCGTCTGGCGCGCTGGTGGTTCCGACGGAACTTTTTCTGATATTCTTTCACAATATCCCGCATGATTCCTAAACCTCCTTAGTGGATCAACGAGAAGTTGGACAAGGGCCATACCCGCAAAAAAACCTTGCCTACGATCTGACTTTTTTCCACACAGCCGATCACACTGCTGCGGCTGTCAATGGAGGTGGCCCGATGGTCACCCAGTACGAAATACCGGTTTTCCGGCACCTGATAGGGAAATTTGATGTCGCATTCGCCCAGAGCCAGTTCATCTACATAGGGCTCATCCAGCGTCTGGCCGTTCACAGTGACCACACCGTCCTCGTCCAGTTCGATCACATCACCGGGCAGGCCGATGATGCGCTTGAGCAGAAGCTTGTTCTGCCAGTAAAATCCGCAAAGGTCGCCGGTCTTCATGTCGCTGCCCTTGACCAGCAGAATGATGTCCCGGTCCTGCAGAGTGGGGTTCATGCTGTCGCCGGAGACCTGCAGCACCGGCAGAAACAGAGTGGCCAGCAGCACGGCAACGGCCGCGACCACCAGCAGCGTGTAGACCGTGCTGCGCAGCACCCGCATATAACGGCTGCGGTAGGCCAGACGTTCGCGCTCTGCTTCCACCTCTGCTGTGGATGGAATGGGCGTGAACCTGATCTTTTGCTCTTTCATTTGGCACGCTCCTCCGGCAGGAATTCCGTGCTGTGATAGCCGTCCAGCAGTTCGCTGGCCCGGCGGTCAAAAGCGGCCCGGCGCTGCTGGATCTCCTGCTGCGTCCGGGCAAGCATTGCCTTGCAGTCCGCTTCGGCCTGGGCGCGCTTGCGTGCGGCGGCTTCCGTTTCCGCGTCGCACTGCTGCTGGGTGCGGGCCTTCAGGTTCGCAGCCTCGGTCTGTGCCTGTGCAAGGATCTGCTGGGCTTCGGCTTCCGCCTGAGCGCGCAGAGCGCTGGCAGCGGCATCGGTGTTTTTGTTTGCTGCGAGCACCGATGCAACGTATTCATCAGCCGCAGCCTGCGCCGCTTCAAACACCTTGTTCAGTTCCAGTGCAGCCTGCGCAATGGAACCTGCGTTTTCAATATGGATCTGCCGTTCCTGCAGCTGGGCAGACAGGGCAGCGTTTTCTGCCCGGAGCTGGTCCTCGCTCTGCTTGAGCGCCAGAATGATCTCGACTAATTCGGTGCGGCGCATGTGCCGCAGTTCACGGTCTGGCATAATGATCGATTTCTCCCGCAAAAAGTGGTCGGATTAGGCGAACGAAAACTTTCGACAAATACGAAAATTTTCGTACCACAAAACCACATTTGATATATCAGTTTTCGGCGTGAAAGCGCCAGTTTGATGAATGACCTTCCACCTTATATGTTAGCACAGTATGCGTAACAAAAGCGTAACAAAAATGCCTTTTCCGTGCATTTTTTTGCCAAAGCCAAAGAAAAATTGTTTCTTTTGATGTAAACGATTAAAATGCGTTAAAAACAAAAAGAACTGTCCCCACAACGGAGACAGTTCTTGAAAAACAGATGAAAATAGAAGCCGGATCAGAAGCTCTTCAGCAGATCGCCCAGAGTCAGGAAGGACTGGTAGATCACGTTGACATTGTTGATGATGGAGCTTGCACCGGAGAAGATGCGGGCAATGGCGTTGAACACCTTACCGACATTCAGGAAGCTGTTGTAAGCGTCGCGGGCACCACCGTCCAGATAGACCATTTCCTCTTCGCTGATGGAGGCATAGTTTGCGGGCAGTTTCATAGTAGACATGGAGATTTTCCTTTCTATTGATAAAATTGATACAGTGTGTGAAAAGACTTAAATAAAGGCAGCCACGGCCAGCGTGGTGATCAGAGCACCGGCTACCGTCAGAACGCTCAGAATCGGGCCGTCATCGTATTCCTGCGCGGTCTGTTCCGGCTGAGCGGGCGTGGATGTGCTGGTGGAAGTGGTGGCATTTTTCACGGTCCAGTGTGCGTACACAGTGGTATCACCGGTAAACACCGTAGAGGTGCTGATTTTTGTGCCGCCCACCGGCTCGGTATACCAGCCGTCAAAGGTGTAGCCTTCCAGCGTAGGCTGCGCGGGCAGGGCACTGAGTTTGCCGCTCAGATTGGTGGTGACTGCCACAGCGGAGCTGCTGCCGCCCATGGCATCCAGACCAATGGTGTAGACCTGCGAATCCTTGTCTTCTGCGGCAAAGGCAGAGGGCAGTGCACAGCAGAGCAGTGCAGCGCTGAGCAGACCGAGGACCAGCATTTTCAAGATCTTTTTCATATGACTCCTCGCTTTCCTGACGAATTGGGATGTGGTGCATGCCGGGAACGGAAACACCAGAACAGACCTCGATGTCCCCGCCATGAGGCAGTAGACGAAAAAGCCGGGAAGAGGAGGTTTATTCAATCCTATATTTACCACATATAGTGTAACAAAAGTGCAACAAAATGGGCGTATTCTGTTGTTATGATGAAAAAAATTGGTTTTTCACAAATTGCAGGCTGCAAAAGGCGGCACAGAGCCGCCGCAAAAGCGGAAAAGTGGAACCTTCCCCTTGTGGAAAAACAAAGAATATGGTATAATATCTTGCACGATGCGCCATCGCCAAGCGGTAAGGCAGGGGACTTTGACTCCCCCATCGTAGGTTCGACTCCTGCTGGCGCAACCAAAAGCCCCGTCATCCTGAAAAGGCTGACGGGGCTTTTTGCATCACTTTTCCACAAAATGCGGCTGAACGGTGCAAAGCTCAGCGGCGGCGGATCTTTCTGGTGGGCTTGCGACGGTTCCAGTTGTTCAAAAGGACCCACGCAAAGTAGATGATGATGGAAATAATACTCAATGTTATTACAACTTTGAGGTACAGACTGCCTAAGAATTCCTGAAAACGCGCCACAGTGAACAGCAGCGGGTTGCGGCTGACATCCTGCCCGGCGATCAGGTCCACCACGCCAATGGTCTCACCGGCAAGCTTCAGCTCCACGGTACCCACCACATCGCCCTGCTGGACAGGGGCACACACGGAATCCGGCAGGTGGAAATATTTCTGGGTCACGCTGCCGTCGCCGGTGGAAGGCAGCAGGGTCATCATACTGTCGGCGGGATACAGCTGCAGGGAGCTGGTATCGGAGGAATACTTCACCGGGATCTCGGCCAGCGTAAGGTCGGTGTCCAGTGCGGCCTGAATGGAAAAGCTGTCGAACACCCAGTCCATCAGCTTCACGGTCTCGCACAGGGCCGGGCGACGGTTGGCGTAGCCGAAATCGTCGCAGGTGTCCGGGCTTTGCATCACGCAGAAAATATAGGTGGCACCATCCTTATTGGCCCATGAAACATAGCTCTGATTGCCACTGTCGCTTTTGAATGCGGTCACATCGCACATGCCGCCCTGCATGGCGCTGCGGTAGTATTTGCCGCCGCTGGATTTGCTCAGCGCGGCGTTCTGGCTGACCAGAACAGACGAAGAACGGTGTTTTTCTTTGGCGGGCATGGTAAAGCTGGGCGCACCGGAAACCTCCACAAAGGCATCAAAGCTCATCAGATAGCGCAGGATCAGGTACATATCCACGGCACAGGTCACGTTGCCGCTGTCGATGCCGCAGGCATCCGTCCAGGTGCTGCCGGTGGTGCCGATGCGCTGGGACAGGGTGTTCATCTGGCTCACCCAGCCCGCGAGGTCGCCGCCGGAAAGGGCATAGGCAAGGCCCATGGCGGCTTCGTTGGCGTTGCGGGTCAGCATGGCGTACATGGCTTCGCGGTAGGTAAAGGTCTCGTTGGAGCGCATATCGGCGTTGTTGGTGTTATAAACGTAATCCGAGATGGCAAAGGGCATCTGGAAGGTGTCGTCCAGATGGTCGGCATAGTTGGTCAGCAGCAGGGCAATGGTCATGTACTTTGTCAGACCACCGGCGGATACCTGCTTTGTGCTGTCCTTATCATAGACGATGATATTGGTATCGGTGTTAACGATATAGGCACTCTGTGCCTGCACCTGATAGACCGGGGTGGGGTCGAATATAGCCCCGGCGGGCAGCACAAGGCAGCTGAACAGGACGGCGAACGACAAAACCAGCGCAAAAATACGTTTCATGTGGACAATTCCTTTAAAAAGCGATAATATAAAACAACAGGCAGCACGGCACAGGTGCAGTGCGCCGGGTAAGAACGAGATCACAGCGGAAGGCTGTATTCTTTATAATAACAGGTTTGGCGGGGTGTGACAAGGCTTATTGTGCCGATTTCACATCCGGTCAGGGAGGACAGGAATGGTATATCTGACAGGGGACACCCACGGCGACATCGACCGCTTCAAGCACGGCAAGCTGCGCTGGCTGGGCAAACGGGATACCGTGGTGGTACTGGGCGACTTTGGCTTTGTGTGGGACGGCAGCAAGGAGGAACAGAAAAAGCTGGATTGGCTGCGCAAGCGCCCGTATACCCTGCTGTTTCTGGACGGCAGCCACGAAAACTACGACCTTTTAAAGCAGTATCCCACCGAGGAACGCTTTGGCGGCAAGGTGCAGGCACTGGGCGGCAATGTGTACCATGTGTGCCGCGGCAGCGTGCTGGAATTGGAGAATAAAAAATACCTGTGCTTCGGCGGTGCGGAAAGCCAGGATGTGGAGGATCGGGAACCCGGCGTGAACTGGTGGAGGGAAGAAATGCCTTCGGAGGAGGAATACGCTTTTTGTGAGGAGAACCTTGCAGCGTGCGATTACAAAGTGGATTATGTGCTGACCCACGATGCGCCAAGCAGATTTTTGGATTTTACCGCCCTTGCCAGCGGCGAGACCAACCAGCTGCACAGCTTTCTGGATAAAATTTTGTTGAAGCTGACCTACGACAAGTGGTTTTTTGGCTGCTACCATAAGGATACCCAGCTTTCCACCAAAAGCCGCTGCGTGTTCTGCGATGTGATAAGCATGGGCGAACGGCACGCAAAGCGTTCCGTTCGATAACAGGGGCCGCTGCACCAGCCGTGCAGCGGCTTTTGCATTTGCTGTTGCTTGTGCGCAAAAAACCTCCGGATCAGTTCATGGCTCCGGCTTTCTCGAACATCTGCTGCACCTGCTGTTCCAGCAGTGCGTGCTCCGGCGCTTCCAGCAGCGGGTCGTCGGCCAGCATGGCAACGGCTTCCGCCTGCGCAGCGTGCAGGGTGCGGGTGTCGTTCATCAGGTCGGCGATCTGCAGGGTGGGCAGGCCGTGCTGGCGGTTGCCGAAAAAGTCGCCGGGGCCGCGGGTCTCCAGATCGTACTGCGCCACCGCAAAGCCGTCCGTGGTGCTGCACAAAAATTTCAGCCGCTTTTGTACGTTTTCGCTTTGGTTGTCGCTGACAAGAAAGCACCAGCTCTCCGCTGCACCGCGTCCCACGCGGCCGCGCAGCTGATGCAGGGCGCTCAGACCGTAGCGCTCTGCGTTTTCGATCACCATTACGCTGGCATTGGGCACATCCACACCCACCTCAATGACGGTGGTGGACACCAGTGCGTCCAGCCGTCCGGCTTTGAAGTCCTCCATCACGGCAGCTTTCTCCTTGGGTTTGAGCTTGCCGTGCATCAGGCCTACCCGGCGCTCCGGCAGCAGGGCTTTGGCAATGTCCTCGTAGTAGCTCTTAACGGCGTTCAGCCCGCCATCCGGTGTGTCCTCGATGGCGGGGCAGACCAGATACACCTGCCGCCCTCTGCCAATCTCCTGATCGAGAAAATGGTAGAGGTCGCGCCGCTTTTTGCCGGTGATGCAGCGGGTTTTGACCGGGGTGCGGCCCGGCGGCAGCTCGTCCAGAATGGAGATGTCCAAATCGCCGTAGATGAGCAGGCCCAGCGTGCGGGGAATGGGCGTTGCGCTCATCACCAGCAGGTGCGGATTCGCGGCCTTTTCGGCCAGCATTCCGCGCTGCCGTACCCCAAAGCGGTGCTGCTCGTCGATCACGGCAAGACCAAGCCGGGCAAACTCTACGCCTTCGCTGAGGATGGCGTGGGTGCCCACCACAAGGTCGGCTTCGTCGTTCCGGATGGCGGCAAGGGTGGTGCGGCGTGCAGCGGCCTTCATGCCGCCGGTCAGCAGGGCCACCCGCATCCCGAAGGGGGCAAGCATCCGGTTCAGGCCTTCGGCGTGCTGGGTGGCCAGAATTTCCGTCGGGGCCAGCAGCGCGGCCTGATACCCCGCTCGGATGCAGGTCCAGATGGCGGCAGCCGCCACCAGCGTTTTGCCGCTGCCCACATCGCCCTGCAAAAGGCGGTTCATGGAAGTCTCGCCCGCCATGTCGGCCAGAATCTCGCTCACGGCCCGGCGCTGGGCTCCGGTGGGGGAAAAGGGCAGGCTGGCCCAGAACAGGGACGGGTCGGCAAGCTGCATGGGCGCACCGGTGGCAGCGGCACCCCGGTTTTTCATCCGGCCAATGCCCAGCTGCAAAACCAGAAGTTCTTCATAGATCAGCCGCCGCCGGGCTGCATAGGCCTGCTCTTCGGTGGCGGGGCAGTGGATGGCCCGCACGGCATCTGCCTTGGAGAGCAGACGGTATTTTGCCAGCATTTCCGGCGGAAGAGGGTCGGGCAGAAGCTCTGCATGGGGCAGCAGCTGCCGCACGCACTTGGCAATGGCATTGCTGGTCAGGCCCTCGGTCTGGGGGTAGACCGCTTCAAAGGGAGAAGCCTTGATCTGCTCGGCGGTGCGCACCTGCGGGTTGACCATCTGGCGGCGCAGCATCCCGCCGGTAACGATGCCCTGAAAATAGTATTCCTGCCCCAGCTGCAGCTTCTGGGCGGCATACGGATTATTGAACCATGTGATCTCCAGACTGGACACATCGTCCCCGGCAGTGATGCGCTCCATCCGCCGCCCGCCCGGCAGGATACGCCCGCCGGGTTTGGCGAACACCTCGGCCCTGACGACGCACTCCACATCGGTGGGCGCTTCGGCGATGGAATAGGGTTTGGTGAAGTCGATATATCTGCGCGGGTAGTGGCACAGCAGGTCGGCCAGCGTCACGATGCCCAGCTTCTCGAACCGCTCAGCGGTCTTGGGGCCAACGCCCTTCAGGTAGCGCACCGGCGTATCCGGGGTGAGGGTGGTATGGTTTTCGGCGGGCATGGCGTGTCAGCTCCTTTCCTGGATGCAATATAGCCATTGTAACACGGAGCGGCAGCGGATGCAAATGGCCCAAAAAGGAAAAAACGGCAGGACCTTTGCCTTTGGGCAGGAACTGTGGTACACTCGGAAGAAAAAGAGGGGGAGAATATGTATGGAGATCCGCAAGGGGACCTTAAAAGACTTGGAGGCCATTGCAGCGGTGGAGGCGGCCTGCTTCCCGGCGGCAGAGGCGGCTACGGCAGAGGAGTTTGCCGGGCGGCTGCAGCAGTACGGCGATCATTTTTGGCTGCTGTGGGAGGGGGAAAGGCTGCTGGCCTTTGTGGACGGCTTTTGCACCGACTGGCCGGACCTGACCGATGAGATGTACGCCGACGCCTCCCTCCACCGGGAGAATGGTGCCTGGCAGATGATCTTTGGGGTAAACACCATCCCGGCCTGCCGCAGACAGGGGTACGCCGGGCAGCTGCTGCAGCAGGCCATTGCCGACGCCCGGGCCCAAGGCCGGAAGGGGCTGGTACTGACCTGCAAGGAGGCCCTGGTGCACTACTATGCAAAGTTCGGCTTTGTGAACGAGGGCGTTTCCGGCTCCACCCACGGGGGCGTGGTGTGGTACCAGATGCGGCTGAAGTTCTGAGGGGGACGATCTGGAATGGCCTACGCCTTGCTCCGGCCGTATTCAGCGGAAGAATAATTTTTAAGAGAGCAATGCCGGAGCGTCCGCGGAAGCTCCGGCATTGCATTTTCACTGGAAGGGGCGTAAAGGTAGACGGCATTTGCAGTGCCGCTTTCTGCGAAAGTGCGGCACTGCGGCAGACTTTTCGGCTTAACTGCAAAGTGACCGGTTTCGCCAGAGGCTCTCCCTTTGAGGAAAGAC
>OMBX01000903.1_pt1 | contig 13173 bp, 10 predicted proteins | sample 1644931 | NCBI WGS metagenome assembly OMBX01 (sample SAMEA103958165, study PRJEB25191) | human gut metagenome | biome: human-associated habitat [ENVO:00009003]; feature: intestine environment [ENVO:2100002]; material: feces | place: Germany | collected 2013/2015
AAGTTTGGAATACCTGTTTTTATTAATAATGATAATTCTGATATCGATTTTCTACTTTATCATTTGAATAACTCTAGGTTATTTTTAAGATTTTCAACTATGCAAAAATTGGGTGGTACACGTGTTCGGTTGTACTATAAAAATCTTATTACTTATAAGCTTGCAGTACCGACAGTAAAAGAACAACAAGCCATCGGCATCTATTTCTCAAACCTCGATAACCTCATCAACTCTCATCAAGAAAAAATTTCTCAGCTCGAAACACTCAAAAAGAAACTTTTGCAGGATATGTTTATTTAACTGAAAGGTGAATTAACTATGCCAGATACAACTTTTAAACGTGAAAAGAAAACAGATAGACCAGTTATTGCACTTTGCTATGATTTTGATAAGACTCTATCTCCAGATGATATGCAAGCTCAGGGCTATATCCAAACAGTACAACCAGAAGGAAGTGATGTAATTGGAGATTTCTGGAGAGAGTCAAATAATCGTGCCGCAGCAAATAATATGGATAAAAACCTTGCTTATATGTATACAATGAAGAAAAAAGCACGTGGGCAAATTGTTTTTACAAAAGAAAAACTTGCGGACTATGGATCTAAAGTGGCATTATTTCGAGGTGTTAAGGATTGGTTTAAGCGTATTAGAGATTATGGAGCAGAAAAAGGCATTATTATCGAGCACTATATTATTTCTTCTGGTTTGAAAGAGATGATAGAAGGAACACCAATTGCGAAAGAGTTTAAAGAACTGTATGCGACATCTTTCTATTTTGATGAAGATGGGGTAGCTGTTTGGCCAGCTCAAGTAGTTAATTATACTAACAAGACACAGTTCCTTTTCCGTATTTCAAAGGGCGTACTTGATGTAAACGATGATGCTGTTAATGATTCTTTTGCTCCGGATGAAATCAGAGTTCCTTTTCGAAATATGGTTTATCTTGGAGACAGCGACACGGATATTCCTTGTATGAAATTAGTAAACTCTCAAGGTGGATATTCTATAGGTGTTTTTAATCCAGATGAAAAAGATGAAGTGAAGGCGAAAAATAAAGTCTATAAGATGATGAGGGATAATCGCATTTCTTATTTTGCCCCTGCGGATTATTCGGAAGGAAGTGAGCTTGATGAATTAGTCAAATTGATTATTGATAAAACTGTATACAACGAAAAACTGTATGAGAAAAAGTATATTAATCAAAAAGAAGCTATCAAGCAGGAAAAACCAAAAGAAGAGCAGGAGAAGATAGATTTAATCAACTCTTTAGAAAGTAGTGGTAGTTTTAAGAGTACTCATGCTATTATTGAAAAATTATCAAAATACACTAGTTGGAAACCAGAAGAAATAGAAGATCTTTTAGAAATTGCACTGGAAAATACACAGGTATGGCATATTTTAAATGATCAAGATATTAAAAAGTTTTACCAGTATCTGATTGAAAAACTTGGTAGTATTAATGAAGGTTCAACTAGAGAGAAAATAGAAAAAATTCAACAAAAATTTGAATCGTAACCTCTGTAATGATACGCTAATGACTTAATTTATGAAGAAGAACTTTTGCAAGCGATGTTCATCTAAAAAGTAAAAAAGGATTGTCTATTTACTCGACTGATTAGTAACGAAAGTTTTAGTTTTACAGTGATAGTAGACGAAAGATACGAAATTTAAGCTAAGGTATTTTCAAAGAGGACACACATGGTATCAGTAACACAACGTATTAAACAGATTAAGCAGGCTCGTGGTGGTTATCTGCCTGTTAAGACTTTTACAGTGACGACGCTTGATGATGGTCAGGTCCTGAATCCTGAGGAGTCTATTGCGGCTAGTTTGGTTGGGACTGCTGTGGACTATCTCAGTCGTTTCATGGATGGGACAGCTGTTGAGGAGGCGTTTGAGATTTCCTTGCTTGGTGCTAGAGCCATGAGAATGGAGGCTAAGGCTTTTGCTCTTTTGGATGATATTAAGGGACTGGACGATTTGTCGATTATTAAGACTTGTCAGTTGGCTGGTTTTGATAGTGCCTTTCGTGCTGGTCCTCTGGCTTATCGTCCAGTGGAAGGGATTGTTCCAGATCAGGCGACTATTGCTAATATTCGTATCATGGTTGAGCGTAGTTTGAGCTTTTTCAAGGCCTTTGGCCCTGTGACTGCGGATGGTTTTACCATGGAGGGGGCTTATACGACTACCATAACGACTGGTGATGGGGATTTCCTAACCAAAGACACGCTTTGGGACTTTAAAGTCACTACCAGCAAGCCTAATAAAGACCATACCTTGCAGCTACTGATTTACTATCTTATGGGTAGGCGTTCGATTCATCCAGAGTTTCAAACCATTGAAAATCTAGGCATTTTCAATCCACGTCAAAATACTATTTACCAACTTCCTATTTCTGAGATTTCAGCTGAGGTCATCAAGGAAGTGGAAGCAGACGTGATTGGCTATTAGAACTAATAGGATAACATTCAAAAATACAAAGAAAGAAACATTATGTCAGAAACAACACAAACCTCCCAGTCGCTTTATCAAGCCCTGTGGAACTCAGCGGATGTGCTCCGCTCTAAGATGGATGCTAACGACTACAAGTCTTATCTCTTGGGTATGGTCTTTTACAAGTATTTGTCGGACAAGATGCTCTTTTTCGTGGCAGAGACCATGGAGGAAGAGACAGAAAGCTTGGAAGAGGCACTGGCAGTCTATCGCAAATACTACGAGGATGAGGAGACTCATGAGGACCTCTTGGCAGTCATCACTGATGAGATGAGCTACGCCATTCATCCTGACTTGACCTTTACGGCCTTGGTAGAGCGAGTGAATGATGGAAGCTTCCAGCTAGAGGACCTGGCTCAGGGCTTCCGTGATATTGAGCAGAGTGACGAGCTCTATGAAAACCTTTTTGAAGATATCGACCTCTACTCTAAGAAACTTGGGGCGACTCCTCAAAAGCAAAACCAAACGGTTGCGGCTGTGATGAAAGAGTTGGCAGTCCTAGATGTGGCAGGTCATGCAGGTGATATGCTTGGTGATGCTTACGAGTACTTGATTGGTCAGTTTGCGACGGATTCGGGTAAGAAAGCTGGTGAGTTCTATACACCGCAACCTGTTGCCAAACTCATGACCCAGATTGCCTTTTTAGGTCGTGAGGACAAGCAAGGCTTTACCCTCTACGATGCGACTATGGGGTCAGGCTCGCTCTTGCTTAATGCCAAACGCTATTCACGCCAGCCACAGACAGTGGTTTACTTTGGTCAAGAGTTGAATACCTCAACCTATAACCTGGCACGTATGAACATGATTCTGCATGGTGTGCCGATTGAAAACCAGTTTTTACATAACGCTGATACCTTGGATGAGGATTGGCCAACTCAAGAGCCAACTAACTTTGACGGTGTTCTCATGAACCCACCTTATTCGGCCAAGTGGTCTGCTAGCTCAGGATTCATGGATGACCCTCGTTTCTCACCATTTGGGAAACTAGCACCTAAGTCTAAGGCTGATTTTGCCTTCCTCTTGCATGGTTACTATCACTTGAAACAAGACAATGGTGTTATGGCCATCGTCCTACCTCATGGGGTGCTCTTCCGTGGTAATGCCGAAGGGACCATTCGTAAGGCTTTGTTAGAAGAAGGTGCCATTGATACGGTTATCGGTCTGCCTGCTAATATCTTCTTTAACACTAGTATTCCGACGACGGTTATCATTCTCAAAAAGAACCGCACCAATCGTGATGTTTACTTTATCGATGCCTCTAAGGAGTTTGATAAGGGGAAAAATCAGAACATCATGACAGATGCCCATATTGAGAAGATTCTTGATGCTTATAAGAGTCGTGAGGATATGGACAAGTTCGCTCATCTGGCTAGCTTTGAAGAGATTGTGGAAAATGAATACAACCTTAATATTCCTCGCTATGTGGATACCTTTGAGGAAGAGGAAGTGGAGCCACTGACAGAGATCGTGGCTAAGATTAATCAGACTAATGCGACGATTGAAAGTCAGACAGCGTCCCTTCTTGACATGCTTGGCCAGCTTCATGGAACGACACCAGAAGCAGACGAAGAACTCAAGGCTTTTGTGGAAGCATTTAAGGGGTAGTTGCAAGCTTTCATTTACTTTTTCCGAATAATAGAAGTAGAGGGGACAACCCTCTATTTTTTCTTAAGGAGAAGTAAATGGAAAAAAGACACAAGCATGTCTCGCCGACCTTGGATATCATGGCTAAGAAGATTTTCAGCCTGCCTGAGGTGACGGTGGCATTTATTCGAGATATTTTGGATTTGGATGTTGTGGATGCTCAGATTTTGGAGGGGACACAGCTTCATAAAAAGGACTTTGACGAGGATGAGCTCTTTTCAACGTCGGTGGATGTTCGAGCCAAGTTGAATGATGGAACCGAGGTTATCATTGAGATTCAGGTGCGTAAGCAGCATTATTTTCTCAATCGTTTTCATTATTATTTGGCTAACCAGCTGGTAGAAAATGTGCAACAATTACGCCAACAAGGGCAGACGCATAAGATGTATGAGCAGATGGAGCCGGTCTATGGTATTGCTATCTTGGAGAAGACCTTGTTGCCAGATGAGGAGTCCCCGATTAATACTTATTGGATGGCCAATAGTCGGACGGGGAGGCCTTTGAATGCTTACTATAAGGATGGGAAACAGCAGAACCTTCTTCAGATTGCCTTTTTAGAGTTGGATAAGTATAATAAAGATAAGCATATCAGGGATGAAGGGCGGCAGTGGCTAGAGTTTTTTGGAAATCTCCCATTTTCAATGGCACCTAGTCAAGCGGTCACGCATGCCGATTCATTACTGGATTCATCCAGCTGGACACAGGAGGAAAAGGCGATGATTGATGAACGCATACGTATTCAAGAAAATTATGACATGACCATGGAAACAGCAATTGATGAAGCGCGTGAAGAAGGCATAGAGAAAGGGTTAGAGCAGGGACTAGAGCGTGGACTTAAACAAGGGTTGGAACGAGGTCGTCATGAGGAGCGTTTAGAGTTGATTCATAAGATGCTCTCAAAAGGCTTATCTCTAGAAGTGGTATCAGATGTGACTGGTCTGTCGCTTGAAGAATTAGAGGGATTGTTATCGTAAAATCTAGTTAGGTTAGTTATTTTTTTGAAAAATCAGAGACAGATTATTGTCTCTTTTTTTATTTTTGGGTGTTTAACATTTGTAATACTAAAACATTCGGAAAATAATACTTTGAAGCGTAAAATTAAAAAAGACTGTCAAACGTTTGATATAAATCTGAGAAAACAGATTTAATACAATTTGATTGTTTTAGCCGATAAATCTTGCTAAATAAGCCTTTATGGAAGTTTAGAGTTTTCTCTTTCTTACACGTGAAAGAAATTACCTTTTTGTGCGACATTTTTAGACTATAATTTAGAAATGAATAACTGAACTTTCTAATATGACATTTTTGTTAAGGCCTTGTTAAAATGGATATCCTAGCCTTTTTTTTTACTTTTGCATCCCTTATAATTTACTTTGGTTTGTTTTTAATAAGAAAAACAACAGCATTATTAACAATCTTTAATATGAGGGAATATTTATTTTCTTTCAAAGGACGGCTTGGTCCTAAAGATAGAGAGATTGTGAAAAAAAGTATCAGGAGAATAGACTTGTTTAAAGAAAGAAAAACGAAACCAAAGTACAGCATCCGTAAATATTCTATTGGCGCAGCATCGGCTTTGATTGGCTTCATGACTCTTGCTAATGGGCAAGCAGCTCAGGCTGATGAGGCACAATCGATTAGTGATTTGACTGATGCCTCAAATCAGGCACAGACACCTCAAACAGCCTCAACAGCACAATTGGCGACTTCGGAACCAGCATCAGTTGAGACTGTGCAAGCGTCACAGCCTGCTAATATTGCTCCAGTTCAGCCTCAGGTAACAACTGTTCAAGCAGCTGAACAGACTCCGACCATTGATCAATTGGTTGAGGCAAGCAACCCACAAACTCAAGAAATTTCAGCAAATGTCTTAACCAATGCGACTGAGGACCAAGGTCAAGGCAAGGAGTACAGCACAGATGGTTACGGTGCAAAAATGCCTTATACGACTCATGAGGCAGAAAATGCAAGTGTTGAAAATGGTGCTACAATCCAGCAGTCAACGGACATGGAATCTACGGCTGTGGAAGCGACTAACCAAACTTATGTTGAGCTTCCTAAAAAGGATGCGGCAGTTACTTTCAATGTCACTGAGCCAGCCAATGCTTTGAATGTCCGTTATACAATACCTGATGGTGCATCAGGTCAGTTGGATGTGCAGGTCAATGGTTCAAGCGTTGGTAATCTTGATTTGTCATCTCACTCAGCATGGCAGTACCTTAAAGGGGACCATGAGTATGATCAAGCCATTGATGGTTCAAGTGCACGTTTTCGTTTTGATGAGACACGTCTTCTCCTAAAGGATATCCAATTGAAATCTGGAGATAAGATTTCTCTAGTTAAGAAGAAAGATGACAATGTCCCTTACGGTATTGACTTTATTGAGCTTGAACAGGCTCCAGCGCCTGTTGCCCAAGGTGAAAATAGTATCAGTATCGTGGATAAGGGTGCATCTGCCAATGATGATAGTGATGACACTGCTGCCCTACTTGCGGCTGTGGAAGAAGCTAAAGCCAGCGGAAAATCTGTCTATATTCCAGAAGGACGTTTCAATTTTGACAAACAGGTTAATATTGAAGCTGATAATCTAAAAATCTCCGGTGCCGGCGTTTGGCATACGCAACTACACTTTACAAGTGACAAACGCTATGGTGGTGGTATTGTCTTCGGTCATAATAGTAATGGCATTGAGTTGAGCAATCTTTACATGGATTCTAACTTGACGTCTCGTTATAATGAGGATGCGCAGTACAAGGCTATTTCGGGAACACTTGGTAAGTATTCGAAAATTCACGACATCTGGGTTCAGCACTTTGAAGTCGGTATGTGGATTGGAGACTACGACCAGACGGGAAATATGAAGTATACGGACGGTCTTGTCGTTGAAAATGCTCGTATCCGTAATAACTTAGCTGATGGTATTAACTTTGCCCAAGGGACCAAGAATTCAACAGTTAAAAACTCTAATATCCGTGGGAATGGTGATGATGGTTTAGCCATCTGGTCAAGTATTTCAGATGGGACAAATGCAGCAGCTGAGGAAAATAATAAATTCCTTAACAACACCATTGAATCAGGCTGGCGTGCGGCTGGTATCGGTATTTTTGGTGGTAAGGGGCATGAAATTTCAGGAAACCTCATCAAGGACGTTTTTGCTGGAGCAGGTATCCGTGTAAACACGGTCTTTGCAGGCCACAATTTTGACCTCAATGATTCTGGAATTAAGATTCATGACAATACCATTCTACGTTCAGGGACAACTAATGACCTCTATAAGCTCCATCGTGGTGCCATTGATTTCCAACAAGTTCGTGGAACAATCAAGAATGTCGATGTCTACGATAATAAACTATTGAATACCTTGGCTGATCCAGTGATTACCAAAAACTTTGAGATGGGTGACAATGGTAATGGAGAAATCCGTTTATCTAATAATACGATTGACAATAAGGCGACGATTGTTGGGGCTGTCTCAGCAGTTTCTCCAACAAAAACTGAACCAAAACCTGTCAATAATCCAGTCTCAGAGACTTCAGTTTCCGAGTCACCAAAGAGTGAGGTAAGTTCATCAGCCCCAGTTTCCGAGACTTCTAACAGTGAAGTGATCTCAGAGTCTTCAGTTTCAGAAACACCAAAGAGTGAGGCAGGTTCAAGCACTCCAGTTTCCGAAGCATCAACTAGTGAAGTAGTTTCTGAGACTTCAACATCAGAAACACCAAAGAGTGAGGAAAGTTCAAGCACTCCAGTTTCTGAATCCTCAACAAGTGAAGTGGCTTCCGAAACTTCAGCATCAGAAACACCAAAGAGTGAGGGAAGCTCAACTGCTCCAGCCTCTGAGTCACCAAAGAATGAGGAAACTTCAGTAGCTTCATCTACTAGTCAGGTTGACGTAGCAATTACTTCTGACAGCCCAGAGAAATCTCCAACTTCAGAAAGTACACAAAAGGATCCGATTAGCGAGGTTTCTTCAGAAGTTATTGAAAAAGGTTCAACAAGTCAGGTCGATGTCAATGTTTCTGAAGCTCCAACAACAGCACGTACATCTGAAGTTGTCAGCATCTCCCCAAATAGTCAGGTCGCTTATAACAATGACCTAAAAATCTCTGTAACAAGCAGTCAGCTCGCCTCAGAAGCTATTCGCTTTAATTCTCTTTTGAATGAGAAGTCTGTGGATGTGATTGCAAGTAAAGTTATGGCGGTTATGGCCTCTGAAACATTAGCCTCAGAAGCGGCATCACTTACAAGCTCTGAAGGTGTTGCCAAAGAGATTAGCAGTGATTTGTCAGAATTGGCGGAAAGCAAGAAGGATGACACACCTAAGAATGTCGCCCGTATTGATAAAGCAACTGAGGCAAAACAGGTGGCCAAGAGTTCTGAAAGCCAGGCTAGCACTTCAAAAGAAAAAGGTAAGTCTAATACGACAACGGTCTTCCTTCTTGTCGGAGTTGCTGCAGCACTAAGTATATCTACAGTTTATCTTACAAAACAAGGTAAAAAAGCAGGTAAATAATAGGTAAGAAACATCCATTAAATTGGGTGTTTTTGTTTTTAAGCAAGCTCTAAGATACCTAATATCATTATTCTTTATTTTTAATCATCCACTTTGATTTGGTCCTGTATAATTAAAGTGATAAGAAAAATTAAGGAGTTAAGTGATGAAAGAAAAAAGAAATAGTAGGATTCGTTTATTTGCTCTTCTTGTTTTAGTATTTACTTTAGGATTCGGATTTTCATTTGATACTAGCAAACAATCTTCGGCTGTGAGCTCTCAAGTGGTTCAAGCGGATGAGAACAATGGTATCTTGACTTTTAATGGTCAAAAGCAGTTTGTCATGGAGGAGAAGGACCAGTTAGGACGTGCCCACAGTGCTCATATACAGTTACAAGATAAGGACGAGCCGAAGAATAAGCGTCCCGGTAAAATAAAATATGATCCTGTAGGATGGCATAACTATAAGTTTTATTATGGTGACGGTAAATCAAAATCTTGGCTAATGAATCGAGGGCATTTGATTGGCTATCAGTTTTCTGGTGTCAATGACGAGGGCAAGAATTTAGTGCCTATGACTGCCTGGTTGAATTCTGGAAATTATAAAGGAACCGACGAAGGTAATCAGTCAGGTATGCTTTATTACGAGAATCGCTTGGATAACTGGCTAGCACTCCACCCTAACTATTGGTTAGACTATAAGGTAACAGCTATCTACAGTGGAGATGAGTTGTTGCCTCGTCAAGTAGAACTTCAGTATGTTGGTATTGATGGTTCTGGAAATCTCTTGGAAATTAAACTTGGTGGAGATAAGGAGACTCTTGACAGTCAGGGAGTTACGCATGTTATCTTGGATAACCAATCACCAAATGCAAAAATCAATTATGCAGATGGGACAGCGACAAATACGGTTACTGAATTTACTGAAGCGCCATCTGAGCCTAGTTCTGAGAGTTCACAGGTGACTGAACAACCAAGTTCTGAGCCAGAGCCTGTGCAACCTTCACAAGAAGAAAGTCGAACAGTTTATGTGGCGCGTCATGGAACAGCAGATGTTTATTGGTATGACATCAACAGTATGCCTAGCAATACCAACAAAGCAAATGTCGTTACAATGACAGAGGCAGATGCCCTAGCCCAAGGTAAACGACACACGTCTAAAGAGTAATACAAAAGCTGGACATCTTGTCCAGTTTTTTTGTAAAACGACTCAGATTTTACCACTTTCATCTGAAAATTTGATATACTGAGACTATCAAAGATACTTGAAAGAGAGGTTAATTGACTCTTTTTCAGTACAAGAAAGGAATAGAAATATGATTTGGATTATTATTGCCATTATCGTTGTTCTTGTAATTTTTGTTATTGCAAGTTATAACGGCTTGGTTAAAAGCCGTATGCAGACTAAGGAGGCATGGAGTCAAATTGATGTTCAATTGAAACGTCGTAATGACCTTCTTCCTAACTTGATTGAAACTGTTAAAGGTTATGCAAAATACGAAGGTTCAACGCTTGAAAAAGTAGCAGAACTTCGTAATCAAGTAGCAGCGGCGACTTCGCCAGCAGAAGCGATGCGTGCTAGTGATGAATTGACACGCCAGGTTTCTGGAATCTTTGCGGTAGCTGAAAGTTACCCTGACCTTAAGGCTAGTGCAAACTTCAGCCAGCTTCAAGAAGAGTTGACGAACACTGAAAACAAAATTGCCTATTCACGTCAACTTTATAACAGTGTGACAAGTAACTACAATGTGAAATTGGAAACATTCCCAAGCAATGTTATTGCTAAGATGTTTGGCTTTAAGGCTGCTGAATTCCTTGAAACACCAGAAGAAGAAAAAGCTGTTCCTAAGGTTGATTTCAGTGGACTAGGTAACTAATATGTTATTTGATCAGATTGCTCGAAATAAGAGAAAGACTTGGCTTTTGCTCCTGGTCTTTTTCCTCTTGTTGGGCCTTGTTGGTTATGGTGTCGGCTATCTTTGGTTAGGTTCAGGCTTCGGTGGTTTGATTCTTGCTCTAGTTATCGGTTTTATCTATGCCGTTACCATGATTTTCCAATCAACCAATGTCGTTATGGCTATGAATGGTGCACGAGAGGTTGATGAACAAACCGCTCCAAACCTTTATCATGTGGTTGAGGATATGGCTATGGTAGCACAAATCCCAATGCCACGTGTCTTTATTGTCAATGATCCTTCTATGAATGCTTTTGCGACTGGATCAAGCCCTAAGAATGCTGCAGTAGCTGCTACAACCGGTCTTCTTGCAGTTATGAATCGTGAGGAGCTTGAAGGGGTTATCGGACATGAAGTGAGTCATATTCGCAACTACGATATCCGAATCTCTACCATAGCAGTTGCCTTAGCATCTGCCATTACCATGCTAGCTGGGATGGCTCGTAATATGATGTTCTGGGGTGGAGGCCGTCGTAGAAATGATGATGACCGTAATGGAAGTAGCGGTTTGGAAATTATTCTTCTCATTATTTCCTTGATTGCCATTATTTTGGCGCCTTTGGCAGCTACCCTGGTTCAGTTGGCTATTTCACGTCAGCGTGAATTTCTAGCTGATGCTTCTAGCGTCGAATTGACACGTAACCCACAAGGTATGATTAATGCTCTGCTTAAACTTGATCATAGTGAACCGATGCAACATCACGTAGATGATGCTAGCGCAGCTCTCTATATCAACGATCCTAAAAAGGAATCTGGTTTGCAGAAGCTCTTTTATACGCACCCACCAATTTCAGAACGGGTGGAACGCTTGAAACAAATGTAAAAAAAGTGAGACTGATGACACTTCTAAGGGTGTTTATCAGCCTCGCTTTTTTAGTTTGATTCAATATAAAGGTTGCTAGCAACAGTTTCTGGAATTTGAATTTCTTTTCCATCAATATTCAGGCGGTAGAGTTGTGTAAAAGGGTCAAAGCCTTTCAAGGTAAAAGTTACTCCAATTTTAAGACCGACAGTTTCCAAATAATGGAGTAAATCAATTTGATCCTGAACTCGACGAAGTACATAGTCTCCAGGAGTTAGGTCTTGTGTAAAAGTCTGGTTGTAGATTTCCTCTATGAGCTGACCTGACTTGGGGATTTGCCCACCGTGTGGACAGGTTTGGGGGTAATTGAGTAGGCGGTCAAGGGCATTGATAAAGTGTTCAGAGACAGTATGCTCTAAAATTTCAGCCTCTTGATGAATTAGGTCACAAGTATATTGCAAGTGGTCCACCAAAAAGACTTCGATGAGGCGATGTTTCCGATAGAGTTCAGCAACATTGATTTTACCAGTTTTCGTTAGAAGATAGCCCTTGACTTTGTCTTTGATGATGAGGTCTTCAGAAATCAATTTCTTAATCATTTCCGTCACAGCAGGTGGAGACACCTGCATACGGTTTGCGATTTCCTTATTGCTTATTTTGCTTTCTTCAGTACCAATCTCATAGATACATTTGAGGTAGTCTTCTTTGTTAGGTGTCATTTCTCTTCCTTTGAAAATAGTCTCACCTTAGTATAACAGATTTATCATAAGAATACAGAATATTTCTTAGATAAGATTTTTACTGATTCAAGCCTTGGGTGATTTTATCCAGATTATATTTCATCATGTTGTAGTAGCTATCACCGTTTTGCCCTTTTTCAGCAATAGAATCTGTAAAAATTTTTGCATAAATAGGAATATTGGTATCCTTAGCGACTGTTTTCATAGGGCGGTCATCGACACTAGATTCGACAAAGAGTGCTGGCACCTTGGTTTGACGGAGTTTTTCCACAAGCGTTTTGATTTGGTCTGGTGTACCTTCTTCTTCAGTATTGATTTCCCATATGTAGGCAGATGGTACTCCATAGGCTTTAGAGAAGTATTTGAAACATCCTTCACTAGTGACAATTAGTTTTTTTTCATCGGGAATGTTGTTAAAGGTCTCTTTAGCTTCTTGGTCCAGTTTACTAAGCTTGTTAGTATAGGTTTTTAGATTCTTTTCGTAATAGGTCTTGTTTTTTGGGTCCTTAGCGATGAGTTGCTTAGCAATATTTTGTGCATAAATAATCCCATTTTCCAGATTAAGCCAAGCGTGGGGATCCTCCTTACCTTTTTCTGACTGACCTTCAAGGTAAATCACCTCAACACCATCACTAACTGCAAAATAATCTTTGTTTTCTGTCTTATGGGCATTCTTGACCAACTTAGTAAACCAGGCATTCCCACCAGTTTCTAAATTGATACCGTTATAAAAAATCAAGTCAGCTTGTGACGTCTTCTTTACATCATCAGGAAGAGGTTCATATTCGTGAGGGTCCTTACCAACCGGGACAATACTGTGGAGAGTGATTTTATCTCCAGCAATATTTTTGGTGATATCGGCAATAATGGAATTAGTCGTAACAACTCGTAATTTATCTTTGCTACTGTCTTGTTTATTATTACACGCTGCTAAAGCAACTACCGCTAAAAGTAATAGTGCCATTGTTGATAGTATTTTTTTCATAGATAGTATTTTTTTCATATTATTTTCATCCTATTATTTTATTGTTTATAAGTTTTTTTCATGCC
>OMBX01000907.1_pt1 | contig 13095 bp, 23 predicted proteins | sample 1644931 | NCBI WGS metagenome assembly OMBX01 (sample SAMEA103958165, study PRJEB25191) | human gut metagenome | biome: human-associated habitat [ENVO:00009003]; feature: intestine environment [ENVO:2100002]; material: feces | place: Germany | collected 2013/2015
GGTGCCTGCTCTATCTGACGCCCCCATTCTTCTAAATAAGTTGACAATTATGCTGTTACGTGTTACTGACCTTGATTCTAAAAAGAAACTTTCAACTGGTATTTTCATTATTCCTGGGTTTGTAAAAATATAATATGGTTCGTGTATTTCTACAATTAAAGCTGTAGTATTTGATAGGTAGTCGGCATGTATAATCATGTTTACAAAAGCTTCTTGTAATGCGATATTTAACTCGGCATATGATTTACGGACCATATCTTCCTTTAAATTAAATGGACGCTCTATGGAGGATAACAGCTTCTCGTAAACAATGGAGTAATAATTGAATATGTTTAAGTCAGGAAAATCTAAATCTCCGGAGGATACACGATCTGACCATCGTTCATTTGTTCCTCGTTTATCAAAAAAGTCGACATGATAATGTGGTAATCGAGAAAGTATTGCATTATATTTTCCAAAAAACAACAATCCTCCTAATGTCAGTTTAAGTTTTCTTTCATGTTGATGGTCATATTGAAAAGCACCTATGCTTATTAAAAAATCCATTGGTGACATTGATATAATTTCTTGATTGGTATATCGCTTTCGTAGCAAAACTTGATATTTTACAATACTTTCAGGATCTAGATCATCAATTGTATAGCCATCTAACAATTCACTATCTAATGTATCTGAATGGTTCCTGATAAGAGCCGATAATTCTTCTTGTGAAGCACGATGATCTCCATCATGCTTCCTTAAATATGTGTTAGAGATACTATTATTGATATATACTGGTTTCTGATTAATCGCTGCTTCTGGAATATAAATAACAATAATATATTTTCCATCAATGTTTTTAACGTGTATATTATCCGGAAGCAATAAATCAATATTTACTTTTGTAGAATTGCATGCTGTGGTAAATAAATCAGTTTTTATTTTTTCGTAATTTGCAACACCGCTTAAAATGTTTTGATTATTCTCTTCTTTTACTCCTAAAATAATATAGCCACCAGAAGTATTGGCAAACGCAGAGTATGTTGACCAAAAGTCGTTAGGTAGTGAATTTTTACTCTCTTTAAATTCCAATTGAACATTTTCATGAGTTTGAATTAGTTCTTTTAACTCTTTATTATTCAAATCCATTTATATACCTCTACCTTTATGTGCAAAATAAAAATGATGATATAAATACATAAAAAAGCAGATAAAATCAATGTTTTTTGGCTTCATGCTAATTGGATATAAAATGAAGTGCAAAATAAATGCAAAATAAATTTATATATTTTCCCTATCGTACCGTTAATACGATTCTGGGATTTTTTATTTAAGCAATAATGTCTTTGCTTGAGGATATGACATTTTATTTTTTACATTTTCATTATACAAGTATAATCTCTGAATAATATTGGAAGGTATACGAGTGAATTGGACGTAATCTTCAGCCACTTTTTTATGAACGTTACTAGCATCCATAATGTATTCATATAAGAACGTATATAGGTTTTCAAGAAGAATTCTTTTTTCTATAGAATTTGGGAGAAGAGCCATAGAAAAACATATATATGCGTATATATCGTGGATTCCGACATCGTTATTGATATCTTTCCAAGACAGAAGATTGTTTGGTATGAATTTTTTTATAGACTTGTGATTTAATGAACCGCTATATCTTTGAGCATCAAATGAAATGAATTTCAGATTATGCGCTATCGTATTTCTGCATTTGCGAACCAATGTAAGGGTATACTGTAGTATTTGTATCTTTTGATCTGTTGTTAAATGTGTAGTTATAAGCATATCTACGAGCTCTTCTTTTTGGGCAGGTTTCAGCAGAATGAAAAGATTAATAGCATTACTGAAAGAAACGTTTTTTAATAGAATCCAAGCCGGAATATGATTATGCCTATATGCATAATGAGCGGTAGGTTCATCTATCTTATCTACTACCTTTTTGTTTCCATTCTTATCCAAATAAGTTGAAATAATTTGTTTGTACGTTTTTTCGTAAGTAATATACCCTTTAGCAGTTAGATAGTTCTTTTTTGATAAATAATCATTCTGAAAAACGCCGAAATCTTTTGAGAGAACATATGCAAGATTGTTTTTGAAATAATCTTCCACTAAATTGCTAAACGCAAATAGGATATTCTGTATTTGGCGATCGAATGCATGGAATAAATAAAGATATTCAAAATTAACAGGTGGCTGAAACTTGTCATTGATCATGAATATATCTTTATACCCGTTAATTAGGTCGTAATACGGTACAAGTTTTAACGCATTTTCAGCCCAAGCAGGGTCTATAACGTATAAATTATGTTCGCGCTGTAAATATTCTACCAATTCGCGGAAAGTTTTAAATGGTTTATCAGGCATATTGCTGTTTATCATAAGAAACTCCAAAATAAAATCCCATTACCTTTTAGAGCAATGGGACAGCGACCTAACCCGAAGGCTTCGGCCAATTCATCTACAAAAATTATAGCAGTCCCATTGTAAAGTGTCAATCAAAAACGTAACAAAATTATCCTAAATCGTAACAAAAATGTCCTAAAAGATGTTGAAAGTGACCTAAAAGGTGTCAAAAATTTCAGGGTTTATACAAACGGTTTAAAACGATTGCCGGACAAGTTAAGACCTTACAATTTCCCTCTGATTTCAACAACTTTTCCAAGAATAGTCACCGGAAGTTCCTGACATTCTTTTTTATTGTATGTCTTTGGTATGTAAACAGACGGATTCCAGCCTATTAATGTCAAGCCGGCATCTGATTTACTGATTTGCTTTACTGTGGCATCGTTGCCGTTGACTAAGACAACAGCTATATCACCGCTGTCTACATCCGGCTGACGCCGAACAATGACCACATCACCATCCATCATGCGGGGTTCCATGGACTTCCCCGCTATTTTTAACGCAAAGTATTCGCCTGTTTTTGCCATGCTTTGCGGGATTTCTTCCCAGTCTTCAATATTCGTGATGGCCTCTATCGGAATGCCTGCAGCCACTCTGCCAAGAACGGGAATGCGGATCCCTTTAGCGGGAGAAGTATTACCAGATGTTGATTGAGTATCGGGAGTAGAATTATCCCATCCCATTAAAAATGCAGGGGTTGTATCTAATGCACTTGCTAAGGGCTCAAGAATAGTCGAAGGTAATTTTGCAATATCATTATTTTCATACCTATATATTGTGGCACGGTCTTTTCCAATTTTATGACCTAATTCGTCTGCTGATAAATTTAATTCTTTACGGCGTTTTTTTATCCTGTTTCCAATAATACTCATTTTGTACCTCCTTTCATGATTCATATAATATACCAAAAATCGCAATATTGCAATCATCCGTTTTGGATTTGCAAAAAAAAATCTCAAAAACGCGAAAAAAGGTATTGACATTACTTCAAGAATGAATATAATAGTAATTAAGAGGTCGCATAAATGCGATAATAAGAGGAGGTGATTATTTTGGTAAACATTGATAAATTGAAAGGTTCTATTGTGGAACACAGGATGACCGTAGAAACGTTGGCCGAGAAAATAGGAATGAGTAAAGCTACTATGTTCCGTAGATTAACTTGTGGGAACGATTTTACGATTGGAGAAGTGGACGCTATTGCAAAAACTTTAAGTTTGGATTACGAGCAAGTAAATTCTATTTTTTTTAATTAAAAAATCGCATAAATGCGAAATAAGAAAGGAGTGATAAGTGTGGAAATAGAAAAGCTAAAGCGACTGTTATTTATGCAAAAAATAGTTTTATTGCTCCAAATATCAGCGCTTATTGTACAGGTATCATCATTACTTAAGCATTGATATGATGACACCGATAATGGAAACAATTACACCAATAACGGTAATCGTTTTTATCTCCCGGTTTAGTGAAATTGATTTATTGAATCTATGTATAGCATCATCTTCTTTTTCAAGCAGGAAAAGTACATTGTCACCGCTGAAGTCTGGTTTCAAGATGATATCTTCAGAAAACTTCTTTTCTTGCAAGTACCTGCAGGCGTCTTTACCGGATAAGTAGGAAAACACTTGCGAGCCTTCTTTGGCAAACGGATTTATCCCTGAACGGACTTTCAAAAGCTGTTCTGTCAGGCAAGCGTTATGAATCTGAGCGTTGGTTATTCCACAGTGGTGTAATTCACCAATAGTCATTTCCTCTTTATTGAGGAAGTGAAGCATGATTTTACCTTTTTCTCTATTAGTCAGCATGGGATTTCCTCCTGTGCCAATTATATCAAGGCGAAACAAGAAAGGAGAAGTGAAAACATGGTGGAAACGTTCATGTATATAACGGCAGCCATGCTGATAACTATATTTATCAACATCACTGCCGCAGGGTGGTTAGCAATTAAGATGGCGGAATTCATGTGGGAAAAGGTAAGGAGGTTATAGACAGATTTGTCTAAAAGCAAATGTTAATTCTGTCAAATTTGCGTCATAGGTTGTGGTTGAATAGGACATTCTGGGAGAGGATGGATTGCTGCAATCAAAATCCAATTCCTTGCAAAATTTTGTATTTTTGAATCTTTCCAGAGCATCTTTCTGTTCGCCATGCATTATGATATTCCCCATATTTCTGGTTGGGATGTAAAGAAGACCGAGTCGCTCCAAATTACTTATAGACAGGCAATTCTCACGATGAACTTCAGGGATGGCATCCGAAAGATATATATCGCTAATAAGTTCGGAATACTCTCTATTATCAGACCGCTTTATAAGACAATATAGCAAGGTGGTAGGATTGGTCATTTGGGAAAGTATGAACGCGTCATTTGGACTCATTTCTTTGATGATTTCCACAAAGGAATGATGAACTAAGCCTTCTTTTCTCTTATCCATAGAGGCTGCAATCAGCTTGGCAAACATTCTTCGGGGAATTTCTTTCTCGATATAGTACTTTGAGGCTTCCAGTGCGGGGCCGAGAATACTTATGTCGGGATCATCGGTAAGGTTTTTAACGGGTATTTTATCTACTTCTTCGGTAATACTATCAGCATATTTCTGAATGTTAGAGTCTCTGCGGTCAATATATTTTTGTAAATCTTGATCCCATCGCCCCAGCGTGGCTTTCCAAAGCAAATCGATTGTGTGGGCGGGGGCGGAAGCACCTTTCGAGAATAACAAGCTGGTAATTGCAGACACAGCAACAGTGGTAAGTTCTTCCATAATAATAGCCATCCTTTCAATTAACAATATGATTCCTATCAAGATTATAAGCAGAGCGCATAAGTAGAGCAAGGGAAAGAGGACTAACGCTTACGGGATTGATTCTGGCGATTCTTGGCGATTACAAAGACCAGTAGAAAGCGAGGTGAGGAAATGGAAGAGAAAATCTTATCTTTACTGAAAGGCAAAAGCGTGGCGGATATCGATGAAATATTAAACTCCGTGCGGAAACGTGTCGCGATGAACTCTATTTATGGAAGTGCAAAAGACATTGAATCATGGGAAAAGCAAAGATTGAAAAAAGCACAGGAGTTCATTGACTCATATACGGCAACCATGCTGAAGTCTCGGATGGAAAGATTTAATTGTTTGAATAATCATTCAGCTTCGCATAGTCGTTCAATATCAAGGAGAGTTTACGATTTTTTCCTAAACATTCTACAGCGATTACCTTAATATCAGAAGTTCCTTGCTTTTCGGGAGATTTGAGGAGTGTGCTGTGTATGAATTGGATTTGTCTATAATAGCTGCCTGCAAATTGCAAATTCTCTTTGGGCATTTCTGTGAGGTATGGCAGTGCCAGCATTCCAAAAGTAGATGCTAAGTCTGAATCGTAATCTGAAGAGTATTTATTGATAATCGATAGCAGCGCGTCATAATGGGTTTTCAATTCAATATCCGCAAGGATGGCATATTTTTGAGACAGCTTTGCTTCTTTATACTTTTGTATCCACCATGTTGCAAAGAGAATAACAAGCCCTGATATAACACCCTGAAATAGCAAATCGATTATTTTGTCAATGAACATCACGAAGAATCACCTCCTTTTTAAGCCAATTATAGGGGAGTGTGAAACGCAAAACAAGAAAGCGGGGTGAGGAAGATGAAGAATATAGATGATTACTCAATCACTTTGACTGCTAAAATCAAGAATCTAAAGAAGTATAAGCGAAAGGCGAAGAAGCTCTGCAAGCATTTAAAAAGAGCAAAATCATTGGCGGATGAAATTGCTCTCCTTGAAATCAAAACGAAAATACGTACTAAAAATCAATCTTCACATTAATGATTGATCTGCAATAAGGGCAGTGCCCTCTTGGTGGTTTAACTTTAATAGGTTTGCCGCAATTAGGACATTTAACAGTATGACCTTTCAATTTGATTTCATTACGAATCTTTTTCAAAGCGTCTTTCTTGATATTATTGATTAATTTATTTGTATCAAGTCCATTACTCACAACAATCACCTCCCCTCTACACAGATTATAGGGGAGGGTGAAATGCAAAACAAGAAAGGAGAAGTGAAAACATGGTGGAAATATTTATATATATAACGACAGCCATGCTGATAACTATATTTATCAACATCACTGCCGCAGGGTGGTTAGCAATTAAGATGGCGGAATTCATGTGGGAAAAGGTAAGGAGGTTATAGACAGATTTGTCTAAAAGCAAATGTTAATTCTGTCAAATTTGCGCCATTGGATTGGTGAAATCATTTAGATGTGCCATTAGGTATCGCGTCCTTTCTATAAACATTATAAATGGGCGTGAAATGCGAAACAAGAAAGGAGAAGTGAAAACATGGAAGAGAAGATGGAAGTCCACATAGAGGTGTTTGTCAATACATATGACGATATCAAAGACATTGTGAAGCTAGCGTCTGACATACAAAAAGAGCACAACTGTCACTGCACTCTTTTTGTAAAACAATCCCATTGAACAACCTTACTGGAACGAAACAAATTCAATGTTTTTGCCCCATACATGAAGCATCCGTTCACCAACGAATACGTAATACCAATTTGAATAAATGCGAAGAGCTTCAAAATCAGTAATGTCTGATGATTCGTGGTTCATCGTGCTCATAGTGATAATTTTCTTTATGCTCGGGACATAACATAGATCTTCGATTCCTTTTACTTTTACATAGGCATCCATAACAATCACCTCCTTTCTAAGCCAATTATAGGGGAGCGTGAAATGCGAAACAAGAAAGGAGAGGACGAGAGTGGAAGAGGTAAATATCAATGGTTATGTCTTAAATAAGAATTCGCATGAAAACTACAAGCGTGCAATGCTATTCCACGTTTTTGATGTACTGGATGTGGACCTTTTTGAAGAAGTAAAACGATATGAACGATACAGGGGAAGATATTCAAAAGAAAAACAGCACGACGGAAACGCGCTGTCTTCTTGGTTCCTTATTCCTGGGGTAATGATAAAAGATTGTCTAAAATTGTGTCATTTGCTTCAGAGGCAACGTATTTTTCGCCGTTTTTACTAATTCGAGGTTCAAGGAACGGCATGTTCCCGCGATTAACTCTTATGCTGTGCGGATGAGTTAATAAATAGTCATGAATTTCTTCTTTAGGGAAATATCCTAATATTCCATCACCGCTAAGGAATATTTCTGAAATTTCCCAAAGGTCAAAATTTAACAGACCGACACCGGGGCGTTTCTTGATTTTTAAAGCAAATATCATAGTGTTCACCTCCTCTCTGCCAACATTATAACAGAGTGAGCAGAAAGGGATTTTCAACAACCTACCACAGAAAAACATAGAAAGGAAAGAAAAATGGAGAGAAGAACGTACACCGTTTCAGAAACTGCTGAAATCTTGGGCATATCAACGGATGTCGTCTACCGCATGAAAAATGACGGCATCCTCCCGGCGGTGAAAAATCTGTCTGCCATCCGCTTTCTAAAGCGGGACGTACTCGCAATGGTCGGAGAAAAACCGGATGATTTTCGTCCGTCCGCAGTCCGAAGACTGCAGAGTGAACTATCTCTTGCGAAGCAGGAGAATGCGCGACTGCGAGGCGTTATTCGCCAGATTTGTATAGCTGCTAATACGGCAGCAGTGCAGGAGGGGTTATGAACAAGCCATTAATTTTCACCGCGGCGCTAATGTCAGCCGCATTGGTAGCAGGTGCCGCGGTTGACGCGGACAATCTTTATCACCGGCTCTTCCCGGAAACAAAGATTGTCGAATACCGGAGAGAGGTCAGACCGGGAGATACGCTGTGGACAATCTGCGGCGAGATTGCCACAGATAAGGAAGACCTGCGCAGGTTAGTCTGGCAGGCAAAGAAAGACAACAGGATAAAGGACGTAGGAAACCTGCAGCCGGGGACGCTAGTCATTGTAAGAGTTGAGGAGGCGAGAAAATGAATTATCCGGAAGGCATAGTAACGCTTTATATGGAAGACTGGGAATTGGTGATTGAGATACTCGAGAATACAACCGAAAATGTCTCATCACTAATGGAAAATAAGATTAGAAAAATAATAGATGAAATCAAAGAGCAATCAAATTTGTAATGAAAAAGCCGACTGATGTTCGCAGCATCAATCGGCAGGTGGAAAAATGAGTGATATTTCCGCCTCTATTATAACACAGGAGGATTACACAAATGGACAAAGATTTATAAAAAGAGGTCAATGAATTATGTGAGATTTTAAAACCCATGAATGTAGAGCTTGAGAAATGGTTATTAAGAAATAAGAACCGTTTTATAAAATCTAATGGAAAACCCGCTAAATTAGGACTATTAATCGGAAATGCTTATGCGGTTTATATCCTTATTGATGATCTGCTGAACAACGCTGATTGATTAATTGAGGTAAAAGCATGGAACGTGAAGTATTTAACACCCTGGAGATCGGAGCGAAAATCAGCGAGCCGAGGGGACGCGAAGCCCCACCAATTAAAGGAACTCTGGCGGATAAAGTCGGAGAAACGGCTTTAATGAGAACGGGATATACTCCCGGCGGAAAACCGATCCTACGGTGGGTGCATTATACAAAACTGAAAAAGGAGATATAACAATGAACGAAAAAGAGTTAAAAACAATAGATGCTGAAGCAGAAGTAACAGAACTCCAGATTGTCGAGCCGCAAATTCTTTCTGCGGATATCAATGTAACGACAAATTTCGAGGATGTAAAAAACAACCTGCAGGCTATCACAGAAAAGTACAAAGGGCTGGTTGTTACTGATCAAAATCAAAAGGATATGGAGAAAACATTACGGGAAGTGGTATCTATACGGACGAGCATTCAGAAATTTGAAGTCAACGGGAAACGGAAGCTCCGCAAACCTGTTGATCAGTTTGCAGAGGCCTGCAAAGAACTTTTAAAAATTGTAAACGAAGCGGAACGACCGCTCCGGGAGCAACTGGACGCTTACGAAGCAAGGCGGCAGGAAGGCGTAACAAAAGTTATCTTGCACAAGTATGAAGAAATGGCACTTGATGCAGGAATCCGTGAAGAGTTCCGCTCTTGCGACATTCTGTCTAAATGGATGAATAAGACGGCAAAGTTGAAGGACACCTATGAAGATATCGCTCGGTTGGTATCCGAACAGACAGCCGTGCAGAAACAGCATGACGATCTCAAGGAACTTAAGCAGTCCCGCATGGAAGCGGCCATCCTCACGATCGAGAAATATAACGGGATGCAGGATCTTGCGACGCCCATAACAGAGGAGTTCCTGACGGATGAGTTACTGGATCGCCCGCTGGAAGAAATCAAGCAAATTATCGCAGACGAAGCGCTCCGTCGTCACAACATTGAAGAGCAAGCAAGAAGAGTACAATCCGAGCCCGAACCTGCACCAGCACCGGCTCCGGCTATGCCCGTGCCGCCTGCTCCTACGTCGGCAAGCGCACCGCCGACTGTTCCGATTCCGCAAGCACAGCCGGGTGTGGACTGGCCAAAAATAATGATTGTCACTATCACACTCAATCATTCATCGGACTATCAGAATGTAGAAACCGCGTTAAATAATTTACCGCCCCACATTAAGTGGAACAGCGAAATTAAGGAGGTATAATCATGGACATCGAATTTAAAAAAGCCCACCGCGCTAAAGCAAAGCTGCGCTTAGCATTGGCAGGACCGTCGGGAGCAGGGAAGACCTATTCGGCACTTCTGATCGCAAGCGGAATCGTACCGCTGGAAAAAGTGGCGGTAATTGACACCGAATCGGGGTCTGCAGATTTGTATGCAGACCTGGGCGGATATTCTACATTGACAATCAACCCACCGTATAGCCCTCAGAAATATATTGAAGCAATCTACGCAGCAGAAGCGGCAGGATTTGAGCTTGTCATCATTGATAGTTTATCTCACGCATGGAGTGGAGAGGGCGGCCTGCTTGACCAACAAGGAAAGGCGACGGAAAGCAAATACCGCGGAAACAGCTGGGCGGCGTGGCGAGAAATCACCCCGCTCCACAATCAACTGGTAGAAACAATGTTGCATACACCGCTCCACGTGATCGTTACTATGCGAAGCAAGACAGAGTATATACAAACTGAGGTAAATGGAAGAAAACAGATACAGAAAGTCGGTATGGCTCCGATTCAGCGTGACGGAATTGAGTACGAATTTACGACTGTTTTTGATTTATCGCAGAATCACACGGCGACGGTCAGCAAAGACAGAACAAAGCTGTTTGATGGGCAGTATTTTACGCCTACGCCGGAATGCGGTAAGGCGCTCCTGCGGTGGCTTAATGCGGGTGCTCCGGTTACGGAACCCGTGCCTGTTGTCCGTCAGGCTGCAACGCCGATAGTTAATCAAATACCTGTAAACTCTGCATCCGGAAAACCGCAGGACAAAACACACCGCCAGCGCTTGGAGCGAATTTGGGCACAGCTCGGTTGGGACAAAACGCAGCCGCTTGATGCGTATATGACATCCCGTATGCAGTCTATTTACGGCGAGGGCGCTACGGTGAACAAGGCGCAGGAAGCAGACTGGGAATCAGCGGATAGAGAAATTACAAATTATTTAATTGAACAGAAACAAAATAAAATCGCCGAGGTTCTTCCGGGAGAACCGGATTTAGAAAAAGATGAAATCCCGTTTTAAGAAAGGAGAAAAATTATGATTACAGCAACACTTTACGGCAGACTTGCCCGGGATCCGGAACAAATACAGCCATCCAACGGAGGAGAATTGTATGTACGGTTCTCCATGGCGGTAGAAACGGGACGCAAAGATCAGGACGGGAACCGTATTGCCCAATTTATTAATATCTCTGTTTTCGGAAAACAGGGCGATGTTATTTGCCAATATTTTCACAAGGGTAATCGCATTGTGTGCCACGTGAGAAATCTTGAAACCAGAGCGTATGCGGACCAGTCGGGGCAGCCGCGAGCCAACCTACAGGCAGTTTTAGCGGGAATCGAATTTGTGGAAACAAGGGCAGATCAGGAGCAACAGGGGGAGAACAGCGGACCCTTTGCGCGGTACGGTACGCCGCAGCCGGATAGCGCAGCACCTTCTTACGGTGCGGCATCTTCAGGAGCTGCTCCCGCGCCGCAGACACTGCCGGGCATGCAGGTACAAGGACCTGTTCCTGCCCCCTGGGACGCGTGAGGTACTGAACGATGGAAGACATTAAAACGAATTCATTGCCGAATATGGAATGTGGGATGGCCTATCTGGCTCATCCCTACGCTCCGCTTAACAGGAGAGCTGAAATATTCGTGGAGGCTATTAAAGCGGAGAATGTAGAAGAAGCGGGGGATATTGCGCTTAAAATCATGAAGAAGTATTTAAATTTGACGATAATTTCTCCTCTCCATGCGTATTCATTCTTGGAAGGAAAAAATATGGAAGAAACGGAGATTCTCCGGTACGATTTTAGACTTCTCAACAACTGCACTCTTCTGATTTTGTCCGGATACTGGAGACAGAGCAAAGGATGCATGTCCGAATACGGTTATGCAAAAGCAAAAGGAATCAGGATCTATGAGTATGTAGACGGAACTCTATATCCGCTGGAATGATGCTGGTTAATTGAAAGGGGTGATGCCATGGCACGGCCGCTCAAACAAGGGCTTGATTACTTTCCCTTGGATGTCGGCTTTTTACAGGATATGAAAGTGCGCCGGATAATTAAGTCATGCGGTGCGTCGGCAATTTCAGTACTAATCTGGCTGCTGGGTAGCTGCTATCGAGACGAGGGGTACTACATTTGGTGGACAGAGGATTTGCCTTTCATAGTGGCGGATGAGATTGGCGTCACGGAAGGATGCGTACAAGAGGTTGTTAAAAGAGCCTTACAGGTCGGTTTCTTTGATGCAAGCATGAAGGAAAAACATGGAATTCTGACTTCTGCGGGAATCCAAAAAAGATTTTTGGAGGTAACTTCTCGAAGAAAAGCAGCGTTTCTCCGTAGGGATTTTGCACTCATTTCCGTTAATGTCGACAATAACTCAATTAATGTATGCAATAACTCGATTAATGTATACAGTAATGAACAAAGTAAAGTAAAGAAAAGAAAAGGAAAGGAAAGTAAAGAAAAGGAAGAAGAAAAGAACGTTCTTTCTTCTCAAGATGAAATCATTCAATCTTACTTTTCATCCAATCCTGAATTGGAAGAATCACTCCGAAGGTGGTTGGACATGAGAGAAGAAAGGAAAGCTTCTGTATCACCGACGGCTCTCAAAAAGAACCTGACACAACTCAAAAAATTATCAAACGGAAATATAGAGGACGCCATTCTCATTGTAGAGCAGTCAATTGAAAATCAATGGCTCGGGTTCTGGCCGCTCAAAAAACATAAGCGCAAAAAGTCGGAAGGAAGCTATGGACATATCGCTTCTCTGGAAGAGTGGAAAGGTATCAAAGACGGATGGTGACAATGGAACGAATCGGACGGGATATGAATGATCTCCGGAAAAAAATGGAGACATTTATCAAAAACAATGGACGCTTAAATGAGCAAAACGAAAAGACGGAAGCGGAAGAGGCGGCAGAAGAAAGAAAAAAATGGACAAATCGGCTGTATAAAGCCGGAATAGGCAGGCGGTATCATGCTTGCACGTTTCAGAACATTGAAAAAAAAAGATTACCGGATTCTAAGCTGCTGAAAAGCCATTATGCAATTGCGAAAGATTACGCTAAGAATTTCAAAAAAC
>OMBX01000914.1_pt1 | contig 13020 bp, 10 predicted proteins | sample 1644931 | NCBI WGS metagenome assembly OMBX01 (sample SAMEA103958165, study PRJEB25191) | human gut metagenome | biome: human-associated habitat [ENVO:00009003]; feature: intestine environment [ENVO:2100002]; material: feces | place: Germany | collected 2013/2015
AGCAGAACAGCCTGTGCGATGCCATTGGCTTTTTCAACCCGGTGTGGGACTCCAAGGAGGATCAGGACAGCTGCTTTTTCAAGGCGGTGGCTGTGGCAAAGCAGATCTTGGAAAACCAGATCGACAGCGCCAACGCCGTGAACCGCGCGGACGAAAAAGTGCAGCAGGCCTACCGCAGCTCCCGCGACGGCATCGTGGTGCTGCCCTGCTATCTGCCGTGGAAAAACGGCCTGTACAAGACCGACGCCCTGTTTGTGGTGTACCCCAGCCAGCGAGGCGGGTGGAGCGCTCAGTGCGTCACCGACCACAAGACCAAAAAGTCCAAGCTGCCCTTCCCCCAGTCCTGGGCGGGACAGCCGCAGGAGGTCATCGAGCAGAAGAGCGGCATCCCGGGCATCAGCTTCTGCCACGCCAGCCGTTTTCTCATCACCGCCAAGGACAAGGAGACCGCCCTTGCCGCCTGCCGTCAGGTACTGAAAAACAATGGACGCCTTGCCTGACGCCGCCTACGTCTACATGGTGCGCTGCACCGGCGGGCAGCTGTACACCGGTTGGACGAACCACCCCGCCGCCCGGCTGAAAGCGCACCAGAGCGGCAAAGGTGCCCGCTACACCCGCGCCCACGGCGCGGTGGGCTTTGCCTATCTAGAGCGCTGCGCGGACAAACGCGCCGCCCTGCGCCGGGAAGCCGCCCTGAAAAAGCTCTCCAAACCGGAAAAAGAGGTGCTGTGCGCCGCATGGCGCGCCGCCGGGTGTCCCGGGGTGCAGACGATTTGAAATGCCCTCCGGGGGAAGGTGGCGCGTAGTGCTGGATGAGGGGCAACACCCGTTAGCCTTACACGCCCTCTCAGGCGCTCCCGCGCCAGCTCTCCCAAGGGGAGAGCCAAGCCGTTAGCCTCGATGCTAAAGTGTTAGATGTAATGAGGAAGTTTCCGGCAGTGCTCTTGCCTCTCCCTTTGGGAGAGGTGGATGCGAACGTAGTGAGCAGACGGAGAGGGCGAGGCTGCTTTCCTGCCGCGCTGCTGCTTCCGCAGGAAGCAGGCGCTGCAAATGCCGTTCGCCTTTACGACCCCACCCGTGAAAAAGTCAATCGGGAAAATCCGCAGATTTTCCCGATTGGCAAATTTAAAATAATTCTTCCGCTGAAGATGCGCAGAGCAGCGCGGCGCGCAGTTCGGATCATTTTTTCTTCAGCTGCTCTTCCAGCCCCTCGCGCGGGGTGATGTAGACGGTGGTGTACACCTCGTACAGCACCATGCCGGGCTTGGCACCGTTTGCTTTCCAGATGTTCTTCACCTCGGTGGTGTCCACCGCCACCTTGGCACCGGTGCACGCCTTGTAGGCGCTGGAATGGATGACCGCCAGCTCCGCCGCCTCCTGCTTGGTGGTGTCCGGGATGTCCTCGCCCCGGCTCATGACCACAACGTGGCTGCCGGGTGCTTTCTGCACATGGAACCATAAGTCCTTGCCCCGGGCAGTGTGCAGGGTGAGCTTGTCGTTCTGGGCGTTGTTGCGGCCCACCAATATCTCAAAGCCATCGCTGGAGGTATAGCGCAGAAAGTCCGCAGGCTTCTGCTTTTTGTCCCGCTGCTTGTAGTATTTCAGGTAGCCCTGATTTTTCAGTTCCATGCGGATCTCGTTCAGGGCAGCTTCACCGGAGGCGCTTTCCACCTCGTAGAGCACCGTTTCCAGATAGGCGATCTCCTTTTCGCCCTCTGCCAGCAGGTCTACCAGCATCCGGGCGGCGGTCTGCTTCTTTTTGTAGTTCTTAAAGAAGTTCTGGGCGTTCTGGCTGGGGCTGAACCGCAGATCCAGCGGAATGGTCACCTCTTTGCCCTCGTCGTACCAGTTGGGCACGGTCAGGCTCTTCATGCCCTTTTGCGCCAGATAGAGGTTGGCAGACAGCAGCTCACCGTACAGGCGCAGCTTTTCGCTTTTGCCGCTGGCAGCAAGCTCTTCCTGCCGTGCTGCCTGCTTGCGCAGAGCGCGGTCGTACATATTGTGCACCGCCTTGTGCAGTTCCTTGCTCTTGGTACGCAGACGCTCGGCGCGGTCCTTCTCGGCGTAGTAGCCCTCCAGCATCGCATTGAAGGACGGCCACTCCCGGATGGTGTACTGCTCGCCGTACTGCTGCGGACGGAAGAAGGTATACTCCACCGGCTTGCCGTCCGGCGCGGTGACGCTGCAGGGACAGCCGCCCTGCGCGTGCAGCTCCTTCAGCTCGTCGATTGCCACCATCAGGCTGCGCTTCTGGGCATCAGTCAACTCGTTGGCGGGCAGATGTTCCCCGTCAAAGGCGCGCCATGCGGCTTCGCGGCAGACCACCGGCCCTACACCGGCTACCGTCTTGTTCAGAGCATCCGCCACCGGCAGCTCCCGCTGACAGGCCGCTGCCACGATGGATGCGCTGCTCACCAGCAAAAAATCCGGGCGGGCGGGCTTGGGAGGCGTGGTGTAGGGCAAGCCCGGCAGCAGCTGCCGGACATCGCTGTCCTCAAAATCCACCCGCTTGAGGGCGTCAATAATTTTGCCGCTCTGCACCAGCACAAGGTTGGAGTAGCGTCCCATCAGCTCGGCGCACAGGGTATTGCGCACAAGGTCGCCCATCTCGTTGGTGCACTGAAAATCAAAGTAGACGATACGATCGCCCGGCTCCATGTGCACATCCAGCAGTCTGCCGCCGGTCAGGTGCTTGCGCATGAGCATACAGAAGGAGGGCGGCGTCTCGGGGTTTTCAAAGGTCTCCTCGGTCAGGCACACCCGGGCAGAGCCGCTGCGGGCAGACAGCAGCAGGGCGTAGGTATCGGTGCGGGTGCGCAGGGTGATGACCAGCTCATCCCGGGTCGGTTCAAAAATTTTTGCGATCTTGGCATCGGTCAGGGTGGCTTTCAGCTCCGCTGCCGTCAGCGCCAGTGTCGCGGCATCCAGTGCCATAGTGTTTACCTCGTTTTATCTATAACCTTCTCAGTCAACGCCTGCGGCGTTGCCAGTTTTTCGGTTTATGCTGAAAGACCTCCCCCTTTCGGAGGAGGTGGCATTGCGCAGCAATGACGGAGAGGGTTCTCTTTTTATAAATAAGTATACGGGTCGCGGTTCTCGGTGCTCACCAGCACCTCTACCTCCGGCAGGGCGGCGCGCAGGGCAGCTGCCACGGCGGCAGTCACCGGGAACTCGGTGGCGTAATGCCCCGCCGCAATGAGAGAAAGCCCCAGCCGCTTTGCGTCCAGCGCATGGTGGTGGTTGGCTTCACCGGTCAGCAGACAGTCCGCGCCCTCGGCAAGAGCTTCGGCAAACAGGCTGCCGCCCGCGCCGCTGATGACCGCCAGCCGGCGCACCGGCTTTCCGGTGTCGGCAAACTTCACCTGTACTGCCGTGCCGGTGTCCGGCGCGTTGCACAGGGCTGCCAGCTTATGCTGCGCCAGTGCGGCCAGCTCCGGTACGGTAATGGGGTCGATGTCCCCCACCCGACCGCAGCCGTCTGCAAAGGCGGTGCGCTGCCGGATGCCGAAAAGATCCGCCAGCACATCGTTCACCCCGCCCTCGGCGGCATCCAGATTGGTGTGCATACAAATGGCGGAAATGCCCGCCCGCACCAGCTGATAGGGCACATCGGCAGGGCACAGCCGCTTGAGCGGGTCAAAGATGACCGGGTGATGCGCCACGATGACCGTGCACTGCTTTGCCACAGCTTCTGCCACCACCTCCGGGGTGATGTCCAGCGTCACCAGTACCCGGCGCACATCGCCGCCGCAGTCCACCAGCAGGCCGGGGTTGTCCCAGTGCTCTGCCAGCTCCGGCGGGGCAAGCCGCTGCATTACTTCGTATACCTGCTGTACCGTGGTCATTTCAGTTTCCCTCTTTCAGAATGGCATCCATCTCTGCGGCAAGCGGACTGCCGTCCGGCACGCCCAACCGCATCCGGGGCAGCTTTGCCCGCTGCCATGCGGCGTAGCCCGCACCCTCCGGCCAGCGGCCGGTGTCCCCCAGCAGACACTGCGTAAAGGTAGGCTCTGTCACCTTACCGGTGTACTCTGCCGCCATTACCGCGTACCAGCGGCCTGCGGCCTGCACCGGGCGGTCGGCCACAAGGGCAAAGCCGTGCTGCCACAGCCAGCGGCGCAGCTCACTGTGCCGGGTGGCGGGCACCATGACAAGGCGCGGCCCGCCCACAGCGGACACCCACGGCGCTTTTTCGATGATCTCCCAAGTGGTCTGTGCCGACACGCCCGCCAGCACGATGCTGCCCACCTCCCCGGCAGACAACACAGAAAGACCGTCGCCGAGCCGAAGCTCAGCGCGGTCCAGACAACCTGCATTTTCCAGCGTCTGCCTTGCCTTTGCCAGCGGGCCGGGGCGCAGGTCTGCCCCGATGACCTTCGGGTACTTACCCGAAGCCGCCAGCACCGCCGTCAGCTTGCCGTGGTCGCAGCCGATGTCTGCCACCGGCTGTCCCGGGCGCACCAGCTCTGCCGCTGCGGTCAGACGCGCATCCAGTGTGGGCAGCACTCAGGCCTTCTTGGCTGCCAGATGGGTGTTCAGCTTCTCCAGCAGCTCGTCGCAGTTCACGCCGTGCACTTCGCAGGCTTCCTCGATGGTCTCCCCGCGGGAAGCCGGGCAGCCCAGACAGTGCATCCCGATCTCCATAAAGTAGGGTGCGGTGGTCTGGTCCATATCCAGAATGTCGCCAATGATGGTATCGCGGGTCACCTGCTTGGGTGCGGTGTGTGCCTCTTTTTTGAGCATATTGAAAATATCAAACATGATAGCTTTTCCTTTCTGTTTTGGGTGAGATACAGTATAACCTACTGTTCCTCTATACTATACCCCAAACCGGGGCAGTTTTGCAAGAGCCTTGGGGAAATCCATCCACCTCTGAAGCCTTCACCCCTTGGGGGGAAGGTGGCTGCGAACGCAGTGAGCAGACGGATGAGGGGTACTTCCGGCAACAGCGCCCTCATCAGTCACCTGCGGTGACAGCTTCCCCCGACCGGGGGAAGCCTTTTGCTACGGCAAACTTTACGGCTTGACCGGAAACGTTGTTCACTCCTCCGCCTGATAGTCCTTTTCCAGCGAGAAGCCGCGCCCGCTTACCTCGGTAACGTGGCTCACGATCATAAAGCAGGTGGGGTCGATAGTATGCGCCAGCTTTTCCAGCCTTGGCAGCTGCCGGTTGGAGACCACGCTCAGCAGCACCGACTCCGGCTCCCGCAGGTAGCCGCCCTCGCCGTGCAGGATGGTCACGCCGCGGTCCAGCTGTGCAAAGATGGCTGCGCAGATCTCGTCGGACTTGGCGCTGATGATCTTTACCTCGGTGCGGGTGGTGCCCAGCATGAGCACCTTGTCCAGCACGACCGTGTAGATGATAGCCATCACCACGCCGTACAGGGACTGCCGCACCGGGCTGAACGCCGCCTGCGCCGCCAGAATGATAAAGTCGAAAACCATCATGGTGCTGGACACCGGCAGGTGGAACCACTTATTCAGCACCAGCGGAGGGATATCCATGCCGCCGGTGGAAGCACCGGCGCGGATGGTGATGCCCAGCGAGATGCCGATGCCAAAGCCCGCGAATACGGTGTTCAGCACCAGATCATCGGTCAGTACAAGATTTCCCAATAAGTGCTCCCACAGCGCCATAAAAAAGGGACTGAGCACCGTGCTTGCCATGGTGTTCAGGGCAAAGCGGCTTCCCAGCACCCACCAGCCCAGCAGCAGCATGACCACGTTGACCACGAACAGCACTGCGGACACCGGCAGTCCGGTGACCTTGTTGAAAGCCAGTGCAATACCGGTGGCACCGCCGGTGATCAGGCCGGAGGGCATCAGAAATAATACCACAGTCAGTGCATACATCGCGTTGCCCACCACGATGGACAGTGCGTTGAAGAGCTGCTGTTGCTTGTGTGTTAATTGCGTCATCTTCATCTTCCTTTGTTTATAGTTGAAGTTTCTTCTACTATGATAACGAAAATATCCGCATTTATCAAGCCTTCGGCGATAAATGCGGATATCGGGATCGATTTTTAAGGGGTCAAAGGGCAGCTTCCGGCTGGGCTTCGTCCTCTTCCATCAGCCGCAGACCGGCGGTATCGGTCACCGGCAGCGAGAACACGATGGTGCCCGCCTTGGGGTTTGCCCCCTCCATAATGGCCTTCATGATAGTGTTTTTCTGGCTGGTGCGGCTGACGATGAGCACCAACTCCTTTTCGTTTACCAGCTCCACGCCCAGAAAGGCGGCTGCACCCTCCATGCCGGTGCCCTTTGCGTGGATCACCGTGCCGCCGCCTGCACCGGCGGTGCGGGCAGCATCCATAATGGAGCCGGTGTAGCCCTGATTTGCCACCACCAGCAGCAGTTCGTAGCGGGTATCCTTCAAGGTGCTCTCCTCCTTCCATGTAAGGGGCTGGTGCTCGGTAAGGAACATCAGCGCCCGTTTGCCGCCAATGCTGCTCAGCGGCACAATGAACGCAATGCCGGTGCCCGGCACATCGATCTGCATTTCGCGGCGCAGATCCTTCTGGATCTTCTGCCAGCTCTCTGCCGTTACCACGGCCAGCAGCACCGCCTTTTCGGTCTTTTCCAGCCCAAGGGTGGAAAGCGTCTCCTGCACCGCCGTGCCGGAGCCCACGGTGCGCATACTTACCGTTACGCCGTGGCTTTTGTACAGCTGCAAAAAGCCATCGGTAGAGCGGCGGTCGGTGATGGTGATCATCAAAAACAAACTGCTCACGTTCTGCCTCCTTTACAGCTCGATAATGGCGTCATCCGGCAGGTCCGCAAACACGGTGGCAAGCACCGCAGCGGGCTGCGCCACACGCGCCTTGCGGGTGCGCAGCTGCGCCACCAGACCCATCATCTGTACGGTGATGAGCGGAGTCATGGCGACCATCGCCACCACGCCGAAAGCATCGGTGACGATATTGCCGCCCACCGCCACGCAGGCACCCTGCGCCAGCGGCAGCAGGAAGGTAGCGGTCATGGGACCGGAGGCCACACCGCCCGCGTCAAACGCGATGGCGGTAAACAGCTTGGGCACCACAAAGGAGATGCTGATGGCGAACACATAGCCCGGCACAAGGAACCACAGGATAGAGATACCGGTCAGCACCCGCACCATGGCAAGACCCACCGAGATGGACACGCCTGCAGAAAGTGCCATACCCATAGCCTGCGCCGAAATGGCACCGTCGGTCACCTCTTCCACCTGCTTGTTCAGCACATAGACCGCAGGCTCGGCCTTGACGATGAAGTAGCCGATCAGCATTCCGATGGGAATGATCACCCAGCGCATCCCGCCGCCTGTCAGCACCTGCCCCAGATAGTTACCGGCGGGCATAAAGCCCACGTTTGCGCCGGTCAGAAAGAGCACAAGGCCGATATAGGTATACACAAGACCCACGCCGATGCGCCCCAGTGTGCGGCGGTCCAGCCGCAGGGCGATGAGCTGAAATGCCCCAAACATCAGCACGATGGGCAGCAGCGAGCGGGCGATCTCGGCCAGATAGGTGGGCAGACCCTCCCGGAACAGCTGCCACAACTCCACCGAGTCTGCCACCTCCGGCAGAATGGGCGGGATGTAGGTGCTGTCCGCTGCGCGGAACGCGATGCCCAGCGTCAGCACCGCCAGAATGGGGCCGATGGAGCACATGGCCACCAGACCAAAGCTGTCGTCTGCCGCATGGCGGTCGCTGCGGATAGCAGAAACACCCACGCCCAGCGCCATGATAAAGGGCACGGTCATGGGGCCGGTGGTCACGCCGCCGGAATCAAAGGCCACAGCAAGAAATTCCTTGGGCACAAACGCCGCCAGAAGAAAGATCATGCCGTAGAACAGCACCAGCAGCTTTGGCAGCGAGATGCCAATGAGCATACGCAGGAAGGCAAACACCAGAAACAGGCCCACGCCCGCCGCCACCGATAAAATAAGGGTGCGGTTCGGGATGGAGGGCACCTGATTTGCCAGCACCTGCAGGTCCGGCTCCGAAATGGTGATGAGGAAGCCCAGCAGAAAGCCGATGCCCAAGATCACCGGCAGCTTCCGGCTTTTGGTGATCACCGCACCCACGCGCTCGCCCATGGGGGTCATGCTCATCTCCGCGCCCAGTGTGAAGAACATGATGCCCACCACGATCATGGCGGCCCCCAGCAAAAAGCACAGCAGGATGCTGGGCGACACCGGCGCAATGGTAAAGCAGAGCACCAGCACGATGGCTGCAATGGGCAGCACTGCCTGTAGCGCTTCCAATAGTTTTTCCCGCAGTTTCGGGAGGGATGCTTTCAGGATAGCGTCCACCGCCTTTCGCCGTTTTATATCCAGTTTGTACAAATCAGAAACAAGTATATGAATAGTATACAAGGCAAAAGCCGCCCCGTCAACAAACGGAGCGGCAAAGATCGGCAAAGACGCAAAAGCTTTACAGTTTCTTCCAAGTTTGTCTTTATTTCGTCAGATCTCCTGCTTTGCCAGCACGTCCGAGGTGGGGGTCTGGAACACCGGGATATTGGCATAGGGGTCAGCCACTTCTTCTGCAGGCAGGCTCTTCATGTAGGCATCCATGCTCTCGGCCACCTTCTTGGCCACAGCCACCGCCTCCACCACGGTGCGTGCGCCCATCACGGCATCGCCGCCGGCAAATACGCCCTCGCGGGTGGTGCTGCCGTCCTCGCTGACGGTGAGCAGACCCTTCTGGTTGGTCTCGATGCCGGTAGTGGTCTTGACGAGGTTGCTCTCCGAGCCCTGGCTGACCGACACGATCACGCCGGTGTGGGGGTAGAAGGTCTCGCTGCCCTCCACCTGCGTAAATTTACCGTCCTCGCCCTTGACGGTATCGCGGCAGATCAGGCCGTTCTCGCGGATCTCCACCGGTGCTTTGCAGAAGCGGAAGCCCACGCCCTCCAGCTTTGCATAGCTCACCTCGTACTCGGAAGCGCTGATGCAGCTCTCGTCGCGGCGGGCATAGCAGGTAACGTGGCGGGCACCGTTGCGGATGGCGGTGCGGGCGCAGTCCATGGCAGAGTTGCCCACGCCGATCACGGCAATATCGCTGCCCAGACGGAACGCCTTGGAGTTTGCCAGATAATCGATGCCAAAGGCTACATTTCCCAAAGTTTCGCCCTTGATATGCATGGCGTTGGCCTTCCACAGACCGGCACCGATGAACACGCTCTTGTAGCCGTCGCGGAACAGATCATCGATGGTGATGGTCTTGCCGATGGTGGTGTTGGGCCGCACCTTGATGCCCTTCAGCTCCAGATGGCGGTACTGGAAATCGTCCAGCACACTGTCCGGCAGGCGGTAGTTGGGGATGCCGTAGCGCATCACGCCGCCGATCTTATCGCGGGCATCAAAGATGGTCACATCGTAGCCCCAGCGTGCCAGCAGCACCGCAATGGTCAGGCCCGCCGGGCCGGAGCCAACGACTGCCGCCTTCATGCCGTTTTTGGGGGCAGGGCCGGCGGTCATTTTGTTGGCGTAGGTCGTGGAAATGTAGTCCTCAATAATGGAGAAGTGCACCGGGTCGTGGCTGGGCATCCGGTTGCGCACGCAGTGGCCCTCGCACTGGTTCTCGTGGTTGCACACCAACGCACAAACGGTGGTCAGCGGGTTATTCTCAAACAGCATTCTGCCAGCTTCGTCCATCTGGTTTGCCTTGAGCAGCCGAATGACCTCCGGGATGTTGGTGTGGATGGGGCAGCCCTGCTGGCACAGCGGCTTTTTGCAGCCCAGACAGCGGTTGGCTTCGTCCAGAACGTGAAGTGCCATGAAGTTTCCTCCTTATTGCGTGCGGTTTTCTGATTCCGTTCTTATTTGTTGTATCCAACATTGCATTGCTTTAATCATACACCACAAACCGTCCGGGCACAAGTGTTTCTGCATAAATTTTTTTCGATTATTTTTTGTCAATTCGTCAAAAAGATAATTTTTTGACGATATACTCCCCCCATCGGCCCGGGCACCCGGCGGCACAGTGCGCCAAAATCGCTGGCTCCTGCCTGTGCCTCCGCCATACGGGCGCAGGCATCGTTTTCTTTTTCCAGCTTTGCCAGCGAGTGGCTCAGCGGCAGGGATGCATGCTTCAGCAGCGGAAGTGCTTCCCGCCTTGCCCCCAGCAAATGCAGATAGGGCGGCAGGGCAGGCACGGTCTCCGCCGCATAGCCCAGTGCCGCATCCATGGCAAGGCGGCGCATCCGGGCCCGGGGGTAACGCACAGTGGTCAGCGCGTCCAGCAGCTGGGGCAGGCCGGTGCAGCTGCGCACGGCGTTTTCCAGCCGGTGGTCCAACCCCTCGGAAACGCCCCGCACTGCGGCAAAAGGTTCCGGTCGTGCACAGGCCGCCCGCAGCAGAGCCAGCTCACACCGGCCCGCGGCGGCATGATCCGTATACATTCCGTCGATTTCCGCTTTTTTATACAGCTCCAGTGCTTTTTCCGGCACATAAGGAGTCAGCGCATCCGCGCCCTGCTCTGCCCAGAGGGCGCGCAGCGCGCTGGCACTGGCAAACTGTGCGTGGCCGCTTTCGGCAAGGGCCTGCCCGTGGCCCGCCCCCACGCGGGGCAGCGGCACCGGGGTCATGGGTGCCTCCTGTTCCAGAATGGCCTTGCAGTATTCTACTGCCAGATTGTTGTTGGGCTTATCCAACAGCGCGGCCAGTGCCGTGCCCGGGCAGAGCGCTTCCACCGTCGCCTGCCGCGCCGCCGCAAAGCTGCGGGCACCGGCTGCAAGCTGGCGCTTCAGCTCGGTGCGGTAGGCTGCGCTGTTCAGTACCCGGGCAACTTCCATCAGCAGGGCTGCGTCCGGCGTCTCTGCCCCGAACACCAGCGCATCGCACCCGGCGGCGGCAAGGATGCGCACCCCCGCCCGGGCAAAAGCCTCTGCCCCCGCACAGGCACAGGGCGCAGGCAGCGCAAATATCAGATCTGCCCCGCACTGTAGGGCAGCCTGCACCCGCACCGCTTCCGGCAGCAGCGGCAGTGCGCCGCGCTGGGTCAGCCCGCAGCTCATGGCCACCGCCACATGCTGTGCTCCCAGCGCTTTTGCCTGCGCCAGCTGCCATGCATGGCCGTTGTGAAAGGGGTCGTACTCTGCAATGATACCGGCAAATTTCATAGATAAGCTCCTCTGCAGGGCTGCTGCGCCCTCGGAAAGATTGTTAAATTTATATCGTATATACAGAAAACTGCAGTGGTTTTGCGCATTTGTGGGCAGGATGTACAAAAACCTTGTACACAAGCTTTACCGCTTTGCCCGGGTTGCGGCTTGAAAAGCCGCCCACCCTATTATATAATAAACACAGGAATCTGTAAAATTCTGTCCGCAGATTTCCAAAAAACGGCGGGCAGAGCAAAAACATACAGGAGGCAACACAGATGAAAGTTCTGGTTATTAACTGCGGTTCTTCTTCCCTGAAGTATCAGCTGATCGATATGGACGGCGAGAAGGTGCTGTGCAAGGGCCTGTGCGAGCGCATTGGCATGGAGAGCAGCATGATCACTCACGAGGCCAACGGCACCAAGGCTACCACTCCGGCGATCTTCCCCACCCACACCGAGGCTTTTGCAGAGGTCGTGAAGAAGATGACCACTGGTGCAGGCAAGTGCATCAATGACGTGAGCGAGATCGATGCCATCGGTCACCGCGTCGTGCACGGCGGCGAGAAGTTCAAGAGCAGCTGCCTGATCACCGATGAGGTCATCAACACTCTGCGTGAGCTGAGCCCGCTGGCTCCTCTGCACAACCCCGCCGGTATTCTGGGTATCGAGGCCGCCCGCAAGGTGTTCGGCAACATTCCCATGGTGGCTGTGTTCGACACCGCTTTCCACAGCACCATGCCGCCGAAGGCTTATATGTACGCCATCCCCTACGAGTACTACGAGAAGTACGGCGTGCGCCGCTACGGCTTCCACGGCACCAGCCACAAGTACGTTGCTCACAAGGCTGCCGAGTATCTGGAAGAGCCCATTGAGCGCCTGAAGCTGATCACCTGCCATCTGGGCAACGGTTCCTCCATTGCCGCTGTGGATCAGGGCAAGGTCGTGGACACCTCCATGGGTATGACCCCGCTGGCCGGCCTGATGATGGGCACCCGCTGCGGCGACCTGGACCCCTCTGTGGTCAACTACCTGAAGTACACCCTGAACATCACCGGCCACGAGCTGGACGAGATCCTGAACAAGAAGTCCGGCCTGCTGGGCATCTCCGGTGTTTCCAGCGACAAGCGTGACGTGGAAGAGGCAGCTGCTGCCGGCAACAAGCGCGCACAGCTGGCTTCCGACATGCTGAACTACCAGATCAAGAAGACCGTTGGCGCTTACATCGCTGCAATGGGCGGCGTGGATGCCATCGTCTTCACCGGCGGCATCGGCGAGCACGACGCAATTGCCCGTGCAAAGGTCTGCCACCACATGGATTGGCTGGGCATCCGCATCGATACCGAGAAGAACAAGCACCCCGTGGGCGATGTGTGCGAGATCACTGCCTGGGGCGCAAAGGTGCGCACTCTGGTCATTGCTACCGACGAGGAGCTGATGATCGCCCGCGACACCAAGGAAGTCCTCGAGAAGTAATCGTTTTCCAAAGGGCTTTGCAGGGGGCTGCTGCACGGAATGTGCGGCAGCCCCTTTTTCATCTTCCGGCAGTTATTTTACCCAAATCAGCCCTGTCGGATTGTGCTATCTATACAAATAACAAGGCGAATGGTTGTTTTTTGGTTGACAAATTTCAAAAAGAACGGTACAATAGAAAAGTCCTCAATTGGAGGACGTCCATTCATTCAAGCCCCTGGTAAGCTTACTGATCAGCGCGATGGTCCCAAAACCAAAGGTATGGTTACAATCCTTCCGTGGGCAAGAACTAACTAAAGAGGAGATACTACTATGTTTGAAGACAAGACTCTGGTCTGCAAGGACTGCGGTAAGGAATTTGTTTGGACTGCTGGTGAGCAGGAGTTCTACGCATCTCGCGGCTTCGAGAATCAGCCCCAGCGCTGCAAGCCCTGCCGTGACGCCCGCAAGAACGGCGTCC
>OMBX01000917.1_pt1 | contig 12999 bp, 17 predicted proteins | sample 1644931 | NCBI WGS metagenome assembly OMBX01 (sample SAMEA103958165, study PRJEB25191) | human gut metagenome | biome: human-associated habitat [ENVO:00009003]; feature: intestine environment [ENVO:2100002]; material: feces | place: Germany | collected 2013/2015
TCTTATTTGATGGCATGAAAAAAGGGCCTGACCGTTTTTAGTCAAGCCCCATAGATAGGGATACCTCCTTTCCCTGCCCATGAAAAAACCGCCCTGTGTCTCGATAGGGCGGTAAATTCAGTAGGTTGGCAGTCCATTTTTAGTTGTTTTTATATGTATCCCTTTGTAAACCGACGCAAGAAATCATTGATGCAAAATCTTCGTTTGCAGACTGGCTCAACAATCAGAATGTTCGCGACCAGCTTAAATTTGACATCAAAGTTTGCCTGATCAAGAATGGGTATCCTCCGCAGTACAGCCCCGAGGTTTTCCGAAAAGTTATGGAGCAGGTTGAGAACATCGAGGAGCATTCATCGATATCCGGAATGTAAATAGTTATGCAAAAATCCCCCCACGCTGTTTGTGCTTCAGCGCGGGGGATTTCCTATATTGACATTACCGTTTTAGCCACTGTGCAAATTCCCCCTGTGAGATCTTGCCGTTCTCACATTTCTCCTTTTCCCTCTGCGCTTCCTTGCTCCAAGCCGAGAACGCTTCCTGAGAGATTTTGCCCGCACGGATCCATGCGAAGCGGCGCTTGTACTCGCGGCGGTAGATTTTCAGCAGTTCGTCCTGCGCATGGCTTTGCACATACTGCCGCATCGCGCCGACCTCTTTGCAGGTGCGGCCGCGGCTGTCGAACACGCGGCTGCAATATTCTGTGCTGCCGTGAACGGTGAGCGCAAAATATTTACCGCAGTTCTTGCAGGTGCGCATCGCAATCCTTTGCCGGATGCACTCGCGCAGAGAAAAGTCGATCAGGTCGTACATATTTTGCGGATAAAGCACCTCGGTGAACTGCTTTTCGTCTACAAACTCAAACGAGATTTTCATCGCGTCGACTCATGAGAAGGTCGTCATGATCGAGACGGAGGCCAACGAGGTCAAGGAAGACATCCTCATGGAGTGCATCAAGCTGGCCCATGAGACGAACGTCAAGGTCGTGGAGTTCATCAACACCATCGTTGACGCCATCGGCAAGCCGAAGTTCACGTTTGAAAAGGCTGCCGTCAACCACGATATGCTCGACGATCTGTGCGAGTACGGTCTGGACAAGATCGCCTACGCACTCGACACCGACGACAAGAATGTACGTGAGGCCCGTCTGACCGAGGCTGTTGTCGACTTCAAGGAGAAGTTCGGCGAGAAGTATGCAGAAGACTGGGATGTCCAGATCGACGTGTGCCTGTACAAGATGCAGAAGAAGATCGTCAAGAAGTGGCTGCTCGAGGGCAAGCGCGTCGACGGCCGCACGCCGGACGAAATTCGCCCGCTGGCTGCCGAGGTTGGCGTTCTGCCGCGCGTCCACGGCTCCGGCCTGTTCACCCGCGGCCAGACGCAGGTTCTGTCCGTCTGCACGCTGAACACCCTCTCCGCTGCGCAAAAACTCGACACCATCTATGACGAGACCGAGCGCCGCTATATCCACCACTATAATATGCCGCAGTGGTCCACCGGCGAAGCCCGTGCGAGCCGCTCCACCTCCCGCCGCGAGATCGGCCACGGCGCGCTGGCCGAAAAGGCCCTGCTGCCCGTGATCCCGTCCGTTGACGAGTTCCCGTATGCCATCCGCGTCGTCTCCGAGGTCGTTTCCTCCAACGGCTCCACGTCTCAGGCCTCCATCTGCGGCTCCACGCTGGCTCTGATGGACGCAGGCGTGCCCATCAAGCGTCCCGTCGCCGGTATTTCCTGCGGCCTCATCTCCGACAAGGAGACGGGCACGTGGAGAACCTTCACCGACATTCAGGGCGTTGAGGACTTCCACGGCGAGATGGATTTCAAGGTCGCCGGTACGACCGAGGGCGTCACCGCCATCCAGATGGACCTCAAGAACGACGGCCTGACCATGGAGATCATCGCCGACGCGCTCGAGCGCTGCCGCAAGGCCCGCCTTGAGATCCTGAACGAGATCATGATCCCCTGCATCGCCAAGCCGCGCGACCATGTTTCCGAGTATGCACCCAAGATGCTCACCATGAAGATCGACGTGGACAAGATCCGCGAGGTCATCGGCAAGGGCGGCTCCATGATTCAGAAGATCGTGGCCGAGTCCGGCGCACAGGTCGACATCGACGACGACGGCACCATCCACATCGCGTCTCCCGACGCCGCCTCCTGCGACGCCGCCAAGAAGATGATCGACGATATCTGCTTCGTGCCTGAGGTCGGCAAGCTGTACTACGGCAAGGTCGTCCGCATCCTGCCCATCGGCGCGTTTGTCGAGCTGGCTCCCGGCAAGGACGGCATGATCCACATCTCCAAGCTGGAGAACCGCCGCGTCGAGAAGGTCGAGGACGTGCTGAACATCGGCGACATGACCTGGGTCAAGGTCACCGAGATCGATGAAAAGGGCCGTGTCAACCTCTCCCGCAAGGACGCGCTCAAGGAACTCGCCGCCGCTGCGGACAAGAAATAAACAAGCCTAAAAATCCCCGCCTCTCCAACCGGAGAGACGGGGATTTCTGCACACTAAGACGTGCTGCCTAACGGCTTCCGCAGCTACCGGCACGCCGCGCCGCCCCATTCAACGGCGGTGAAGCCGGTGCGGGCCGGTGCTTCGAGCGCCTGCGGCGCGATTTCGACCGGAGCAGCCAGCGGCTTGAAGGCCATAAAGACGCGAATGAGCGTGTCCGGCTCGGGCGTGATGGTGAGGCGTGCGCTTTTGGTATAGGCCTCGCGCTGGAACGCGATCAGGTTATAGGCGTTTTCCTGCATCAGCGGCAGCCAGTAGATGATAAACTCATTGGCCTCCGCGCGGTTCAGGCCGAGCCTGGCCAGCGCGTCCTCCAGAAACTCCGCCGTGCCGCTTCCCGGCACGCAGAAGCCGGTCGAAAAATCATATTCTGTATCGGATACGCCCTCCCAGTATAAATACCGGTAGGTCTGGCCGTCCTTGTCGGTCAGCGTCCCGTCGGGTCTTGCCGAGACGGTCCAGCCGTCCTCGTAGGCCGGATACGTGCACGTCAGCTCCCCGTCATAGTCCAGCTTGACCGTTATCTCCGTTTCCGTCTGCGGATACAGATACGCGACCGGCTTGGCGTCGCAGACCTCGTCCTGTGCTTCCTCCGGATAGAGATAGATGACTGGCTTTGCAGAATACTGCGCATTCTCATCCTCCCGCTCGTCGCACGGCGCACAGGCGGTCAGACTGAGCGTCAGCGCAAGGGGCAGCAAAAAAGCAAGCAGTTTTTTCATGTCGGTTCCTCCTGCATAAAATATGTTCTATCCATACAGACAGGAAATGAAGAAGCTGGTTGCATAGGTTTATATTATTTATTATTTTTTCCGGCCATCAGCCGCGCAAGCGTCGCGCGGACCACAGGCAGGCAGTCCTCCGGCCTCTCCAGCTCCAGAACGGCCTGCTCAAACGGGCACAGGCCCGTCCCCTGCCGGTTCAGGAGCTTTTCGGTCTTCGTCTCACAGGCGCAGTCCACGCCGTTCGCAATCAGGAAGTCCGCCGCTGCGGCGCTCATCGTCTCGGCATAGACGGCGGATGCGCCGCCCAGAAGATAGATCGCGGCGGCAGCCTTGCCGACGATGGTATCGCAGACGAGCGCGCCCTTCAAAAGCTCCGGCTGCGCGTCGAATACCCGCAGCGCCGGGCCGACGCCCCGGCCAAACTCCTTATGGACGGTCACGCCGCCTTTTTGTACAACAAGCGTATACGCGCCGTTTTCAAACAGCGCGGGCAAATTTTCCATGTTCATTTCGGACGCATCTCCTTCGGCAGTTCTTTTTCGATCCGGATCATGACCAGCGACAGCAGCAGCGCCAGCAGCGCCCAACCGACGCCCAGCATGATCTGGCGGATGGTATCAATGACGGGCATGTGCTCCCGCAGATACGCAAAATCCAGACTCATCAGGTCAAACAGCACGGACGCAAAATACTCCCAGCACTCCAGGATCAGGCCATAGATCCATTCGATAAAGCCCTGAAAGAGCAGTTCCAGCAAGCGGTCCGCACCTCCTTTTCCACCGGATGATTCTGTTTAGCCTTGGATCGTTGCAAGGCCCTGAAACAGCGGGGCAACATAGGCAATGAACGCGCCGATGCCGTTGATGACCGCCCACGCGATCCAGATGCGGCGCAGCCAGTCCCACGCCTGATCGACCTTGTGCTGGTTGTTGGAGAGCTTCGCGCCGACGACCGCGACGGCGGACATCAGGCCGGCCAGCACCGTGCTGACGCCTGCAATTTTGCTGTAAACGTCCACGATGATGCGGTTCGCCGCCGTCCACATATCCTCGACTGCAAACGCCTGCACACAAAACAGGCTGACGCACAGCAAAAGCAGCAGGCAGAGTGTATAAAAACGATATAGCTTTTTCATTGATTCCTCCAAAAATGGATGTACCGAAGACTGAGCAGCCCCCGGCGTTGAAATGTTCACATTTGAACGATAGAATAAAAATATAAAGGAGTGAACGCCATGCTCTACGCATGTAATACCTGTGAGCAAACCTTTTGGGGCTTTGACCGCTTCATGCCGCAGCAGTGCCCGGAATGCGGATGTATGACGGTGCGCAAAGCAACCGAGGAAGAACAGATCGCCTATGAATTGGAGCAAGCCCTATCCTGGCAGGCTGCGCACAGCAGAATCGAAGCATAAACCTGAGAACGGAAACCCGTTCTCAGGTTTTTTGATCATTCACCGCCCCATTCCAGCACAAAGACAATGGAGAGAACTTCCTGCTCTGTAACTGCTTTGGACACAGCGCTGACAACGGCATCGTAGGAGAGTGGCAACCGGCTATTCTCCGCAATTTCCCACGGGGAAGTCAGGGAGAATATCTCTGTATCACCAGTTTTGTTGGTCTGCGCATCATTGATCTTGAAACCGAGGAGCTTCGCGTCAACCTTTTCATGCGCCATGTCAGTCGTGTAGGGAACGAGCTGCCAGCCATTCTTCGTGCTGATGCTAACCGAAGATACAACAACTGTGCCGGTAGAAGCATTGATGATCTCCGCGCTGCCCGTGTGAACCTCGCCGCTTTCATCGACAACGAGGGGCAATGTGACCGGAACAGTGACCGAGAAAACCTCTGTGATCTCCCAATGCGCATAGTAGGTGCTGTCTCCATCTGTCTTGTAGATGGTGTTGGCATCGACCTGCGTGCCGCCGTTTACTTCCGTAAACCAACCGAGGAATTCGGCATTTTTGCGCATCGGTTCAGTGGGGAGGACGAGTGCTTCGCCGTAGGCCTGCTTCGTTGTCTCTGTGTTTCCATTGCTGAGATCCCATGTGATCGAATAGCTATTGGCGGTAAATTGTGCGTAGAACGTCTTTGCTGCTGTGATGGTCACAGTGTTGTACAAGCTGCCGCCAGAAGCAGACGTGTACCAGCCCTTGAACGCATGACCGGTCTTGACCGGCGTGCTCGTCGGGGTGGTTGCCGTCGCATTTGGCTTGCCTGTCGTGATGGTGCTGGCCTTGCCGTCAATGGTGCCGCCGTTTGTGCCTGCATCCCATGTAATTGTCAGCGAAACCGTTGCACCGCAATCGTCGCATTTGCCGTCACCGTTCGCGTCGGTGTGGTCAGCGTATTCATAGCCAGAATCGCCGCAGGCCGAGCACGTCTTGGTGCGCTTATGCTGCGTTTCGCTGTCCGACACCCACGAACCATAGGAATAGCTGTGATTGGCGTAGTCATAGGTCGATGCGCCGCAGCCGGAACAAGTCTTGCTTCTGCGATGCTGGGTATCGCTGTACTTGTTCCACGCACCGGTGGCGTAGCTGTGATTTCCATAATCGGTCGTGGAATATCCGCAGATACGGCAGGACGCCGTTCGGCTGTGCTGGCTATCCGAATAATTACTCCATGAACCATAGCTCATGCTGTGCGAAGCATAATCGTAGTCCGTTGCACCGCAGTTTCGGCAATAGGCTTCGCGCCGGTGCTGACTGCTGGAATATTCCTCCCAGCTTCCATAGGAATAGCTGTGACCGGTTGCATAGATGGTTTCACGCTTGCTCTGGCCGCAATCGCAGCTATATTCCTGGTAGCCGTTTCGTGTGCAAGTGGCATCATTTTCATAGTCCAGAACCCATGTGTGACTGCCACAATCCGGGCAAGTCCAAGAACCATACGAGCCGGAACCATGATCTTTATACACATAAGTCCCTAAATTCTGAACATAATGGCACTTATAGCACTCATAATACTCCTGATGACCTCTGGATGTATGCGTCGTGGAAACGTAGGTGCCCTGCAGGGAATACTGCTTACAGCTTGGGCAGGTGCCGACAATGCCGGTGGACGCACGGGTGGAAACTTGCGCAGGCGCTTTCTTGATGCCGCCTGCGGTGGCGGCATCTGCGTTCTGATACACACCGTAAAGATCGTGGAAATATCGGTTGCTTCGATTGGATGCCGTCCAGTCATAATCGTGGAAAGGTACAGAAGAATCCGGGTAGCCAATGATGTAGCCGATATAGAGCGTGTCGCCGGAATCGGCTTCGCGCCAGAAGGCATCTTCTCCGATGCTGTCCAGAACCGTTTCGCCGTAGTACATGGTCAGCGTAGAGAGCTTCGGGCAGTTATAGAACGCATGGCGGCCAATGACCGGAGCCAGCGGCAATTCGGCGGTGGTCAACGCCGTGCATCCCTCAAACCAATATGCCAGATCTGAGATTGTCAAGGTGCTCATATCGTCGTACCAGACTTCCGTGATTTGCTCCCGATATTCCACCCACGGCTGGTCGTCCGCGCTTTGGAATACGGGCGCTTCGCCGCTGCCGGAAATGGTCAGCCAGCCATGAGAATCAAGCTCCCACTTGATTTTGCTGTCCGGGATCGTGCCGCTGGCGATCGTATCACTGGCCGCAAACGCCGAAATGCGCAGGGAGAGCATCATGCAGAGGACAAGCAAAAGTGCTGTGATTTTTCTGAATTTCATAGCTTAACCCTCCATGACGGCGGCAATCGTGAAAATCACAGTTGCCGCATTGACGTTGGTCACGGCTTCACTCGCGGAAACCTTTGCCTTGTAGCGAATTGCCAGCGACTTTTCTGCACCAATCGCTGGGAACGCGCCGTCCACGAGGGTCAAAGCGCCCGCGCTCTTGGTCGAGCAGCCGTTGATGGACAGTGCAATGCTGTTCTTCGCTGCCGTGAAGTCGTCAAAATTGCCGATCTCAAACGTACCTGCCCGCACGTCAACCTTTGTGACTTTAATTGCGCTGGTTTTGCCAGTGTTGGTAATCGCGGCATTGTTGGCACAGACCACATAGCCGTCAACGAGAGAAACCGGCAGCGCGGCAGGAACCGTGCAGGAGATAGGTGAAACCGTGTTGACCACTGTGAGCGTCACAGGAACACGCGCTTCGGTTGTTTCAGCAGCGGACGCGCTGACTGCCAGTGAGAGGATCATTGTCAGTGCCAGCAGAAAAGTGATAAGTTTCTTCTTATCCATCACTGCACCTCCTTGGGCCACAAATACGCTGCGTGCAAGGTCAACTCCGTGTTCAGTGTGCCGATCTGCTTGCCGTCGCGGAATGCAGTCACAATAACTGTACACTCCACGTTCCCGAACTCCGGCACTCCGGACGTGCGGGTTCAAGTCCCGCCTCGCGCACCAACTCCTCAGATTCTTCGGAATTTGAGGAGTTTTTCTTTATCAAAAATTCGGTTTTTTCCGCGTTCGAAAATCGCGATACCAGATTTTTACCCCCATTTTGACGCCAGATTTTTTGCCGTGGAAATGGAGGATTTTTTATGCGCAGAACCACAATTTTGAACGCAAAACAGGTCAAACGAACGTCCTTTTCAGAAGCGGAACAACTGTTCACGAAACACTGTAAACTAAAGAATTTGAGCCCTCAAACCATGCGCTATTATGCGGAGGATTTGAAGTATTTTCATGCGTGTGTGCCGGTTCGGTATGTCGATGAAGTCAGTCAGGACGTTTTTGAAAACTTCATTGTCTCAGAGTTAGACGCAGGCAAGAAAATCACGTCCCTTAATTCGCGCATCCGGGGACTGCGCGTGTTCTTCAAATTCTGCGCGGAACGGGAATATATGAAGCCGATCACGCTGAAACTGATGAAAGAAGATGAAATCATCAAAGAACCATACTCCGACGCAGAGCTGCGCCGCCTGCTCAAACGTCCGGAGGGAAACAGTTGGGTGGAGTGGCGGACGTGGGCATCCATCAATTATCTGATTGCCACGGGAAACCGCGCCAGCACGCTTCTGAATGTCAAAATCTCCGATGTGGATTTTGGAAATATGACAGTCCGCCTTGTCAAAACCAAAAGCCGCAAGCAGCAAATCATTCCGCTTTCGCCTGCGCTGAAACAAATTTTGCTCGATTATCTGAAAACGTGGGACTGGACTACGGACGATTATCTATTTCCATCGAACGAGGGGGCACAGCTTAATTTGCGCTCGTTCCAAGGTGCGGTCAGGCGGTATAACATTGAACGCGGCGTGTCAAAGACCTCCATTCACCTGTTCCGTCATACATTTGCGAAAAATTTTATTCTCGCAGGCGGCGGAATGGTTCAACTTCAAGCCTTGCTCGGTCATGCTACACTGGAAATATCGCGCCACTACGTCAATATTTACGGTCTGGATTTGAAACGGGATATTGAGAAGTTAAACCCGCTGGACAATTTAATGCGTGCTGGCGCGTAGCATGATAGAGCATCTTCTATCATCTTCGCACATCCAATAGCAACAATGAACAAATGGGAAGATGTTTTCACATCTTCCCATCATCTTTATACATCTCGGATAATTCCTGAATGAATGCCCGCATTTCATTGACTATGGCCTGCGGGAACAGGATTTTCATATCTGCTCCAAAGCCTGCCGCCCACGCATAAAACGGCTTGCTGATTTGGACTGGAACAGAAACGGTGAAATCATCTGCTCCATCTGGAATCAGCATCGTGTCCTTGCCGAACTGCTCTAAAATCACGTCGGCCAAGTGGTTGGCACAGCGGAGCTTTACTGTCGTTTCCGTTCCGGTGAACATATTAAATACCTCGGCTTGATGGGCGTTCAGGTCAATGTGCTTGAACGCTTCTGCGCCCTCTCTTGGCTCTGGATAGACAGTGATGTGCTCCATACGGTCAACGCGGAAATGGCGAAACTTCTCGCCGTCGTAGGCATAGAGATAGTAATTTCCGTCGTTCCACAAAAGCCCAAAAGGACTGACAACATAGGCTTCATTGTTGTGCGAATACCACTTTTTCTTTTCGCGGTCATAGTGGAAATACTTGAAGCGCACTTTCTGGTTCTTTTGGATAGCAATATGGAGGTTGTCTGCGTCCTTTACCACGCTGTCATTCATACTGCGGATACGGCCTGCGACGAATGACCGGCGGTTCAGACCGGCGCTGGTATTGCGGTCTGTCAGGCTCAAGACCTTTGCTGTAATCCTGTTGGCGACGTTTTGCGTGATGAATTTGGAGGACTGGATGCTGTCAACAATCAGCCGCAGCTCATACGGCTCAAATCCGTCTGTTTTCATCCAGTAGCCGCGCGTGCGGTGGTCATAGGCAATTTCAATGCCGTCCAAGGCATTCAGAACGTCCTTGTCGCGGTAGAATGACTTGATTTCAAGCTCATAGCCGTGGTTGCGGTAATTGGTCAGAATGTCCGCCACAGCGACGGTATGCCCTTTGCTGGTGTTATGAAACAGGTAGTTGTATAAAACGGCAATGCGGTCAAACGGCTGTCCGGGCATGGTCTATTCCTCGTTCCGGCTCTTGGATGCGGGATACGCCTGCTTTTCGTCTGTCCGTCCCAAGAGATAATCGGTGCTGGTGTGGTAGAAATCAGCCAGCTTTATCAAAACGTCTGTTGGAATGTCGCGCTTGCCTATTTCGTAGTGGGAGTAGCAGACCTGCGAACATTGCAGATATTCAGCCAAGTCCCGTTGCAGCAGGTCGCTGTCCTCGCGCAGATCGCGGATGCGTCTATACATTTTCCTGTGCTCCTTTGTGGAAGTTTCACAGAAAAGTATAGAGAAAACAGTTTGTTATATTGAAATATAAAACAAAATGTTATATACTATATCTATCACAAAAAGAAAGAGAGCGATTTCTATGAAAGACAAAACAACGGCAATCATTTTATCTGCCCTTTTAGGTGGTCTTGGTGTAGACCGTTTCTATTTGGGCTACACGGGAATGGGTGTGCTGAAACTGCTGACAGGCGGGTGCTTCGGCATTCTCTGGATTTTGGACATCGTCAATATTGCGTCTGGTAAATTACAGCCTGCGGACGGAAGCGGATACAGCGACACTTCCAATGCGGCAGCACCAAAAGCAACTGCGATTGACCCATATGACGAACTCAAGAAAATTGCGCAGTTAAAAGAACAGGGCATTATCAATGAAGAAGAATACGCAAAAATGAAAGCCGACTGTCTGGCAAAACTGTAAAGGAGCAGGCTATGAACGAGAAAGATTTGAGAATTATCAGGTATCTTGCCGGAGCAATATTCTTGGCTTTAGCGCTAATATCTTTCCTCTATACATATCCAGTGTTGTTTGCTTCTGCATCTTCTGCATATGCAGCCTACAGTTCTACTTATGTAATTGGATATATTGTTTCTGCTGTTGGAGCAATAATGATAGCTGTATCAATGTTTCTTGGAATACGTCAAGTATTTATGGCAGGTGCAGGCTTTCAGGCGGTTTCTTGTTTGATAAACGCTCTAAATTCACCCAAAAACATCGTGAACATCTTTTCGCTTGTCCTTTTGCTTTTGAGCTATGCTCTCATTGCATTTGCGGTTCAAGATAAGAAAAATGCAAGTAAATATGAAATTGTGTGTGTAGTTTTATTTTTAGTTGGGAGTATTGGAAATCAAATTGCATTTGTTAGGGATACTGTTAGTATAATTGGAGCATTGAAAAATTTTGTTTCTATAGCTAGCCCTATTCTTTTAGCGTGTATTGTTTTTGAGAACACACCACAGGCTCAGACTACAAAAATGGTAAAGCAACCGACTAAAACGGCGAAAAGCAATGACCGCATTGAAGAACTTACAAAATTAAAAGACCTGTTGGATACCGGGGTAATTACGCAGGAAGAATTTGACGCAAAGAAAAAACAAATCTTGGGCGTATGACTATGACGAGAAAAGAGTGGTTTGAAGAAATTGTCGCCAGAGTTCAAAATCCACAAAACAAAGAAAAACGAGAGAGACAGCGAAATAACAAAAATGGATATTCACTCGATTGGCATTTGGCGCGAGCAAGAGAACTGTTTAATCAGATAAACACGTCTGATGAACAGAGAATGTCCCTATTAGAAAATGATTTTGATGTTTCCATAAAAGCCATTCAGAAAATACTGGACGAGGAGGGCTGGGCATAACCCCATAAACAAATTCAAGTCATGCATTTAACAGAAAGAAGAAATTCTCTCCAATATCTGTTAAATGTATGACTTAATTTATTTCCGCTCCAAAAGGTCAATATACTTATAAACGGTTGTCCGGCTGAGATTACACACTCTTGCGAACTCGCTGATATTTAACTGCTTCCCCTTATACGCCGGGTAATGCCGCAAAAAGGCTGCGGGAATATCATCGCTGGTCAAGTGCGGCCTGCCGATCTGCTTGCCCTTGGCTCTGGCATTTGCCATTCCGGAGCGCACCCTTGCCCGTATCATAGCAAGCTCCAACTGACTGAACACGCCTGCCATTTGCAAAAAAGCCTCTGTCATCGGGTCTGCGTGTCCTCTGCGGCAGTCCATTGTGATACTGCCGACAATGACAAGACACAGGTGCTTCCGGCTGATGGCGTCAATGATTTCACAGAGCTGCTTTGTGCTTCTGGCAAGGCGGGAGACTTCTAACGTGATGATAGTATCACCCGCCTGTGCCTGTTCCAGAAGTAAGGACAACTGCTCCTTGACTGCCGCGTCGCCGTGTTCATATTCCAGATATACGGTTTCCGCACCTGCCTGTTTCAGCTAGCGGAGTATTACCGCTACTATTCCACCCAGCGGCCCGTTGACCTTGGCACCTTCCCGAAGCCGCCCGGAAATGCGCCCGTGGAGATCATCAATTTTGACGAGCGGCGCATGGTGGAGAGTGGCACCATGCGGGCATGGGGCGAACTGACCTATTTGAAGCCCCTGACAGATGAGCAGATGGACGATTACGAGCTGCGCCCGGCTCCCGGAAACCCTGATCGGGCGGCCCGACCCTCCATCACAGCCCAGCTCAAGGAGGCGGCCCGCAGAGCGGAGCCCCCGAAGGAGCCCGACAAGGCCAAACACAACAAGTCCCGTGAGGACAGATAGGAGGAAGCTATGAACGAAAAAGACAACCACCTGCTGACAGTCGAGCTCTCCGAGGAACAGAACAGCAATATGCTGGACGGCATTTTGAACAACCTACCGCTCTCGCCGCTCCCCAAGGGGCCGGAGAAAAAGGAGCTGGACAGAGTGAAGGAGCCGCCCGCCCACAAGCGGAGCCGGGAACGGGAGGAACGCTGACGGCCCGGCGCAAGCGTGACAGGCACCTTCATGTGATGGTCACGGCGGACGAGCTGGCACAGATACAGAAGCGCATGGCCGAGGCGGGCATTACCAACGCTGGAGCCTACATGCGAAAGATGGCCTTGAATGGCTATATCCTCCATGTAGACCTTGCCCCTGTCCGGGAGCTGGTTTCGTTACAGCGGCGGTGCGCCAACAATCTCAATCAGGTGGCCGTCCATGCCAACACCTACGGCATCTACCCCTCGGAGATCGCGGCGCTCCAAAAGGACTATGCCGACCTTTGGGAGCCGCTGTCCGAGCTACTGAAAAAGCTGTCGGCTGTGGTGAGCCTATGACCTGTCGGGGAGCGGCCTTGCGCCGTTCCCCGGCTTTCACGACTTCGGGACATTTTGTCCCAAAGTCTTGGTCATTTCTGCTTACAAAAAGGAGGTACTTATGTACGAACAGGATAACCCGCTGAAAACCGTGGAACTGTCCACCGAACAGAACT
>OMBX01000933.1_pt1 | contig 12850 bp, 8 predicted proteins | sample 1644931 | NCBI WGS metagenome assembly OMBX01 (sample SAMEA103958165, study PRJEB25191) | human gut metagenome | biome: human-associated habitat [ENVO:00009003]; feature: intestine environment [ENVO:2100002]; material: feces | place: Germany | collected 2013/2015
CTTTGTTTTAAGTTCTCTGTCTTGCGACAGCTTGTTTATTCTATCAAAATGTTTTGCATTTGTCAAGAACTTTTTTCATAACTTTTTTAACTTATTTTCAAAGCAATATCTATAAAGTCATGTCTGTAAAATGTAACTCACAAGCTCTACAACTCAATGTGTCCCGCGAGTCAGCTTTGATATAATATCATCCTGGCACACATATGTCAACGGATTTTCTGCAATTAATTAAAGTAGTAAAACTATCTTAAAAAACACAAATTTTCTAAATTGTCTGTTTATTATATACAATTCTCACAATTACCATCTGACAGCCTCTATCGCTTCCTTGATATTTGCCACACCGACAATCTCAATTCCATTAATATGCGACACTCCTGCAAGACACACTTTGGGAACAATACACTTTTTAAAGCCAAGCTTCTTTGCCTCAGCCACACGCTGCTCGGACATGGTAACTCCGCGTACCTCTCCGCTTAAGCCCACCTCTCCAAAGCATATGGTATCCTCACGCACTATAATATCCTTTTTGCTTGATGCGATTGCAAGCACTATCCCAAGGTCTATCGCCGGTTCGTTCATCCTTATACCGCCTGCTATATTCACATAAGCGTCACAGTCTGACAGTGGCAGGTTGGCTCTTTTTTCAAGGACCGCCATGAGTAGATTTACTTTATTATAATCTGTACCATTTGCTGTACGCCTTGGATTATTAAAAAAACTGTGACATACAAGAGCCTGTATCTCGAGAAGTATCGGGCGGCTTCCCTCTATGGAACATGTGACAATTGATCCTGATGCTCCCTCGGGCTTACCGCTAAGCATATACTCCGACGGATTTTCCACCTCAACAAGTCCCTCCGCCTTCATTTCAAATACGCCTATCTCATTGGTCGAACCAAATCTGTTCTTAACGCCTCTAAGTATCCTGTACGACTCATACCTGTCACCCTCAAAATAAAGCACAGTATCAACCATATGCTCCAACGTCCTCGGCCCCGCAACCGCACCATCCTTTGTCACATGTCCTACTATAAAAACAGAAATACCCAGAGTCTTTGCAAGCTGCATAAGCACTCCGGTTGTCTCCCTGACCTGTGATACACTGCCCGGTGCCGACGCTATCTCCTCATTGTACATAGTCTGGATGGAATCTATTACAACAACCTCCGGTTTTTTTCGTTGAATCACGTCCTTTGCTATATCAAGACTTGTCTCACATAAAAGCTCCAGTGAATCCGTAAAATCACCAAGTCTGTCGGCACGCATCTTTATCTGATGCAGGGATTCCTCACCTGACACATAAAGTAATGGCACCTTTTTTTGTGAAAGTTCCCTGCATACCTGAAGTAGAAGCGTGGATTTTCCTATACCCGGATCTCCTCCCACAAGCACAAGTGACCCCCTCACAATTCCTCCACCAAGTACTCTGTCAAACTCGGCTATACCCGTCACTATACGCTCCTCTTTCTCGCTTTTTACTGCCGAAAGAGGCAGAACCTGTGCCGCCTTTGATTCTTTTTTTACTTTTCCCGACGAGCTTATCGACTTTTTATCTACGGTTTCCTCTACAAATGTATTCCATTCCTTACAGGCCGGGCACTGTCCCATCCATTTTGCCGATTCATAACCACATTCCTGGCAGAAAAATACAGAGGTCCTTCCTTTTGCCATATTGTTCTCCTTTATAAAATACAAAAAGCCCGGCTTTCACCGGGCTAAAAATATGCTCTATTTTCTTGATACTTTGATATCGACTGAATCAACACCCTCAAGCTCTACGCTTAAGCTGAGCTTGCCGCCGAGATTTGTCTTCATAGTACCTGCAACAGCTCCAGCTATATCAATTTCGTACTCTGTCTCCTCTTCAAGGCCAAGAGTAATCTGAGCATCCTCAGGTCCCTCCACAGTAAATGTCACTGTATCAGCAGTCTCCTCGAAATCCATAACCGCTGTTCCCGGAACAGACTCGTATACAAAGAGTCCGTTTCTTTCGAGCTTTGTAATCTCCTTAAAGGTCTTTACCTTGTAGATATCTCCATCCTTCTCAAAATTGTCAAGCTTTGCCTTTGCAGCCAATGTATAATCTCCGAAGCTGAGCTTTCCGTTTTCCTCAGTACGGATTAATTCACTTATTACAGCCATTTTTATCCTCCCGTAGCTATATTGATATATTAATTATAAATCCAATTCTACTCAACAGTCAATGAAATTTGTTTGTTTTTCGTAGAAATTATTACCTTATCGCCGCGCTTGATTTTGCCGGTAATAATATCCTCTGACATACGGTCTTCAATCTCCTCCTGAAGTTTTCGTTTAAGAGGTCTTGCGCCATATTTTCTGTCATAGGCTTTGTCCACGATAAAGGATTTTGCACTGTCGCGCACTGTGAGCTCTATATCAAGCTGTTCTTTACAGCGTTTCTTAAGCTCCTTTACAAGAAGTGTCACTATATGCTTCATGTCATCCTTGTTGAGAGCTCTAAATACAATAGTCTCGTCGATTCGGTTCAAAAACTCAGGTTTAAATATACGGCGGACCTCCTCCATGACACTGTTCTTCATACGCTCGTGATCCTGCTTTTCGTCATCACCTGCACCAAAGCCAAGGCGCTTTGGCTCTATAATAGAAGAAGCTCCTGCATTTGATGTCATGATGATTATTGTATTCTTGAAATCAACCGTGCGCCCCTGTGAATCAGTGATTCTGCCATCATCAAGCACCTGTAAAAGTATATTGAACACATCAGGATGTGCTTTTTCTATCTCATCAAACAGTATAACAGAAAAAGGATTGCGTCTGACCTTCTCTGAGAGCTGTCCGCCCTCCTCATGGCCCACATATCCCGGTGGTGAACCAATCATCTTTGAAACACTATGCTTTTCCATGTACTCTGACATGTCAACACGTATCATGGCATCTTCTTTGCCAAAGACAGCCTCAGCAAGCGCCTTTGACACCTCCGTCTTACCTACTCCTGTCGGTCCCAAAAACAGGAATGAGCCAATCGGCTTCTTAGGATCCTTTAAACCAACACGGCCTCGTCTGACTGCCTTTGCAACAGCAGAAACAGCCTCCTCCTGTCCTATTACACGCTTGTGAAGTATCTGTTCAAGCTTTGCAAGTCGTCCTGCCTCTGACTCTGTAAGCTTATTTACAGGTATTTTGGTCCATCCCGATACTACATCCGCTATCTCATTTTCGCCGACTACAGGCTGATTTTTGGCTCCTGTGCGACGGTTCTTTCTGATAAGCTTCTGCTGTTTATTTTCAAGCACTTCCTTTTCTGACATAAGCGCACCGGCAGCTGCGAGATCTCCTTTCGACAAAGCATTTTCCAACTGGTTCTGCTTATCTGTTATCTCTTTTTTCAGAGCAAGCAGCTCGTCAGATGATGTCAGATTCTTAAGCCTTATCCTAGCTGCCGCTTCATCCATCAGGTCTATCGCCTTATCAGGTAAAAATCTGTCATTTATATATCGTGCAGAAAGGCTTACTGCCGCTTTCACACCCTCATCTGTTATGATGACACCATGATGCTTTTCATAGAGTCCCTTTAATCCTGTGAGTATCTCTATTGTCTCATCCACACCCGGCTCCTCAACCATCACCGGCTGGAAACGGCGCTCAAGCGCAGCATCCTTTTCCACGTATTTGCGGTACTCTTCTATGGTAGTGGCGCCGATTACCTGTACCTCGCCTCTGGCAAGCGCAGGCTTTAATATGTTAGATGCATCTAACGAGCCTTCTGCTCCTCCTGCACCTATTATAGTGTGAAGCTCATCAATGAAAAGCAGTACATTTTTGGCATTTGAAACCTCACTTATCACCTTCTTGATACGCTCCTCAAACTCACCACGATACTTTGATTTGGCTACAAGCCCGGACATATCAAGAGAAACCAGTCTCTTTCCCAAAAGAATATCCGGAACATTGCCACTGACTATATCCTGCGCAAGTCCTTCTACTATAGCGGTCTTGCCCACTCCCGGCTCTCCAATCAGACATGGATTGTTTTTGCCACGGCGGCAAAGTATCTGGATAACACGCTCCATCTCCTTTTTTCTGCCTATAACAGGGTCAAGAAGCCCTGCCTCTGCCATATCTGTCAAATCTCTGGAATACTGATCTAATACAGGAGTCGCAGAATTGTATGATGTACCGTAACTTTTCATCAGATCCCTGTATGCAGACGGATCCTCACCCATCGCACCAAGAATATCTATAAACATCTTCTGACTGTTAACACCCATGGTGTTTAAAAGTCTTGCAGCTGCACAGTCTCCCTGCAGTACTATAGCCATCAGCAAGTGTTCTGTACCTATCTCATTGCACTCAAATCTATCGGCTTCCTCCGATGCGCGCTCCAATACTCTCTGTGTCCTTGGTGAATAGCCATCCCTGTCCATCACTTCGATGTTATCCCCCGGTGAAATCAGGTCTTCAATCATCGAAATAAGCTTATCATATTCCACATCGCAGGCTGTAAGAACCTCAGCTGCCACACCGGTGCCCTCTTTTATAAGGCCAGCCAGTATGTGTTCTGTTCCAACATAGCTGTAATTCATTTTCTTTGATATACGTGCAGCCAAATCTATTGCTTTTTTAGCCTTACTTGTATATGGTTTCAAGTCATATCCTCCAGTCATATTCACTAATTTAAGTCGATGAACTGCAAATCATCATCTTCGCTGTCATCTTCATTGTCATCCTTTGCACTGCTGTCTATAGTCTCAGACGGCTTATTTCCATCATTGACAAAGCCATCAAGTGCCATTTGAAGCTGATTCTTTAAAGCATCCTCATCAGCATCGTTTTCTGTGTCAGAAACGTTTTCCTGCCTTGAATCGTCTTTTAAATCAAACTCAGAGTTTTCATTCTCAACAGCTTTCTTAGAATCAGGTGTAATTTCTACGGTTCTTCCGACATAGGATGCATTTGATATATTTTCATCCGTAGCCATCTTTTGCTCATCTGCAGCATCTTCCGCTGTTTCTTCTGCGACTTCATCTGCCGGCTCTTCTACAGCTTCATCTGCTGTTTCTTCTGCAGCTTCTTCTGCCACTTCATCTAACGGCTCTTCTGTAACCTCTTCTTCCAGCTCATCTGCTATCTCGTCCGCAGTTTCATCAGTTGTTTCTTCCAAAGCTTCATTTGATACATCTTCTGCTGCATCATCTACATCATCATCGTCATCATGATAGTCCATTGCCTTATATTTTCTGTTTTTCACAGCTGATACAATAAGCAACAGTAACAGAATAATGATAATAAGAACCAGTATTGCAGCTAAAACAAGATATTTATTGGCAATTCCCGGGACAAGCTCACTCTTTGTTGTATCGTTTTCCTCCTGTGCCACTGTAGGTGTACTGAGCTCAGTTCTCATATATGTGCCATCTACGCTATCATATGTGTACCAGCCACTCTCACCATTGTCATTCATAGCGTATACGAGGTAAAAATTCTTTGTCTGATCATCGGTTTTTTCGACTTTGGTCTGGTAGGCTGTTGCCACACCCTTGCCCTCTATAGAGAGCGATATCTCATTATATCCTTCAGGCACATCATCCACCTTAGGCAGTAAAACCACTATAAAATGCGACTCTGAATTGATACGGACAAACTCATATGCTGCATTCTGTGCTGCATCATATACAAAAAGCCCATTGCCGCTTTCCGACTGTAAATACACAAGCGTGACATCGCCAAAGGTGCCATGAAGGGTATTGTATTCAAGTCCGTCAATCACTGTCTTTGAGTGCTCAAAGCCTTCAGGAACAACATCCTCCGGAATGTCATTTACCATAGTCCACTCTGTGCCATTTATATCGAACTTCTTCCAGTTATCCTGCTTATCTGCATTCTCCGGATCATCCTCGGCTCTTCTGGTAACAACTATATTGTATGTGCTTGTGCTGCCGTCCTCTGCTGTCACAACAACGCTGACCGTATTCTCTCCAACCTCAAGTGAATCATTGCCTGTGACTGATGTCACACTCGCCTTGGAATCAGCCGGATTTGCTGTAACCGCAAGGCTTGAACAGCTGTAATCTACCGTAGCTGTGTAATCCTTTGTCGCAGCAGAAAACTCAGGGGAAAGCGTACCTGCCGAGATAACAAGCGAACCAAGAGATGCGTTTGAGGATTTCTTTTCCTCTTTGTTTTCATTATCTTTATTTGCATTGCTGTCATTGCCGGTATTGCTGCCGGAATTGTCCTTGTTATCCTTGTTGCTGTTTGAATCATTGTTTGATGAAGCACTTGTTACCGTCACCTTCGTGCTGGCACCGGTAATTGTACCTCCGGCATCGTTACCCTCTGCATCTCCTACAACTGTACAATATGCCTTTATAGTGCAGCTTCCTGCAGCCTTCGCCGTAAATGAAAATGACTGCGATGTGGGATATCCTGCGGCGTCACCAATATTGGCCACACCATCCCCTCCGTTACTCAGTACTCCCTCATCAGAGCTTGAGATAACTACAGTGCCAAAATATCCAGACGGCATGGAAACAGTCACCTTAACTGTTTTTCCAACAGCTACAGAGCTTGAGCTGACACTGAGACCAAGTCCCTGCGCATATACATGCTCGGCAGGTGTGAAAACAAGCATCACCGCCACAACAAGTGATAATATACATCCAAATAATTTCTTCATATCTTTCCTCACATTTCTAATTCTGCGATATCTTTGATTTGCCCAGTATGTGTCTGTTCATGATTATCATATCAAGGGCATTTCCACCATCACGCTTTCTGTTAGCATCAGCTGCCTCCAGATAAGCACCTGTGAGTGTTCCCTTTCCTAAAATATGTCTGTTGAGCTTAATCATATCAAGAGCATTTACAGCACCATCACCATTGATATCTCCATATATAACAATATCGTATGTCTTTTTCAGATTACCTGAAGCATCATAAACAGCCACTTTATTGCCTGTTGCAATCTTTCCGCTGTTTTCTGAGCCTGAGCTTGTCAAAAGCTTTACAGTACCTGATGCTGATACTGCTATATTCTTCACAAAATCAGCTGCACCGGTTCCAGGCTCAATGCCTGTAATATAAGTACCTATACTGTATTTACCTGATGTTATGTTTACATCTGTATTATTTTGGTTATTATTGTTCTGATTATTATTGCCACCTGCATTATTTGCAGATGCCGCCTGCCTGTTTATATTGATAGTGTATGTTCTTGTATCACCGCTTTGCGACTTGCATTTTACCTTAATTGTATTATTTCCGACAGCAAGCGAATAGCTTCCTGTGCCTGAAACACCACTGTTTCCTGAAACTGCATCTGCCGAAACAGTCACTGAGCTTATAGCATTTGAAACAACTGCTGAATAGCTTGTTGTCGCTCCATTGAAGGCCGGTGTGAGTGTTACACCACTTATCGCAAGCGACTGCAGATAGTTATTGGTATCGCCAGCTTTATCGAAGCCCACTGCTGACGATGGCATATTGTTGTATACAGGTATTTTAAATACAAAAGCCTGATTCCTGTCTGAATATCCTTTAGCCAGACTCTGTCCCTCAGTAAGAGCCGCTGTGGCATTGCCCATGTACTGATGGAAATACAGCGAGCTTGTATTTACTACATTAAACTTCTCAAAATACAGTGTATTTTGACCCTTATTTATATAATTGCTGCCCACCTTTACAGCTCCGCCGTTTATGGACTTTACTCTTGTATTCCAGCCCTGCTTCTTGGCAAAAGACAGACCATTTTTATAAATCTGTGCCTTCGTGTTTCCGGTTGCACTAAAATTAAAATAATTATAATATCCTTCGTATCCGGAATATGTACCCGAAATAAGAGGGCTCGTTCCCTTTTTTCCCTGCTCCTGCTTTATACGCGATGCTATATGGTATGCACTTACTCCACTGCTCTTTGCCACATCCATGAATGTGCTTGCATAATTGATTTTCTCGCCATTGTTGGAATAGGTCTTTGTTCCCTCCATAAATGTGCCTTTTACTATGGACTTGACACCTTCAAGTGCCTCATTCGGACTGTATGCCAGACTCTGAAACTGAAAAATATTGGTCTCATCAAGAAAGTTCCTAGGATCCATGAGATAAGCAATATAGGCACTGCTTGCTGACACCCATCCCGGTTCGTACTCAACCCACGTATTTGTTGACCAGTTATATGCTCCGGCAGCTGTGGATTTCTTGGCATTGTCTGCTGATTTGGATACCAGATTAAGTCCGTTTACACTTTCATTTTCAATCACCGTATCCCAATTCAAACCTGTATTCACAGCCTCAAATGTCCAGCTTGGATACTTATTGTGAAGAGCTGTAAGGTTTGGAATATAACTGTCAGGAAAGCCTGCATTCTTCATAGCCGTGACAAAATCAGTATTGTCTCCGCTATTATTGTATGTCACCTTTATGTATGTACTGATAGTCCAGCCCGTAAATGCCTTGCCGTTTAAAGTACCCTTGACATTGTACCAGACCACACCGTTTACCTTGGTCTCTCCTATTATGTCAACCTGATGGTTCCAGTTGAGTGAGACAACCTTGGTAGTGCCGGATGTGCCTGCTGCATTGCGGACATACACATTGCCACCTGTAATCGTACCTGTAGCATATGCTCCCGATGCGGTTGCAAGAGCAAGCTGCTCCTCATTATTCTGCTGTATGGCATCCGCATTGCCGGTGTCTGCCGAAACATCCCCTGTCTGCGCATTGTCTGATGTAGCTGTGCCGGTACCTGCTGATACAAAATCAGACCTTATATAGCTGACACACTCCTCATTATTTGCTGCCAGATTGTACTTTGCCTTGTACCACACCTTGCCGTCTGCACCTGTGGTCTGCTCAAGAATAGTAATATCCTTGCCGTTTGAAAGCTTGTGCTCCAGCTCATACTCTGTTCCCGGTCCGCTTCTCGCCGCTACCCAGTATCTCTCATCACACACAACCTTAGCCGCCTGATCCGCATAGACTGCTATGCTGCTGTATGGCGCCAGGTCACATGCGGCTAATGACAATGTAACGACAGAGGCTGCCAGAAATTTATTTATCTTTATCATCAAATCCCATCTTTCTTATGTGCATTGTTTACATTAATCCATTATCCATTTAATTATAATAGAATATGACCTTTGTATCAATGTATTCGGCAGAAATTTATTATTTTTTTATTAATTAAAAAAACTCCCTTCAACGTGCAGCTCATGCTTACGTTTCAGGGAGTTGCCTGATTCATATTCTGCTTATTCTTACTGTCTCCTGTAGCTTTTTCTAGCTGAACAGGGATTTTATCTTATCCCATAAATCCATGAAAAAGTTACCAATCTTTTCCCAGAAGCCCGGGTCATTTATCTTATCGCCAAGCTTTGATGCCCAGTCATGTGCCTGGTTAATGACTGAATCCCAGTCGATATTGGCATCCTTAAGCTTCATAAGAAGCGATGTCAGCTTTGCAATATCATCATCAGAAAGCTTCAGGTCGTAATCCTTTGCAGCCTCCTTTATCGCATCCTTTATCTGGCTCTCATCCTTGAGCCTTCCATCGGCAAGCTGCTTCTTTAGGTCTGCAATCATTGCCTCGATATCCTGCGAATCGCCGTCAATGCTCTTGTTGAGCTCTCCTGTTGTGACAAGCTCATCCATCGCTGCGTCTGTCACCTTGTCGTCAAGCTTCTTGCCTGTCATCTCCTCGTATGCCTTTAGTGTGCCTACAAGTGCTGCCGTTCCGGAAATAGGGAAAGGTCCTGCGACTATGATTTTAGCATCAGCTATGCCTGCTGTGGCAAGCGCATTCTTGTACATTCCTACCGTACAATAATTGATATTGTGTGTGGAAACACTAAGACCCGCACCCTTTTTATCCTCTGTAATGAGTACTGAGGAAAGTGACCTTGTGCCAATCTCGCTCTTGCTGATGTATGAATCGAGGTACTTGTGCTCCTCATCATTATTTACATAGACCACATCGTATTTGTCCAGATCAGTGAGCTCGATTCCCATAAATCCAAGCACTGTCGCTCTCTGATCCGGTGTAAGGTCTGCTCCAAGACTTAAGTATGGCTTATCATTTTTGCTGATTGTCACCTTGTCGTTTGCCTCACTGCCGGCTGGCGTTGTACTGTCTGCAGTACTGTCTGTGTTACTCTTATCAGCTGCGTCACTGCCTGATACATCAACGCTTGAAACTGTATCAGTCTGCGTAGCTGTCTCTGTTGCAAATACAGCCGGATTCATTGTAAACAATGTCACAGCAGCAAGCATGCCGCATACAATACTCTTTGCTTTTTTCTTTATTAATCTAATCATTTTTCCTCCAATCTACTGCTCTATATCATACGAAATTGTAAAGTTGCTTCCGTCGAAGCTGACATCTGCCATGCTTCCGCATACCACAGGCATCATCGGCGACATATGACCTATATCCAGATCCATGATGATTGGCACATTAAACTCTCTAAGCAGTGATGAAAGCGCCTGTCTGTGGTCTATGCCAAACATTTCCTCTCCGAAGTGCGCCGGACGTCCGATAAGAAAGCCCTTTACATTTGAAAACCATCCTGCATTTTTCATCTGCCACATAGCCCTTCTCATGCCCATCACATTAAGGTCACAAGCCTCAAGGAACCATATGATACCATCATCACTGTAGCGCTCATTAAATTCCCTTACATGGTCAAACGATGTACCAAGCAGATTGATAAGACAATCCATGCAGCCACCAAGCAGCCTGCCTCTCATGGTAAGCCTGCTTTCCTTTGCCACCGCAGGAATAGAGCTGATACACGACTTTTCAGTCAGGTTGTAACCCACAAACGGAGCATTCTCATCCTTTATCGATTCCTTCTCCCACATAGGGTAATTGGTAAATGAAAGCTTCCTGCCACAAAGCAGATTAAATGCATCGGTAAGTGACTCATGCCACACCTCCATGCCAAAGCTGCCCGCACACGGCCCGTAAATACCTGCTGTATCTGCAATAGTAGCCTCCAAAAATGTGAAATTCGTGTTGTCGGAATAGCCCATGTACCATTTCGGCTTTGACTGCTTCACGCGCTCAAAATCAATATAAGGCACTACCTCGCACATCAGCTCGCCACCACCACATGATATAAGCACATCACTGTCAACAGAAGCATAGCTCTCGTTCAGCTCTTCTGCGCACTTCTTAGGTGTATTGCTGATACCTATGCCACTGTCGCACCTGCAGTTAGGTCCCTCTATCGTCTTATAACCCATGCTGTGAAACCTTTTAATGGCATTGTCAAAGGCACTCCTGTACGGCTCTGTTGTACATCCCATCGAAGGCGCCACAAAGCCTATTGTTCCTCTATCCTTTAGAAATTCAGGGTATCTCATGTTTCTATCATCCTATCACTATTATTTACATATCTAAGCTTCTGTCTGAAGTAAAATATGTAGGATTTTATCATTTCTGTCCAGGTCATTTTACTGTCATAATTAAATGTCGTCGTGTACTGCAAATGCTGTCTGTTGCACCAGTTGTATATATCATGCAGACTTATCGAATCAACATGCTTTATATTGTTCATAAACACCTTAACCTTTGAAAGCTCATCCTCACTGTCAATGTATAGATGAAAGATAGTATTCGGACATTCAATTATTATCTGCTGTTCTTCTATATTTTTCATCACTGTATCCTCTATTGAATGATGTATCCTGTGTGATTAAAAACATTATCGTCTGTCACACCGGGATGTGAGTAATAACAAAATATCGTAACTGTTCAGTACCTTCACAGTTAAAAAATATCACATAACCATAGTACTACACCGGTGTCACAAAATCCAGTCATTTTTGCCTGCCAATTCTTACTATTTTATTAAGAAAAACGGTAAATATCATACTCCCTCACAGTCAAATGCCGGAATGAAGCTGTCCTTTGCCACGTCCCCCTCCTGTATAAATGCATTCGTGATTCCTATTTCGAGGGCATAGTTAACAAGTCTTTCATACTCTCTCTTTGTCACTGTGCGGTTTATCTCAGGATAATCCTTTAGTGCAATCGGCGTAAACTGGCTCATCATGCTTATATATACGTGATCATGATATGTATCATACAGGTACTTAAGTACAGCCTTTGCATCATTCACATGTCCCGGCAGTAGAAGCTGTCGCACAATAACTCCCTTTTGTATGAGTCCTGTCGCATCGTCAATCACGACATCCGGCTGCTGCCTGACCATCTCTGAAAGCGCCTGCTTTGCGACAGACGGATAATCTTTTGCCCTTGAATACCTTGCCGAAAGCGTACTGTCCATATATTTAAAATCCGGAAGATACACATCCACTATGCCCTCAAGCAGCTTTAGCTCTGTCACATTTTCATATCCGCTCGTATTGTATATAATAGGAAGCTTCATGCCACGGCTTTTTGCATCGTTTACCGCCCACACTATATCAGGGATATACTGCCCTGGTGTGACCAGATTGATATTATTTGCGCCTTTGCCCGCCAGTTCCATGAAGATATCACTCAGCCTCTCTTTACTGATTACCTTTCCCTCTTTTCCGTCAGAAATCTCCCTGTTCTGGCAGAACACGCAGTGCAGGCTGCAGCCTGAGAAAAAAACTGCCCCGCTTCCTCTTTTTCCTGATATGCATGGCTCCTCCCAATAATGAAGTGCTGCTCGCGCCACCTTTATTTCAGATGAAACGCCACATACACCTGTTTGTCCGGTTCTTCTGTTTATGCCACATTTTCTGGGACACAATAAGCAATTTTCGTATTTATTCATATTTTTCATTTTAACCCTTGCTAAAAATAATGTTTGATACTACAATCTATATGATTAAAGGGTCAAAAGGTATCATCGATGCATGCTTGCATGCAATTCGA
>OMBX01000947.1_pt1 | contig 12741 bp, 14 predicted proteins | sample 1644931 | NCBI WGS metagenome assembly OMBX01 (sample SAMEA103958165, study PRJEB25191) | human gut metagenome | biome: human-associated habitat [ENVO:00009003]; feature: intestine environment [ENVO:2100002]; material: feces | place: Germany | collected 2013/2015
TTTTCTTTCTTAGTCATAGTAGCCCCCTCTGCGGACTTCTTTAGCTGCTCTGAGATAGGCTCGGACTGAGGGGATTTTTCGGTCTTTGCCAATGAGGGGTTTTGAGCATTTTCCTCCTTTTGGATAGGCTTACCCATAAGCTCATCGAGCAGCTTGTCTTTCTCGGCTTTTTCCTGTACGCCGATGTCTGGCTCTGGCTGACCTGTTTTTTCATCTTTGGATTTCTCGGTTTCGGTCACAATAGAAGCGGTGGTTTCCGACGCCAATTTGAAGCGTTCCGCAATACGGCTGATTTTCGATGCGTCCTCCGCACGGGCAATCACATCGACCTCCGCATTGGGGTCTTTGTTTCCTCTGTCCGCAAGGACGCAGTAAAGTACGCCGTACTTTTTAGCTTCCTGCGTAAACTTTTTCAGGTCGCCGTTCTTTACGGTAAAGACTTTCAGCTCCTTGCCAGAACGGAGCATATTGGTAAGCCTTGCTTTGCCCTTTGTTTTCTTTTCCTCTTTCAGAATGGAATAGAGGAGAACGGCGATGTTCTTCGCACCTGCGCCTGTGATTTTGGCTGCGACCTCAAATCCTTCCAAGCTCATTCGGACGATTTGTTCTGCCGCTTCGCCGCTTGTATTCATTCGTCATCAGCTCCTTTCGTTGTTGTTCTTCATCTGCCCGTATGGTGGATAACTTTTCTTTGAGAGCAGCGTTACGGGCTTCGATACCCTCGCACAGCCTGACCTCCTTTCGTATAACGCTCAGGCGTTTGGATAAATCGGAAAGCTGTGACCGTATTGCTTCCTTTTCTTCGCCGCCTGTTTTGCGGGAGATAGAATAAAGTTCCTTGCGCTTTTGAAGCAGGTCGGTTTTTTCCGTTTCCAAAGAGCCTTTATATGACAAGAGCTGCTCTACCGTATCAATGCGATTACGGCATAGCAGCCTTGTTTCCTGTGTGATAGCTTCCATTTTCATTAAGTCGTCTTTCAAAAGATAATGAAGCCTTGCGTAATTCTGTTTTTTATTTTTAGGCAGGATACCGAGCTTGTAGCAGTAGTGCAGATACAGCCCTCGCAATCCGCCGATTTTTTTAGCCCCCGTTAGAGAGCCTTTGACACGGAACACCTTGACTGTCCTTTGCAGCTCGGTAAATCTGGAGAACTTCACAGCGTAGGAGTTTTCTGTGATACGCTCCATAATCCTCTCGTTGGTATATTCTTCTCCGAGCTTATACAGCCGCTTCGGGCGTTTCCACCCCTTACCGATGACCGTCCAATATTTGCGGTTTGGGTCAAAGCTCACACGGTATCCCATTTCAGCCATCATACGGTCAAAATCTTTCAGCGTGAACGACTTGCTGATAGCTTCGTCCACCGCCTGCCGTGTAACATTATCCCTTGTGGGCATACCGTTTTTCTCAGCCTGATACAAAGCGTATGGCTTTTTCTTTCCGCTTGGGTGTTCAATGACGGACAGGGCGTATTCACGGCAAAGCTCATCGGAACGCTGTCGCAAAAGCCGCAGGTTTGCTTTGTTGTCGTGGTAAGGATACGGAGTTTACGACAAAGTGGTTATGCAGACAGTCGGTATTTAGGTGAGTGGCAACGATAACCTGAAATCTGTCGCCCCACATCTTTTTAGCAAGCTTTACACCGACCTCGTGCGCCTGCTCTGGCGCGACCTCGCCGTGCTGAAAACTCTGGAAGCCGTGATAGCAGACAATCTCGCTTTCATCGTTCCATTGCGCTTTCGCAATCATCATCTCATCTCTGGCGGTGGTCGGGTCGCAGTTTACGCCTGTTACAAAATAACGCTGCTCGGTCTTATCCTTGTTGGTGGCATATTCCATTACATCGACCATAGCCTGCAAATCCGCTTCGGTGTATTTGGGGTTAGCTGTCTTTTCGGGATTTTCCGCATAATCTATGGGGTGGTCGAGCCTGCCACGCACATCCCATATTTCACAGACTGCCATTACGGTGCTTTTCTTGGAAGCAGATATTTTTTTCGGACAGCGATTTGAAACTCGTGCCACCGCCTCGCTTCCTCTTTCAGCATCGGAGCGTCCACAAAGTTCAGGGCGTTGGCTTTTGCCGCAAGCTGATTGATACGGTTGCCGATGGCAGACAGCTCACGCATCATTTTATAAAACTCTGGGTCAGGCTTTTCGCAGAGCCGATAGCCTTTTACCATTCCTCTCAGGAACGCTTCTTTTGAGCAGCCTGATTTTTTAACGAGAGAGTAGAGCTGTTCGGCTTCTTCCTCAGTCAGGCGGAAAAGTATCTGCACATTTCGTTTTCGCATTTTTCACTTCCTCTCTCTCGGTAAGTCGGTTTATCTGCAAGCAGCACATAATCACCACACCTGTCAGACCGCCGAGCATTACGCCGATGATGAAAAATATAAACTCAATCATTCTTAAACTCCTTTCTGTCTAACGGGGTATTAGGGGTTGCCCCCTAACAAGCGAATTTGGATAACCAAATTCAGTGCTTGGTAAGACATTACTCGTTGCACTCGTCCTCACACATACATTCTCCGCACACGGGACAGAAGTACGGACAGTCCGAACAACATTCGTCCTCGTTCGCTTCTTCTTCGTCAGTATCTTCAGCACCGTCCTCACAAGACTCGTTGATTTTGGCTTCACCGCAGATAAAATCCTCATCAGTAAAGTTGATAAGGTCGGTATCGAACAGGATAATTTCGGTCTTTGCCTTTGCCTGTTCTGCGCTTTCAGCACAAACGGAGATGGTCTTTTCATAGTGGGCGGTCAGGGTTACATCATACTTTTTCAATGGTTTTTCCTCGCTTTCAACATTAAATTTTTTGGTTTGTCAGGGTATTCTTTGGGTCAAAATCTGCGGACAATCAACGGGCATCACTCCTTTCACGGCTTGAAATCGGTCTTGTAATTCCCAGATAGGACAATAAAAAATCGTTGAAGTCCTTACCGACAGGCGGCGGCTCATCAACGATTTTGTAGTCTTTCTGCAAAAGTTCTTTGAGGGCGGCGGTACAGAGCCTTCCCGTTCTGTCATTATCCAGATGCAGAAAAATAGTCTTGATATGGGGATTTGCTTCCAAAAAGGTGGTTAGGGCTATGGGGATTTTGCTTTCCTTAATCTCTTTCTTGGGCTGATACACACCCGAAAGAGAGAGCAGATTTTCCGATTTATAGTCCCTTCCCTCACACTTTAGATAGGTGGCGTAGGACAGTAAATCAATGGCGGCTTCAAATAAATGCACGGTATCACTCGGTTTGTCTGCCAGAAGTCGGAACGAATACCGCTTGTCGCTGCCAGAAGCGTCGCCCTTAAAAGAGCTTCCAATCGTGCCACGATAGGCGGCATACTTGGGTGTTCCGCTTTTGTCCTTTCCGATAAATACAACATTGTGATACTTGGAGCTTTCAAAAATCGTACCGTCCGAAATACAGTCCTGTATGATTGAAAGGTCAATCCCACGCCCGAAAAGGTATTCGGTCACTCGGTTGCAGTCCTTATTCTTCGGCGGTAAAAGCAGTTCCTTCGGCTCATCTTTTGGAACAGGGACAGGCGGCGGCTTCCAGTCCGCCGTGATACCTGTAAGCAGTTCTACGGCTTCCACAAAGCTGTGTTCCTTAACCTTGATGAGATAATCAAGGGCAGAAACGCCGCCGAAACCTCTCGACCACCAATACCATTTGCCATTGGAAATCTTCAAGCTGTCGTGTTCTTTGGTACAATATACATTGCTTGCTACACGCTTTAGGTTGTTCGGCTCATACCGTTGCAGGTAGGATAGTAAGTCCATTTGCCGTGCCTGCTCAATCACGGCAGGGTCAAGCTGCACATAGGGTCTGTTACTTCTCATTCAATAAAATCACCTCCAGAAATAGAAAAAGCCGAGGGATTTTCACAAGGAAAACCTCTCGGCTATGTAAAAGCGGCATCAGCTTCACGCTAATTACTTCCGCAAAGGGCATTGCTCCTGCACCTTTCAAATAGGTGTTGCACACAATCAGATAGAGGGTCATATCATCGTTTCTTGCGTCCTCGTTCTTTTGCAGAATAGCCTTTACCTTAGCTTCAATGGTTTTCAGATTTTTCATAGATTGCCTCCATATATGGAAAGAGGGCGGCTTATCAACATAAGCCGCCCTTTTCCTGTCATATCGGGTTATTTCTTCTTTCTGTTTCGGATATTAAGCCATATTGCCGCACCGACGATAAACACTACAAGCACAATGGCGATAATGGTTTTAGCGTCCATAAATCAGTCCTCCTTTTTCTTTTTCTTGAAGCCGACAAAGCCGAGAACACCTGCACCGATAACGGAAGCAGCCGCAAGGCTTACCCACAAGCCCAGATTAAAGTCATCGCCTGTTTTTGGCGTATCCCTGAACTCGTTGTGCATTTCAACAATAGTAGTAGAGTCTGTTTTGACGGTTGCCTGTTTGTCGGCAGGAAGGATATATCCTGCGGAAGCCGAGTCGCTGACTTCGGACACGGTGTATTCACCGATACGCAAGCCCTCAATAAAGATTTCTCCGTTTTTGTCGGTCTTAAAGGTCTGGTCGTAGCCGTCAGCACTTGTCACACGGAAAGAGAAGCCCTCAACTTTACCGTCAGAGGAAGTCTTTACGATTTTGAGAGAGCCTTTCTGTGCGTCATTGATAAAGCCAACGCCTGCTTTGTTTTCTACGGTATAGGTCTTGCCGTTTTCCTCGATGGAAACGCCGTACACGCCATCATCAAGCACAAAGCCGTCTGGAGCTGTTTTTTCACGGACGAAATACTTGCCGTAGCGCAGCTCGGTCATTCGATAAACGCCGCCCTCAAGCTCAGTCATTTCGCCGTACAGCTTATCGTCTTTATCAAATTCGCCGTTGCCGTTTGTATCGGCATACACCTCAAAGACCGCACCTGTGAGCTTATTGTCGGGATAATCTGCGTCAACCTTAGTCAGTTCAATATTCCCCTTGATAAAGTAGTTCACAAGCTCGATTTCCACGACCTCATCAACCTTGCCGACAGTTACGGCGATTTCTTCCTCGGAGAGTACAAAACCTGTGGGACTTTCAATTTCACGGATTACCCAAGTGCCATACGGCACTTTTTCAAAAGAAAAACTACCATCATCGGCTGATGTGGTAGTCTGGATAGCATTTTCTTTTGTAAACTCCTCTGTACCTGTCTTAAAGATACCGATAACCGCACCGCCCAGAGCGTTTCCGTCCTCATCGGATTTCAGACCGCTTACCGAGCCGTAAATGATTTCATTCTCAATAGCTTCGCCGTCATTGGCGGAAAGATGAACAATCGCAGTGTCCTGACCTGCGTACTCAAAGTGGACAGGGTATTTCTGCTCATTCAGGACATAAGCGGAATTGGTTGACAGCTCTTTTACATAGTAGCTGCCGAACGGAAGGTCGCTATTGACCGTGCCTTTGCCGTTTTCGTCCAGAGAAATAATCTCAATCAGACCATCGGCGGGGATAACCGTACCGTCTGCGGCGGTAAGGTCTGTTTCTGCATACAATCCAAAGGTTACATCAAAGATTTCGCCGTTATTGCCAACACCGTAGGCTTCATCTGTTTCAAGGCTCTTTACAAGGTCAATTTCCACACGCTGCCTTTCATTGTAAAAGCTCGTTTCGGTTTCGGTAACAGCAATATTCTGACCTGCATACACAAGCTCGACAGCGTGAATTTCGTCATTCAGCACCATTCCGTAAGGAGCTGTGATTTCCTTGACCTCATATTTGCCCAGATACAGCTCTTTGGATTTTGCAGTTCCGTCCGTGCCTGTGGTAATAGTGTCAACAACCTCTCCCTTAGAAGCTCTCAGCGTTCCGTCCAGAGTATAAATATCCTCGGCGGCGGTAATCTCATAAACCGCACCTTCAAGCCCCTGTACCGCAAATACGGGCTGATACATTCCGTTATTCTCAGAAACGGAAGTGAACACCTCACCAGACTTAGAAACGGTAATTGTGCCTTTCTGCGCCATATTGGAGCGAACTACCTCAATGACCGTAATGCCGCTTTCTTCGGCAGAGCCGTCCTGCGTTACATCAAAATAGACAGGCTCGGAGTTCAGAACATAGCCATACGGAGCCTGCACTTCCACGATTGAGTATCCTGTGCCGTATTCCAAAGTCTGCGGCGTAATGAGATAACCGTCTGCTGTGGTATAAAAGGTGTCAATGGTCGTCACTTCGGGATAAGTGAAAGTCATTGTCACAAGCTCACCGTTGGGGTCGTAAATCTGGAAGCCTGCGCCTGCATACGGAATGGTATTGCCTGTTTCCGCATCTTTCTTTACGATTTTGATATAGCTTTCAAAATTAGCGTTATTGATAAGATAGCGGTAGGTCTGACCGTCCTTGCTGATAAATACCTCAAAAGGCTTCATCAGCTCTCGACCTTCCCACCCAGAAGTCTGCTTCACAACATAAATACCGTAAGGCAAATCCTTTGTTTGAGCAAAGCCGTTTTCATCACAGGTGAGTATATCTCGCTCGGTTTCCTTTGCTGCGTCATAGCTGCCTGCGTCTTTCAAATAAACCTCAAAGGTTGCTCCCATTTCGGGTGTTTCAATTTGGGTTTCTCCGTCGTCGGTGTGCTTGATAATGGCAATATTGCCCTTGATAATCTGCTCAGTCACATCGTTTGCAGTACTGTTGCGCTCTACGGTATAAAGCTCTGGCTCTGCGCCGATATGATGAATTGTAGTATCGAGCAGATAGCCCTCGGATGGGCTGATTTCTCGGATAGTCCAATCATCATCACAGATATAATAGTCTGTTGTAAACTGCCCGTTCTCGTCCGTAGTGTAAGTGTCAATCAGTTCTTCGCCTTTGTAAATGCCGTAAACTGCACCTGCAAGAGAAGCATCGCCCTGTGCCGTGCCTGTTTCCACATCGGATTTCGTCACGGTTACATTGAACTTTTTGAGAATGTTTGTAAAGCTGCGGCTTGTGACCTTTTCCCATTCAATAGGAGCTGTCTGGCTTTCAGGAACAACATAGCGAATAGCCGTATCTACTTCCTCTACGGTGTAAGGTGTTTCGCCGCTGATTAGGACATTTTCAAATCTTGCTACACCATTTTCATCGGTAACAGCATACTCATCAACGGGCAAGCCGCTAAGAGATGTGCCATAAAGGTGGAACTTCACACCCTCCACAAGATTGTCCTCAGAGTTTTTGATAATCTCCAGACTGCCACGCTTCAAGGTGTTGTTAAAGGTTACGGTAGCAGTATGACCGCTTACAATCGTTACCCTTTGAACGCTCTGCGGCTCGTATCGGTCAATGGACTGCTCTGTGACGGTGTAAACCCCCGGCATTAGCTGAACATCTACCGTACCGTCTGCGCCTGTGGTAACGGTTTTATTTACACCGTTTCCAGAAATATTGAAGCTAATGCCAGACACAACACCGTCCTCAGAGGTCTTTTTAATCTGCCCTGTGCCGTAGGTTTCTGTGTCGATTTTAAGATAGAAATATACGGGGTCGGAAGCTCCAGAAACCATTGTCTGTTTACCAACACAGCCCCAGATAAGCATTTCTCCGCAATCGAGATTGACATTTTTCTGTGCCGATACTGTTACGGGAGAAGTAATCATCTTATCGCTCGTAAAAGTATATTTGTTGCCGCTTCTTGTTACGGAAATACCGCTTGCGGAAAACTTAATATCGGACAATGTGTTGTTGGTATCCTCAAGCGTCAGGCTGTATTTCTTTGTATCGGGATTGTATTTCAGCGTGTAGGTGTCCGCATTGCTCTGGCTTCTTGCCGCAAAGCTCGGAATGGTATAGTGTTTTGACATCTGCGATAAAATCCAGTTGTAGCATTTCTCGGCGGGTCTGCCTTTCAGGGAATAGTAGTAAGTGTCCCCGTCAATCCCGTTTGCACTCTGGCGGTTTGAGGGGCTTGTGCGGAGCTGCTGCTGATATTCCCAGATAATTGTCTGGGTCGCAAAAGCATAATCATCTGCATTTGTGCCTGCAACGGGAGAGGATTTACCCTCGTGCCAGCCATACATCAAAGCCATCATAATACCGAACTGAGCGTCAGTCGGCAGGTTTTGAAAATACGAGCTGTTCTTTCCGCTTTTGGACACATAGGAATTGCCCGTGTTGAAATCAACGCCAGACTCCACGCAGTAAACCTGATGTGTTCCGCTATTATCTGTCATCAGATATTTTCGCTTGGCGTTACCTGCGTTAATGCTTTGCACGGTAATGTTGCCTTTACTGTCATAAACGATAAAGGAATAGGTCGCTTTGCTTCGGTAATACTCGCCGTCAGAGCCGACATAGTAATCGCCAAAGGAAGATGTGCAGCTTTTACCTTCCTCGCTCGTCCACGCAAAGGCAGACATCGGCAGAGCTGTTATCATCATCAGCAAGCAGAGAGCCGCCGACAGGATACGCCTGCCTTTCTTTGTAAACTTAGTTTTCATAGGCTGTTAAACCGTCCTTTCTTGATTTTGGGCATAAAAAATCCCTCTGTCTTTGAACAGAGGGAAAAGCCTGATAGCTGCTCACGCAAAGAGGAAATAAATCGAGTAGCTGCCGTTTCCTCTTGCTTCGCAATAAATATTAAAAGTTGTGATTTCATCAATTCCGTATGCGCCGAGATTTTCGACAGTATGGAATGTGATATAGCGTTCAAGGCTCTGCTTTAATGCTTCGCCCTGATTGTTCTGTGATGCCGTTACAGGTTTCCACCAAGTAGAATTACTCGGAGTGAGTGAGCTGTCTAAGGCAAGCCCCATATCCAGACCAATGCCGATACAATCTTCCTTGACCGTTTCAATGTCAAATTCATAATCATAGGCGGTTTTAGGCTTTGTATCTTCGGGGACTGTCTGCGGTGGTATCTCCGCAGGCGGCTCTGTTTTCTCTGGCTTTTCGACAGGAGCAGAGCTGCTTTCTGTTACCGCAGGTTTTGTTTCAGATACTTGATTTTTTCCTTGCGATACAGGCTCGTTCTGTTTTGAAGTTTCGCTTTCAACAGGCTCATACTCTGTAACTTTGGCATTGCTTTCAAGCTCAGTATCCGTTTTGGCGCTTTCACTTTCTTTACTTTCCGAAAAAAACTGCTTTCTGTGCTTTCTGTTTCGGCGGCGGCTTCTGTTTCCGCTACAAACTCATAATTATCACTTTCTTTGGGAGCTGTTGAAACATCAGCACAGCCGCTTAATGTCAATATCAGCACAAATAGCATTGCAATCATCTTTTTTCGCATAGCATAGACCTCCTTTGCGGCTTCATTATACGAAAAACCTCAGAAGCTCTCAAAGGTAGAAAACCTTTCAAACAAAGAGTTTTGCATATATTCCTTTTTCGGATAGTCTTGGTAGTAAAAAAGGGGGTGAGGTGTGGAGAGGGGGAAGCCGAAAAAGCGGCTATCCACGAAAACGGGCAGACCTCGCCCTCGGTGTGCGGCTATCGTTCCTGAGCTTTGTTTCGCTGCAAGTGTCGGTTGTAAAACTCCAACGCTTTTACAACAAAATCCGCTTCCTGTCCTTTGGGAACAGATTTAGGAATGAGTTTGGTTATCCTCTCGTCACGGAAAGCAGGCTTTTCCCTTTGATTGGGTTTTTCTTCCTCCATAATGCTCTGGATAACCTCGCCTGTCAGCTTACCCTCCTGCATAAACTTCTTCATTTTGATAGCCTGTGCAAGCGACGGGGTAGCGTCGTTGTAGCTCATAGCTTCAAGCAAGGTGTATTGCTGTTCTTCGGTCAGATAAGAGATTTCAACAGCAGGACGAAAAGCAATCTGCCTTTCATCTACCATTTGCAGGATTTCGGGAACAAGCTCGGTCAAGCGGATAAAACGGAAAATCTGATTTTTACTTTCACCAACTTTGTCGGCAAGTTCATCGCTCGAAGTGGCAAACTCTAAATTATTACCCATTGGGGAATAATTTTCTTTCGTGGGTCTGCCTGCTTGTCGCTTCATCGCTTCAAGCCGCATTTTATAGGCAAAGGCTTTCTCACTCGGTAAAATCGTTGACCTCTGTAAATTGCTTTCTACCATTACAATAATGGCTTCATCACGGGTCAGCTCTTTAACCTCGCATTTCAGCGTTTCAAGCCCCGCAAGCTCACAAGCCTTTTTTCTTCTGTGACCGCTTACAAGCTCGTACCGTCCGTCCTCTTTGAGCCGAACGGTAGCAGGGGTCATTACGCCGTTTCGCTTAATGCTCTCGACAAGCTGCTGCATATCCTCGTCCATTAAAACCTTGAACGGGTGGTCTGGAAACTCGTCAATCTGCGACACGGGAATATCTCTGATTTTACTCAGCTTTGCTTCCGCACGGCTTTCATCTGTCTGAAACAGGTCATCGTAAGCGGTCAGCTCGATTTTGGGAGCGTTGTTTCTCGCCAAGCTCTGCCACCTCCTTTCCGAACTGCTCATAAGCTGTGGCAACCTTACCGCTTTTGTCATAGGCAAAAATACTCTTGCCCTCTGCGGTAGCTTCCACCGCACGGATAGAATGGGGTATCTCCGTATCAAAAACCTTGATTTTTTGACCGTAGGCACTTTTTACCGTTGCCGTGATTTCCTTAGAAATGTTGGTACGGGGCATTACCATAGTCATTAAAATACCGTCTATCCGCAACTTGGGATTGATTTGTCGTTTTACCATTGACACAGAGCGAAGCAACAGCTCCAAACCTTTCGCTGAAAGGTAGTGCGGCTGTGTTGGGATAATCACGCTGTCTGCCGCCGCCAGAGCATTTATCGTTATCATACCGAGAGAGGGCATACAGTCGATAAGCACATAATCGTAATTCTTCTTAACCTCATTTACATAGGTTTTCAGAACACGCTCACGGCTCATAGCATTGATAAGCCGTACTTCAAAGCCTGATAACTCAATGTTGGACGGAAGCAGGTCAACGCCCTCGCCGTGGTGTATGATACCTTGCGAAACATCAAAAGATTTATCGTCTATGATGTTCTGCATTACGGTGGAGAGCGTTATGGGTATATCGTCAGGTCTGTTGTAGCCGAGTGCCATTGTGAGATTTGCCTGTGCATCAGCATCAATGAGCAGGACTTTCTTTCCTTGCTGTACCAGACCTACGCCCAGATTGACCGCCGTGGTCGTTTTACCAACGCCGCCTTTCTGATTGGTCAGAGCAATCACTTTGCAATTTGACATTTGTGCGTCCTCCTTTCGCATAAATTTAGCCGCTTTGTCAAGGCGGCTATGTAAAAGAGTGAGAGAACGCAAAAAAGCCGCTTACTCTTAGGTGAATAAGAATAAGCGGCTATGTGTGATGTGCCTTAGATATGTTCAATTTTCATTTTCTTAACAGGAGCGTTGACAACCTTGAAAATCAGCTCATCAACGCAGTCCGTGTATCTGCCTTCCTGTATCAGTCTGTTTTTCAGCTCTACAAGGCTATGTATTACCAACTGTCGCTCGTGGCTATCCAGATATGCGTGGTAGGTTTTATCTTTCATAACGAATACCTCCGTTTCATTTTTCATTATAGATATGTTTAAGAAATTACGCCATTGTGCCATCGCTGCCTGTACGCAATTTTCGTATTTGCTCATTAAACCTCTGGTGCTTGACAGACTTCACGGCAATTCCTATGAAATATCTGCTTACAAGGAAATCCAATAGATACTCTTTAGGGATTTGATAACGCTGTTTGATATAAAAGCATTTCAGCTCTTTTTTACCGCACCAGCGACTAACCGAATTTTTATTGTAGCCCGTAAACTGAGCTACCTGCTCAACCGACATAACATCTGGGTTGTTTTTTAGCAGTCGTTCATAATACTGCCGCATACGAATTAAATCCTCTTGTGTGAACACCTCGTCAAAGGACGGAGCTTTTTTATCTCCGCCTTTTCCTTTGTAAAAGCCGTCTGGAGCTTTGAATAGCTCTGGGTAATCATCTCTGTCTTTCAAATACTGAATAACATCAACCGTCTTGATTTTGAAGCGGCGTGTTTTTTTGCCGCTATCTATGTTCGGCACAAGACCGCTTTCCAATAAAAACAAGCAGGTCTTTTTGCTGATATGACAGATACGGTACATCTGGTCTTTGGTTATGTATTCGGGGTATTGCTGCAAAATCTCGTTGCAATATTTTTCTGTAATCATCACTTACACCTCTTTGCGCTTTTTGGTCAACAGCAGAAGAAAGGTGTAAAAGTTCTCTCCAATAGTATTTTGAGAGTGCCTGAAAAGTAGGTGGGAAAAGGGGTTTTGTTCTCTCCTGAGTTCTCTCCGTTCTCTCCAAGTTCTCTCTTTTTTGCTTTTTTTGAGCCATTTTTGAAACCTATTCGAACTCACGGTTTTTTGCCGCTTTTCGCCGCTTTTAGCTCAGATTTTACCTGTAAATAAAGTAGTTTTTCTTGCATTATTTTCTGCTCCTTTCTAACACTTTCCATATCACATAACACATTCGAAATCGAATGACCTTATTGGTTTCCGTATTCCTTAAAACCATTGATTTTACGGGCTTTTTCGGCTATTATGTTTAATAGCATTGAGGTTAGTTCTCTCCGATAGTTCTCTCGCATTTCGAACTGTCGGAAACAGCCGAAGCGGAGAGAAAATCATCTTTTTGCGGACAAGAGCTTTTTCCCTTAAAATGGGGCATTTTTTCTCAAAATCCGCTAAAGTGTGTTGGGAGTAAAACACTCGAAATGCTGTAGACCGAAAGGTCTCTAGGGCGGTTGGTGGCGCCCAGAACGATGATGCCCTTGCCGGGATCGAAGCC
>OMBX01000948.1_pt1 | contig 12733 bp, 11 predicted proteins | sample 1644931 | NCBI WGS metagenome assembly OMBX01 (sample SAMEA103958165, study PRJEB25191) | human gut metagenome | biome: human-associated habitat [ENVO:00009003]; feature: intestine environment [ENVO:2100002]; material: feces | place: Germany | collected 2013/2015
AGCTTGCCGCCATCGAGACCCATGTGGCCGATGCCCGCACCTGCTGCCTGAACCCCGCCTCCAGCACCCACCGCCAGATGAACGACGAGCAGCTGGCTGCCGCCGGTGTGCCCGCCGAGCTGGTGCGCATGAGCTGCGGTCTGGAATCTGCCGAGGACCTCATCGCCGATATCGCGCAGGCACTGGATAAGGTATGATCCCCTCCCGTGAAAATACATTTGTCGCGGCCAATAGGCCGCGACAAATGTGAAATCAAAAATCATGATACCCCTGAAGATGGCAAAGCGAACGCGGAGCCATTTTTGAATCGTCTAGCAAAGGAGCGACTTCCCTATGCCGCTGATCATCCCCAAGACCTTACCTGCCTTTGATGCTCTGTATGAAGAAAACGTCTTTGTCATGCACCGGGAGCGGGCGCTGGCGCAGCATATCCGCCCGCTGGAAATTTTGATCCTGAACCTGATGCCCACCAAGATCGCCACCGAGACCCAGATCGCCCGGCTGCTGGCCAACACCCCGCTGCAGGTGCACATGACCCTGCTGCAGACTGCCAGCCACTCTGCCACCCATGTGTCGGCTGCCCACCTTGAGGCCTTTTACAAGACCTTTGACGAGGTGAAGAACAACCGCTACGACGGCATGATCATCACCGGCGCGCCGGTGGAGACCATGGATTTTGAGCAGGTGGACTACTGGAACGAGCTGTGCGAGATCATGGACTTCAGCGAAACGAACGTCTACTCCACCCTCCATGTCTGCTGGGGCGCACAGGCCGGGCTGTACTACCACTACGGCGTGCGCAAGCAGTTGCTGCCGGAAAAGATGTTCGGCGTGTTCGAGCACCGGGTCACCCGCCCGGCAAACCCGCTTGTGCGCGGCTTTGATGAGGTGTTCTATGCTCCCCACAGCCGCCACACTGGCATCTGCCGGGAGGATGTGGACAACTGCGCCGCCCTGCGCATTCTGGCCGAGAGTGACGCCGCCGGACCCTTCCTCATGAGCACCGAGAACGGGCGGCAGATCTTTGTCACCGGTCACCCGGAGTATGATAAATACACGCTGGATGCCGAGTATAAGCGGGACGTAGCCAAGGGTCTGCCCATCCATGTGCCCGTCAACTACTACCCGGACGACGACCCCGCAAAGCCGCCGCTGTTCCGATGGCGCGCCCACGCCCACCTGCTGTACGAAAACTGGCTCAACTACTACGTTTACCAGAACACCCCCTACGACCTGGGGGATATCCAGCGGGTCAAGCACGAAGAAGCATAAGAAACATCAGAAGCCGCCGTGCAGAAAAAACTGCCCGGCGGCTTTTCTGTACAGGCAGGTATTGTATGAAAAAAGTACAGGTGGTACAATAAAATACATAGATCGCTTGAAAAAGGCGAAAACAGAAAGGGCGAGGTCATGGAACAAAAAGTTTTTGCGGACAAAAGCAGAATGCGGGATTCCGGCGTTGAGCTTTTAAAGATCATTGCGGTCATTCTGATCGTAATCAGCCATGTGGTGCTGACACTGATAACGGAAAATGAATATATTCCGTATAGCGACTACCTTCTGGATTGTACCCATGCAACGACCAGCATAACAGTTCTGCTTTTAGCGGTCATGCGGCATTTTGGCGCGCTGGGAAACTGGATCTTCTTCGTTGCTTCTGCATGGTTTTTGCTGGACAGTACAAAAGCGTCCGGCAAGAAAATGATGGGAATGCTGCTGGATATCTGGGTGATCTCCGTCCTGTTTCTTGGAATAACGCTTTTGATCCGGGGTGAGGTAAGCGGTAAACTTTTCATTTTTTCGCTTTTCCCAACGCTCTTTGCAAATAACTGGTATTTGACCTGCTATCTGCTATTCTATCCCATCCATCCGTATTTGAACCGTCTGATTGCCGCGATGACGCAAAAAGAACATCTGAAGGCGGTTTCTGTACTGGCGGTACTGTATATCGGCTTTAACTTTATAGAAAGCAGGTTTTTCTTTCCGAATATGCTGCTTCTCTGGATCAGCGTATATCTGATCGTTGCCTACATCAAGCGCTATTGTATGAAACTGTATTCCAGTACAAAAGTGAATAGCATCCTGCTGCTGTGCGGTGCGGCGGGGGCAGTGGGCATCGTGATTCTGACCGACCTGCTTGGATTGAAGATCGCTGCGCTGTCGGATCAGCTTTTGCGGTGGGTAAGCAATTTTAATCCTTTCTTGATCCTGATCGCCATTGCAGCGTTTGGGCTTGCCAGAAAGAACCACTTTAAAAATAAACGGGTAAATCACATTGCAAAATGTGCCATGCTGATCTATATCATCCATGAAAACATTTTGCTGCGAACCTATACAAGACCCTATCTCTGGCACTGCATTTTTAACCGGTACGGGTATGCCCATCTGTTTTTATGGGTCTTTTTGTATTCGGCAGGCTGGCTGCTTATGGCACTTGCGCTCAGCCTGCTTTACGAAAAGAGTATTCAAAAGATAACAGCAAAGGTAAGTGAAAAAATGCTGAAATGGATGGGCAACTGGTATCAAAAATATGAGGCTGCCATGCTGAAGCTGCATTGATAAAGCCGCAGCCTGCCCGGACTTGATCCCGTAAAAAAGGAACCCTCTCAAAGCAAAAACTTTGCAGAGGGTTCCTTTTTGCATGATGGATTATTTTTTGTGCTTTGCGGGCTTTTTCTTCCGCACGCTGTAACCAAAGGTGCCCAGTTTTTTGCCAAGGGCCAGATACTCGCCGTGGCTGTACACGATGAGGTTTGCCTTGTCCAGACACAGCTTGCCTTTTTCGTCCAGCAGGCTCTCGTCCACATCGCAGGCCACCACCTCGGCTAAAAACAGGTCGTGGCTGCCCAGCGGGATGCGCTGGGTGATGCGGCATTCCAGATTGACCGGGCTTTCCTCCAGCACCGGGCAGTCGGTCAGCACGCTGCCGGGTGCTGCGTGCAGGCCGCAGGCGGCAAACTTGTCCACCTCGCGGCCGCTCTTCACACCGCACCAGTCGATGGCGCGCACCAGCTTTTCGGTGGGCAGATTGATGACGAACTGCCCGTGTTCGCACAGCAGCTGATGGCTGTACCGCTCCGGGCGCACGCTGATGGATACCATGCTGGGCTGGGTGCAGATGGTGCCTGTCCAGCCGATGGTGATAAGGTTGGGCTTATCCAGCCCACCGCAGGATACCAGTACCGGCGGTTCCGGGTTCAGAAGGGTGCTGCCCTTCCAGCTTTGCTTGCTCATCCGTGATATTTCCTTTCGTAGGGAGCCCATGTGCGCTCCGAGATGATATAGCGCGGGCGGGCTTTGGTCTCCATATAGATCTTGCCGATATACTCGCCGATCACGCCCAGACACACCAGCTGCACACCGCTCATAAAGCAGACGATGCAGACGGTAGAGGCCCAGCCTGCCACACTGCTGCCCATGGCGGCGCACACGATGGCCCAGATGACCCCGATAAAGCTGACAAGGCTCACCACGATGCCCGCCCCGGTAATGATGCGGATGGGTTTGTTGGAAAGACTGGTAATGCCGTCAAAGGCCAGTGCCAACATCTTGCTCAGGGGGTAGTGGCTCTCACCGGCCAGACGTTCGTGGCGCTCGTAGGTAACCACATCGTGGGCAAAGCCCACCAGCGGCACCATGCCGCGCAAAAAGATGTTGACCTCCTTGTAATCCGCAAAGCTTTCCAGCACGCGGGTGCTGATCAGGCGGTAGTCTGCGTGATTGAACACGATATCCGCGCCCAGAGCGTTCATCACATGATAAAAGCCCTCGGCGGTGAACCGTTTAAAGAAGGTGTCGGTGTCCCGGCGGCTGCGCACACCGTACACCACCTCAGCACCGTCCAGATATTTTTTCACCATCTCGTCCATGGCATTGATGTCGTCCTGACCGTCGCAGTCAATGGAGATGGTAATGTCGCAGCTGTCGCTGTGCAGCGCCTCCATCAGCCCCGCCAGCACGGCGTTCTGGTGGCCGCGGTTGCGGCTTTGGGAAATGCCGATATAGTGCTCATCCTGCGCGGCAAAGCCTTGGATCAGCTCCCACGTTTTGTCGCGGGAGCCATCGTTGACAAAGAGCACCCGGCTTTTATCGCTGACCAGCCCCTGTGCGGTCAGACTGTGGATCTTTTCCAGAAACATAGGTGCTGTAATGGGCAGCACCTGCTCCTCGTTGTAGCAGGGGATCACGATCCAGAGAACAGGCTTGGACATTGCTTGATTGCTCCTTAATTATAAAATAGTTGGCAAAAGGCTACTGCACCATCTGCTGCAAAGCATCCGGCTCCAGCAGCTTGAAGCTGCTGCGGTAGGTATCGATGAGCCCTTCCCTCTGCATAGTGCTCAGCTCCCGGGAAAGGGCGCTGCGGTCGCAGTTGAGGTAGTCCGCCAGCTGGATGCGGGAGAAGGGGATGCTGAAGGTCAGGCTGTGGGCGCGGGCGGCTTCGCTGAGCAGATAGGCCGCCACCTTGGCGCGCAGGCTCTTCATCACCAGCAGGTCGATGCGGTGGGAGAGGGAAAAATATTTATCGCTGATGGTGCGCACAAGGTTCTGCACCACCCGTTGGTGGGCGGGGCTGCCGTCCGAGAGCAGCAGCCGCTCGTAGGGCAGCAGCAGCACCTCACAGGGGGCAGCAGCCAGCACGGTGACCGGGCTGGACAGGCTGGAACCGCCCAGCACGTCCCCGAACACCCCGCCCAGCTCTACCCGGGCAATGGGGATGCGCACTCCGCCCGGTGCCGGGCGGTAGGCCTCCAGCTCGCCGGACAGCACGATGCCTACCCGGCGGCTGGGCTCCCCCGCCAGCACAAGGGCTTCGCCCTTGCCGTAGCTGCGCACCCCGGCCCCCAGCCGGGACAGCAGCGTGCTGAGCTCCGCAGCGGAAAGCCCTGCGAACAGCGTGGTGGTTTGTAACAGCGGCAGATAATTATTCATCGCAACTCCGCAGAGAAGATAGTGTTCTCCGCAGCCTCCTGCAATTGCGTTGCACACGCAACGGTATTTTTACCCCTATTATAGTAAACTGGAACGCGCAAAGCAAATGATTTTGCAAAATTTTTCAAAAAAGGCCGGTTTCCGTCCCCGCAGCGGGGCGTGCCGGGTGTGAAAAGGAGTATTTCATGAAAAAGATCCTGTCCTTACTGCTGGCGTTCAGCCTTGCGCTGAGCCTTGCAGCCTGCGGCGGCAGCGCAAGCTCTGCCGCTTCCGGCACGGCGGTGTCCGAGGCGGCTTCCTCTGCGGCTGCTTCGGAGGAAGAGACCGCAGCGCCGCTGTCTGCTACCGAGCCGCTGCGCATCGCGGGCCTGAAGGGCCCCACCACCATGGGGCTTGTCAACCTGCTGTCGATGGAGCAGGCCGGTACTGCCGCCATGGACTACGACCTGCAGCTCTACGGCGCTGCGGATGAGATCGTGCCGCTGCTCATCAAGGGCGAGCTGGACATGGCCGCCATCCCGGCCAATCTGGCGGCGACCCTGTACCAGAAAACAAATGGCGGCATTCAGGCCGTGGCGGTGAACACCTTGGGCGTTTTGTATGTGGTGGAGCAGGGCGACACCGTCCACAGCATGGCCGACCTCAAGGGCCGCACCATCCTGTCCACCGGTAAGGGCACTACCCCGGAGTATGTGCTGCGCTATCTGCTTACCGCCAACGGTCTTGACCCGGACAAGGATGTGGACATCCAGTATTACAGCGAAGCCACCGAAGTGACTGCCCAGATGGCCAGCACGCAGGACGCCATTGCGGTGCTGCCCCAGCCCTATGTGACCGCTGCCGGGCTGAAGGACGACACCCTGCGGGTAGCCCTTGACCTGACCGCCGAGTGGGACAAGGTGGCAGATACCCAGTTGATCACCGGTGTGACTGTGGTGCGCAAGGCCTACGCCGAGGAGCACCCGGATGTGGTAGCTGCTTTTCTGGCAGACTATGCCCAGAGCGTGAACGCCGCCAACACCGATCTGGATGGCACCGCCGCTCTGTGTGAGGAGCAGGGCGTGGTGGCAAAAGCCGCCATTGCCAAAAAGGCACTGCCCAACTGCAACATCGTCTGCCTGACCGGAGAGGAACAGAAGGCGGACGTCTCCGGTTACCTGCAGGTGCTCTACGATGCCGACCCCGCCGCTGTGGGCGGTACGCTGCCCGGCGAGGACTTCTACTGGGCAGCCCAGTAACAGCCTGAAATAGCATTCCATCTCCCGCCGCTCTGCCGTGGTACGCAGCGCGGCGGTTTTTGTTTCCCGGTTGCAATTCCGCCGCAAAAGTTCTACAATAGAGTCACATTATAGAATATGGAGGGAAAACCTATGGCTTGCACTACCATTCTGGTCGGCAAGGCAGCATCGTACGATGGCTCTACCATGATCGCCCGCAACGATGACTCCGGCTCCGGCCATTTCACCGCTAAAAAATTTACCGTGATCCACCCGGAGGAGCTGCCCAAGACCTACCGCAGCGTCCTCTCCCATGTAGAGATCCCTCTGCCGGAGGGCGCACTGCGGTTTACCGCCATGCCCAACGCCGTGGAGGGCAAGGGTATCTGGGCAGCTTCCGGTGTCAACGCCGCTAACGTGGGCATGACCGCCACGGAGACCATCACCTCCAACCCCCGTGTGCTGGGCGCAGACCCGCTGGTGGAGTATCAGCCTGCCAAGGGCGAAAAGCCCGAGGTGCCCGGCGGCATCGGCGAGGAGGATATCGTCTATCTGGTGCTGCCCTATATCCACTCTGCCCGTGAGGGCGTGCTGCGTCTGGGCAGCCTGCTGGAGCAGTACGGTACTTACGAGATGAACGGCATCGCTTTTCAGGACGTAAACGAGATCTGGTGGCTGGAGACCATCGGCGGTCACCACTGGATCGCCCGCCGTGTGCCGGACGATGTGTATGTGGTCATGCCCAACCAGCTGGGCATCGACACCTTTGATCTGGAAGATGCCTTCGGCGCACAGGAAAATTACCTCTGCTCTGCCGACCTGCGGGAGTTCATCGCCAAGAACCACCTCGACCTCTCTTTGGACGGCGCACTGAACCCCCGGGATGCCTTTGGCAGCCACGATGACGCCGACCACGTTTACAACACCCCCCGCGCATGGTATATGCTGCGCTACCTCAACCCCCGCACATGGGTGTGGGAGGGTGCCGATGCCGACTACACCCCCATGTCCGATGATCTGCCGTGGTGCATGGTGCCGGAGCGTAAGGTGACCCCGGAGGACATCAAGTATATGCTGTCCAGCCACTATCAGGGTACCCCCTACGACCCCTACCTGAGCTACGGCGACAAGTCCGCAAAGGGCGCGTACCGTTCCATCGGCATCAACCGCAACGACTTTATGGCCCTGTTGCAGATGCGTCCCGACCAGCCGGAGGAATCCCGCGCAGTGGAGTGGGTGGCCTATGCCTCCAATGCCTTCAACAGCATGGTGCCCTTCTACGCCAATGTGGAGCGCACCCCGGAGTATCTGGCAAACACCACCGGCACCGTGTCCACCGATAACTTCTACTGGACCAGCCGTCTGATCGCTGCCATGGCAGATGCTTCCTATAATAAGTCTCTGTTCCACCTCGAGCGCTACGAGGAGGCTGTGCTCTCCGCTGGACGCGCACTGGTGAACCAGTACGACGCAAAGCTTGCTGCCGAGCCGGACGCTGCCCGCCGCGCCGCCCTGCGGGAGGAAGCCAACACCGCTATTGCCGCCATGCTGCAGGAGAAGGCCGCTGACACGCTGGATAAAGTCCTGTTTGAACTGAGCAGCCAGATGAAGAATGCCTATTCCCGCTCGGATGCCTGATGTAAACCAGCCTGAGCACCAAAACCGGTCTCGACCGGTCACATAAACGCAGAAAAGACCACCGCATACACAAGTGCGGTGGTCTTTTTTGGTGGAAAAACACTCTTGTATCCCAGATGTTGGCAACGGTGCACAAAAATCGAGGATATTTTTTGGTGCGCGAAAATGACCGAAACTGATTGATTTTGACGGGGTTTTTGCTATAATAAAGATGCAAACAACCAAAACACGCCAATACCACGCAGGAACGGTCAGGCGCGGGAAGGAAAGAGGAAGAGACACCATGCTGGCAGAGGAACGTTTTGCACTGATCTTAGAACAGCTGAACGAGAAACGCACCGTGACGGTGCAGCAGCTGTGCGAGGCACTGCACACCAGCGAATCCACCATCCGGCGTGACCTGACCGAGCTGGACCGGCAGGGCAGGCTGACCAAGGTGCACGGGGGAGCTACCCTGCCGGACAGCCGCTTTCTGGCAGACGAGCCCACCATGGAAGCCAAGGAAACGCTGGCTGTGGCAGAAAAGCGCAGCATTGCCGCGGCGGCCGCAGCACTCATCACCGCCGAGGATTTTGTGTTCATTGATGCAGGCACCACCACGCTGGAGCTGGTGCGGGTGCTGGCGGGTGCAGCGCTCAAGGCCACCTATGTGACCAACGGCGTGGCGCACGCCCGACTGCTGGCGCAGAAGGGTTGCCAGGTGTATCTGCCCGGCGGGCTGCTGCGTCCCCAGACCGAGGCCATCGTGGGCGCTCCGGCGGTCAGCAGCATCCAGCAGTATAACTTCACCAAAGCGTTTATGGGTGCCAATGGCGTGGCGCTGGAGGCGGGCTTTACCACCCCGGACCCCGAGGAGGCCGCCGTAAAGGCAGCTGCCGTCCGCCGCGCAAGGGAGAGCTGGTTCCTTGTGGACGACGCCAAATTTGCAAAGATCTACCCGGCGGTCATCACGGACCTGCACGGCGGTGCGATCCTGACCAACCGCTGCCCGAACCCCAAGTATAAGCAGCAAACATTTGTAAAGGAGGCAGAAGTATGATCTATACCGTTACCTTTAACCCGGCCATCGACTATGTTGTACGTCTGGACGCACCGCTGGAGGTGGGAGAAGTGAACCGCGCCCAAGGTGAGGACTGCGTGCTGGGCGGCAAGGGCATCAATGTGTCCGGCGTGCTGGCGCAGCTGGGCTGCGAGAGCGTGGCGCTGGGCTTTGTGGCCGGTGAGACCGGCGCATGGCTGGAGCGCGGTCTGGCGGCACAGGGGCTTAAGACCGACTTTGTGCATCTGAAAAACGGCATGACCCGCATCAATGTCAAGATCAAGGCAGGGCAGGAGACCGAGCTGAACGGCGCAGGCCCGGCCATTCCGGAAAGTGCGTTGCAGCAGCTGGAAGCCCAGCTGGATAAGCTGACCGAGGGGGATATCCTTATTCTGGCAGGCAGCATCCCGGCAAGCCTGCCGCAAAGCGTCTACGAACGGTTGCTGGCGCGGCTGCAGGGCAGGGGCGTGCGCGCAGTGGTGGACGCCACCCGCGACCTGCTGGTGAACGTGCTGCCCTACCACCCCTTCCTCATCAAGCCCAACAACCATGAGCTGGGCGAGATCGTGGGCAGGGTGCTGACCGGTGACGCCGAGATCGTGGCCGCTGCCCGTACTTTGCAGGAAAAGGGCGCGCGCAACGTGCTGGTAAGCATGGCCGGGGACGGTGCGCTGCTGCTGGACGAGCAGGGACAGGTGCACCGCATCGGCTGCCCCAAGGGCAAGGTGGTCAACAGCGTGGGCGCGGGCGACAGCATGGTGGCCGGTTTTGTGGCCGGATATCTGCAAAGCCGCAGCTACGCGCAGGCACTGCGTCTGGGCACCGCCTGCGGCAGCGCAACGGCCTTCAGCCTTGGGCTTGCCACAAAGGAAAAGATCGACGAGCTGCTGGCGCAGCTTTGATAGGATAAAAGGAACAAAGGAGGAACGTTTATGCGCATCACCGAGTTATTCACCGCACAGTCCATTGCGCTGGACGAGGCGCTGCAAACGCAGGAGCAGATCCTGAGCCGACTGGTGGAGCTGCAGGCTACCCATGGCAACATCACCGATAAGGAGGCCTACAAAAAGGCGCTCTATGCCCGCGAGGCCGAGGGCTCTACCTATGTGGACAACGGCATCACTGTGCCCCACGCCAAGACCAATGTGGTCACCCGCCCCAGTCTGGCCGCTCTGCGGCTGACCACCCCGGTGCAGTACAACGCCGAGGATGACGGCACCACCGACCTGCTGTTTGCCATTGCTGCCCCGGAAAACGGCAGCCTGCACGTGGATATGCTGGCACGTATGATGCAGATGCTGATGAACGAGGACTTTGTGGAAAAGCTTAAAGCTGCAAAGAGCCCCAAGGAGTTCTTGGAGTGCATCGACGCGCAGGAGGAAGCGCAGTTCGGTACAGAAAGCTTTACCCAGCAGGCCATCCCGCAGGACGGCTACCGCATTTTGGCTGTGACCGCCTGTGTCAACGGCATTGCCCATACCTACATGGCGGCAGAAGCACTGACCAAGGCCGGAGACAAGCTGGGCCTGCCCACCAAGGTGGAGACCAATGGTTCGGACGGCGCAAAGAACATTCTGACCCGCGCCGAGATCGCCGCTTGTGACGGTATTATCGTAGCAGCGGAGAAAAAGGTGGATACTGCCCGCTTCGACGGCAAGCCGGTGCTGTTCACCCGCGTGGATGACGGCATCCACAAGCCGGAGGAACTCATTAAGAAAATCGCCCACGGCGAGGTGCCCGTGTTCCACGCCGAGGGCGGCGCAGCAGCCGAGGATGACGCTTCCGGCAAGGACAGCTTTGGCCGCAGCCTGTACAAGAACCTGATGAACGGCGTTTCCCATATGCTGCCCTTCGTGGTGGGCGGCGGCATTATGATCGCGCTGGCCTTCCTGCTGGATGATTACAGCATCAACCCCGCAAACTTCGGCATGAACACCCCCGTTGCCGCCTTCTTCAAGACGGTGGGCGGCGCAGCCTTCGGCTATATGCTGCCCATTCTGGCAGGTTTCATCGCCATGTCCATCGCCGACCGTCCGGGTCTTGCCGTAGGCTTTGCCGGCGGCGTGCTGGCCATGAACGGCACCAACTTCACCGACCTTGCCGCAGGCAGCACCACCGGCATCTCCGGCGGCTTCCTTGCAGCGCTGCTGGCAGGCTTTGCAGCGGGCTACATCGTGCAGTTCCTCAAAAAGGTCACCGAAAAGCTGCCCGCCAGCCTGAACGGTATCCGCCCCATGCTCATCTACCCGCTGGGCGGCATTCTCATCGTGGGTGCGATGATGTGCGCAGTGAACCCGGTCATGGGCATGATCAACACCGCCATGACCGACTGGCTGAACGCACTGGGCGGCAGCTCCAAGGTGCTGCTGGGCGCCATCGTGGCCGGTATGATGAGCGTGGATATGGGTGGCCCGGTCAACAAGGCGGCCTACGTCTTTGGCACCGCAGCTCTTGCCTCCGGCAACTACGAAGTGATGGCCGCCGTCATGGTGGGCGGCATGGTGCCTCCCATCGCTATTGCCCTGTCTACCACATTCTGCCCCCGCAAGTGGACCCCGGACGAGCGCCGCAACGGCATCGTGAACTACGTCATGGGTCTGTGCTTCGTGTCCGAGGGCGCTATCCCCTATGCAGCAGCCGATCCGCTGCGTGTTCTGCCCAGCTGCGTTGTAGGCTCTGCGGTCGCCGGTGCGCTCTCCATGACCTTCGGCTGCGCACTGCGCGCACCCCACGGCGGCATCTTTGTATTCCCGGTGGTGGATCACGCTGCGCTGTACTGCGTGGCGCTGGCTGTGGGCAGTGTGCTGGGTGCAGTGATCCTGAGCCTTATCAAAAAGCCCCAGCCTGCTGAGGCAAAGTAACAAGCCATTTTCTTTCTCCATACGGATAGTTCTTCATAAGAGCAAAGGGGACTGCCGCACACTGCGGCGGTCCCTTTTGCGTTTTCCGACCGTCTGCGGTAAAAAGATGTTTTTTGCACCGGACAGTTCCCCGGCGGTGGAAAATGTGCTATCATAGAAATGATAGGAATGTGTAAGACCCTGCACTTGCGGGGAGAAAGGAAACGATCTGTTCCATGCGCAGACAAAGCTTCTGGAACCACCGGTTCACCCGCACCCGGATCAAAAGCGAGAAGGTCCAGCTGCCGGAGATGCTCTTCGGCTATATTCTGGGCCCTATGGGTGCTTCCATCTCAGGCAGTATTTTCGGCAGCATCCTGCAAAGCTACTTTACCGATGTGCTCCGGCTGGATCTGCGGTTCCTCAGCCGGTTGCAGCTGGTGTCCACTGTGCTCATCGTGGCGGCAAACCTTCTGGTAGGCCAGCTGATCGAGCGCACCCGCGCCACAGCGGGCAAGGCAAGGCCGTGGCTGCTGCTTTCGGTGTTTACCTTTTCCTCTGCCAGCGTGCTCATGTTCATCGTGCCATTTCAGGGCGTCGCACGCATGGTGTGGATCGCTGTGGCGTACAACCTGTACTACTCGTTTGCATCCCCCATTTACAGCACAGCCAGCAGCATTATGCTCTCGGTGTCCACCCGGGACAGCCGTCAGCGCGGGCTGCTGGCCTCTATCAACAGCATGGTGGGTCTGGGCGTGATGGGCACCTGCAGCATGGTGTTCCCCATGCTGGTGTCCTTTTTCCTCCGGGAAAATATCCACCGCTGGTTTTTCACCATGCTGGGTGTGGCGGTGTTCACCGGGTTTACCATCTACTTGCAGTTCGCCTTTACCCGGGAGCGTGTCACCGAGGAGCGCCGCATTCTGGAAGGCCTGTACGGGCCGGAAGATGAATTTGAAGCCGCTCGGCAGACAGAAACACCCCCGCCGGAGTCTGTACCGGTGCAGCGGGTCTCGCTGCGCCGCCAGCTGCGGGCGCATGAAGCACGCCACCTCCATCTATGATGT
>OMBX01000949.1_pt1 | contig 12723 bp, 7 predicted proteins | sample 1644931 | NCBI WGS metagenome assembly OMBX01 (sample SAMEA103958165, study PRJEB25191) | human gut metagenome | biome: human-associated habitat [ENVO:00009003]; feature: intestine environment [ENVO:2100002]; material: feces | place: Germany | collected 2013/2015
ACCGTCATAGCGGAAATAGGCGTCGGCAATGGCGGGCGCGGTGGGGATCGATGTGATCTCGCCGATGCCGATGGCGCCGCAGGCGACGTCGAGCCCCGGCTTATCGACCACGATGGGCACGATCTTCGGAATCTCGTGCGCCCGGAACAGGCCGAGCTCGCCGTATTTTTCGATGGGCTTGCAGTTGCCGTCAATCGGATACTGCTCACGCAGGGCATAGCCCATGCTCATGACGACGCCGCCCTCGATCTGTCCTTCGCACGAGCGGGGGTTGACGGCCTTGCCGACGTCATGCGCGGCGACAAGCGATTCGACCTTTCCAGTCTTCTTGTCGACGACGCACATCTGCGTGGCGTAGCCGTAGGCCACGTGCGAAACAGGATGCGGCACGTCCGCGCCGAGCTTATCGGTCTTTGCAAGATACTCGCCGTAGAATTCCTGACCGGCAAGCTCCGCAAGCGTGTGGGTTTCCAGCGCTGCGGCGAGCTTTTCGCAGGCCCGTCTGCACGCTTCGCCTGTCACAAGCGTCTGGCGGGAGCCGGAGGTATCGCCGGAATCCGGTGCGATCCAGGTGTTCGAGCGCTCATAGACGATATCGCCGCGCGTCAGCGGCGTATTCGTGACGATCATCTGCACGAGCACCGTGCCGACGCCCTGGCCGATGCACGAAGCGCCCGCGTAGATATGCACCTTTGCGTCGTCTTCCACGATCAGTTTGCAGCGGCCCCAGTCGGGGATGCCGACGCCGACGCCCGCGTTTTTCATCGCGCAGGCGATGCCGACAGGCTTGCCCAGTTTCATTGCCTCGTCGTAATACGGCTTGACTGCCTCAAGCGTTTCAACAAGGCCCGTCTCCGCGCCGACAATCTGGCCGTTCGGCAGCTCCTGCCCGGGCCGAATGGCGTTGCGGTAACGGATCTCCCACGGGGTGATGCCGACCTTGTCGGCCATTTCGTTCAGAAGCGTCTCGGTGGCGAAGCACGTCTGCGTGACGCCGAAGCCGCGGAACGCGCCCGCGGGCGGGTTGTTGGTATAGTAGGCCGTGCCTTCGATCTCGAAATTCTGATAGTTATAGGGGCCGGCTGCGTGCGTACACGCACGCTCAAGCACCGGGCCGCCCAGAGAGGCGAACGCGCCGGTGTCGGAATAGACCTTGGCCTTGACGCCCTGAATGATGCCGTTTTCGTCGCAGCCCATGGTGAAGTCCATCCAGAACGGGTGGCGCTTGGGGTGGATGAGCAGGGATTCGGGCCGCGTGAGCTTGACCTTGACGGTCCTGCCGGTCAGGTAGGTAATGAGCGCGGCATGGTGCTGGACGCTCATGTCTTCTTTTCCGCCGAAGCCGCCGCCGACGAGCTGATTCTGCACGCGGACCTTGTCAGAGCCGAGCAGGAGCTTGCACTCGTGCAGCGTCGTGTGCGAGGACTGGTCGGTCGAAAGCACCATCACATAGCCATCCGGGTCGATGTACGAGACGGCGCATTCCGGCTCCAGAAACGCGTGCTCCGTCCACGGCGTCTCGAAATGCTGCGAAATGACGTATTTGGAGTTTTTGATGGCCGTATCCGCGTCGCCGCGCGCGATATGCTTATACGCCTGCACGTTCGATTCTTCTTCGTCAAATACACGCGGCGCGTCCTCCGCCCACGCCTCGGGCGGGTTATGGACGGCGGGCAGCGGCTCATAGGTCACCTTTACGAGCTTTTTCGCCTTTTCCAGAATCTCAGGCGTTTCCGCGACCACGAGTGCGATCGCGTCGCCCAGATAATGCGTCAGCCCGCCGATGGGGATGAGCGAATACTGGTCGTGCTTCAGATGGCCGACCTTGTTTTCGCCGGGGATATCTGCCGCCGTAATGACGCGCACGACGCCGGGCAGCGCCTCGGCCTTCGACGCATCGATGGCAAGAACACGGGCACGCGGATACTGGCTGCGGACGGCGGAGCCGTAGCACATATCGGGCAGGTACCAGTCGTCTGGATACTTGCCGTAGCCCAGCACCTTTTCCTCCACGTCGATGCGGTGGACGCTCGAGCCGAGCTTCCAGTCGTTTTCCGACGCTTCGGGGATCACGCCCTCGCGGCGGCATTTCGCTGCCAGACGCACAGCGTCCATGATCTTCACATAGCCCGTGCAGCGGCAGTAATTGTTGCGCAGGGCATAGCGGATCTGATCGTCTGTCGGGTTCAGGTTCCGGTCGAGCAGCGCCTTTGTGCACAGCACCATACCCGGAATGCAGAAGCCGCACTGCACGGCTCCGGCCTCGCCGTAGGCGTAGGTGTAGAGCCTCTTTTCTTCATCCGTCAGACCCTCGACGGTGATGACGTGACGGCCCGCCAGCGAATCGGTGAACGGTGTGCAGGCGCGGATGGGTTCGCCGTCAATGAGCACGGTGCATGCGCCGCAGGCGCCCTCCGAACAGCCGTCCTTGACGCTTGTCAGGTGCAGCGTGTCGCGCAGATAGCGCAGCAGGCGCTGATTCTTCTCCACCGTGACTTCCGTTCCGTTTACAAAAAATACGGCCATGGCAAAAAACTCCCTTCATTTGAATCTCGGCTCTCACGTCACAGCCGCAGCTGTTCTCGGCACATGGCCACCGTAATTCCGAAGTTTCCCGGCCACGGGACATAATTCCTAAAAATCTTTTATCATTATACAATATTTTTTTGCATGTTGCAAGGAATGTGCCGCCGTATCGTTATTCTTTTTATAAATAACGGCAGGCGGCGGGGTTTATGCGGCACGATTCGGCAGGTTCTCCACAATTTCCACACGGTTGTCCACATCTTGTGTTTCCTGGCGATTTCCCGCCACAATTTATTGTGGCGGGCGTCCGTTTTTCGCGCGTTTTTGCGCCTGGCTTGTCCTACTATAGAGGTGTCAGAAGTCCTTGCAGAGGAGAGAAGCTATGCCAAAGACGAGAAGTCCGTCGGTACTGGGGTCTGGCCGGGTCCTGTATCTGCCGACAGCGCGGATCCGGCCCAATCCCATGCAGCCGCGCAAGCATTTTGATACCGGCGGCCTGCAGGAGCTGGCCGGGAGCATCCGGCAGTACGGCGTTTTGCAGCCGCTGACCGTCCGCAAGGCGGGCGGTGCGTATGAGCTGGTGGCGGGAGAGCGCCGCCTGCGCGCAGCGCGGCTGGCCGGACTGACGGAGGTCCCGTGCCTGCTTGCGGACGTGGACGAGGAGGCGTCCGGGATGCTGGCGCTGGTGGAAAATCTGCAGCGGCGCGATCTGGATTACATCGAGGAGGCCGAGGGCCTGCAAAAGCTCATGCAGCAGTACCATCTGAGCCAGGAGCAGGCCGCCCGCCGCATTGGCAAGAGCCAGTCCGCCGTTGCCAACAAGCTGCGCATCCTGCGCCATCCGCCGTCCGTTCTGCAGGCGCTGCGTGAGCATCACCTGACCGAGCGCCATGCCCGCGCGCTTCTGCGCCTGCCGGACGAGGAAGAGCGCCTGCGCGTGATTGGTCTGATCGTCCAAGGAGAGTGGACGGTCGCAAAAACGGAGCAGTACATCGATGCGCGGCTCGCGCCCAAAGCGCCGCAGCGGCGCGAGCTCGGCACGTTCGTCCTGCGCGATGTGCGTGTGTTCCTAAACTCCATCGACCATCAGCTCGACCTCGTCCGCGCGGCTGGCGTCAGCGCCAGCCGCGACCGGCAGGAGACAGACCGCGAAATCGTCCTGACCATCCGCATTCCGAAGTCCAACCCACCCGCAGCCGGATAGCACGCCCGGCTGCGGGTTTTGTGCATGGCGCAGCAGGAAAGAACTGCACGGTATGTGCATTTCTTACAATATGATTTCTGATATTGCGTTCTCTTGCCGCTGATATGGCACTTTTGCCAGTTTTTCAGGTGCAGGCTGCCTCGAAATCTAACATTTTTTTAGAGAAAATAAAAACTTTTTAGATTGCAAACCCCCGGAAATATGGTATAGTATGTATTTGTCTGAAGAATCTGAAGGATAAAAAATGACATGGCGGCGGCGCAAGGGCGACCAGCCGCAACACTGGAAAGGGGTTTACCAAATGTCTCACAAGTACGTCTATCTTTTCTCCGAAGGCAACGGCAAAATGCGCGAGCTGCTCGGCGGCAAGGGCGCAAACCTGGCCGAAATGACCAACCTCGGCATGCCGGTCCCGCAGGGCTTCACCATCACGACCGAGGCCTGCACACAGTATTATAAGGACGACCACCAGATCAACGCCGAGATCGAGGCCGAGATCATGGAGTACGTCGAAAAGCTCGAGGAGATGACCGGCAAGAAGTTCGGTGATCTGTACAACCCGCTGCTCGTCTCCGTCCGCTCCGGCGCACGCGCTTCCATGCCCGGCATGATGGACACCATCCTGAATCTTGGCCTGAACGACGAGGTCGTCGTCGCCTTTGCCAAGAAAACCAACAATCCCCGCTTTGCATACGACTCCTACCGCCGCTTCATCCAGATGTACTCCGACGTTGTCATGGAGGTCGGCAAGAAGTATTTTGAGCAGCTCATCGACGAGATGAAGGAAAAGAAGGGCGTGAAGCTCGACACCGAGCTCGACGCCAACGATCTCAAGGAGCTGGCTGAGAAGTTCAAGGCCGAATACAAGGACAAGCTCGGCGAGGAATTCCCGCAGGACCCGAAAATGCAGCTGATGGGCGCCATCAAGGCCGTCTTCCGCTCCTGGGACAATCCCCGCGCGATCTACTACCGCCGCATGAACGATATTCCCTCCGACTGGGGTACCGCCGTCAACGTCCAGTCCATGGTCTTCGGCAATACCGGCGATACCTCCGGCACGGGCGTCGCGTTTACCCGCAACCCCGCCACCGGCGAAAAGAAGCTGTTCGGCGAGTTCCTGATGAACGCGCAGGGTGAAGACGTCGTGGCCGGCGTCCGTACCCCGCAGACCATCGACCAGCTGGCCGAGGTCATGCCCGAGGCATATAAGCAGTTTACCGATATCTGCGCCAAGCTCGAATATCACTACCGCGATATGCAGGATATGGAGTTCACCATTGAGGACAAGAAGCTCTATATGCTCCAGACCCGCAACGGCAAGCGCACCGCTGCCGCCGCGATGAAGATCGCCTGCGATCTCGTGGACGAGGGCATGATCACCGAGGAAGAGGCCGTCGCCATGATCGACCCGAAGAGCCTCGATTCTCTCCTGCACCCGACGTTCGATCCTGCCGCCCTGAAGAAGGCCAAGGTCGTCGGCACGGGCCTGGCCGCGTCTCCGGGCGCTGCCTGCGGTCAGATCGTTTTCTCCGCCGAGAAAGCAACAGACTGGGCCAAGAACGGTCATAAGGTCGTGCTTGTCCGTCTGGAGACCTCTCCCGAGGATATCGAGGGTATGCACTACGCGCAGGGCGTCCTGACCGTCCGCGGCGGCATGACCTCCCACGCGGCTGTCGTCGCCCGCGGCATGGGCACCTGCTGCGTCTCCGGCTGCGGCGCCATCAAGATGAACGAGGAAGCCAGAACCTTTGAGCTTTCCGGCAAGACCTATAAGGAAGGCGACTGGATCTCCATCGACGGCTCCACCGGCAATATTTACGGCGAGAAGATCAAGACGGCTGCCGCGACCATCTCCGGCGATTTCGACCGCCTGATGAGCTGGGCCGACAAGTTCCGCCGTCTGCAGGTCCGCACGAACGCCGACACCCCGCACGACGCGCAGCAGGCAGCCGCCTTCGGCGCAGAGGGCATCGGCCTGTGCCGCACCGAGCATATGTTCTTCGAGGCTGACCGCATCAAGGCCATGCGTGAGATGATCGTCTCCGAAACGTCTGAGCAGCGCGAACGGGCGCTGGCCAAGCTCGAGCCGATCCAGCAGGCCGACTTTGAGGCCATTTACGAGGCCATGAAGGGCCGCCCGGTCACCATCCGCCTGCTCGACCCGCCCCTGCACGAGTTCGTCCCGACCGATCCGAAGGATATCGCAGATCTGGCCGCAGAAATGGGCCTGAGCGTCGAGCACCTGAACCAGGTCATTTCCTCTCTGCACGAGTTCAACCCCATGATGGGCCACCGCGGCTGCCGTCTGGACGTCACCTTCCCGGAGATCGCCAAGATGCAGACCGCCGCGATCATCAAGGCCGCGCTGGCTGTCCGCAGCCGCCGTCCGGCATGGAAGATCACGCCGGAGATCATGGTCCCGCTGGTCGGCGAGGAGAAGGAGCTGGCCTTCGTCAAGTCTGTCATCGACAAGACTGCGAAGAAGATCATCAAGGAAGCCGGTTCCGACATGACCTACAAGGTCGGCACCATGATCGAGATCCCGCGCGCTGCGCTGACCGCCGACGCCATTGCCAACGAGGCAGAGTTCTTCTCCTTCGGCACGAACGATCTGACACAGATGACCTTCGGCTTCTCCCGTGACGACGCGGGCAAGTTCCTTGCGTCCTACTACGACCGCAAGATCTACGAATCCGACCCGTTCTCCAAGCTCGATCAGGCAGGCGTCGGCCGCCTCGTCAAGATGGCGGCGGAGCTGGGCCGTCAGACCCGCCCGGACATCAAGCTCGGCATCTGCGGTGAGCAGGGCGGCGACCCGTCCACGGTCGAATTCTGCCACAAGATCGGCCTGACCTACGTCTCCTGCAGCCCGTTCCGCGTCCCCATCGCAAGACTTGCCGCCGCCCAGGCTGCCATCAAAAACGCGAGGAAATAAGCTCTAAAAAACGCATCGCGATATGCATACCCCCAACCGGCTGGGCCGGTTGGGGGTATTTCTTGTTCAGATGCTGATGATTACTGTTTTATCTTCCCATTTCCTTCGGAAAAACTTCATCCCGATCGCATGACAATATTCCTCTGCTTCTGCCTCTGTGATAGAAAAGCTTAGCAGCATCTGTGGATCTGTAATTCTGGGATCCAACTGGCTGTCACAGCCCGTCTGTTTTTCTCGGTATTGCAGCAACGCAATTTCACTCGGCTTCATACGCTTTGCCCGTGTTTGATTTGGCGCTGTCAAATCCAGTGTCCAGTTAAATGTCTGATCGTCTACCACTACAATTTGCAGGACAAATTCATCAACCAATTCTTCGGAAATCGTGAGCGTAGAGGTATCTATCCAGCGGTTCAGCGTCTGCCGAATTGCGTTTATATCAAGCTCATTGTTTTTCTTGCCTTGTTCCGTCTGTTCCAAGTCATGCAATTGAATCTCTAGTTTTTTGCATTCTTCTTCAACTTTCTGCGTATCTATTAGAAACGCTTCGCGCGTAATGTCTCCAAGCGCGCGCATTTCGCGAAGCCCTTCCAGCTTTTTCTCCAACATCCCCATACGTTTTAAGATGCTGTCTGCCACCGCATTTTCACTGTCCTTTTCCTGACGGCTGCACTCCTCCAACATTTTGCAAGCCAGTAAAACTGCCTCCTTTTGGTCCTTCCATACGTATGAAAAAACCTTCTTTGCCATCAAATCAAGCTGCCAAGCGGGAATGCTTTTCGTTTGACAGACATTCTTTACATCCAAGTGGTTTCTTTTCAAAAAAGCTGCACTGACATTGCGTTTCTGCCGATAACATTCATAGCCATATGTCTTTGTTCCATTCGCATTCTTATGCCAAAGATATTTGCGGAAAGAAGATCCACAGCTGCAACGCAGCTTCTGTTTCCAAACACCTTGCGGTTCCTGAGAGCCAAATTTTTGCATACGCCCATTTGCGTCTATTCGTGAGGCGCTTTTTTGGTTGCGAATTTCTGCGCATTGATTCCACAGGCTTTCTGGCACAATGGCTTCAAAGTTCCCTTTGACATATTGGAATTCTTCCTGTTTATGATTGACGCGCTTCTGTGTTAAGTAGCCGTCGCTATGGGATTTATTATAACCAATGTACCCCTTATACGTTGCATTACGAAGAATTCTCCCAATTCTATCGACTTTCCAACTCACCTCACCGTGCGCATTTTTGCATCCGAGACGAATCAATTCAGCGCAGATTTTCTTGTACCCTAATCCCGACGCATATAATTCGAATATCTTCCGAACTGTATATGCCTGTTCTGGTTCAATTACATAGGTTCCGTTTTCTCTGCGGTATCCCAAGATGTTCCCATTACCGTATAAGACACCTTTCTGCCTGCTGATTTTCTGCCCAGCAAGTACCCGTTCAGAGATTTTTCTACTCTCATCCTGAGCCAGCGTTGCCATGATGGAAAGTCGTAGTTCTCCATCATTGTCCAGCGTATTGATTCCATCTTGTATAAAATAGACTCCTACTCCGACCCGTTTCAGTTCCCGCGTGACGGAAAGCGTGTCCACAGTATTTCTCGCAAATCGACATACCTCGCGTGTAATAATCAGCTTAAACTTTCTCAATTTAGCATCGTTCAGCATTTTCATAAATGCAGGTCGTTTTTGCATAGCTGTTCCAGTGATTCCCTTATCGTAGTATCGCTCAACTATATTCCACTCACTATGATTTTGGGCGATGCTTTCATACCATGCACACTGATTCTCCATGGCCGACATTTGCTCTTCGTGTTCAGTGGATACGCGACCATAGATAGCAACATTTATCGTTGATCCATCGCCCACACCGTTCACCCCCTTCATTTTTCCTCATAGAATTATCTATTGACCGCCATGTTTCTCCATAATTTCTTTATATGTATGAGCAGGAATAAGGTTCTGCTTGTAAAGCTCAGCGATCAGCTTCAGGGCAACTACTACCGTCGTTACGATGATTTCATTATTCTCCATCATCTTCGCAAACCTCCCCGCTCAGCTGGGGAACACCAGCCTTCAGTACACAGCCGTTCTCGGTCTTTTCAAGATGGTACTGGAGTTCCAACTCCTTCAGTTTGTTATTAATTTTACGGAATTTCCACTGACGATCATCGCGGTCTTTCGGTCCATTTTTCCCATAAGCGGCAATACACTTGTCACAAAAATCCTTGGAAAACACCTGCATAGACCGCTCGTTCATTTCAAGGTCAATGTTCTCCTCCAGAAAATCGACAAACTCCCTCGCCGCATCACCGTTGTAACGGCGGTCAAGCCACAAATCCTGCGCTGTTCCCAGCGTAACATTCAAAATTCTCGCTATATACTCCTCATATGCGCTTTCACCATACTTTGCTGTACGCTCAAGCAGCTTTGTATAAAGCTCCCTTTGATTTTCCAAATTCAATTTGGCAATCCAATTCAATTCCAGCTCGCCATGCCTATCAACTCGAATGAGCCTGCGTAAATCCTGCCTTTCTGGCGCTATGATATGACGCTCGACAAATGCCGTCCGGTCTTTGTCAAAGAGTTCGATTGCATCTAACTGCGCGTTGATATTTTGTATCAATGCATACAATTCACCGCCAAGAGGGCAACTGAGATAAAGATTCACCCTTTCGCCTGCTTTTCTGCGCTTTCTTCCAAGAACCTGCTGAATCTGCGTCTTATCATGTCCAAAGATTACAATGTTTCTCAGTTTGTCATCTTTGAAATTCACACCTGCATCAACGACAGCTGTTGTAATACACACTTTTTCTTGAAATTCCTCGTTACGACATATTTCAAGCCACCGTTCAGGCTTCTTTTCACGTTCCACCGTGTTCAGCATGCAAATTTCTCCAGAAAGGGCTTGCTGGATTTTCTGACCGTGTTGAATTGACGGATCAAAAATCAGCCATTTATTCCTGGACTTATCCGCATTGATTTCGCTTATAAGTGCGTCCTCTTCGTGGAAAAGCTGAATATTGACATAATTATATTCCGACTTGATCCGATATACATGAAAATGAAAATCCCCCAGATACTTAGCCAGTAGCGGTAAAATAGTATCCGGTGTGGCTGTCAAAAAGATTTTTTTGCAGCCAGCGAAGAAGCAGGCCAAGTGTTCAAGTACATAACCCGTGTAACTGCAAAAGATCGCATCAGCATAAAGAGCTTGCGGTTCATCGAAGCAAACAATGTCGAATGAATCTCTGGCAAACTTGCCCGAAATCATCTTCCGGTAGAGCCCAGCAAACGTCACAACCGTAATATCGCCAAACGTTTCTGTCTCCATGTGGACTACGCTTTCCATAAAGTGAGCCCCGGTCATTACCTGCTGTTTTTCAAAGCCAATCAGGCGGACGCTATCACGGCGGCCTTCCAGAAGTACAGCGCAAAGGTGCTGAACAAAGAGCAGGACAAGGCTTCCATCCTCGGCCAGCTTCGGAAATTCACGGAGCAGATCAGGACGCAGGCAAAGGAAAAGCAGCGGACCAGAGAGGCGGTGAAGGACGGACGTTGAGTGACAAGATCAGAAAATATGTGCTCCCAAACCTGCCGTACCTCTTTGTGTTCTGGTTCTTCTCCAAAATCGGGACGGCCTACCGGATCGCCCCCGGCACAGACTTCGGGACAAAGCTCATGGGGATGCTCGATACCTTCCCCAAAGCCTTTGAAACCTACTGGCCGGGGCTGGGCGGTATTGACCTGCTGGTGGGCCTTGCCGGTGCGGCTGGGGTGTATCTGCTGATACAGTCAAAGATCAGGCAGGCGAAAAAATTCCGGCGGGATGCGGAGTACGGCACCGCCCGCTTTGGAACAAAGGAGGATATAAAGCCGTTTGTAGACCCTAAATTTCAGAACAATGTCATTCTGACCGGGACGGAGTTCCTGACCATGAACACCCGTCCGAAAATACCCGCCAATGCCCGGAACCTAAACGCCTGTGTCATCGGCTCGTCCGGTTCGGGTAAGACAAGGTTCTGGCTGACCCCGCAGCTCCTTCAAGCCCATTCCTCGTATGTGGTGGTAGACCCGAAGGGCGGCACCCTCGACCAGTGCGGGCGGTTCCTGCAACGGGAGAAATACAGGGTGCGGGTGTTCAACAGTATCGACTTTTCAAAATCCATGCACTACAATCCGCTGGCCTATATCAAGACGGAAAGCGATGTTTTGAAATTCGTTACTGCTCTGATCGCCAACACCAAAGGCGACGGCAAGGAGGGCGACGAGTTCTGGACCAAAGCCGAAACCCTCTTGTACTGCGCCCTTGTGGCCTACATCGTGTTTGAGGGGCCGGAGGAAGAACGCAACATGAATACGCTGGTGGAAATGATAAACAGCATGGAAGTCCGGGAGGATGACGAAACCTTCAAAAATGCGGTGGACTATATGTTTGACGGGCTGGAACGCCGCAGCCCCCAGCACTTCGCCGTGAGGCAGTATAAGAAATACAAGCTCGCCAGCGGCAAGACAGCCAAAAGCATTTTGATTTCCTGCGGTGCAAGACTGGCTCCCTTTGATATTCCCCAGCTTCGGGAGATCATGTCTTATGACGAACTGGAGCTGGATAAGCTGGGGGATGAAAAATCAGCGCTGTTCTTTCTTATCAGCGACACGGACACCACCTACAACTTTTTGGTTGCCCTCGCTTTTTCGCAGATGTTCAACCTTCTGTGTGAACGGGCTGATAACACCTATGGCGGGCGTCTGCCCTACCATGTGCGGGTGCTGTGGGACGAGGCAGCCAACACCGGACAGGTGCCGGGGCTGGAAAAGATCGTGGCCGTCATCCGCTCCCGTGAGATCAGCCTGACGCTTTTTTATCAGGCAATGAGCCAGTGCAAGGCATTGTACAAAGACCATTCCGAAACCATCATGGGCAACATGGACAGTATCGTGTTTCTCGGAGGCCGGGAGGCTTCCACCCTAAAGGATATTTCGGAAAACTGGCTGGGCAAGGCCACCATCTCTATGCAGACCGAGGGCCGAAGCCGTGGACAGTCTGAAAGTTACAGCCAGAATATGCAGCGGCTTGGCCGGGAATTGATGACCACCAGCGAGATCACCACCATGCCCGGAGATAAATGTATCTTGCAGCTTAGGGGGCTCCCACCCTTCCTGTCCCCGAAGTATGACTTGAAAAAGCACCCGAATTACAAGTACACAGCCGAATTTGATAAAAAGAAAAACGCCTTCCGCTTGGAAAGCCTGTTCCGCCACCGGCCATTGAGACTAAATCCGGAGGACGAATACATGGTGTACGAAGTGGACGGCTCCGACACGGACGAAGAAGCTGACCTGTTGAATTTCGATGATCTGGACAGCGACGAGTTTGTGTAACTTCGGGCCATGATGACCCGAAGCGCCGCCGATGTGGGCGGCTTTTTTTGTACCCAAAACCATCAAACAAACAAAATGGAGGAACGTATATGGAATTTTTCAATCAGGCAATCGACATTCTCAAAATTCTGGTTATGGCTCTTGGTGCCGGTCTGGCGGTATGGGGCGTCATCAACCTTCTGGAAGGTTACGGGTCGGACAACCCTGCGGCAAAATCACAGGGCATTAAGCAGCTCATGGCTGGCGGCGGTGTCGTTCTAATCGGTCTTCAGCTTATCCCTCTGCTGTCTGGCCTGTTCAGCTAAGTGTCACCCGTTGTCCCTTTTCCAGAAAAGGAGCTGATGTATGGACTTTATCATCGACGCAATCGTTGAATGGCTGAAAGGTCTGCTCGTCGATGGTATCATGGGAAATCTGGACGGCCTTTTCGATAACGTCAATCAGAGCGTTGGCGAGATCGCCACACAGGTAGGCACGACCCCGGCGGACTGGAACGCCGGGGTCTTTTCCATGATACGACAGATCTCCGAAACTGCCATTCTGCCAATCGCTGGGGTCATCCTCACTTTTGTTATGACCTATGAACTGATACAGATGCTCATAGAACGCAACAACCTCCATGAAGTTGACACATGGATGTTTTTTAAGTGGGTGTTCAAAACCTTTGTGGCTGTGA
>OMBX01000961.1_pt1 | contig 12539 bp, 12 predicted proteins | sample 1644931 | NCBI WGS metagenome assembly OMBX01 (sample SAMEA103958165, study PRJEB25191) | human gut metagenome | biome: human-associated habitat [ENVO:00009003]; feature: intestine environment [ENVO:2100002]; material: feces | place: Germany | collected 2013/2015
CCGTTAGATGCCAAGATGCTGGACCGGCTTACAAAGAAGCATCGGTTGATTGTTACGATTGAAGAAAACGTAAAATCCGGAGGATTTGGAGAACATGTAAGTGAATATCTGATGAGGACCGGTGCAGATGTGAGAGTGCAGATTCTGGCACTCCCGGATGATTATGTAGAACATGGTAATGTAGATGTCCTGCGCAAAGAGACTGGTCTGGACGTAGAATCCATGACGGCACAGATCTGTAAGATGTATGAGACAATGTAGATAACAGGAGAAATTATGAAAGAACGATTAGATGTATTACTTGTAAAAAGAAATCTGGCGGCTTCCAGAGAAAAGGCAAAGGCAATCATTATGTCCGGGATCGTATATGTAGACGGACAGAAAGAAGATAAGGCAGGAACTACATTTCCGGAAGAAGCGACGATCGAAGTGCGAGGTCATACTCTTCCATATGTCAGCCGCGGCGGTCTGAAACTGGAAAAAGCGATCAAGAATTTTGATGTCAGTGTAGAAGGAAAGGTATGTACAGATGTAGGCTCTTCTACAGGAGGCTTTACGGACTGTATGTTGCAGAATGGTGCTGTGAAAGTATTTGCGATTGATGTGGGCCGCGGACAGCTTGACTGGAAACTCAGACAGGATCCACGAGTTGTATGTATGGAAAAAACGAACATTCGTTATGTCACACCGGAAGACATTGGAGAACCGGTACAGTTTTCATCTATTGATGTATCATTTATTTCGCTTACAAAAGTGTTACTTCCGATTCGTAATTATCTTACGGAAGACGGACAGATAGTTGCACTGATCAAGCCACAGTTTGAAGCGGGAAGAGAAAAGGTTGGGAAAAAAGGCGTTGTACGCGAAAAAAGTACGCATATAGAAGTCATCCATAAAGTGATTGATTATGCAATGTCTATCGGATTTGAAGTGCTGAATCTGGAATTTTCTCCGATCAAAGGACCGGAGGGAAATATCGAGTATCTCGTTCACCTTGTCCGGCTGCCGGACGGCGTGACAGAGGAAGAGACCAATGTCGATGTAGACGCCGTTGTAAAGAGCGCACACGATACACTGGATAAATAAAAGGGTTAAGGAGCATGATATGGAGCGATTTTACCTGATCACAAACAGAGCAAAAGACCCGGACCTTACCGTGACAGACCAGATCAGGCAATATCTGGAGGAGCGCGGAAAAACGTGTCTTCTCTGCGATAACAGCGAAAAAGGGGAAAAATACCATTATACGGATCCGGCGAAGGTTCCGTCAGATATCGACGGCATTCTGGTGCTCGGTGGTGACGGCACGCTTCTGCAGGCAGCAGGCGACGTGGTGGATTTACAGATTCCACTGCTCGGCATCAATCTGGGAACGCTCGGCTATCTTGCGGAAATCGACCGTGACACGCTTTATCCGGCGCTGGATCATCTGATGGCAGATGAGTATACGATTGAGCACCGCATGATGCTCTGCGGATCGATTTACCGGGACGGAAAGCTGATTGCGGAGGACGCGGCACTCAACGACATTACGATCACCCGTGAGGGAAACCTGCGTGTCGTCCGGTTCGACAATTACGTCAACGGGGAGTTTTTAAATTCCTACAGCGCCGATGGCATCATCATCGCAACGCCGACCGGTTCGACCGGCTACAGCCTCTCCGCGGGCGGCCCGATCATCTCACCGTCAGCCAGCCTGATGCTGATGACACCGCTTGCCCCGCACACCCTGAATACGAGAAGCATTGTCTTTCCGGCAGAGGATGTGATTGAGGTGGAGCTCGGGCCTTCGAGAGACGGCGGCATTGAACAGGGCATGGCATATTTTGACGGCGACACCCGCGTTCCGATGAAAACCGGCGACCGGATCGTGATCAAAAAGGCCAGACGGGATACTCTGATTGTGAAGATCAGCAACATCAGTTTTCTGGAGACATTAAGAAAGAAAATGGCAAACATTTAAGATATAGTTACTGGGGAAGGATGCTTGAAATGAAAATCGCGAGACATGCACAGATTATCAAATTAATTAACCAATATGACATTGAAACACAGGAGGAGCTGGCAAAGAAGCTGGAGGAGAGCGGCTTTGCCGTAACGCAGGCGACGATTTCGAGGGATATCCGCCAGCTGAAGCTCACAAAAGTACCAAAAGAGAACGGCGGAAGCCGTTATGCTGTTTTGCAGAATGCACCGTCTGAGGTGGGAAGCCGCTATGCGCGCGTTCTGAAAGATGCGTTTATTTCTGTTGATCTTGCCAAAAATATTCTGGTCATCAAAACCGTATCCGGCATGGCAATGGCGGCAGCAGCGGCTTTCGATGAGATGAACTGGAGCGAGATCGTCGGCTGCATCGGCGGAGACGATACGATTTTCTGCGTGGCAAGAGATGACGACGCGGCGCTTGTGGCAGCAGAACGCCTGAAACGGATGGTGGACGGCATGGAGGAGACGGGCGAGGAGTTCTAAAAAACGCCCGTCTCTGCAAAAAGAGAAAAAAGATGACAGCAGGTGTGACACCGGAGGAAAAGAATGCTCACAAACTTACACGTAAAAAATCTGGCCCTGATCGACGAAGCGGAAGTGGAGTTCGGTCCGGGCCTGAATATACTGACCGGAGAAACCGGAGCCGGAAAATCCATCCTGATCGGTTCGATCAACGCGGCGCTTGGAAAGAAGATATCCCGCGAGATGATCCGGACGGGAGAGACAAGCGCGCTGGTGGAACTGGTCTTTGAAACCGAAAATCCGCATGTGCTGGAGCTGTTAAAAGAGATGGATCTCGAGGCGGAGGAGGGTCAGGTGATTATTTCCAGAAAGATCACCGGATCCCGCAGCGTCTGCCGCATCAACGGCGAGGCATGCAATATCTCACAGGTAAAAGCTCTTGCGTCCCTGCTGCTCGACATCCACGGCCAGCATGAGCACCAGTCGCTGCTCTATCCGGACCGGCAGATCGCGATTCTTGACGCGTTTGCGGGAACCGAGGCGGCCACGGCAAAAGGAGAGGTCCGGGCGCTGTACCAGGAGTGGAAGAATGTCCGAAAGGAGCTCTCGGCGTACGAACTCGACGAGGAGGCAAGAAAGCGGGAGGCAGCATTTCTTACGTTTGAAATCAACGAGATTGATCAGGCAGAGCTAAAAGAGGGCGAGGACGAAGCGTTGGAAACTGCGTACCGGAAAATGGGCCATGCGAAAAAGATCGCGGAATCTCTGCAGACGGTATATGCGATCACCGGCTACGGTGCAGAGAACAGCGCCGGGGAGCAGGTCGGCCGCGCAATCCGGGAGCTGCAGCAGGCCGCAGTGTACGACGATGCACTTTCCGGTCCGTCGCAGACCCTTTCCGATATTGACGGACTGCTGAATGATTTCAACCGCGAAATTTCCGCATATCTTTCCGAACTGACCTTTTCCGAAGAAGAGTATTACGAGACGGAAAAACGGCTCGATGAGATCAACCGCCTGAAAGCAAAGTATGGAAAGACGATGGAAGAGATTGCCGCATACCGCGAAGAACAGCAGAAAAAACTGGAAAAACTGGAAAATTTTGAGAGCTGCCGCGCCGCACTGCAGGAGCAGTTACAGAAAACGGAGCAGAAACTGGATGCGGCCGCACATAATCTGTCCAAAATCCGCAGAAACTATGCAAAACGGCTCGAAACACAGATTATCGAAGGTCTGCGCGACCTGAATTTCCTGCATGTCGCATTTGAAATTTCATTTGAAAAGACAAAAAGCTACACCGAAAACGGAACCGATGCTGTGGAGTTCTTAATCTCCACAAACCCGGGCGAAGCGATCCGTCCGCTGGCGAAAGTTGTTTCCGGCGGTGAACTGTCGCGAATCATGCTTGCAATCAAGACGATTCTTGCCGACCGCGACGAGACAGAAACCCTGATTTTCGATGAAATCGACACCGGAATCAGCGGAAGGACGGCGCAGAAGGTTTCCGAAAAAATGGCACAGATCGGGCAGCGCCATCAGGTCATCTGCATCACCCATCTGCCGCAGATCGCGGCGATGGCAGATTCTCATTTTGAAATCGAAAAAAACGTCGAAGAAAACGAGACCGTCACATCGATCCATCCATTATCCGAGGAAGATTCTGTCAGAGAACTGGCAAGAATGCTTGGCGGCGCGAAAATTACGGATTCTGTTCTGGCAAATGCCAGCGAGATGAAGGAATTGGCACAGGTACAAAAATCTGCAAGACTCAAATAAAGAGAAGTCCGCATACTAAGAGGGAAATCACGAAACAAAGCGTGGTTTCCCTCTTTTTCGCGGGCGGCGAGTCAAAGTCCGTGCCTGCACGAGAACTTGACGACCGCCGCGAAAACAAAAGAAATGCCGCAGTTCTGCCCTGCGGCGGAAAGGATGGGAATGCAAATGACGAGAAAACAAAAATACCGAAGAGTCCTGCTTGCGCTGGCGGCGCTGTTTCTGATCCTCGCCGTTCTTCTTGGCTACGATGCCATGCGCGAATCCCTGCCGGATACGATGTATGTGGATGAGAACAGCGAAAGCCCGTTTCAGCCGCTCACGAAACATCCACTTCTGACGATTTCGGAAGATACGAAGGAAGCAGAAAAAACCGAATTCGGAGAAACGGGTGAAACGGTTGTAGAATGTTCCGCCGCCGGGATCCCGCTGAAAAAGATCCGTGTGATCCAGGAAGAACGGCCGAAAGTTGCCGTCTGCGGAGCGCCGGTCGGTATCTATATGGAGACCGACGGTGTGATGGTGATCCGTACAGCCGAAATCCGTTCGTCCGACGGAACCGTCAGCCGTCCGTCAGAAAATATTCTTCGGGAAGGCGACTATATCACAAAAGTAAACGGACAGAGCATCCGCAGCAAGCAGGATCTGATTGATGCAGTAAAAGTATCAAACGGTTCCCCGGTGTATCTTTCCCTGCTTCGGGACGGGGAAACGATCGAAGTGCAGGTGACACCGCAGAAAAGCCAGGACGGCACCTGCCGCCTCGGGGCCTGGGTCCGCGACAATATGCAGGGAATCGGAACACTGACTTTCGTGGAACCGGACGGAACCTTTGCAGCGCTCGGCCATGGAATCAGTGATATCGATACCGGAAAAATGCTCCAATTGAACGGCGGAGAACTGTATCTGACACAGATTCTGTCTGTGATCCCGGGAAAAGCGGGTGTACCGGGTGAACTGCAGGGCGTGATCCATTACGAAGAAAAGAACCGTATCGGGTCAGTGGCGGAGAATACCATCTACGGTATCCACGGCGTTCTGGACAGGGAAAAAAGCAGTGCACTGCCGCTTACCGTGACGGAAATTGCCTATCGGCAGGAGATCGAGACGGGCCCGGCCACCGTGCGGATGTGCGTGGACAATACGGTAGAAGAGTATGAGGCGGAGATTACAGAAATCGATCTTGGAAGCGAGAATACGAACAAAAATTTTGTGCTCGAAATTACCGATCAACGGCTGCTACAGAAAACCGGCGGCATCGTACAGGGAAATTCCGGCTCGCCGGTGCTCCAGAACGGAAGGCTGATCGGCGCCATTACCCATGTTTTCGTAAACCATCCAGAAAAAGGCTACGGTGTCTTTGCGGAAAACATGCTTGAACGGAACTGAAAAAATATGCGTTAATTTGGTTGAAATTGTTACAAACTTCCGAATTTTTACGGAAAATGTCGATCGAATTTTCAAAAAATTACGGGAAATATATTGAAAATGCGAAAAAATAAAATTATAATGTCTGTGTGATTGGAAAAAGTTCAGAAGAAAACGGATGCAGTGAAATTCCGGAAAGACTATGAGTTTTTGCAAAGGAGAGCTTTATGGAAAAGATCAACATTGCCATCGCGGATGATAACGAACGCATGCAGGAAATGCTTGGGAACGTCATAAAACAGGATGACACGCTTGAACTGATCGGGCAGACCGGAAACGGAAATGATATCTACAGTATCATCCGCGACAAAGAACCGGACGTCGTACTGCTTGACATTTTCATGCCGAAGATGGATGGTCTGACTGTAATGGAGAAAGTCAATGAGGATAAAAATCTGAAAAAAAGACCTGCCTTTATCGTTGTCTCCGCCGTAGGAGAGGAGAGGATCACCGAAGATGCGTTCCGGCTCGGCGCTTACTATTACGTCTTAAAACCGTTCGACAACGAAACTCTTCTGAACCGGATCAAAGCAACAAAAGGAATGACATCAGTAAGAAGATACCATCCAAGAAATTTTACAAACCCCGGAAAAGAGCCGATCTGTCCGCCGGAAAACAGTCTGGAAATTGATGTGACAAATATGATCCACGAGATCGGCGTTCCTGCCCATATCAAAGGATACCAGTACCTGCGCGATGCGATTCTGCTTTCCGTAGAGGACACGGAAATGCTCAATTCCATTACCAAGATTCTCTATCCGACCATCGCGAAACGCCACCAGACAACGTCAAGTCGTGTCGAGCGTGCCATCCGCCATGCGATTGAAGTGGCCTGGAGCCGCGGCAAAATGGATACAATCGACGAGCTGTTCGGCTATACCGTGAACAACCGCAAGGGTAAACCGACAAATTCTGAATTTATTGCATTAATTGCAGATAAAATACGTCTCGAACTGAAAAATCAGTAAAAAGTAACAAAAAAATCCGAACAAACGGAGAAATTACAGAAGTTTAGACTTTTTTTTCTGGATAAAGTACGGTATAATACAGACAGGACGTTGATTATCCTTTCGCGTTTCATAGGATCGTGACAAAAAGGAAGGAATTACAGAAAAACAAAGATGCGATAATCAGCATGAAATTACAGGAGGATTCTTTTCATGAAAAATATTTTGTTCGTGGCTTCAGAGTGTGTACCGTTCATCAAAACAGGCGGTCTGGCGGATGTAGTAGGTTCTCTGCCGAAATACTTCCCGAAAGAGTATTTTGATGTGCGCGTGGTGATTCCAAAATACGCAGGAATCAAAGAACAGTTTAGAAATCAGATGCAGTATGTGACAAACTTCTACATGGATCTGAACTGGAGACAGCAGTATGTCGGCATTTTCGAGATGGAATATGAAGGCATCAAATTCTACTTTATCGACAACGAGGAGCATTTCGGAGGAAGCACTCCATATGCGGGCATGCCGTGGGATCTGGAAAAATTTGCTTACTTCAGTAAAGCAGCGCTTTCCATTTTACCGGCCATCGGCTTCCGCCCGGATCTCATCCACTGCCACGACTGGCAGACCGGTCTCGTTCCGGTTTACCTGCACGAGCGTTTCCAGGCAGATGAATTCTATCGGGGAATCAAAACCGTCATGACGATCCACAACCTGAAATTCCAGGGCATCTGGGACCGCAAGACGATTCAGAGCATTACCGGCCTTTCCGACTACTACTTCACACCGGATAAGCTGGAGTTCAAACACGATGCCAGCTACTTGAAGGGCGGTCTGGTTTACGCAGATGCGATCACCACCGTCAGCAATACATACGCGCAGGAGATTCAGACCCCGTTCTATGGCGAAGGACTCGACGGTCTGATGTGTGCAAGAGCAAACGATCTGCGCGGTATTGTAAACGGACTCGACTACAATGAGTGGAACCCGGAGACAGACGCTCAGATTGCAAAGAATTTCAATGTAAAGAACTTCCGTAAAGAGAAAGTGAAAAATAAACTGGCACTGCAGGAGGAGTTAGGACTCGAGGTCAATCCGAAGACGATGATGATCGGTATCGTATCCCGGCTGACCGATCAGAAGGGCTTCGACCTCATCAGCTATATGATGGATGAGATGTGCCAGGATGCCGTACAGTTTGTGATCCTTGGAACCGGCGAGGAGCGCTACGAGAACATGTTCCGCCACTTCGCATGGAAATACGACAAGAAGGTTTCGGCAAACATCTACTATTCCGATGCAATGTCACACAAGATCTATGCATCCTGCGATGCCTTCTTGATGCCGTCCCTGTTTGAGCCATGCGGACTCTCCCAGCTCATGAGCCTCCGCTACGGAACCCTTCCGATCGTCCGCGAGACCGGCGGCCTCAAAGACACCGTAGAGCCGTACAATGAGTACGAGGGAACAGGAACTGGATTCAGCTTCACAAACTACAATGCGCATGAGATGATGGGTACCGTGCGGTACGCAGAGCGCATCTATTACGACAAAAAACGCGAGTGGAACAAGATGATCGACCGCGCAATGGCACAGGATTTCTCCTGGGCGAATTCCGCAAAACAGTACGAGGAAATGTACAACTGGCTGATCGGATAAGCTGATCTGCATTCTGAAAAATAAGAAAAAAATCCCGAAATGGCAGAAGAGGAAAGAAAAGCCGTTTCGGGATTTTTTTGCAGTATTTTTGGGTTGCGGCAGGAGAGTGGAATATGCTACACTTGTGCATAAGGATATATTCGAAGCAACTCCGGTGCAGAGGATTTGGGGGCTGAAAAAAGACACAAGAAAAACAGTTGACAACAAAGCAGATTTGTAATAGTATGGATACAGAAGCGAACGGACGTTCGCATGGTAAGGAGAATATTCAGTATGGGAAATAATAACGAAGATAAACTGCGTGCACTCGATGCCGCACTTGGACAGATTGAAAAACAGTACGGAAAAGGAGCTGTCATGAAGCTCGGAGATTCCGCAGCAAACATGAACGTGGAAACCATCCCGACCGGCTCTTTAAGCCTGGATATCGCACTCGGCCTTGGCGGTGTGCCGAAGGGAAGAATCATCGAGGTATATGGACCGGAGTCTTCCGGTAAAACAACCGTAGCGCTCCACATGGTAGCCGAAGTACAGAAACGCGGCGGAATCGCCGGCTTCATCGATGCAGAGCATGCGCTCGATCCGGCCTATGCCAAAAACATCGGTGTTGATATTGAAAATCTTTATATCTCACAGCCGGACAACGGCGAACAGGCACTTGAGATCACCGAGACGATGGTTCGTTCCGGTGCGGTAGACATCATCATCGTGGACTCTGTTGCAGCCCTCGTTCCAAAAGCCGAGATCGACGGCGACATGGGAGATTCCCACGTCGGACTGCAGGCGCGTCTGATGTCTCAGGCACTCCGGAAACTGACTGCAGCGATCAGCAAATCCAATTGTATTGTTATCTTTATCAACCAGCTGCGTGAAAAAGTCGGTGTCATGTTCGGAAATCCGGAGACCACAACCGGCGGCCGTGCACTGAAATTCTATTCTTCCATCCGTCTCGATGTCAGAAGAATTGAAGCCTTAAAGCAGGGCGGAGAGATGGTCGGAAACCGTACCAGAATCAAAGTCGTGAAAAACAAAGTAGCTCCGCCGTTCCGCGAGGCAGAATTTGATATCATGTTCGGAAAAGGAATCTCCAAAGAAGGAGACGTTCTGGATCTGGCAGCTTCCGTCGGCATCGTACAGAAGAGCGGCGCATGGTTCGCATACGGCGGCGACAAGATCGGCCAGGGACGCGAAAATGCGAAAGCATACCTGCGCGAGCATCCGGAAATCATGGATGAGATCGAGCACAAAGTGCGCGTGGCTTACGGCCTGATCAAGGAAGAAGCGCCGGAAGGCACAGAGGAAACAGCAGCAGTTCCGGAAACCGAAGGAGACGACGAATAAATGTTTGTGACAGAGATTCGTCCTCTGAATAAAAAGAAATCACGGATCCTCTTCGATGACGGAGAGGATCTGGTTCTTTATAACGGGGAAATCCGCGCTTCCCGCATCAAAGAGCAGGAGGAGCTTCCCGATGAGGTTTACGAAAAGCTGGCAGGGGAAGTGCTGACTAAAAGGGCCAAACACCGCGCGATGTATCTGCTGCTCGGACAGATGCGGACGAAAAAAGAGCTGGAAGATAAGTTACGAAAAGACGGCTATCCCGAGAGAGCCATTGAAGAGGCTGTCTCGTACGTGGAGAGCTTTCACTATATCGACGACCGCGCATACGTGGAGCAGTATCTTGCGGGCAGCGGTGCGAAAAAAGGGAAAAAGGCAGTCCTCTATGCGCTGGCACAGAAAGGCGTGGACCGGGAACTGGTGGAATCCGTCCTGGAAGAGCAGGAGGATGCCCGCGATGAGTATGAACTTGCAAAAAGTGCCGCCTTCGCAAAGCTCGGCACGCCGCACCGGCTGGATGAAAAAGAGTACCGCCGTGCCGCCGGTTTTCTGACGCGGAAGGGATTCGGCAGTTCCGAAATCCGTCGGGCACTGGAAGAATACCAAGATTCCGCTGACGAAGAATCCTGAATATTCCCGGCGATTCCGCCACATGCCGCGAAATTATGTGCAATAAATTACATGAATATTTTTAAAACATTGACAAATTTGTGAAAACAGTATAAAATTGTAGTGTTGTAAATGTGCAATGAAAACTAAATAAGGAGGTGCTCCGGTAATGGGTACAGGTATTACAATTCTGCTGGTATTCATTGCTGTAGTAGTCACGCTGCTTATTGCGGTTCCTGTTACCAGGAAAATTGCTGTGGACAATAAAATCAAGCAGGATGCTGAAAAAATTGGCACAGCGGAAGAAAAGGCGAGAAACATCATAGATGAAGCACTGAAAACTGCCGAAACTAAGAAACGGGAAGCCCTGCTGGAGGCGAAGGAGGAGTCTCTTCGTACGAAGAATGAAGTAGAAAAAGAGACCCGAGAGCGCAGAGCGGAACTGCAGAAATATGAGAAGCGCGTTTTATCGAAAGAAGAATCTGTAGATAAAAAAGCGGACGTATTGGAGCGTCGAAATTGCAGCAAAAGAGGCAAGCGTCAGAAAGAAAGAAAAGGAAGTAGACGGTCTACACGAAAAAGGAGTACAGGAACTGGAAAGAATTTCCGGTTTTACCTCCGAGGAAGCAAAAGAGTATCTGTTAAAATCTGTGGAAGACGAAGTAAAAATCGACACAGCAAAGCTCTACAAAGAGCTGGAGAGCAGAGCAAAAGAGGAAGCAGGCCGTAAGGCAAAAGAGTATGTGGTAACAGCTATTCAGAAATGTGCTGTCGATCACGTATCCGAGAGTACCATCTCCGTGGTACAGCTTCCGAGCGATGAAATGAAAGGCCGCATCATCGGTCGTGAAGGACGAAACATCCGTACACTCGAAACCATGACAGGCGTTGACCTGATCATCGACGATACACCGGAAGCAGTCGTTCTTTCCTCATTCGATCCGATTCGCCGTGAGGTGGCAAGAATTGCTCTGGAAAAACTGATCGTAGACGGAAGAATCCATCCGGCCCGCATCGAAGAGATGGTAGAAAAGGCCCGCAAAGAAGTAGAACAGAATATTCGCGAGGAAGGCGAGGCAGCCGCACTGGAAGTCGGTGTACACGGACTTCATCCGGAGCTGATCCGTCTCCTTGGAAGAATGAAATTCCGTTCCAGCTACGGACAGAATGCATTAAAGCATTCGATCGAGGTAGCACAGCTTTCCGGTCTCCTCGCAGGAGAGATAGGATGCGATGTCCGCATGGCAAAACGTGCCGGACTGCTTCATGATATCGGTAAATCCATCGACCATGAGGTAGAAGGATCTCACATTCAGATCGGTGCAGATCTCTGCAAAAAGTACAAAGAATCTCAGATTGTGATCAACACAGTAGAATCACATCACGGGGATGTAGAGCCCCAGTCTCTGATTGCATGTATCGTTCAGGCAGCGGATGCAATTTCCGCAGCAAGACCGGGTGCAAGAAGAGAAACACTCGAAACATATACCAACAGATTAAAACAGTTGGAAGACATCACGAATTCGTTCAAGGGTGTCGAAAAATCTTTTGCTATTCAGGCTGGTAGAGAAGTCCGCATCATGGTTGTTCCTGAACAGGTATCCGATTCTGAAATGGTACTGCTCGCAAGGGATATCTCGAAACAGATCGAAGCTGAACTGGAATACCCGGGACAGATCAAGGTCAATGTTATCCGCGAGAGCCGTGTAACGGATTACGCGAAATAAAAGACTTTCTACGAAACAATTTAATAACGAAATCAAAAAGAGGCTGTGGACATGAGCAATCATGTTCCACAGCCTTTTCAGTGTGTATAAGAACAGTAAGTTTCAAAAGAATTTATACGTGCCGTATCCGGTTCGAGCGCATTTTCTGAGGTGTAGAGCCATACAGCTTTTTGAAGGTCCGCATAAAAATTTTGTAATTCGACAGCCCGTTTTTCTCCATCAGTACCGTGATCGTTTCGTCGGAATTCTGTAAATCTTCGTACAGGTGCATCGTGCGCACATCGTTCAGATATTCGAGAAAGGTCTGTCCGGTATACTTTTTAAAGAGCCGGCAGAAATACTCCTTCGAGAGCGCCAGGGAATCCGCGGCTGTTTCGAGGCTTAACGGTTCCGGGTAATGCACTTTCACCCAGTTCATAACGTGTGTCACGCGCTGCAGATCGCGCTGTGAACCCGTGAGGGATGCCGAAGGGATCTGGTGGGAATACGACCGGCAGAGATGGTACAGAAATTCGTACAGTCGTGAGGTAAAGAGAAGCTGGTATGAATCGGAAGGATTCTGCTGCTTCGGCGACAACCTGAACGACATCGAGATGCTTCAGAACGCTGGCGA
>OMBX01000970.1_pt1 | contig 12469 bp, 10 predicted proteins | sample 1644931 | NCBI WGS metagenome assembly OMBX01 (sample SAMEA103958165, study PRJEB25191) | human gut metagenome | biome: human-associated habitat [ENVO:00009003]; feature: intestine environment [ENVO:2100002]; material: feces | place: Germany | collected 2013/2015
AAATTCCTTGAAGGGGAGCCGCAAAGACATCCGCCACTTGGAAGAAGAGGCTATAGGTCATGAAAATGGCTGTCATTCTCAAAAAGTCAGGCTCATGGCCATAGAGTTCTGCCAAATCATAGCGCAAGAAATAGAGAAATATCAAGGTAAAGATAGAAAATCCTAAGGCTGTCAGGCGACCTAGTTTGCTGTAACTCTTGACCGAATCCATGCGTCTAGCCCCAAATTCGTAGGAAATAATGATAGCCATGGCACTGGAAATGCTGAGAGGGAAGGCGTACATGAGATTTGAGAAATTCATAGCTGCCTGGTGACTGGCAATCACTAGGGACGGATATTTAGACATAACCAAACCAACACCTGAGAAGATAGCGACCTCCGCAAAGACCGTTCCACCAATAGGAAGACCCAGTTTAAGTGCGTCAAGTAGAGCTGTTTTATCAAGGGGTTGGACCTTTTCAATGTGGTAGGGCTTAACCTTTTTATGCTTTCTGATAACCGAAATGGAAATGAGGAGAAGGGCCCAATAAGCCATTGAAGTTCCAAGACCAGCCCCAGCTCCACCCAACTCTGGTAGACCAGCAATGCCATAGATGAGGAGGAAATTGAAGAAACCGTTGAGAGGTAGGAGCAAAAGCATGAGATACATGGAAAGGCGTGTGAGGCCAAGGGCATCAAGGAAGGAGCGAACCACGCTAAAGAGAAGAAGGGGGATAATCCCAAGACTCAAAAAGCGTAAATAACCAAGGGCTACCTTTCTGACCAAAGGCTCCAAACCTAAATGATTCAAAACCAAGGGTGCCCCTAGAAAAACGAGGGCAAAGAGGATAAGTGATAGGCCCAAAGCCATATAAAGAAATTGATAGAAATCAGGTGCTACTCGGTCCTTGCGACCTGCTCCTAGATGGTGTCCGATAATAGGAACTAGGGCAGAGACGATACCTGTTAAAAAGGTGAAAAAAGGACTCCATAAACTCGTTGCCATGGCTACCCCCGCCAAGTGTAGGGCATCGTATTGACCAGTCATGGTAGTGTCCACAAAGGCTGCTGAGAAGTTGGCAAACTGATAAATCAGTATGGGCACAAAAATCTTGAAGAAAACAAGAAATCGCTCACGGAGAGAATGTGTTTCGTGCATTCTGTTTTCCTTTCTAAATTTTTCAAATTATAGACTTTATTGTACAACTGTTATCCAATAAAGTCTATAATTGACAGAAGGTTTGATCCCATTCTCTCAAATTATCGTCATCACCAATAAAAGCCAAGTAGTGGAGAATTTCTTTATGTATAATCTTTCCCATATTCTTATCGATAAATTTATAAAGGTATGCAGCTTCTAGCTCTTTAAGATAGAGTTTTTGTAACATGAAATAATCTGGGAATTGAATAGTTTTTAGTTCGTTTAAATAGTAATCACTATCTTCTTGATTTCCATAAAGAATGATTTGGAAAATACAACGACTGATAACATCTAAAGTGATTCGATCTAAATTATTTCTAGGATTTTTACCGAGAATTGATAGGAGTTCTTTAATGTAGATTGTTAGAGCATCTTCTGTGAAGATATCCTTTACCATATCCAGTAAATCAATATCAAGAAGTGTCCAAATATCAATCGAAAAGAAGTAGTTTTGAAGTTCTGTAGCAATATCTTGGTTAACCGGCTGGTTTTGAAGTTTTGAAACCTGACAGGTAATACAAAGACTAATCAGATAATCGCTATAATTAGTTTCTCCTAAAATGCGAAATCTTTCTGCGACTTGCTTTAGTGCTTCAAAATCTAGATTATTTGAGGCTTGATTGTATTGATTAGCAAGTTTTATGTAGGTTTCGTCCACAAGATATTCTTGTCCGAAAAATTCATTATATTCGACTTTTAGGTGTTTTAAAAGTTTGAAAAGAATATCATTTGAGAGTGATGTTTTGTTATTTTCAAAGTCCGAAATACTCGCTACAGATCCGGCCACTTGAGCGAGTCTCTGGATAGTATATTTTCTCTGTTTGCGAATCTGCTTAAATTTTTGACCTAGTTCCATATAAAATTTCCTTATCGGATTTCCGAAATTTCAATAGTTTAGTAGCATTAATAAACTAAAATAATAGTATCAAATGGAAGGAGGTAAAAGCAATGATTATTGAAAAAAATAAATCAGTTGCTGTGTTACAATGATGGTTAAATCTATTAAGCTACTTCCTAAAAAGGAAATGGTACTTTATATCATTTTTGCACTTCTTTATTCCTGTCAAGGAATTGTTATTCCTATAATTATCCAGATGGCAGGTCATTTAGATAGCGGTAATAGTCGGGATTTAATAGTTTTTACATTTTCGGGCATTTCTCTTTGGGTGGCTATGTACGCTTTTATGTATATAGAGAATATTCTGCTTCGTTCTATTATTAGGGCGTTTAATGTAAGACTATCAGGGAATATTTTGAAGAATTATGCTGTCTTTCCTAAAAAGAACTCTGATTCTGAGCTTTGCTCACTCTTGACACAAGATCTTGGAATCGTAGACCAGGAGTTCCTTCAATCTTTTCTTATCTCGCCAGTGTGGGGCGCCTCTGTCCTAGTATCTGTTATTTATCTGCTCAAACAAAATCTTATTGTGGGTAGTCTTTTTACTATAGGAGCCTTTCTGATGATTTTGCCTCAGTTTATATTTAAGAGAAAATTAAAAGAATCAGGAGAATTACTAAGTAGTTCAAAAGAGAAGAATTTAAGAGCTATCACAGATTTTGGTAAGGGGATTGAAACGATTATTTGCAATCAAGCAGAAAAAGAGAATGTAAGTCAAACTCTCATAACCCTTGGTGAGATGGAGATGACACAATTTAAGTATTATACACTTCAGAATTTAGTTATGTTTTGGACAGGACCTCTGAAAGCTATCGGCTTGATTGGACCGTTTGTGATTGGTCTTGTAATGAAACAAAATTCAATCACTACACTTATTGCCATGATGTCTGCTTCAACATATCTTATTAACCCCTTACAACAAATTCTGGAGGCTATTGCAAGTATTCAATCAAGTCAAGTGATAAAAGATAAATTATTGACATTTGGAAGCGAGGCAGAAATGCCTTCAAAAGGGCATCACATACATACTTTAAAAGAAATTCAGTTAAAAAACGTCACTAAATCTTATGATAATCAAGAGATTTTTCGAGATGTTACGGTTACTTTTTCATTGTCTCAGCATAATCTTATAGTTGGTGATAGTGGTATTGGGAAAACAACACTTTTTAGGTTAATATCAGGGCAAGATAAGGCATATAGTGGGGAAATCATTTTTAAAAGCATTGATGGAAGGGAGCTGACTCCAAATTTAGATAACATTGCAATTATTCATCAAAATCCCTATATCTTTCATACAAGTGTGCGACATAATCTAACTCTTTATCAAGATTGTTCTGACTCATTGCTCATTTCAACACTGAAAAAGGTTGGACTATGGGAGGCTTGTTGTCACCAATTAGACTATGAATTAACTGGAGATAACTTTTCAGGTGGTCAAATCATAAAACTGGAGATTGCGCGTGCTATTTTGAGAGGAAAGCAGGTTTTACTTGCGGATGAGATGATGGCTTCTTTAGATGAAGCAAGTTCAAAGGAAATAAGAAATGTCTTGAAACAGTTGCCTAATAGTATTATTGAAATTGCCCATCATTACAATCTGGAAGATTACGATGCTATTTATAGAATTGAAAATAAGTCAATCGTAAGAATTAAATAACACGAGATACTTTCAATAAAAGTTTGACAGAGTAGTTGCTTAGTCTTTTCTTTCGATTTACAAACTTGAAGATTTTAATTTCAAATAAAACACCTAAGTCAAGCGACTCAGGTGTTCTTGTGTTATTTTTCTTTTTTGTTATGGTTCAAAATGGCATTGAGGACGATGGCAAGCAAGCTTGCAACCACGATACCGTTTGAGAAGAACATTTGGAAAGCATTTGGTAGGCTGTTGAAGAGGTTGCTACCGTTAAGACCAACCCCTGCAGCAATTGATACTGCAGCAATCAAGAAGTTGTGTTCGTTGTTGGCGAAATCAACACGCGCCAAGATTTGCATCCCTTGGATAGAAACAAAACCGAACATGACAAGCATTGCACCACCAAGGACTGGGCTTGGGATGATTTGTGCCAAGGCACCAAACTTAGGAAGGAGTCCAAGAAGAACAAGGAAACCAGCGGCATAGTAGATTGGCAAGCGAGTCTTAATACCTGACAACTTCACAAGACCAACGTTTTGTGAAAAACCAGTGTATGGGAAGGTGTTAAAGAGTCCACCAAGGAGAACAGCCAAACCTTCAGCGCGGTATCCGTTACGAAGGCGAGTGCTATCGAGTGGTTCTTTGGTAATATCAGAGAGGGCCAAGTAAACCCCAGTTGATTCAACCATAGACACAGTAGCGATAATACACATCATAATGATTGATGACAACTCAAACTTAGGTACCCCGAAGTAGAATGGCGTTGGCACGTGGACAATAGGTGCCGCAGCTACTGGTGAGAAGTCAACCAAGCCCATGCTTGCTGCGATAGCAGTACCGACAACCAAACCGATCAAGATTGAGATGGATTTGATAAATCCTTTGGTGAAAATATTAACCAAGAGGATGATGAGAACCGTGATAGCGGCAAGGAAGAGGCTTTGACCAGTTGGTTTATCAACATTGTTTCCCATATTTCCGATAGCGACAGGGATGAGGGTCAAACCAATAGTTGTGATGACTGATCCTGTAACGATCGAAGGGAAGAGATTGGCCACTTTTGAAAAGACGCCAGAAACGAGGATAACATAAATCCCTGAAACGATAAGGGCACCAAACATAGCACCGCTACCGTGTTTCTCACCAATCATAATAAGTGGTGCTACTGATTGGAAGGCAACCCCGAGAACAACTGGAAGACCGATACCGAAGTATTTATTAAGTTGAAGTTGGAGGAAGGTTGCTACACCACACATGAAAATGTCGGTTGAAATCAAGTAGGTTAATTCATGAGCTGAATACCCCAAGGCTCCAGCAATCATGATTGGCACCAGGATTGATCCCGAGTACATGGCAAGTAGGTGTTGCAGTCCTAGGACCGCTGCCTGCGAGTGTTTCTCTTTATTTTGCATTAGATGTCTGCCTCCTTAAATACGACCTGACCATTTTCAAAACGATCCAAACGAGCAAGTGAAACGACTGGGTAGCCAGCTTCTTCCAGAAGGGCACGACCATCTTGGAAAGATTTCTCAATAACGATACCAACCGCTTCGACGTGTGCACCAGCTTCTTCGATGATTTGAATCAATCCTTTGGCAGCTTGACCGTTAGCTAGGAAGTCATCAACGATGAGGACCTTATCTTCAGGAGTGAGGAACTTGCTTGCGATAGAGACAGTACTAGTCACCTGCTTAGTGAAGGAGTAAACCTCAGCGGTGAGGATCCCTTCATTCATGGTGATATTTTTAGCCTTCTTCGCAAAAATCATAGGAACATTCAAGGCCTCAGCAGCATAGAGGGCTGGAGCAATACCAGATGCCTCGATAGTCACCACCTTGGTGATGCCTGCATCCTTGAACTTTTCAGCAAAGACCTTTCCAATCTCACGCATGAGGTCAAAGTCCACTTGGTGAGTGAGGAAAGAGTCAACTTTGAGGATGTTCTCCCCAAGGACATTCCCATCATTGAGAATGCGGTCTTCCAGTAATTTCATATTACCTCCTATAAAAAATATAACTAAAGTGTATTTTGATTTTTCCCAGATTCTATTGAGAACCTGACAAAAATCAAAACAATCGAATAATAGAAAAAGGCTTGCAAAGCAAGCCTTTAAAATCATAAAAAGACGGTAAAATCTTATTATGACTTTATGACTTACTCATTGTTAGGTGTTACGGCACCTTGTAGAAACGTCACGCCGATTCGTGACATAAATAAGTAATGTTCTCATTATTCGATGAAGCTGTCGTTGGTTGATGATAAACCAATATCAACTCTATTATAATACTATATTTTCTTTGAAGACTCAAAGGATTTTTCCTATGAAAACGCACTATTTTAAAAGTTGGAAAATTCAATCTAACATTATTGTAAGATTTGCTGATAATGGTCGTTTCTTATAGCATTTCTGTTATAATAGTGGGAAATGAAAGAGGTAGAGTTATGCATAAGATTTTATTAGTGGAGGACGACGAGGTTATCCGTCAACAAGTCAAAAAAATGCTAGAACAGTGGGGTTACGAAGTTGTTCTTGTTGAAGATTTCATGGAAGTACTATCTATTTTTGTAAAAGTAGAGCCCCACTTGGTTCTTATGGATATTGGATTACCTCTATTTAACGGTTATCATTGGTGTCAGGAAATTCGTAAGGTCTCCAAGGTGCCTATTATGTTCTTGTCTTCCAGAGATCAGGCCATGGATATTGTTATGGCAATCAACATGGGCGGGGACGATTTTGTGACTAAACCTTTTGACCAAAATGTTCTTCTAGCAAAAATTCAAGGGCTTTTGCGTCGTTCTTATGAGTTTGGTAAGGATCAGAGTCTCTTGGAATATATGGGTGTGATTCTGAACCTTAAGGCCATGGATTTGGTTTATCAGGGTGAGGTCGTTTCTTTGACAAAGAATGAGTTTCAGATTTTACAAGTTCTCTTCGACCATGCTGGTAATATCGTTAGTCGGGAAGACTTGATGAAGGAGCTTTGGAATAGTGACTTCTTTATTGATGATAATACCTTGTCAGTTAATGTGGCTCGTTTACGTAAGAAGTTAGAGGCAGTGGGTTTGAAGGATTTTATTGAAACCAAGAAAGGTGTTGGCTACGGGTTGCGTCATGATGGATAAGTGTCAATTTATCAAATACCATATTAGGTCTCGTCTGACTTTCTATCTTTTGTTTGTCTTTAATGGAATCATCTTGATCTTGTTTGCCTTTTTATTTGAAGAGGCGGCAGATATTTTTTATTATGCCTTGACCATAATGACCTTTGTGACTATCATCATGGTAATTTGGGACTTGGTTAGGTCCTATCACTTTTATAACTTAGCCTTTCTCTATGAGGAAATCACACTATCAAGTCCTTTAGAATTTTACCTGGCCCAAGCTTTGGAAAGTGCTAGGGAGAGCCAGATGTCTCAGACTGAGGAGGAGCGCAAGCGCTATACAGATTTGATGGACTACTATACGCTTTGGGTGCATCAAATCAAGACGCCAATAGCAGCTAGTCAATTATTGCTTCAGGATGTTACGGATAGTAAAACGAGGGCTCTCTTGGAGCAAGAGGTATTCAAGATTGATTCTTACACCAATTTGGTTTTGCAGTATTTACGTTTAGAGAATTTCCATGATGATTTGCAGTTGAGGCAGGTTACATTAGAACCCTTGGTTAAAGAAGTTGTTAGAAAACATAGTCTTTTCTTTATTCAAAAAGGATTGGCTATTAATCTACATGACTTAGATGTTAAGGTCGTTTCAGATGAAAAATGGCTCTTAGTTATCATAGAGCAGGTCTTGTCAAATAGTTTGAAGTACACAAAAAGTGGTGGTATTGAAATTTACTTCAAAGATAACGGGCTTCATCTTAAAGATTCTGGGATTGGTATTAAAAATAGTGATATTCTACGGGTTTTTGAGCGTGGCTTTTCAGGTTACAATGGTCGACTGACTCAGCAGTCCTCTGGGCTAGGTCTCTATCTTTCTAAGAAAATTGCTGATCAGCTTGGACATGATATTAGTATTCGCTCCCAAGTAGGCCAAGGAACCACAGTCTCCATTCATTTTCAAAAGCAGAAGTTGGCTATTGATTAATAACTTACAAAAGTGTAAGAAATATGACCACAAATGAAAGCAAGGGTTATGGTTGAGACCTTGCTTTTTCTATAAAATGGTATCAGAAGTTAAGTAAGAGGTTCCTAAATCTCTTCCAAATCTATTAAATAAAGGAGCTTATTATGGCGTTACTAGATGTTCAACATGTTAAAAAAATCTATAAAACACGTTTCAAAGGAAATCAGGTTGAAGCCCTTAAAGATATCCATTTCACAGTTGAAAAGGGTGACTATGTTGCAATCATGGGTGAGTCCGGCTCAGGAAAATCAACCCTGCTCAACATCCTTGCCATGCTTGATAAACCAACGGCAGGGCGTGTCTATCTTAATGGTATGGACACGGCAAGCATCAAAAATAAGGATGCTTCCAGTTTTCGTCGTGAAAAATTAGGGTTTGTTTTCCAAGATTTCAACCTTTTGGATACCCTATCTGTTAAAGATAATATCTTACTACCTTTGGTCCTTTCTCGACGCCCACTTAAGCAAATGATGACACAAGTAGAAGCTATAAGTCGTCAATTGGGAATTCATCCCTTGCTAGAGAAGTACCCTTATGAAATTTCAGGTGGACAAAAGCAAAGGGTTGCGGTTGCGCGTGCAATCATCACTAAACCAGAGATTCTTTTAGCAGATGAGCCAACAGGTGCCCTGGATTCCAAATCTTCAGCAGCACTCTTGGATGTCTTTGATGCTATCAATGCCAGTGGTCAGACCATTCTTATGGTAACTCACTCGACAGCGGCTGCCAGTCGTGCACAGCGTGTTCTATTCATTAAGGATGGTATTCTTTATAATCAAATCTTCAAAGGGGATAAGTCTGAACATCAAATGTTCCAAGAAATTTCCGATACACTTACAGTAATGGCAAGTGAGGTGAACTAATATGTTTCTTCTGACCAATAGACTGGCTTTGTCCAATCTCATAAAAAATCGTAAGCTTTATTATCCATATGCTTTAGCAACTATTCTGGCTATTGCCATTACCTATATTTTTACATCTTTAACGCTTAATCCGCATCTGGATGACTTAACTGGGGCAGATCCTATCAAGATGGTTTTGGGGATGGGACTTGTGATTGTCGCCCTCTCTTCTGGAATTATTGTTCTTTATGCCAATAGCTTTGTTATGAAAAATCGTTCAAAGGAGCTTGGTCTCTATAGTATGCTAGGCTTAGAGAAGCGTCACCTCTTTAGTATGATTCTAAAAGAAACGGTGATTATGGGGGTTGTGACTCTGCTTCTAGGTATAGGTGTGGGGGCACTATTTGATAAACTCATTTACGCTTTTCTTCAAAGGCTTATCGGTGAAAGTACTGGTTTGGTTTCGACCTTTCAAGTAATGACAATTCCTATTGTTCTTGTCATCTTTGCTTGTATTTTTAGTTTGTTGGTTTTGATAAATGGTTTCCGATTGCTACGGCTAAATCCTTTACAATTAACTAAAGATGGCCTTAAGGGTGAAAAAAAGGGACGGTTCCTAGTTATTCAGACCTTTTTGGGGCTTGGGGCTATGGGGTATGGTTACTATCTTGCTCTCTCTGTTAAGGATCCAGTAACGGCTATTATGAGTTTTTTCTTGGCTGTTTTACTAGTTATTCTAGGAACTTATCTTCTCTTTAATGCCGGTACAACAGTCGTTCTGCAACTCTTGAAAAAGAAGAAAAACTACTATTACAAGCCTAATAATATGATTTCCACTTCCAACCTTGTCTTTCGAATGAAGAAAAATGCAGTTGGTCTGGCGACTATTGCTATCCTCTCAAGTATGGTTTTGGTGACGCTTGTAGGAGCTGCAAGTATCTATGCTGGAAAAAAAGACTATCTAGCGAGTGCTGCTCCACATGATTACTCAGTTACAGGGACGAATGTAGATTTAACAAGCACAGAGAAGATTATGGATGATTTCTTAGCACAGTCGGGGAATCAGGTAAATGAAAAAGCAGAAGTAACTTACCTCTACTTTGGTATCAAAGAACAAGAAAAAAATAAGCTAACCATCTTTCCTGAGAATGAAAGAAAAGTTCTGCCAAAATCAATTTTTCTTGTCTTCTCACAAGCTACTTATAAACAATTAACAGGTAAAGACCTCAATTTGGCTTCAAACCAAGTCGGCTTGTACAGTAAAAGTAAAACGTTGAAGGATCAAAAGAGTTTGTCTTTCAATGGTCAAACCTACCAGATTCAGGATGACATTAATGACTTTATTAAGGGTAAAGTACCCAATATCTTTACAATCATAGTTTCTGATTATAACTACCTTGTTGTTCCTGATATGGATGTTTTTAAAGAAAGTATCAAAGGAACAGCAACCACTCAAGCTACCTATATTGGTGTTAACGTCAAGGACCCTACACATGATGCCAAGAAAAATTCAGATTTGCTAGACCAAATGACAGATAAAGAAACACAACAGTTAGCTGGACAAACTACTGGTGTCTCTCAGTCTTACCTCACTGCTAATAGCCAATATGATACAGAAGGGATGCTAAATGGCTTTGTTGGTGGAACCTTCTTTATTGGTATCTTTTTATCCATCATCTTCATGCTGGGCACAGTTCTTGTGATTTACTACAAACAGATTTCTGAAGGTTATGAGGATCGTGAACGTTTTGTTATTCTTCAAAAGATTGGATTGGACGACCTTCAAGTCAAGCAAACCATTCGTAAGCAAGTTCTTACCGTCTTCTTCCTTCCTTTGATTTTTGCCTTTATTCACTTGGCCTTTGCCTATCATATGCTCAGTTTGATTGTCCGTATTATTGGGGTTTTCAACCCAAGTCTTATGTTAGTGGTCACAATCATTGTTTGTGGCGTCTTCTTCCTAGCCTATGTCTTGGTTTTTGCCCTTACTTCACGTTCATATCGTAGAATCGTATCAATGTAACTGACCTAGAGTCTAGCTTCAAACTAGGCTCTATTTTTTTATGCTATAATAGATGACAGAATTATAAATCATCGGAGAAAACACATGTCACAGACCATTGATGTCAAACGTTACGAGGAATTGGCACGTCAAAAGCAGGGGGAGCACCGTAAATTTCTAGCACAACTCAAGAAGAAAGCCCCTAAAAATTTAGATAAGATTGTTCAGCAGGTACACAATGAAGTTTTTCAAGAGATTGATTGTGTCCAGTGTGCCAATTGTTGTAAGACGCTAGGCCCAGACTTTACAGAGCAGGACATTACTCGTATTGCCAAGCATTTTCGCATGAAGTTACCTGCCTTCGAGGAAATGTACCTGCAGGTAGATGAGGATGGCGACAAGGTCTTCAAGTCCATGCCTTGCCCTTTCTTAGGGCCTGATAATCTCTGTGATATCTATGATGTCCGTCCTAAGGCCTGTGCAGCTTTTCCTCACACGGATCGTAAGAAAATCTATCAGATCAATCATCTGACTATCAAAAATACGCTTTTCTGTCCAGCTGCCTACCTTTTTGTGGAAAAACTCAAGGATAGGATTTAGAAAGGAACTGTTATGAGACGCTTTAATGCAGGTGTTATCACCCTACTTATCATTGCTGCCTATTTTATCGCGACAGCTTTTATTCCAGATCTTTATTTGGCCTTTAATTATAAGTTGATTTTGGCCTTGCTTTTTGTGCTTTTGAGTTGGCAATCTAAGGGGAAATTTCTCTTTTTCTTGGGAATGGCTTTTCTATCGACCTATATCCATGACCTCTTTAGATTGGACTATTCAGAATGGACCCTCTTTGTAGGGATTCTTATCTTGGGAATTGCAGTGGACCGTTTGAGCAAGCCAAGTTATAAAAAGAACTTCTCTTACAAGGTTTCTAAAGAACATGAGCGAGAGATTTTTGCTAAGACCTTATTTTCAGACTCTGTTCAGGTGGTGACTTCACAAAACCTCGAAACTGTCTATGCCAATGCCGATTTTGGACGTTTGACTTTAGATTTGCGTCAGGCTCAGTTTATGACGGACCGACCTCAGATTGTGGTTCAGGCCAATTTTTCTCATGTTGTCATTCGAGTGCCTAAGGATTGGCAAGTGGATACACATGGGCTTCATACAAGCCTAGCAGGAGTGAAAGGCTACGATAGTCTGGGAGAGCGAGACTTGTCTAGCACTACAGTTTCTCTAACAGGCTCAGTATCCTTTGGACAGGTAACTGTCAAACATTGAAAAATGATGAAAGGGCGAAAGCTCTTTTTTTCTTGCAATTCCTTCTTATATAACATTGAATACGTTTACAAATAGTGCTATACTGATAGTGAAAATAATTGGAAAATTGCAATCATTTCTTTAGAAAGGAGTCTTCTTATGCAACGGTTTAATCTTCGGTCTTTCTTATTGCTTTTACTAGCAGCTTGTTTTATCGCTAGTGCCTTTATTCCAGATTTTTGGATCATGGTCAACTATAATCTGGTCTTCTTCGTGGCCTTCTTTTGTTTTGGTATCTTGAATAGGCGACCTCTCCTCATTTTTCTTGGTTTGGCCTTCTTATCGCCCTATGTTCACGACTTGTTAGACCTCGATTTTGCACAGTGGAATCTCTTTAGCGGCATCTTTCTAATAGGTTTGGCTTTAGAGTTGCTCTATGGCCGTAGTCAAAAGAAAGGTCTCACTAAAGACTATAAGGTCAATAAGAACGACCAAGAAGGACCACATATTTCTGTTAAGACATATATG
>OMBX01000977.1_pt1 | contig 12267 bp, 9 predicted proteins | sample 1644931 | NCBI WGS metagenome assembly OMBX01 (sample SAMEA103958165, study PRJEB25191) | human gut metagenome | biome: human-associated habitat [ENVO:00009003]; feature: intestine environment [ENVO:2100002]; material: feces | place: Germany | collected 2013/2015
TTGTACCGGCTTCCAGCCTGACCCCCTCCGGCACGATGCTCACCGAGGGCGTGCGCCTGTCCGACCCTGTCTCCGGCAGGAACTGGAGCCTGGGCGATACCATGATGATCACCATCGTGCGTTCCGACGTCAATCTGGGCAAGATTGACTTTGAGGTGGCCCAGCCCACCGCAAAATAAAACAAACGCCTGCAAAAGCGGAATGACAGCGGTCATTCCGCTCTTTTTGTCACAATTTGTACGCATTTCCAGCAAATGAAGGAGGATGTAAAAAATCTATACACAGGGCAAAGTTTGTTTGTTGTTCCTGTTCACTTTGCGGGGTATACTGTTGCCATAGAGAACAGCACGATGAAGGCTGTGAAAAGATATTTTTGAAGCAGGGAGGCTTTTTTATGTACTATTCCAGTGGCAATTATGAAGCTTTTGCACACCCCAAAAAGCCGGAGGGCGTGGATCATAAATCCGCTTATATCATCGGCTCCGGTCTGGCTGCGCTGACCGCTGCCTGCTATCTGGTGCGCGATGGCCAGATGAAGGGCGAGCACGTCCATGTGTTTGAAAAGAACGCACTGGCCGGCGGTGCCTGCGATGGCTATAAGTACGATATCGGCTATGTGATGCGCGGTGGCCGCGAGATGGACAACCACTTCGAGGTCATGTGGGATCTGCTGCACTCCATCCCCTCTCTGGAGACCGAGGGTGCCAGCGTGCTGGACGAGTATTACTGGCTGAACAAGGAGGACCCCAACTTCTCCTTGTGCCGTGCCACCGTCAACCGCGGCGAGGATGCCCACACCGATGGCAAGTTCGGCCTGTCCGATAAGGGCGCCATGGAGATCATGAAGCTGTTCTTCACCCCGGACGAGCAGCTGCAGGATAAAAAGATCACCGATTTCTTCGATGACGAGGTGCTCAACTCCAACTTCTGGATGTACTGGCGCACCATGTTCGCCTTCGAGAACTGGCACAGCGCGCTGGAGATGAAGCTGTACCTCAAGCGCTATATCCACCACATTGGCGGTCTGCCGGACTTTACCGCTCTGCGCTTTACCCGCTATAACCAGTACGAGTCCATCATCCTGCCCATGGTGCGCTATCTGGAAAGCTTTGGCGTGCAGTTCCACTACAACACCAAGGTCACGGATGTGAAGTTCGACATCCAGAAGGGCCGTAAGCTGGCAAGTTCTGTCACCGTGGAGCACGAGGGCGAGACCACCAACATCGACCTGACCGAGAACGATCTGCTGTTCATCACCAACGGCGGCTGCGTGGAAAGCTGCACTGTGGGCGCACAGGATAAGGCTACCGGCTTTGATCCCACCATCCAGCCCGGCAACGGCTGGGATCTGTGGAAGAAGATTGCCGCACAGGATCCCTCCTTCGGTCACCCGGAAAAGTTCTGCTCTGAGCCGGAGCTGAGCAACTGGGAGAGTGCCACCATCACCACGCTGGACGACAAGATTCCTCAGTATATCCGCAAGATTTGCAAGCGCGACCCCTTCAGCGGCCATACCGTCACCGGCGGCATCGTTACCGTCAAGGACTCCAGCTGGCTGCTCAGCTGGACGCTGAACCGTCAGCAGCAGTTCAAGGATCAGCCCAAGAACCAGCTGTGCGTCTGGGTGTACGGCCTGTTCAGCGATAAGCCCGGCGATTACGTCAAGAAGCCCATGCGTGACTGCACCGGCCGCGAGATCTGCATGGAGTGGCTGTACCACATCGGTGTGCCCGAGGAGCAGATCGCCGAACTGGCAGAGCACAGCGCCAACACCGTGCCTGTGATGATGCCCTATATCGACGCCTTCTTCATGCCCCGTGCTATGGGTGACCGTCCCGACATCGTGCCCGAGGGTGCGGTGAACTTCGCCTTCCTCGGTCAGTTTGCCGAGACCGCCCGCGACACCATCTTTACCACCGAGTACTCCATGCGCACCGGTATGGAGGCCGTGTACACCCTGCTGAACATTGACCGCGGCGTGCCTGAGGTCTGGGGCAGCACCTACGATGTGCGTGCTCTGATCGATGCCACCGTAAAGCTGCGCGATGGCAAGAAGATCACCGACATGGATCTGCCGCTGATCCCGCGTCTGGCTCTGAAGGAAGCCTTGAAGAAGATCGAGGGCACCGACCTTGAGAAGTTCCTCAAGGAGTATAACGCCATCTGATATTTCCCTCTCCTCCGATAGACCCGGCAACGGGTCAACACCCCCTAAAAAAGACCTCTCCGCTGCTCTGCGACAGGGCGCGGAGAGGTCTTTTTTTGCATGGAATTTGTGTAAAAATGGGACAATATATGTTAAAATAAAGCGGAACGTGAAAATAATTTGTGACAAAAGAATGATTTTGGCTTGTTTGCGGCGGCGTTCTGTGCTATGCTAGAGCTATTGAAAGGGCAGGAGGGAAGAGCCTGCCCCAAATGCGATACGCCAAAAATAAAAGGAGGTCGTTTTCCTGTGAAACAACTTATTTCCCGTCGCAGCTTTTTAAAGGCTGCTGGTGTGACCGCTGCCGCTGCATCCATGGCCATCGGTGCGCCTGCCGCATCGGCCTGCTGGTTTGGTGATAAGTCTGACGTCACCATCCTGTACACCAACGATGTCCATACCTACATCGACAAGCAGAGCCCCAAGCTGACCTACGCCGCCATTGCCGACCTGAAGCAGAGCTATCAGAACGCCGGTAAGGACGTGCTGCTGGTGGATGCAGGCGACCATGTGCAGGGCACTGCCTACGGCTCCATGGACGAGGGTGCCTCCATCATCAAGCTGATGAACGCTGCCGGTTATGATGTCGCCACCCCCGGCAACCACGAGTTTGACTACGGCATGGACCGCGCCAAGGCCATCATGAAGGAAGCTGACTTCCCGTACCTGTCCTGCAACTGGGTAGACCTGCGCACTACGCTGCGTGTGCTGCCCTCCGTCAAGGTGTTCGTGCGCGGCGGCAGACGCATCGCCTTTGTGGGCGTGACCACCCCCGAGACCTTTACCAAGTCCACCCCGGCCTACTTTATGGATAAGGCACAGCGCAAGTACATCTACGACATTCAGGGCGGCGAGGACGGCAAAAAACTCTACGATGCCGTGCAGAAGGCCATTGATAAGGCAAAGCTTCTGGCAGATGTGGTCATCGGTCTGGGCCATCTGGGCGTAGACCCCTCTTCCTCTCCGTGGACCAGTGAGGAAGTCATTGCCCACACCAGCGGCTTCGATGCCTTTATCGACGGCCACTCCCATACCGTAATGGAGAACAAGCAGGTGCAGGATGCTTCCGGCAAGGCTGTCACCCTGACCCAGACCGGCTCTTACTTTGCCAACGTTGGCGAGATGACCATCGCTGCGGATGGCACCATCACCACCAAACTCATCCCCACTCACGAAGGCATGGACGCAGGCATCGCCGCCATGCAGACCAGCTGGGTGAATACCGTGGACGACATGCTGGGCGAGAAAATCGCTGTGAGCGACAGCGATTTCTACGTCTCTGACCCCGCCACCGGCAAGCGCCGCATCCGCTCTGCCGAGACTAACCTCGGCGACTTTGTGGCTGACGGCATCTATACCTATTTCAACGAGGTGGAAAAGCTGCACTGTGACGTGGCCATCATGAACGGCGGCGGCATCCGCGCTGACGTGCCCGCAGGCGACTGGACCTTCAAGACCTGCAAGCAGGTCAGCCCCTTTGGCAACGTGGCCTGCCTGATGTCGGTCACCGGCAAGCAGATCCAGGACGCACTGGAGTTTGCAGCCCGCTTTGCCGGTGCAGAGGGCAAGGAGAATGGCGGCTTCCTGCAGGTGGCCGGTGCGACCTATGAGATCCACACCGACATCCCCAACACCGTGCAGACCGACGACAAGAACGTCTGGATCGGCAGTGCTACCGGCACGCCTCGTGTGCAGAACGTGAAGATCTACGACCGCGCGAACGGTACTTATGTGCCGCTGGACGAGAACAAGACCTACGCGCTGGCCGGTATGAACTACACCCTGCGCAATCTGGGCGATGGCTTTGCCATGTTTGACGGTGCTGAGCTCATCAAGGACTATGTGTCGGAAGATTACCTTGTCATGTCCACCTACGCCATGACCTTTGGCGGTGTGGACGCAGAGGGTCTGCCGCACCTTTCCAGCGCCAACAGTGTGCTGGCAGAGTACCCCGGCTACCTGCTGGACTACGAGAATCCCTACGGTGCAGGCCGCATCAGCATCCTGTAAGATGATTCAGTCCGCTGGCTGACAAACGAAAAAAGCACCCGCACTGCATCTCCCAAGAAAAGGGAATGCGGTGCGGGTGTTTGATTTGCCCAAAGACCTTTGGTACAGTGCGGTGTGTTCACTGCGTGAAATCGGCAGAAAACAAAACAGAAAAGCCACCCGATTGTTCATCGGATGGCTTTGTTCTGGTTGGGGATGAGAGAATCGAACTCCCACAAGTAGAGTCAGAGTCTACCGCACTACCACTATGCAAATCCCCAATATTCGGTTTTGTCAGGAGCGGTAAGCGCCGCTGACAAGGGATATTATACTATCAAACACCCCTCTTGTCAACACTTTTTTCGAAGTTTTTTTCCTGCGCTCCGAGCCGGCGCTGCATCGTTTTATTTGAACAATTCCTCTCAATATGATACAATAAAAGCAACATTTCAGCAACGGAGGAAATCGCCATGCTCAAACGTCTGCGCAAGAACCATCCGCTCCTCTATTGTATCGGGGCGGAGGCAGTGTTTCTGGGGAGCCTGTTCGTTTCATCGTATCTTGTGGTGATCGCCCTGCTCCTGTTCCGCTTCAACTTTGCCTATGCGGATGATTACCTGCTGGGCTGCATTCAGGAGCTGGTGGGCATCGGCGTGGCGGTGGCGCTGCTGCGGCGCACGGGCAAGGCGCAATTGCTGACGCGGCGGGGCTGCGGCTTTTTCAATGGGCTGCTGGTGGGCATGTACCCGGCGGCGCTGCTGGCCTATAACCTGTACGCCAAGCTCTTGTTCGGCCTCCCGGCGGACGGCACCCTGCTGCCCCTGTGGCGTATCCTGTGCTTTTTCGCCAACATGATGCTGGTGGGCGTCGCGGAGGAGTTTCTGTTTCGGGGCGTCGTCGCGGAAACGCTGCTGGAGCACTTCGGCACCAGCCGGGGCGGCATCTGGAAGGCGTGTCTGCTGTCCGGCGTGCTGTTCGGCTGCGCCCACCTGACCAATCTGTTCACCAGCGCCCCGCTGGGGGTGCTGATGCAGTGCGTCTTCGCCACGTCGCTGGGCGTGCTGTATGGGGCCATCTATTTCCGCACCGGCAACCTCTGGGTCACGGTCTTCCTCCACGGCGGGATGGACATTCTGTCCATGCTGATGGGCGGGCTCTACGGCACCGAGACGGTGGCCGAAAGCGTCAGCGGCTACGACATCACGATGCTCTCGTCGGTGCTGGTCTACCTCATCCCGGCGGCCTTCCTGCTGCGGAAAAAGAAGATCGGCGAGGTCCGGTTCTATTTCAAATACTAACGTGGAACAGGAAAAAGCAAGAGGTCTGCGCGTGGCGCAGACCTCTTGCTCTCTTTCTTATTCGTAGTCGATGGGCAGGGTGGGCAGACCGTTCAGCTCCAGCCCGGCGGTGTGGCCGGCGATGTACTGGTAGTAGCCTTGGGCTGCGATCATGGCACCGTTGTCGCCGCAGAACTTCAGCTCCGGTAAGTAGACCTTGGCCCCAAGCTTCTGGGCCCCATCGTTGACCAGTTGGCGCAGACGGCCGTTGGCGGCTACGCCCCCCGCAAGGCAGACCTGCTTCGCCCCGGTGTCGGCGGCGGCGAGGAGCAGCTTTTCGGCAAGGATGCCCGCGATCCGCTCTTGGAAGCTGGCCGCGAGGTCGGGCACGTTGACTTCCGTGCCCTTCATCTGGGCCTGATTCACTTCGTTCAGCACGGCGGTCTTCAGGCCGGAGAAGCTGACGTTGTACTTGCCCTCTACGTGGGGCACCGGCAGGCGGTAGGCCTTGGGGTTGCCGGTCTTGGCGGCGTTGGCCACGCTGGGCCCGCCGGGGTAGGGGAGACCCAGCGTCCGGGCCACCTTGTCAAAGGCCTCGCCCGCCGCATCATCGACAGTGTGGCCGAGGATGTGGTAGTGGGTGTAGTCCTGCACTTCCACGATGTGACTGTGGCCGCCGGAGGCCACAAGGCAGAGGAAGGGCGGCTTCAGCTCCGGGTGGGTCAGGTAGAGGGCGGCGATGTGGCCCCGCAGATGGTGCACGGGGACCAGCGGCTTGTCTGCCGAATAGGCCAGCCCCTTGGCGAAGTTCACCCCCACCAGAACGGCCCCGATGAGGCCGGGCGCAAAGGTCACGGCCACGGCATCCACGTCGTCGATGGTCTTGCCCGCGTCCAGCAGGGCCTTTTTCACGGTGGCGCTGATGAACTCGCAGTGGCGGCGGCTGGCGATCTCCGGCACGACGCCGCCGTACAGCGCCTGTTCCTTCACGCTGGTGGAGATGACGTTGCTCAGCAGCTTCCGTCCGTCCTCCACAAGGGCTGCGGCGGTCTCGTCGCAGGTGGATTCGATTCCTAATACGATCATGATTCAGTGGGCCTCCAGCCAGTTTTTGCCGATGTGGACGTCGGTGCTCAGGGGCACGGCGTACTGCACACAGCCTTCCATCTCTTCCCGCAGGATGGCGGCGGCCTTTTCGGCCTCCGCTTCCGGTGCCTCCACGATCAGCTCATCGTGGACGGTCAGGATGAGACGGCTTTCCATTTTTTCGTCCCGCAGCCGCCGCCAGACCCGCACCATGGCCAGCTTGATGACATCCGCTGCGGTGCCTTGGATGGGGGTGTTGCGGGCCATCCGCTCGCCGCTGGCCCGGATGTTGTGGTTGGTGCTGGTCAGCTCCGGCAGGGCGCGGCGGCGTCCGAACAGGGTGGAAACGTAGCCGCACGCCCGCGCGTCGGCGATGGTCTTGTCCATATAGCCGCTCACCTTGGGAAAAGCGGCCAGATAGCTCTTGAGGAAGGCGTCGGCCTCTTTCACCGACACGCCGATGTCCTTGGAAAGGCTGTAGGCACCCTTGCCGTACATGATGCCGAAGTTGATGGCCTTGGCCGAGGAGCGGATGCGGGGCGAGACCTGATCCGGCGGCAGATTGTAGATCCGGGCCGCTGTGGAGCGGTGGATGTCCTCGCCGGAGAGGAAGGCGCGCTGCATATGTTCGTCGCCGGTGACATGGGCGAGGATGCGCAGCTCGATCTGGCTGTAGTCGGCGTCCACCAGCACCCAGCCGGGCTTCGCGATGAAATAGGCCCGGAGCTGGCTGCCCAGCTCGGTGCGGATGGGGATGTTCTGCAGGTTGGGGTTGTCGGAGGAAAGGCGGCCCGTCCGGGCCTCGGTCTGGTTGAACCGGGTGTGGACCCGGTCATCCTCGCCCATGACCTTCAAAAGCCCTTCCACATAGGTGGAATTCAGCTTTTGGTAGGCGCGGTACTGCAAAATGTCCTCCACCAGCGGGTAGTCCCGCAGGGCTTCCAGCGTTTCTGCGTCGGTGGACCAGCCGCGCTGGGTCTTTTTGCCGTGGGGGAGGCCCATGGTGTCGAAGAGCATTTCCCCCAGCTGCTTGGGGCTGTTGGGGTTGAAGCTGGTGCTGCCGGTCTCCATCTGGATGCGGGCCAGCACCTGCGAAAGCTCGGTGCGCATCCGCAGCCCGAACTCCTCGATGCCCTGCCGGTCCACAAGGATGCCGGTGCGGGTCATGTCGGCCAGCACCTGTGCCAGCGGGAATTCGATCTCGTTGTAGAGCTTATCCTCGCCCAGCGCGGTGATCTCGGCCTTCATCTTGGCGAACAGGTCGGCAAGGCCCCCCGCGTCGGGCCACGCCTCACAGGTGAAGGCGGCCTTGGCGCGGTAGCTGGTCAGCAGCTCGGTGACCTGATACTTCGAGGCCGAGGCGTCCAGCAGGTAGGCAGCCAGCTTGCCGTCCCAGACGATGCTGCTGCCCCAGCCGCCGTGGGCCATGGCCAGCGCGTAGAGGGGAGCGGAGTCAAAGACGTCCAGCGTCACGCCGGGGTCGTCCAGCAGCTGCACCAGCTCGCCGCTGTTCAGCGGGTAGACGGTGCTGCCCTGCACGGCGTACCACGCTTCCGGCTGCAAAACGACATTTTTCACGCCCGCGCGGCCCATGACGGCGGGGCGGGCGGCCACCAGATAATGCCCGGCGGGGGTTTCGGGCAGCTGGGAGACGGTGCCCTCCAGCGTGGGGACCTCTTCGGGCGCGGCCTCCGGGGCTACGCCGTCCAGCCCGAACCGGGGGATGAGGCTGTGGAGCTCCAGCTCCTGCATCAGCCGCACGGCGGCGCCCTTGTTCCCTTCGCCGACCTTGTAAGCCCCCTCGGCGGTGTCGATGGGCGCATCGGTGCGGATGGTGCCGAGCAGATGGCTCAGTTCCGCATCGGCCCGGCACTCCAGCAGGTGTTCCCGCTGCTTGGGCTTGATGATCTTGTCGTCAAGGTTGGCGTAGACGTTTTCCAGCGTGCCGAACCTCTGCACAAGGGCGAGGGCGGTCTTTTCGCCGATGCCCCGCACGCCGGGGATGTTGTCGGACGCATCGCCCATCAGGCTCTTCACCTCGATGAGCTGCCTCGGCTGGATGCCGTACTTTTCCTCGATGGCGGCCACATCCATGGCCACGGTCTTGCTGCGGCCCAGCGCCGTGGTGGCCAGCAGTACGGTGGTGGTCTCGCTTACCAATTGCAAGCTGTCGCGGTCTCCCGTGGCAAGGAAGCAGTCGTCCTTCCGGGCGTCACAGGCGGCGGCCAGCGTGCCGAGGATGTCGTCGGCCTCCCAGCCTTCGGCGGTGACCTGCCGGTAGCCGAGGTCGGTCAGGAGCTCCTTCAGCACCGGCATCTGCTGGGCCAGCTCGTCGGGCATCCCGTGGCGGGTGGCCTTGTAGCCGTCGTACATCTTGTGGCGGAAGGTGGGGGCTTTGAGGTCGAATGCCACGGCGACCTCGTCCGGGGAGCACTCCTTGAGCAGGGAGTTCAGAATATTCAGAAAGCCGAAAATGGCGTTGGTATAGCGGCCGTCCTTGGTGGTCAGCAGCTTGATGCCGAAAAAGGCGCGGTTGGCGATGCTGTTGCCGTCAATGACCAGTAAACGCATGGGCGATTTTCCTCCGATCCATAATTTCACATCTTATAGTATAGCACAAAATCGCAGGGATCGGAGGGATATTTGAAAATTTTCAGGGAGTTTTCCTTATTCCGAGACCGTGATCGCCGAGACGGGGCAATTCTGCGCCGCGTCGATGGCGGCGGGGACCAGTTCGCCGGAAAGTTCGCCGGGCTGGGCCACGGCCAGCGTGCCCTCCATGGAGAACACCTCCGGGCAGATACCGGCACACTGGGTGCAGCCGATGCACAGGTCAGGGTCAACGAATGCTTTCATAAAACATACCTCCAAACTTCAGTCTGCCGCTAGTCTGCCCGGCGGAGCCGTGAAATATCCCTATGCAACCGGGCCGGAGTATGATACAATGAAAAGAGACTTTTGGGAGGACAAACGCATGAACATCCAGATCTTCGGCACGAGCAAGTGCTTCGATACCAAAAAGGCCCAGCGCTACTTCAAGGAGCGGGGCATTCGGTTCCAGATGATCGACCTGAAGGAAAAGGAGATGAGCCGCGGCGAGTTCGAGAACGTCGCCCGCGCGCTGGGCGGCTGGCAGCAGCTGGTGAACCCGGCGGCCAAGGACAAGCAGACCCTCGCCCTGCTGGACGCCCTCGTGGACTGGCAGAAGGAGGATAAGCTCTTCGAGAACCAGCAGCTCTTCAAGACGCCCATCGTCCGCAACGGCCGCAAAGCCACCGTGGGCTATCAGCCGGATGTCTGGAAAACGTGGGAATAAAACGCGCTTTCACAAAAAATCCACTCCCCGGATTTTGCACTTCGGGGCAAAACGTGGTATACTAAGACCCGGTATGACCGACTACAGTCCAATTTAGGAGACGAAAATCAAGATGAAAACCTATATGACCCCGGAAGAACACGCCCGGCTCCACCGCCGCCGTGCCCGTCAGGCCCTTGGCCTGTTGGTGGCAGTGCTGGTGCTGGTGGGCGCGGTCACCGTAGTGCGCGCGGGTGTGCGCACCGTGGCAAAGCTGTTTGACGATACCCAGCAGCGGCAGGAATACGAGGATGAGCTGGAAGGCCTTGTCCTGTTCGACCCCGTGCCCTTCGACGGCATTGAGAACATCGACGACCTGACCCTCCGCGAAGCGGCGGTCTGGGGCTGCGTGTACAGCATTCAGGAGACGCAGGGCAGTTTCGACAACTACAACACCGACCCCGACACCGAGCAGCTCCTGCTCCCCTCGGTGGATGTGGACGCCTACCTTGCCAAGCTCGTGGGCCCCAGCTTCAAGATGAACCATAAGACCTTCGAGATGGAGGATATGACCGTCGAGTTCGACGAGACGACCCAGTGCTACAAGATCCCCGTCACCGGCAGTGTGGGCAGCTACAGCGCCACCGTGACCAAGCTGTTCAAGAAGGACGGCCTGCTCCACGTCACCGTGGGCTACATCCCCACCCAGAGCACCGACGACAGCATCCTGAACACCTTGTCCGACACGCCCACCAAGTATATGGATTACCTGTTCCGCCGCCAGAACGGCAGCTGGTACCTCACCGGCCTGACCGACAGCGAGACCAAGCCCGAATCCACCGCCGCAGCCGCCTCCGAGCCGGCCCCCATGGCCGAGAGCGAGGTGCAGGACGCCATCCTCGCCGCCGCCGGTGACTCCGGTGCCGTCTCTTCCGAGGAGGCCGCCCCCGCTGAGTCCGCAGACAGCACCCCGGCGGAGAGCACTCCCGCTGCCGACAGCACCGCTGCAGAGAGCACGGCTGCCTCCGGCGAGGCCGCTGCGGTGAGCACCGCCGCGTAAGGCAAACCGCAGAAACAAAACACCACCCCGGCTCCAAGGCGCTTGCAACGCCCGAAACCGGGGTGGTTCTGCTTTATGAGAGATCATTTCAGATCGAACCGCACCACGACCAGCCGATACCACAAATAGGGGATCATGTTCCAGATCATCCACACCTCCATGAGCAGGTAGTGGGGCAGGTCCTTCAGCCGGAAGGGGCGCTTGCCGAGCTTGCCGGAGCGGAGCAGGTCGAAGGCTTCGTGCATCCCCTTGTCCCATGCGTCGCCGAAGCCCTGCTTGTGGAACTTGTAATACTTGAGCAGATAGCCCAGCGCCAGCGGGAGAAAGTTGACGATCAGCATCAGCAGCGGCTCGTTCTTGAGGGGGAGCAGGATGCTGTTGCGGCCGCTCTGCTGGCTCTTGAAGGCGTTGTATTTGACCGCACCGGTGCTGGCTCCGCAGATGTGGTAGCACTTGGCGGTGGGGCAGAGGATGTTTTTGTAGCCCGCATTGTTGGCCCGCCAGCTCAGGTCCACATCCTCGAAGTAGGCGAAGAAGTTCTCGTCGAAGCCGCCGATCTCGTCCAGAATGCGCTTGCGGTAGAGCGCCGCGCCGCCGCACGCCGAGAAGATCCGCTTCTGCTTGGTATAGCGGCTGGCCCGGCGGCCGTCGCCGGTCTTGCAGGCAAAGCCCATCCATGTGACATAATCGCCCGCATCGTCGGCCAGCTCCCGGTCAAAGTGGCGGATCATCAGGCTCTGCACCGCAAAGATCTTGGGGTCGCTCTCGGCGGCCCGGATCAGCTCGGCCAGCCACTCCGGCTCGGCGAAGGCGTCGTTGTTGAACAGCACCACGAATTCGCTCTCTGCCCGTGCAATGCCCTGATTGACCGCGTGGGAAAACCCGGTGTTCCGCCCGTTTTCGATCAGCGTGAAGTTGGGGCGGCTGCAATAGCTGCGGGCCTGTTCCAGACTTTCGTCGGTGGAGCCGTTGTCCACCACGATGAGCTGGAAGTCCTGCTCGGTCTGGGCATAGACGGACTCGATGGAGTCCTTCAGCCAGCCCTTGCCGTTGATGTTGGGGATGACGATGGTTGCTTTCATAAATGCGCTCCTGCAAAGTTTCGATTTCGGGGCAAGTATACCATATTTGCAGGAGAAATGGAATAGGCGAGCCGGGGCGTCCGCTTCCGACCGTAAGCACCAGTTAAACTGAGGTGAAGCCCCGCCGGGAGCATCCTTGCTTTTGCCTTATTTTGCGCAGTGCTAAACAGAGGTGCAGGGTTCCCACTGCCGGGCTCGCCCTCTCAGGCGCTTCGCGCCAGCTGTCCTCCCTCTGTCGCATATGCGACATCTCCCTCCGGCCGGAGGGAGTC
>OMBX01000984.1_pt1 | contig 12095 bp, 8 predicted proteins | sample 1644931 | NCBI WGS metagenome assembly OMBX01 (sample SAMEA103958165, study PRJEB25191) | human gut metagenome | biome: human-associated habitat [ENVO:00009003]; feature: intestine environment [ENVO:2100002]; material: feces | place: Germany | collected 2013/2015
GAGAGGATGCGCACCAGGTCGTCGCGTTCGAAATCGCCTTCGACGGCTGTGACGCCCACGGCGAGGATGCTGGCGGCCTTGCTGGCGCGGACGGCTGCGGCGGCGCCCTGGTCGATGCGCAGGACGCCCTTGGCGAAGCCTTCGCTGCTGGCGATCCATTTCTTGACGCCCGAGGCTGCCCTCGGAGCCGGTTCGAAGCGGGTGCAGGGCACCTCTTCGCCGGTCAGCACCAGGTCGGTGAGGATGCCGTCGCGGCGGCCGTTGGCGATGATGACCTCGATGCCTTCGGCCGCCGAACGCGATGAGACGCGGCTTTTGGTGGCCATGCCGCCGCGGCCCCGCGACGAGCGTACGGGGTCGATGTATTGCGAAAGGTCTTCCGACGGTTTCACGCGGCGGATGACCTGCGACGCGGGGTCGGCGGGCGAGCCGTCATAGATGCCGTCGATGTTGCTCAGGATGATGAGCGCCTCGGCGTTCATCATGGCCGCGACGAGCCCCGAAAGCTCGTCGTTGTCGGTGAACATCAGTTCGGTGACCGAGATGGTGTCGTTCTCGTTGACGATCGGCAGTACGCCGTTGGCGAGCATCGTTTCCATGCAGTTGCGCTGGTTGAGGTATTGCCGCCGTGTGGAGAGGCTCTCCTTGGTGGTGAGCACCTGCCCGCAGACGATGCCGTATTCGTTGAAGAGGTCGTAGTAGCGGTTGAGCAGCTTGACCTGCCCCACGGCGGAGAAAAGCTGCCGCGCGGAGACCGAATCGAGTTTCCCGGTGCGTCGCTCCAGGATACTGCGCCCCGAGGCCACGGCCCCCGACGAAACGAGGATGACCTCGGTGCCCGCGCGGTGGAGCCGGGCCACCTGGTCGACCAGGGCCGAGATGCGGGTGGTGTCGGGACGGCCGTCGTCGCGGGTCAGCACGTTGCTGCCCACCTTGATGACGATGCGCCGGTATTTGTTCTGTGCGTCCATAATCGTTTTATTCGCCGGGTATGGCCCCGGCTCAGGGTTCGAATTTGTAGCCCACGCCCTTGATGGTGACGATGCGTTCGTCGCCGATCTTCTGGCGCAGTTTGCGGATGTGCACGTCGATGGTGCGGTCGCCCACGACCACCTCGGTGCCCCATATCTTCGCATATATCTCCTCGCGCGAGAAGAGCTTCCCGGGCGAGGAATAGAGCAGGTCGAGCAGCGCGAATTCCTTGCGCGGGAGGGCGACCTCGTGCCCGTCGCGCAGCACGGCGTACCGCTCGCGGTCGACGGTGATGCCCGCTGCGGCCGGTTCCGCCGGCGCGGCTTCGGCGTCGATCCGTTTGAGGATGGCCTGCACGCGGCTGACCAGCAATTTCATCTTGATCGGCTTGGTGAGGTAGTCGTCCGCTCCGACGCCGAAGCCCGTAAGCTGCTGCTCCTCCTCGCCCAGCGCCGAGAGGAATACCACCATCGTGTCGCGCAGCCGCGGGTCTTCGCGGATGGCGCGGCAGGTCTGCGCTCCGTCCATGACGGGCATCATCATGTCCAGCAGGATCAGGTGCGGACGGCACTCGGCGGCGGCTTTCAGCGCCTCGGCGCCGTTCTGCGCCGTGAATACTTCGTAGCCCTCTTTCAGGAGGTTGTACCTCACGAATTCGAGGATGTCGATTTCATCGTCGACAAGCAGGATGCGGTGGCTCATGGTTCCGGTTGACAGGTTTTGCATCGCACGCGGCACCGGTGCGGTTGCGTGCCGCGCATATCTTGGGCGAAGTTAGCAAATTTCCGGCTAAATCGTTCGGCAGCCCGGGAAAAATGGTTATATTTGCGAGATTTATATACTTCCGTATATATGGAAATCAAAAACGTGTACTGAGATGGCTACTGAAAATCCGAATCTTCCTGCTCCCGAGGAGCAAGTCAGCGATGCTGCTGAAGATGTGCAGACTGTAACTTCCGAAGCGACTCCCGAAGTCCCTGAAACCGAGGCCCCCGCAGCGGCGGAGGCGGAATCCGTGGCGGAAGCGCCCGCGGCAGAAGAACCCGTTGCGGAAACGCCTGCGACGGAGGAACCCGTCACGGAAATGCCCGCGGTGGAAACGCCCGCGGCAGAGGACCCCGTGGCGGAAATATCCGAAGCGGAAACGCCCGTGGCAGAGGAACCTGTTGCGGAAACGTCGGCGACTGAGGAACCCGTAGCGGAAAAGTCTGCGGCGGAAAAACCCGAAGCAGAAACGCCCGCGGCAGAAGAACCCGTTGCGGAACCCGATGCTGCGCCGCGTGCGAAGCGTACCCGTATCAAGCCTGTTGCCGAGGCGGTAACGGCCGAACCCGACGAGGAGGCAGTGCCGGCCGGCGCCGAAGTGGACTTCGCGGACGAGGAGGCGGCGCTCGCGGCACAGGATGCCGGACTGGAACTGGAGGGCGAGACGGCCGAGGAGGCTGCTGCCGACCAGCTGGCCGAAGGGGGGCCGTCTGCCGAGGACAAATTTGCCGGGAAGGGCAAGGAAGAGTTGGTAGCCCTCTTCACGCGTATGCTCGAAGAGCAGCCCGTGCAGTCGATCCGCCGGGATGTGGAGGCGCTGAAGATCGCCTTCTACCGCATCCGCCGCGCCGAGGTCGAGGCCGCACGCCGCAAGTTCGTCGAGGAAGGGGGCCGCGAGGAGGATTTCGCACCGGCCGTGGACGGCGCCGAAGTGCAGCTCAAGGAGTTGTTCAAGGAGTACCGCCATCGCCGCGACGAGTTCATCGCAAACCTCGAGGCCGAGAAGGAGAAGAACCTCCAGGTCAAGCTCGGGATCATCGAGGAGCTCAAGGAACTGGTCAATTCGGACGAGACGCTCAACCATACCTTCAACAAGTTCCGCGAATTGCAGCAGCGCTGGAAGGAGACCGGCATCGTGCCGCAGCAGAACGTCAAAGACCTGTGGGAGACCTACAATCTGCATGTCGAGAATTTCTACAGCTTCATCAAAATCAACAAGGAGCTGCGCGACCTCGACCTGAAGAAGAACTACGAGCAGAAGATCGCCCTCTGCGAGCAGGCCGAAGCGCTGGTGCTGGAGCCTTCGGTCGTGGAGGCGTTCCACAAGTTGCAGAAGCTGCATGACGAGTGGCGCGAGACGGGCCCCGTAGCCAATGAATATAAAGAGGTGCTCTGGGAGCGCTTCAAGGCGGCGTCGAGCCGTATCAACAAACAGCATCAGGAGCATTTCGAATCGCTCAAGGGCGAGCAGGTCAAGAACCTCGAACTCAAGACGGAGCTTTGCGCCGCCACCGAGGAGCTGGCCGCACAGCCGCTCACGACCCGCAAGGAGTGGAACCGTGCGAGCGACCGCCTGCTGGAGATCCAGAAGACCTGGAAAACCATCGGCTTCGCACCCAAGAAGGACAACAACCGTATCTACGAGCGTTTCCGCACGGCATGCGACAAGTTCTTCGAGGCCAAGCGGCAGTTCTATGCCGGGGTGAAGGCCGAGATGGAGCACAACCTGCAGCTGAAGACCGAGATATGCGAGGCCGCCGAGTCGCTGATGAACAGCGAGGAGTGGAAGAAGGCCACCGACGAGCTGATCGCCCTGCAGGCCCGCTGGAAGGAGATCGGTGCCGTGTCGCGCCGCCATTCGGATGCGATCTGGAAGCGTTTCCGTGCCGCATGCGACAAGTTCTTCGAGCGCAAGGCTTCGCATTTTGCCAGTGTGGACGGCGAGCACGAGGAGAACCTCCGGCAGAAACTCGCCTTGCTCGATGAGATGGCCGCGGCCGACGTCAAGGCCGGCGGATACGACGTGATCCGCGAGTTCCAGCGCCGCTGGGGCGAGATCGGGTTCGTGCCCATCAAGCAGAAGGATGCCGTCCAGAAGAAATACAAAGCCGCCGTCGATGCGCTGTTCAACACGCTGCGCGGTTCGGAGCGCGACCGTTCGATGAACCGTTTCCGCGAGAAGGTCTCGACGCTCAAATCGGCGGGCAGCAACCGCCTGCGTTCGGAGCGCGAGCGCCTTTACAATAAGGTGCGCCAGCTCGAACAGGAGATCGGCCTGCTGGAGAACAACATCGGTTTCTTCGCCAAGTCGAAGAACGCCGAGGCGCTCGTCGCCGATGTGAAGGCCAAGATCGACCGCGCCCGCGAAGAGATGGCCGCCGCGATCGAGAAGGTGAAGCTCATCGACCGCCAGGCACAGGAGGAGAACCAGGAGCACAACGAAAATAAATAGATATAGTCAGTAATGAAACTTTCCAAACCCAAGTACATATTTGTTACGGGCGGTGTCGCATCGTCGCTCGGCAAGGGTATTATTTCGGCCTCGATCGCCCGCCTGCTACAGGCCCGAGGCTATTCGGTGACCATCCAGAAACTCGACCCCTACATCAACGTCGACCCCGGCACGCTGAACCCCTATGAACACGGCGAATGCTACGTGACCGAGGACGGCGCCGAGACCGACCTCGACCTGGGGCACTACGAGCGTTTCACGAACCAGCCCACGTCGAAGGCCAACAACGTCACGACGGGAAAGATCTACAAGAGCGTGATCGAGAAAGAGCGCAAGGGCGAGTACCTGGGCAAGACCGTGCAGGTCATCCCCCATATCACCGACGAGATCAAGCGCCGTATCCAGATGCTGGCGCAGAAGAAAGTTTACGACGTGATCATCACCGAGATCGGCGGTACGGTGGGTGACATCGAGTCGCTGCCGTTCATCGAATCGGTACGCCAGCTGCGCTATTCGCTGGGCTACAAGAGCACGGCCCTCGTGCACCTGACGCTGATCCCCTATATGGCCGCTTCGGGCGAGCTGAAGACCAAGCCCACGCAGCATTCGGTCAAGGCCCTGCTCGAAAACGGGTTGCAGCCCGACATCCTCGTGCTGCGCACGGAGCATCCGCTGTCGACCAACCTGCGCCGCAAAGTGGCGTTGTTCTGCAATGTCGACGCCAACGCCGTGATGGAGTCGATCGACGTGCCGACGATCTACGAAGTGCCGCTGAAGATGCACGAACAGCACCTCGACGAGGTGGTGCTCGACAAACTGAACCTGCCGGCCGAGAAGGAACCCGACATGGCGGCGTGGACGGCCTTCGTGGAGAAGGTGAAGCACCCGGCCAAGAAGATCGAGATCGCGCTGGTCGGCAAATATACCGAATTGCCCGACGCTTACAAGTCGATCTGCGAATCGTTCATCCACGCAGGCGCCGTGAACGACTGCAAGGTCAAGCTGCGCTATGTCAATTCGGAGAAGATCACTGCTGAGAATGTGGCCGAGAAGCTGGGCAGGATGTCCGGTATCCTCGTGGCTCCGGGCTTCGGCAACCGTGGCATCGAAGGCAAGATCGTCGCCGTGCGCTATGCCCGTGAGAACAAGATCCCGTTCCTGGGAATCTGCCTCGGCATGCAGTGCGCCGTGATCGAATTCGCGCGCAACGTGCTGGGCATCGCCGATGCGAACTCGAGCGAGATGGAGTCTACGCCCCATCCGGTGATCGACCTGATGGAAGAGCAGAAGGGGGTGACGGCCAAGGGCGGCACGATGCGTCTGGGCGCTTATCCCTGTACGCTGAAGAAGGGTTCGAAAGTCGCGGCGGCCTACGGCAAACTCCATATTTCGGAGCGCCACCGTCACCGTTACGAATTCAACAACGACTATATGGCTGCGTTCGAAGGTGCCGGTATGCAGGCCGTGGGCATCAACCCCGACACGGGGCTGGTCGAGGTCGTCGAGGTCGAGGGACATCCCTGGTTCGTCGGTACGCAGTACCATCCCGAGTACAAGAGTACGGTGCTGAGCCCCTCGCCGCTGTTCGTGGCATTTGTGGGAGCGGCGCTCGAATATGCCGGGAAGAAATAGTAACAACACTTATCACAGCGAAAGAACGAAACATTTTTAAATGGATAAAAAAACAATTTTAGGTATTGTCGTCGTGGCGGCGCTTTTCCTGGGGTTCGCCTATTTCAATACCAAACAGCAGGAGAAATATCAGCAGGAAATGGCCGCGTATCAGGCCTATCAGGATTCTGTGGCCGCTGCGACGCGCCCCGTAGTCCCCGTAGTTCCCGTAGCCGACAGTACGGCCGTGGCGGCTTCGGATACGGCTGCGCCCGAGGCTGCGGCAAATGCCGCCGATGCCGTACGCCGGCAGCAGGTCGCTGCGCTGGGCGAATACCTCGCCGGTGCGCGTGACGCGGAGGCGGAGGAGTTTACCGTCGAGAACGATGTGATGATCGTGACCTTTTCGACCCGCGGCGGCCGGATCACGGGCGTGACGCTCAAGGATTATACCAAGTATGCACCCCGCGGCAAGCGTGACCAGCTGATCGAGCTGATGGATCCCGCGAGTGCCAGGTTCGACCTTTCGTTCTACGTGAAGAACGGGTTGAACAACGTCAAGGTCAACACGATGGACTATGTCTTCCGGGCGCAGCCCGAGCAGGTCGAAGGCGATGCCCGGAGGGTGGTGATGCGCCTGCCCGTGGCAGCGGATGCCTGGCTCGAATATGAGTACCTTATATATAATAAGCAGGTGCCCGAGCGCGACTACCTCGTGGACTTCAACGTGCGGCTGGTGAATATGGCGCCGCAGATGGCCAACCAGGCGTCGATCGGTATCGACTGGTCGAACAATTCCTACCAGAACGAAAAGGGATTCCAGAACGAGAACATGTACACGACGATTTCGTACCGGTTCCCGGGCGAGAGCTCGATCGAGGATCTGGGGATGAGCGAAAAATCCAAGTCGAAGAGCATCTCCACATCGGTCAACTGGGTGGCTTTCAAGCAGCAGTTCTTTTCGTCGGCGTTCATCGCCCCGCAAAATGTCACCAACGCCAATCTGGCGTTCGATACGGCGGCTCCCGGTTCGGAATTGCTGAAGAGTTTTTCGGCGCAGATGACCGTGCCCTATACGGTGCAGACCGAAGGGTATGATTTCGCATTCTATTTCGGCCCGAACAAATACGCCATCCTCAAGAAGGTCGTCGCTGCGGACGGCGAGGAACTGCACATGGAGCGCCTGATCCCGCTGGGATGGGGTATCTTCGGCTGGGTGAACCGCTGGTGCGTGATCCCGGTCTTCGACTTCCTGCGCAACTATATCGCCAGCTTCGGCATCATCATCCTGATCCTGGTGATCCTGGTGAAACTCGTCATCTCGCCCCTCACGTACAAGAGTTACGTTTCGATGGCAAAGATGCGCCTGATAAAACCGCAGGTGGACGAGCTCAACAAGAAATACCCCAAGAAGGAGGACGCCATGAAAAAACAGCAGGCGACGATGGAGCTCTACAAGAAAGCGGGCATCAATCCCATGGGCGGATGTATCCCCATGCTGATCCAGATGCCGATCCTGATCGCCATGTTCCGTTTCTTCCCGGCTTCGATCGAGCTGCGCGAACAACCGTTCCTCTGGGCCGACGACCTTTCGTCGTACGACAGCATCGTGAACCTGCCGTTCTCGATCCCGTTCTACGGCGACCATGTGAGCCTTTTCGCCTTGCTGATGGCCGTGTCGCTGTTCGGGTATTCGTATTTCAACTACCAGCAGACGGCTTCGTCCCAGCCCCAGATGGCCGGTATGAAGTTCATGATGGTCTACATGATGCCGATCATGATGCTGTTGTGGTTCAACAGCTATTCGAGCGGCCTTTGCTACTACTACCTGCTGTCGAACCTCTTTACCATCGGCCAGACGTTGCTGATCCGCCGCATGGTCGACGACGATAAGATCCATGCCGTCATGCAGGCCAATGCCGCCAAACGGAGCAAGGGCAAGAAGTCGAAGTTCCAGCAGCGCTACGAGGAGCTCCTCCGCCAGCAGGAGGCGCAGCAGCGTACCAAACGCAAGTAAACGGTTCGCACCGGCGCAGGGCCGGCGGCGGGGATTGCCGGATACGGCGCAGGCCGATGCGTGAAGCCCGGTGGCCCGCGCGGTTCCGCGAAGCCCGACGATACGCGATATGAATAGGCCGGAGGCGGTTCCTGCGATGCGGGTTTCCGGCTTCGGCCTCGTTTTTGCTCCGTCGGGTTTGCGATTGTATATCCCGACTACGCGGCGGCGGCCTTTTCAGGTGTTGCCGGGCGTCGAGGCAGAAGTCTCCTCGGGAAGCGCTCAGGGGAGGATCGGGCCGCGGGCGCAGCCGGGGCGGTACATAACAGCTGCCGGGGCGCGCAGCTGGGAATGAATAAATCCGGGCAGTAAGGCCGAAGTTGCCTCGGGGCGGGACGGAGTTTCGGGCGCGGCCCGGGAGGGGGCACGACAGCTGCCGGAGTACGAAGCCGGGTGTGAATCCGGGGCGCAGGATTTGGAGTACGGAAATCCAGGGGCGCAGAGTGGGGAACGAAAATCCGGGCCGTGAGGCCGGGCGTATCAAGTATATGATTGCCAAATAGTATTGCAGATAACGATGAAACGAACTTTTTTTGTATTGCTCCTGTTGACGGCCGGAACCGCACTCCAGGCGCAGACACTGGGCGGGGAGTATCGCCTGTCGCGGGTTTTCCCGGTCGAAGGCCGGCAGGGGATCGCCGCTGACTCGAACTACTATTATGTTTCGGGCAGCACGGTGCTCTACAAGTACGACAAGCAGGGGCGGCTGGTCGCCCGTAACGGGCAGCCGTTCGAAGGGTTGCCGCTCGCCGCGAACCATATCGGCGATATCGACGTATGGAACGGTGAGATTTATGCCGGCATCGAGACTTTCGAAGACGGCAAGGGTGAGAATATCCAGGTCGCCGTGTACGATGCCGACGACCTGACATGGAAGCGGTCGATCGATTGGGAACCGGCTTCGGGGCAGGTCGAGGTGTGCGGGCTGGCCGTAGACCGTGACCGGAATATGGTCTGGATGGCCGACTGGGTCGACGGGCGCTACCTGTACGGTTATGACCTGGCGACGGGCAAGTATGTGCGCAAAGTCCACCTGCGCCCGGTGCCGCAGTGGCAGCAGGGGATATATATGGCCGGCGGGCAGATGCTCATTTCGGCCGACGACGGCGATGCCGACCTGGACGAGCCGGACAACCTCTATATTGCCGACCTGCGCGACGGGAAAAGCTATGCTACGGTGTTGCCGTTCCGTATGATGTCCGATTTCCGGCGCGCGGGCGAGATCGAGGGGCTGACCGTCGACCCTGCGACGGACGAGCTGCTGGTACTTTCGAACCGGGGTTCGCGCATCGTGCTGGGAATGGTCAGGGGTTTCTACCCGGGGTACGACAGCGAACTGCACGAAGTGTATGTCTATGAAAAGGTAAAATAGGAAAAGTCCCGGAAGGGACTTTTTTTGTTGAGGGTATGTGCCGGATGCCGATCTCGTTGCCGCCAGCCGATGCCTTTGCGGGCGCATTTCCGGGGGGGGGCGACTGGCTCCCGCTGTCTTGCTTGCGGGGCGCCCGGTTCCGCGGATGGGCGTTTCCCGTTGCTCGTTGTGGGAGCGTCCTTATTTTGCTGTCGGCTGACGACGTTTTGCCGACGGCTGACGACAGGGGGCTGTCCGCGGGTATCCGCTTGATTTGCCGGGCGGGCCCTGGCCGTCGCTATATCTTTTCCCGTTCCCGGTCTTCGAGGATGGCGTCGAAATTTTCCTCTGCCCACCCGATAAGCGCTGTGAGGTGGGGCATGAGCGACTCGCCGCGGGGCGTGAGCGCATATTCCGCGCGGGGCGGTACCTCGGGGTAGACCTTGCGCGACAGCAGCCCGTCCTGTTCCAGCTTGCGGAGTGTCGATGTGAGCATCTTCTGCGAGATGTCGGCCGTCCGGTGGATTTCCGAAAAACGCAGGCACCCGCTCGTATGGAGGTTGTAGAGTACCAGCAGCGACCACTTGTCCCCGAAGCGGTCGACGATATGGCGGATCGGGCAGTGGGCGTAGGTCGGGTGTGCGGTTTTTTCCATGTCCGTTCGGGGCGGTCTTTCCTTATTCTACATACAACACCAGTCCCTTGAGGTACTCGCCTTCGGGGTGGTAGATGCTCACCGGGTGGTCGGCGGGCTGCGTCAGCTGGTGCAGGATGCGCACGTTGCGGCCCGCGATGGCCGCGGCCGAGAAAATCATCGTGCGGAACAGCTCCTTCGACACCGCCTGCGAGCAGGAGAACGTGAAGAGGATGCCGCCGGGGCGTATCTGCGATATGGCGCGGGCGTTGAGGCGCTTGTAGCCCTGCATGGCATTACCCAGCACCTTGTGGTGCTTGGCGAAGGCCGGCGGGTCGAGGATGATCAGGTCGTATTTGTCTTCGATGTCCTTGAGGTACTCCACGGCATCGGCGGCCGTTTCCGTAAAGTTGGCCTGCGGGCCGAAGTTGAGTTTCATGTTTTCCGTGGCCAGCACGACGGCGCGTTCCGAAGAGTCCACCGAGCAGACCTTCTCGGCGCCACCGGCCATGGCATAGACCGAGAAGCCCCCCGTGTAGCAGAAGGTGTTGAGCACCGTGCGCCCCTTCGAGTAGCGTTTGACCAGCTCCCGGTTTTCGCGCTGGTCGAGGAAGAACCCGGTTTTCTGCCCCTGCTCCCAGTTGACGAGGAATTTCTCGCCGTTCTCCGTCACCACGTGCGCCGAATGGTCGGAACTTCCCCACAGGTAGCCGTCCACAGCACCCAGCTTGGCGTTGAAGGGCACGGTTTGCGAACTCTTGTCGTAGATGGCCGTGATGCGGTCGCCGTAGGCAGCCAGGATCGCCCGCGCGATGTCCTGGCGGGCGAGGTACATGCCGACGGAGTGGCACTGGATGACGGCCACCGTGCCGTAGATATCCACGACCAGTCCCGGGAGCCCGTCGCCTTCGCCGTGGACGAGGCGGTAACAGTCCGTGTCGGGGTTGTCCGTGAGCCCGAGCGTGCGCCGCACGTCGTAGGCCACGGCGATGCGCCGGTTCCACCAGTCCTGGTCGATCGGTTCCTTGTCGAATGTAAGCACACGCACGGCGATCGAGCCGATCTGGTAGTGTCCCAGGGCGATGAAATCGCCCGTGCGGGTATATATTTCGACCAGGGCGCCTTCCGTGATTTCCGATTCGTCTTCGGCCTTGATGTGGTCGATGGCGCCCGAGAAAATCCACGGGTGGCGGCGCATGAGCGATTCTTCCTTGCCTTTGCGCAGGTATACTTGAGGTGTCATAATTCGGGATGTTTGATTTTGGGTGTGTGAAGCAGTCGGTCGTAGATCGCCGTGCAGACCCACGCATCGGTCGCGGCGTAGAGTTTTTGTTTGTCGGTGAATGTCGCGGCCTCCCAGTTACTCAGCCGCTGGGCCTTCGATACGCGCTGCCCCAGCACGATGGCCGAGAGTTTGCGCAGGCTCTTCTCCCCGATGCCCCATTGGGGGGCTATCGTTTGCAGGTCGACGAACCCTGCGTCGCGGAAATGGCGTATCTGGCGCAGCGAGCGCAGGTCGCCCGCGACGTCGGCGCCGATTTTCAGGATCTCCTGGCTTTCGAGCACCTGCAGGATCGGCTTGGCGAGCGGGATCTTGTTCAGCCGGAAGAGGAAGCATAGCTGCGGCGTGGAGAGTTGCAGCAGCGACACGCGGAACGTCACCCCCGGCCGGAACGACGGGCGGGTCTCGGTGTCGAAACCGATGACGCGTTGTTTCATCAGAAATTTGCAGGCGGGGACGATGTCGCGCTCGTTGTCGACGATGCGTATTTCGCCCCTGAATTCGATGGCCGGAAGCGCTGCGGCCTCCTCGTTGCTGATCTTATCCGTAAAGTTGTTTGTCGTAGTCATGCCGTGGAACATTCTCACAAAAATACGGAATTATTTCCGGAAAACGGCATGCGGGGCGATTTTTTACATCCCCGCGGGCGGTTGCGGCCCTATTTTAACCCGATTTTTCCATCCCTGCCCGTGCCGGCGATGCCTTCGTCGAGCAATTCGCGCAGCGCCTGGCCTATCTGCTGTGCCTCCCCGGGGAATTCCGCGGCCAGTTCGTGCGGGTCGGCTGCCCCGCGGGATAGCCTTTGCCGCAGTTTTTCGCGCAGCCCGCCGTCGGCCGACGGCGTGGCGCAGCCCTGTGCCTGCTGCTTCCCGGCACGTTTGTGTGCGAGGCAGATGTCGCATACGCCGCATGCCGCAGGGGCGCCTTCACCGAAATACCCTTCCAGAACGGCGCTGCGGCAACTGGTCTCGT
>OMBX01001004.1_pt1 | contig 11728 bp, 10 predicted proteins | sample 1644931 | NCBI WGS metagenome assembly OMBX01 (sample SAMEA103958165, study PRJEB25191) | human gut metagenome | biome: human-associated habitat [ENVO:00009003]; feature: intestine environment [ENVO:2100002]; material: feces | place: Germany | collected 2013/2015
CCGCTTACCGCCTGAGCGCCATCCGCACCGCACCCTTCTATGGCTGCTGGCTGGGTGCCTCTCTGCTGACCACCGAGCAGGGCATTGCCATCAACGAAAAGGGTCAGGCGCTGGACAACAACAACCAGCCCATGGAGGGCCTGTATATCACCGGTGATATGTCCGGCAGCTTCTTTGCCAACAACTACCCCTGCCTGATGGCTGGTGTGGCCATGGGCCGCACCCTGACCTTCGCCATGAAGGCCGTCAAGCAGATGGCGGGTCTGGATAACGCCTGATCCAGCGCGGTTTTCCGGCACAACTTAAGCGTTTTTCCATTTCTTCTTTCTTCATGAAGAGAGGCGGTCCCTGTTTGGGGCCGCCTCTCTTTGCTATTTTTTCGCCACGTGCCCCCTACACAAATCCCCACGATTGTGCTATGATAAAGCTGAACAGCCGGTTTGTGCCAGACAACCGGCAAAATCGAGGTGTTTGTACAAATGTCTGATCTCCTTGAAACTCTGCAGCAGGAAGGGGTAGACCCCGCTCTGCTGGAAGCAGTCCAACAGTACCGCACTGCCCATGCCCTGCCGGACGCACTGCGCCCGCGCATCCCTTCCCCTGCCTTTACCTACTATGGCAAACAGGTGTGGGAGCAGGCGCTGGCGGCGCTGCTCTGCGGCGAAAACCTGCTGCTGGCAGGCGGAAAAGCCACCGGCAAAAACGTGCTGGCCGAGAACCTTGCTGCCGCCTTTGGCCGTCCCGCATGGGACATCTCCTTCCATGTGAACATGGACGCAGCGTCCCTCATTGGCATGGACACTTTTGCGGACGGTCAGGTGGTGTTCCGGCCCGGCCCGGTATACCGCTGCGCCCAGTGCGGCGGCTTTGGTGTGCTGGATGAGATCAACATGGCCAAAAACGAAGCGCTGGCCGTGCTGCACGCGGTGCTGGACTTCCGCCGCGCCATCGATGTGCCCGGCTACGACCGCATCCCGCTGGCGGAGGAGACCCGCTTTATCGCCACCATGAACTACGGTTATGCCGGCACTCGTGAGCTGAACGAGGCCCTCACCTCCCGTTTCGTGGTCATCCAGATGCCCACCATTACGCAGGACGATCTGGAAAAGCTGCTGCGGACGCAGTTCCCCGATCTCGCTTCCAAGTATGTGCGCCAGTTTGCACTGCTGTTCCTTGACCTGCAGAAAAAATGCGACAGTGCAGAAATTTCCACCAAGGCGCTGGATCTGCGCGGTATGCTGGATGCCCTGCGGCTGATCCGGCGCGGCATCCCGGCAGGCGCGGCACTGGATATGGGCATCACCAACAAGGCCTTTGACTCCTATGAGCAGGGCCTGATCCGTGATGTGATCGCAGCGCGCATTCCGGCCAAGCTGGATGCCGCCAAGCTCTTTGGCTGATGGAAGCCCAGAGTTACACCGCGCAGGAGCGGCGTGCGGCCAATCAGGTCTGGGCTGCTGCAGGAGCCTATGGCTTTGAGCCGTTGTTTCTGGCCCGCTATACCGACGGCACCACCGATTTTTACATGAACACGGTCGTGGGCCTCATCCACAAATATTACGGTGACGCGCTGATTCGCAGCATCTTTGATGCATGGGACGGTGATCTGCGGCAGACCATGCTGGACGACATGACATGGCTGTATCTGGAAAATGCAGCCTATCGGCTGGAGCTGCCCCGCCGCCCGGTCCTTTCCGAGCTGCGCCGGGCCCACGCGGACTATTTCTTCGGCATCCAGTACAAGCTTTCGCGGCAGGAGTGGATGGCAAAAAATCAGCTGGTCTACACCATGCAGGCCGCACGCTGGCGGCGTGTGCTGGGCCGCACCGACCCGGTGATGACCCCTTACGAGTCCGGCCTTGCCGCCGCGCTGGCCCCGGAGCATGTGCCGGAGCCGGAACAGCTGAAAGCCGAAATTTTATCGATCTACGCAAAATTCAACCTGTTCGACGGCACTGTGCACCAGAGAGCAGCTTTGCATCTGCATCTGGACGGCCTGCTGGCAAAGCTTGCCACCAAAGCCATGCCCACCCAGATGATCAAAACGGACCGCGTGACCGTGGAACACTCAAACTCCGTGGATGCTGTGGGCGGCGGGCTGGCGGTGGACAAGCGCAGGGCCCACATCACCCTGAAGCAGAATGCCGCGCAGGACAGAGCCTACATCGAAAGCTGCTTCGGCCGCTCTCTCTACCCACCGGAACGGCTGCGCAAGGCTGAGCAGGAGCTTTGCGTGGGCGACCACCTGGGATGCCATTTGTGGTTCAGCGCCGGTGTGCCCAGCCCGGAGCAGGCTCCCACACCGGAAGCAAAGCATCTGGCTGAACAGGCTGAGCTGCAGGCCGACCGCAACCGCGCTTATTACGCCAAAAATCGGGAACTGCACCGCAGTGTGGTGCTGCGGCTTACCGAGCAGATCCGCAACTGCATCCTTGTGCACCAGCAGCCCAACGCCCGTGTTGCCCGCAGCGGCAACCTGAACGCTGGGCGCATCTGGCGCGCACCACTTTTGAACGATGACCGGGTGTTTTTGTGTGCCGAGGAAGAGAACCAGCCCTCTTTTACGGTAGACCTTTTATTGGACGCATCCGCTTCCCGCCTGCACTGTCAGGAAGTGATCGCTGCTCAAGGATCCATTTTGGCCCAGAGCCTTGCGGCCTGCGGGATCCCGGTGCGGGTGTCCAGCTTCAGCAGCCTGCGGGGCTACACCGTACTGCGGGTGCTCAAAGGCTTTGCAGACAAAAACCTGCAAAACATCAACCGATATTTTGCTTCCGGCTGGAACCGTGACGGCCTTGCTCTGCGGGCCGCAGGCGACCTTTTGCAGTATGCGCCCGGTCCTGCGCCGCGGCATCTGCTCATCGTGCTGACGGACGCTTCGCCCAACGACAGCCGCCGCATCCCGCCCAGTGCAGAAAACCCGCTGGGCTGCGGTTACGAGGACGCTGCCGGTGTGGCTGACACTGCCGCGCAGGTGCGTGCGCTGCAGCGCATGGGCATCCGGGTGTCGGCTGTGTTCATGGGTGAGGACAGCTCTGCCGGTGCCGCTGCACAGATCTACGGCAAAAACATGGCCCGTATCCGCGGCATGGACCAACTGGCCCGCGCGGCCGGGCGGCTGATTCAGAACGAGATCCGTGAACTGGGCGATTGAACCATATTTTACCAGAACAGCCCACAGATGGGAGGCTTTGGCCTTGCCGTCTGTGGGCTGTTTTTGATACAGAACACAACTGATTCGCTCTTGCAACAACCATGTTTCGGGTCGTTGTTGCAGGATGCGCGGAAATATTTTGTTTTTCTACAAACTTATAGTTGTTTTCCGTTGTGAAGTATGCTATACTATGTTCAGTCAATAAAACATTCCTGCGTAAGCTGCCTGCTGTGCACCGGGTCGTTTGGCGCAGTGCCCATCCGTTATACAACGAACTGCTGTGTTATAGTTTCAGGAGGGAATCGATCATGGATGCCAACCGTTATTTTGATGCCATGCACAACGCTATGTCAGCTCAGCACCCCGGTGCGCAGCTGCTTTTAACGGTAAAGCTGCAGGACACCTGCGGCAACGATGCCTGCCTGGAGCTGAAGCAGCTGCCCGGTGAGAGCACCTCCATTCTGTGCTACTCCACCATGGGACGCCGCCACCTGAACTTTCAGCTGTTCCGCAAGGGCTGGCAGCTGTGCCACAACGCCGATGGCCAGCTGGTGGGCCGCTTCCCTTCCAGCGCCGACGGCCTGATCGACGAGACCGATTTCCGCGCCTACTGCCGTGAGGACAGGCTGGATATGGCCCGCACCCAGCGCATCACTGCCGAGCTTCGCCAGTGCGCCGGTATCGATTATCAGGGCAGCATCCCGCAGAACGCCCGCACCGGTGCCGTTATTACCGTGGAGAGTTTTGTAGGGGCCGGTGCCCGCTGGTCCTACTGGAGTCAGGATGTTCTGCCCAGCCTGCCGCTGGGTGCCATCCTCTACTGGCTGGCGGATCATCTGGCCGGTGCCGAGCGCCGCACCCTGCAGGCCGACCCGCAGGCAGCCCGCCTTGCCGCCCAGTGGCTGGCCGGTGATACAGCCGTATTCTTCCATCCGTCGGTGCCGATGACTGCCATGAATACGGTCTCTTCCGGCTCTGCACCCGCACGTCGCCGCACCACTGTGCCCGCTGCCCGCAACAAGAGCTGGCAAAGCATCATGGCCGTGATGGCAGGCATGTGAACGAAAAAGCAAGGAAAGACCGATCGTCTCTCCTTGCTTTTTCAGTATTATTCGAGGTACGGGTCCAGCAGGGCATCCACCGTTTTGTTCCGCTTGGGGTTCGGCTTTTTGATCACATGGCCGCGGCAGACCACCAGTTCCAGATGCTGCAGCGCACGCAGGTCGTCCAGTGGGTTGTGCTTTGTCACAATAAAATCTGCGCTCTTGCCCGGCTCAATGGAACCGGTTACGTCTCCTACTCCGGCCAGCTGAGCATTGCGCAGGGTGGCCGTGTACAGGGCGAACTGGTTGCTTACACCGCAGTATTTGTGGAAGTAGCACAGCTCCCGCCAGAAATCGTACTGGGTGATGTACGGGCAGCCTACATCGTTGCCCAAGGCCACCGGGATGCCGTTGGCAAGGGCGGTCTTTGCGCTTTCCACCACACCGTCAAACACGATCTTGCCGTTATACTGGTCCTTTTCCGAAGCGCCGGAAACCGCTGTATCGAACAGCGCATAGGGCAGCGCCGGGGAGATAGTGGTGCACACAAAGGCTCCCCGCTCCTTGTAAAGCCGGATGGTCTCATCGTCCATCTTTGCGCCGTGCTCAATGGAATCCACGCCGTTTTCCAGCGCCGCCTTTACGCCCTCCGGCGATTCGGTGTGTGCTGCTACGGTGTAGCCCAGCCTGTGGGCTTCGTCGCAGACGGCTTTGATCATCTCCGGCTTCATTTTCAGCTCTCCGGGCGTTCCCTTTTCGGTGGCATCCAGCACACCGCCGGTGATCATCAGCTTGACAAGATCCACCTTCTGTCCGCTGGCCTTTTTGAGCTGAGCAAGTGCTTCGGCATTGTTATGGGCCGCAACTGCCACCGAGCCCGCCATGTGTCCCCCGGGCACCGAAATGCCTTCGTTGGCAGCAAGGATGCGCGGTGCCAGCAGCTTGCCAGCTGCAGCATCATCACGGCAGCGGGTGTCAAAATCTGCAATGCCGCCCACGGTGCGGATGGTAGTCACGCCACCCAGCAGTTCCAGCTTCGCGTAGCTGCATACCAGCCTGTAGGCCACCGCACGGGTCAGGCCATTGCTCAGAATTTTGCGCACCAGCGCAGCATTATCCCGCGGCTTTGCGCTGGGCTTGCCGTTGCCTGCCAGATGCACATGCAGGTTGATCAGGCCCGGGCACAGATAGCCTCCGTGCAGATCGATCACCTCATAACCGTCCAGATCCACGCCCTCATCGACAATGGCAATGATCTTATCATCCTCGGTCAGCAGGATCTTGTGCTCTACCGGCTGCATCTGCTCGGTGCCATCCAGCAGGATCCCGTTCGTATAAGCACGTTTCATTGGGAACATCCTCTCTTTTTCAGGTTTTTCGGACAGGAGTTGTTTTGTTCCAGTATAGCACGTTCCGGCAGATGGTGCAATGCAAAAACGGGCAGGAAAGGTTCAGCCCTCTCCTGCCCGCTCGGTGTTTTTATTTACTGTGCGGCTGCGCTGGAAGCTACTTCGGAAGCAGCAGCCTCAGAAGATGCGGCTTCCGAAGAAGCAGCTTCGCTGGATGCGGCATCTGCGCCGCCGGTCACGCCGCCCTCAACGACCAGCTCATCCTCATAGTCAAGGCCGTAGGTATCCACCAGAGTCTCCTCATAGTCCTTGTGGAAGAAGTTCTCCTCGCCCAGAGCCTTGATCTCCTCGTTCAGCCAATCCAGAACGGTGGTGTTGCCCTGGCTCACAGCAGGAGCAATGGTGTCCTGACTGCCCAGAGAGGGAATGCCGACCGTGTAGCCGGTGTTCTGCTTTGCAAATGCAATGACCTCGGTGTTATCGTTGGCCCATGCCACGCCGTTGCCGTTCTCCAGTGCATTCTTGGCCGTTGCATAGGAATCGTACTTCTGCAGCGGAATGTCGGGGTACTCCTTGGTCAGGTAGGTCTCGGCGGTGGTGCCGGAAATGACGATCATCTGGTCGTCAGCGTTCCAGTTGTCCAGAGTGGTGATAACGTTGCTTTCCGGAGAAATGACACCCAGAGCCACGTTCATGTAAGGCAGAGCAAAGTCCACTTCCTCTGCGCGCTCCGGGGTCACGGTGAAGTTTGCCAGGATCACATCCACCTTGCCGGTCTGCAGATACTCGATACGGTTGGCTGCCTCGGTGGAAACGAAGTTGATCTCTACGCCCAGATCCTCGCCCAGACGGCGTGCAAAGTAGACATCATAGCCCTGATATTCGCCGTTCTCGTCCACGTAGCCGAACGGGTTCTTATCGGAGAACACGCCGATGTTGATGGTACCGGACTCCTTGATCTGATCCAGCGTGCGGTAGACCACGCTGCTGCCAGATGCTGCGCTGCCGGATGCTGCAGTGGAAGCAGAAGAAGAGCCGCCGCATGCGGTCAGAACAGCGGCAGCGGAAACTGCGCCCAGACCCAGCAGGAAGGAACGACGAGAGATCTTAGACTGTTTCATAATGATTACTCCTTTACAAAATCTTTCCCATTTGGCTGCGGAACACCCGCAGCCTTTATCTTGATCTGTGACTCATTTCACAGCGTCAAACGTGAAGGTGCGCAGGAAGCGTTGCGCGCGCTCGGTCTTGGGCCGGTCAAAGAACTCGGCCGGTGCAGCTTCTTCCACGATCTTGCCGCCATCCAGAAAGATGACGCGGTTGGCAATGGCGCGGGCAAACTGCATTTCGTGGGTGACGATGATCATGGTCTTGCCCTGCTTGGCAAGGTCCAGCATAACGTCCAGCACCTCGCGCACCATTTCCGGATCAAGGGCAGCGGTCACTTCGTCAAACAGAAGGATCTCCGGGTGCATACACAGTGCGCGCACGATGGCAACGCGCTGCTTCTGTCCGCCGGAAAGCTCCCGCGGGTAGCTGTTTTTCTTGGCAAGCAGGCCCACACGGTCCAGCAGAGCTTCGGCCTCCTGCTGCACTTCCGCTTTGGGGCGCTTCTGCACCTTGGTGGGTGCCAGAAGCACATTGTCCAGCACCGTCATGTGCGGGAACAGCTCGTAGCTCTGGAACACCATGCCGATGCGCTGGCGCAGCTGAGTCAGATTTTTACCGCCGTAGGCAACGGTCTCATTGCCCAGCCGCACCCGGCCGCTCTGGGTGGGCTCCAGACCATTCAGACAGCGCAGCAGGGTGCTTTTGCCGCAGCCCGAAGGGCCGACCACCACGATGACCTCGCCGGGCTTGACAGCAAAGCTGATATCATCCAGCACGGGGGTCTCGCCATAGGCCTTGATCAGATGTTCAACAGTCAAAATAGGTTCTGCCATGTACGGTCACTTCCATTTCTTTTCGAGATAGGATGCCAGCAGACTGATGGGCCAGCATACGAAGAAATATAACACGAAAACCGTGAGATAAATGCCAAACGCTGCGTTGGGGCTGGCGGTGCGGTTGGCCTCGATGATCTGCTGTGCTACCTTGATCACTTCCACCACACCGATCATCAGCACAAGGCTGGTGGTCTTGATCATGCGAGTGATCAGGTTGATGGACAGCGGGATCAGGCGGCGCACCGTCTGCGGAATGATGATGTACCAGTAGGTCTGCGCACGGCTCATGCCAAGGGCCTCGGCGCTCTCATACTGGTGCTTCGGAATGGCGATCAGCGCACCGCGCACAAGGTCGCTCATTTCTGCGGTGCCCCACAGCACAAACACGATGATGGATGCCGTCTCGCCGGAAAGGTTCCACCCAAAGGCACGGGTGGTGCCGAAGTAAACGAGGAACAGCAGCACCATCTGCGGCATGATGCGGACGAACTCCAGATAAAGCCGCAGAACCGCCTTGATAATGGGGTTGCGGGAGGTCATGAGCACGCCCAGCAGGATGCCCAGCGGCAGGCTGATGATCACCGAGACGGCGCTGATCTTGAGTGCAACGCCAAGGCCGCCCAGCAGGCGGGCCATGTTTTTGCCCTTGAGCAGGACATCAAGACCCAAATCCAGCATAGCGCAGCCTCCTTTCGATCAGGCTGCCCACAATGGACACCGGCAGCAGAATGATAAGGTAGAACACCACCAGCAGGAACAGACATTCGATGGTTTTGGAGTACATGCCGATGAGGTCCTTTGCCGTGAACATCAGGTCCATCAGGCTGATGGCGCTGAACACGCTGGTCTCCTTGAGCAGGAAGATCACATTTGCCATGAAAGCCGGCATACTGGTGGACATGGCCTGCGGCAGAATGATGTAGCGCATGGTCTGCCAGCGGTTCATGCCAAGGCTGTAGGCACTCTCGGTCTGGATGGGCTCAATGGCTTCCAGACCGCTGCGGAACGCTTCGGCCATGTAGCTGCCGCCCAGAAACGCCAGACCGGCAATGCCGCAGATCTCGGCATTGGTGCGGATGCCCACCTTGGGCAGGCCATAATAAATGAAGAACAGCTGCACCAGCAGCGGTGTGTTGCGGGACAGCTGGATGTAAACACCCACGATCTTCCGCAGAACGGGCACCTTGTCATACTGGATCACTGCGCAGGCAAGGCCAATGATGATGGCAAAAATGATGCCTGCAACGCCCAGCCGCACGGTAAGTACAGCGGCCTTCTGGTAGAGCGGCAAATATTGCTGGATCGCATTCCAGTCCATTGCCGGATTCCTCCCTTGTATCCTGATTTGCGGGTCAAAACAAAACGCCCGGAAGCTCCCTCTTCAAGTAAGCTCCCAGGCGGTCAGCGACAGATCCTTCTGCGTATTCCCACACAGAATATGCAGATATGCTCACACGGCATACCATACTGCAGGGCGGCCGGTCCGGGAAGCGTTTGCGGTACAACAACACATTGCGCAACAACACATCATAGCCGTTTCCTCCCTGAATGATCTCAATTTTCGGATTTGCTCGACCCGATGCACGTAGTTTACACCCTATTACCCATTATGTCAATATGATTATGGGACTTCTTTCGATTCTTTGCTCATTCAGCCTAAAATCATATCATTCTATGTGTAAATTTTATTCATTTTTCAACTTGACCGTATGCGTCGTGCGGACAGCAAAAAGCCCTCCCATCGGGGGAGGGCCGGGCCGGATAAAGATTTTTTAGGAAAGTTTAAGAAACAGCCGGTTTTGCTTTCTGCTGCCATATGCTCCCCTCCTGCCTTTTCTTTTATAAATAAGTATCATGATTTCCCGGGAAAAGTGCAATCAAAAGGCACCGGCTTGTGCAAAAAAGCCGGTGCCTTGGGACAGGAATATTTTACAGGTTCAGCAGCACATTGGCCCGGAAAACGTTGCCGCCCGTTTCCACCGTCAGATTGCCGTGATACCTGTGCACGGCAGTTTCGACGGAAACAAGGCCGATGCCCTGTCCGTCATGCTTGGTGGAGTGCAGAACGCCGCCCTGCTTTTTCAGCACGCCGTCATAGCGGTTCTCCACCATCAGGCCCATCATGGCCGGGCTGAGCATCCGGGCCAGCACCTTGACCTGCCGTTCTTCCGGCGGCAGCTTCTGGCTGGCATGGAGCGCATTTTCCAGCAGGTTGCCAAGAATGGTGCACAGGTCGGCCTCCGGCAGGGGCAGGAGCTTGGGCAGTTCCAGCTTCCATTCGATCTGGATGCCCTGTTTCCGGGCCTCGTAGTCGTAGTGGCCGGCAAGCGCATCCACCGCAGCGTTGACGCACAGGGTGGGTCTGGCATCGCTGAGTTCGCTCTCGTACTGGCTCAGGTAGCTTTTCAGTTCATCCAGCCGCCCGGCCTCGGTCAGGCCGGAGATCACATGCAGGTGCTGGCGGAAATCGTGCCGCAGGTGGCGGGTCTGTTCCAGATAGCTGCGCAGCTCCATATAGCGGCGGGACTCCACGGCCAACAGCTGGTTTTCGCGGTCCAGCTGGGAGCTGCGGGCATACTCCTTTGCCACGCGGTACATCTCGTACAGCAGCAGAAAGATGCCCAGCAGCGAGATGCTCACTGCCAGCACCGCGATGATGCGGATGCGGTTCATCAGGATGACGCCGATCTCCTTCGGCATACAGAACACCAGAAACGCCGCGTACAGTGCCGGCAGCGGCCATGCCGACTCCCAGAAGGCTTCGCCGTGGTACTCCTGCAGCAGCCACCGGCTCCAGCGCACTGCCGTAAAACGGAAGATGGCGCTGAGTATCACCGAGAGGATCAGGCAGATGACCGAGGTGCTGGGCAGAAACACCGGCTGTGCATTGTCCAGCTCAGCTTCCGCGTTCAGCACAATGGCAAGCAGGGTGCACACAGACATCATCACTGCCGACACGGAGAACAGAAACATGGTCTGGCTGATCGATACTTCCCGGTCGGTGCGCCAGCGCAGCAGCCAGAAGCTGATGATGAGCAGCGGGATGAGCAGGAAATTCGTTTCTATGTCCAGCATGCAGCACACCGCTGCGCCAGCCAGACCCATCAGTGTGATCGCCGACGCACCGATGGCATAGGTTTTACGCGGTGCACGCAAGTGCTCCTGCAGCGAGGCAAGGCAGAGGTATTCTGCCGGATACATCATTGCAAATTCCAGAAAAAAACGTCCAAACAATGCAAAATTCACAAGCGCTCTCCTTTCCAGGTCAGAATTCCCGCTGCATACCACGGAACTGGTACTGCGTAAATTGGGCAAGCAGGCTGTTTTTGTCCTTCTGCCGCACCGGCAGATGGGTCCCATCCAGCATTTCAATGCAGTCGCCCTCAAACCGCAGCACCTTGGACATGTTGATGATCACGCCGCGGTTGCACACCAAAAATTCCGGCTGGGTCTGAAGCTGTTCCTGCACCTGTGCAAAATTTGCCGTGGCCCGGCACTCGCCGTCATCCGTGACCACACGCACATAATGGTTCTGTGCCGTAGCATAGTAGATCTTGGTCAGCGGCAGCCGCACGATCTGCCGAGCAATGCGCACCTCCAGCTCCGGCTGCTGGCGGCACAGCACCCGCCGCAGCTCCCCTGCCAGCTGCTCAAACTTTTCTTCCTTATAAGGCTTGAGCAGATAATCGAATGGATGTACCGGAAAGGCATCCCACACGTACTCCGGCGAGGATGTCACAAACACGATCAGCAGATCCGGGTCGGCCGCACGCAGCCGCTGCGCCGTCTCAATGCCATTGGTGCCCTCCATGCAGATGTCCAGAAACACCACCTGATACCCTTCGCGCCAGCCGGCCCGCAAAAATTCATCTCCGCTGGCAAAACAGCTGCAGGATATGTTCTCATTTTCAAATGCCTTTTTCAGCAGCTGTTTCAACCGTTCGGCATCCGGCTTGCTGTCTTCCACGATCGCCGTCCGCAGGTTCATTGCTGCACCCCCTGTTCCTTCTGCTTCCCTGTTTTTTTATATTATAGCACAAGTTCCGCCTTCCGTGGTCTGCCATTCGCGCACAAAACAGCCCGTTTCGCGCAGGTTGCGGCAGTGGGCAGAAATTTTTTTGTGTTTTCCTGCTGCAATGCAAAACAAAAAAGGCACCACACAATGTGTGATGCCTTTCTGATCTGGTGGAGAATACCGGGATCGAACCGGTGACCTCTTGCATGCCATGCAAGCGC
>OMBX01001012.1_pt1 | contig 11604 bp, 9 predicted proteins | sample 1644931 | NCBI WGS metagenome assembly OMBX01 (sample SAMEA103958165, study PRJEB25191) | human gut metagenome | biome: human-associated habitat [ENVO:00009003]; feature: intestine environment [ENVO:2100002]; material: feces | place: Germany | collected 2013/2015
CCGCGACGCCGAGGCCGAGGTCGCTCTGCAGTACCACGACGGCTATAACGAGACCATCGTCTCGTTTGCCAATAACATTCACACGCCGGAGGGCGGCATGCACGAGACGGGCTTCAAAACGGCCCTGACCCGCGTGCTCAATGCCTACGGCGTGAAGACCGGCGTCATCAAGACCGACGCCGATAAGGTCTCCGGCGAGGACTGCCGCGAGGGCTTGACCGCCGTCATCTCCGTGAAGCTGACGGACGCCCAGTTCGAGGGCCAGACGAAGGCCAAGCTCGGTAACGCCTATATCCGCACCCTCGTCGACTCCATCGTCAACGAGCAGCTGTCCACCTATTTTGAGGAGCATCCTGCCGTCGCCCGCATCATCCTTGAGAAGGCCATGACGGCCAACCGCGCCCGCGAGGCCGCCCGCAAGGCCCGCGAGTCCATCCGCCGCAAGACGGCGCTCGGCGGCGCGGCCATGCCGGACAAGCTGCGCGACTGCAACGAGACGGACGCCAGCCTGACCGAGATCTATATCGTCGAGGGCGATTCCGCAGGCGGCTCGGCCACGCAGGGCCGCGACTCCCGCTTCCAGGCCATCCTGCCGCTGTGGGGCAAGATGCTCAACGTGGAAAAGGCCCGCGCCGATAAGATCTACGGCAACGATAAGCTGATGCCCGTGGTGCTGGCCCTGGGCTGCGGCATTGGCGAGGAATTTGACATCTCCAAGCTGCGTTACGACAAGGTGTTCATCATGGCCGATGCCGATGTGGACGGTTCTCACATCTGCACCTTGATGCTGACCTTCTTCTTCCGCTATATGCGTCCGCTCATCGAGCAGGGCCATGTGTATGTGGCCCAGCCGCCTCTGTTCAAGGTGCAGAAGGGCAACACCATCAAGTACGCCTACAACGATGCCGAAATGGCTGTGCTTTCGCAGGAAATGCCCGGCGCAAAGGTGAACCGCTATAAGGGCCTTGGTGAGATGAACCCCGAACAGCTGTGGGAGACCACCATGAACCCCGATAACCGCGTGATCGTACAGATCACCATTGACGATGCAGAAAAGGCCGACGAAGCCTTTACCATCTTGATGGGCGATCAGGTGGAGCCGCGCCGCCGCTTTATCGAGACCAACGCCCAGTACGCAAAGCTGGACGTGTAATTGGAGGAAACAATGGAAGAAGATTATGTGATGATACCGGGCAGCGGAACCAAAAAGATCATCCGCGATGTGAAAAAGGAGATCGAGACCGCATTTCTGGACTACTCCATGTCAGTCATCGTGTCCCGCGCCCTGCCCGATGTGCGCGACGGTTTGAAGCCTGTTCACCGCCGCATTCTGTACACCATGCACGAGCGCGGCAACGACCCCAGCCATCCCTACCGCAAATCCGCCGACACCGTTGGTGCGGTGCTGGGCTCCTACCATCCCCACGGCGACGCATCGGTCTACGATGCCATGGTCCGTCTGGCACAGGACTTCTCTCTGCGCTATCCGCTGGTGGATGGTCAGGGTAACTTTGGTTCTGTGGATGGCGACCCCCCGGCTGCCTACCGTTACACCGAGGCCCGCATGAGCCGCATGGCGGTGGAGATGCTGACCGATATCGAGAAGGACACCATCGACTGGGATCCCAACTTTGACGAGACCAAGAAGGAACCCAGCGTGCTGCCCTGCCGCTTCCCCAACCTGCTGGTCAACGGCAGTCAGGGCATTGCGGTCGGCATGGCCACCAACATCCCGCCACACAACCTGAGCGAGGTCATTGATGGCTGCATCGCCTATATCGACGATCCGGACATCGACCTGCCCGGCCTGATGGAATACATCAAGGGCCCGGACTTCCCCACTGCCGGCATCATCATGGGCCGCAGCGGCATCCGCGCCGCCTACGCCACCGGCCGGGGCAAGATCACCCTGCGGGGCCGCGCCACCATCGAGGAAACCAAGAACGGCCGCACCCAGATCATCATTACGGAGATCCCGTATATGGTCAACAAGGCCCGCCTCATTGAGAACATGGCCGACCTTGTCAAGGAGAAGCGCATCGAGGGCATCACCGGCCTGAACGATGAGACCAACCGCAAGGGCATGCGCATCGTGGTGGACATCCGCAAGGATGCCAACGCACAGGTTATCCTGAACCAGCTGTACCAGTACACCCAGCTGCAGGATACCGTGGGCGTTATCATGCTGGCCATCGACCACAAGGTGCCGAAAGTCCTCACCCTGAAGCAGATGCTGCAGAAATACGTGGAATTTCAGGACGAAGTGGTGCGCCGCCGCACCCAGTACGACCTGAAAAAGGCCAAGGAGCGCGCCCACATTCTGGAAGGCCTGAAGAAGGCCACCGACATCGTGGACGAGCTGATCGCCACCATCCGCGCCTGCAAGGGCGGCATGGCAGAGGCCAAGGCTGCCATCATGGAGCAGTTCGGCTTTGACGACCCGCAGGCAGATGCCATCGTCAAGCTGCAGCTGGGCCGTCTGGCAGGCCTTGAGATCCTGAAGATCGAGGAAGAGCTTGCCAGCCTGCAGGCCAAGATCGAGAACTGGGAAGCCATTCTGGCCGACGATGCCCGGGTGCTTGCCATCGTCAAGGAAGAGCTGCTGGAAATGAAGAAGCGCTTCGGCGACGAGCGCCGCACCGAGATCCAGTCCGTGACCGGTGAGGTGGATATCGAGGATCTGATCGCCGAGGAGCAGTGTGTCTACACCCTGACCGAGGCCGGTTATATCAAGCGCCAGCTCAAGGCCACCTATCAGGCACAGCGCCGCGGCGGACGCGGCATCTCCGGCATGACCCGCAAGGAAGAGGACATCGTGCAGGAGATGTTCGTAGGCTCCACCCACGACTATGTGCTCTTTGTCACTGACCGTGGCCGTCTGTTCCGCATCAAGGGCTACACCATCGCCGAGGGCAGCCGCACCAGCAAGGGCATGAACATTGTCAACCTACTGCAGCTGGCTGAGGGCGAAAAGGTCACCAATATGATCTGCCAGAGCAAGGACGCTGAGCAGTCGGGCGGCTATGTGACCATGGTCACCAAGCAGGGTCTGATCAAGCGCACCCCGCTGGAACAGTACGCCAACATCCGCAAGAGCGGCCTGATCGGCATTGCCCTGAACGAGGGCGATGCCTTGGCATGGACCCGCCTGACCTCCGGCCACGATATGCTCATCGTTGCCACCCGCAACGGTCAGGCCATCCGCTTCAACGAGGAGGATGCCCGCCCGATGGGCCGTAACGGCCACGGCGTGCGCGCCATCCGTCTGGCAGAGGGTGATGAAGTTGTGGGCGTGTGCATCTGCCGCGAGGGCGGCACGGTGCTGACCGTGACCGAGAACGGCAAGGGACGCCGTTCGGATATCGACACCTACCGCATCACCGCCCGCGGCGGCAAGGGCATCCGCAACTACGATGCCGCCAAGGATAAGGTGGCTGCGGTCAAGATTGTGGACGACGTGGATGATGTACTGCTGAGCAGTCAGGAGGGCATCATCATCCGTCTGCACGCCAACGAGATCCCGCTGCAGAGCCGCTACGGTTCCGGCGTGCGGGTGATGCGCTTGGGTGAGAACGACAAGGTGATGGTGCTTGCCCGCACCGACCACGACGACGAGGCCCAGACCGAGCAGATCGACACCTCCGATGCCGATGCAGAGCCGACTGCCGAGCAGCTTGCCGCCATGGAAGCCGCGGATGCTGCCGCCGCTGCAGAAGCCCCGGAAGCAGACGATAAGGGCGAAGAGTAAACCTTGAAAACACAATAAGATTTGAAAGAAGCCGCCGCGCAGAGATTTCTGCACGGCGGCTTCTTTTCAAATCCATCCAAACCATGTATAATAGAAATAGCGTGTGAGGAATAAAAATAAACACAGAAAGTGGTTTAAGGAACATGACAGAGCAAAAAAAATCCCCGGAGATCAGCATCATCGTGCCGGTGTATAAGGTGGAAAAATACCTGAACGAATGCATTGATTCCATTCTGGCACAGACCTTTACGGATTTTGAGCTGATCCTTGTGGACGATGGCTCCCCGGACAACTGCCCTGCCCTGTGTGATGCAGCGGCGGAAAAAGACAGCCGCGTGCGGGTGATCCATAAAATCAACGGAGGTGTAAGCACAGCTCGCAATACGGGTTTGGCAGCTGCACAGGGAAATTGGATCGGCTTTGTGGACCCGGATGACTTTGTAGACAAGACTTACTACGAAAAAATGCTGCGGGCAGCAAAGCAGGCAGGTGCTGAACTTGCAGTCTGCAACGAAGTTTTTATGGAAGAGGATGGAAGTCTTTGTGATTATCAGGAACAGCCTTTACGTACAGAAGTGCTTTCCCGTGAGGAAGCAATACACCGCATCCGCCTTACGCCGTTGATTCAGGCAGCAACAAGACTGCATCGGAGAGATGTGCTGGAAGGAATCGTTTTTCCTGTGGGCAAAAACTATGAAGATGCATTTACCACACCGGAAATCATTGAACATGCAACAGCTGTGGCTTGTATAAAGGAAAAACTGTACCATTACCGGCTGCATCCGGCAAGCATCATGCATGGAAAGGTCACCTTGAAAAATCTGGATGAGATCGATGCAAACTACGGCCTTCTTGCTTGTGCACTCAAGTATGGAAAAAAAGACACAGCATTCCTGCAGTATGTACTGATGAAACGCATGCTCCGAAACACAAAAAAAAATCTGCCACCCAAACAGAGAAACAGTGAACGGGTTCAGCAGGCGGAAGCGTGCTTGAAAAAAGCAGGCAGAGAGGTTCGTCAACAGGGGGCCTGTACCCTGCGCAACGCAGCAGAAACCGCACTCTGCATTGCAAACCCGCAGTTCTACTTCAACTTCAAGTACCGGAAATAAAACTGAATTCCGAATGGGAGAAATACTGTGAGTGAAAGAACAGAAAGTGGAAAACCGGAGATCAGCATCATCGTGCCAGTGTATCAGGTGGAAAAATATCTGAATGAGTGCATTGATTCCATCCTCGCTCAGACCTTTACAGATTTTGAACTGATCCTGGTGGACGATGGCTCACCGGACAACTGCCCTGCCCTGTGCGATGCAGCAGCAAAAAGGGACAGCCGCGTGCGGGTGATCCATAAGCAAAACGGCGGTGTAAGCACAGCCCGCAATGCGGGTCTGGATGCAGCACAGGGAAATTGGATCGCATTTGTGGATTCGGATGATACAGCAGCACCAGAATATCTGGAAAAAATGCATAAGGCAGCGCTGGAAACGGGTGCAGATTTTGCAATCTGCAGCAGTCAGTGCATTGATGAAACGGGCAAAACGCTTGCAGGCGGAGAACATCGCCTTTTGAACGAGTTTTTGCCGCAGGAGGAAGTTCTGCGCCGGATGGTGGTGTCGGATTTTCAGGTTCCGTGGAATAAGCTTTATCGCCGAAAACTGCTGGAAAATCTGCGCTATCCAGAAAACAAGGCATTTGAAGATACCTGTCTCATGCCGGTCATTTACGCAAGAGCGGCTTCTGCCTGCGGTGTATGGGATTTTTTATACAATTACCGCATCGTTACCGGCAGTGCCATGCACCGCAAGACTACCTTGAAAACACTGGACTGGGTGGAAGCATGGTACCGCCTGTTTGATGTGCTGTACCAAAACGGCATCCGGGATGCTTTGTGTGCAGCCTATCGCCCGATTTTGACTGCCGTGTGGGACATCTGGCTGCACCTGACACCGGAAGAGCGCAAAAGCCCCCGGATGAAGGAAGCCTTTGCGTATGAGCGTACAGCCCGCCATCGGCTGATGCAAGCCCGCGGCGTAACACTAAAAAATTTGTGGGCGGCAGTGGTCTGCGCTGCATCGGCCTGCAGTTATCTGGATCTATGCCGCAAAAGGGCGGAAAGACGGCAGAAAACGACCTGAAGCAATGAGGAGTTTATTGTGCAGGAACAACATAAAAAACAGCCGGAGATCAGCATCATCGTGCCGGTATATAAGACAGAGCGTTTTCTGAGCGCCTGCATCTCTTCCATCCTTGCCCAGACCTTCACGGATTTTGAGCTGATCCTGGTGGACGATGGCTCTCCGGACAGCTGCCCTGCTTTGTGCGATGCCGCAGCGGCAAAGGACAGCCGCATCCGGGTCATCCACCAGAAGAATCGTGGCCTGAGCGTGGCACGCAATGCCGGGCTGGACGCGGCAGAGGGCGAATGGATCGCCTTTGTGGATTCAGACGATACCATCACGCCGGACTTCTGCGCAAAGCTTTACCATGCGGCGCAGGAGGCCGGTGCACAGATGGCCGTGTGCAATTACCGGCAGGTGGACGAAGCCCTGACCCCCATCCGGAAGCAGTATCTGCATGTGCGGCGGGAGGTGCTGACCCCGGAGCAGGCGTTGGAGCACAGCACCCTTCTGCCCTACATGGTGGTGTGGAACAAGCTGTACCACCGCAGCATTTTTGCGCAGCTGCGCTTTGCAGAGGGCAAGCTGAACGAGGACACCCTGCTGATCGCCTACGCCTACGAAAAAGCGGACAGAATCGCTAATATACCGGATGCGCTGTACCTTTACCGCAAGGTGGCGGGCAGCATCGTCAACAGCAAAGTCACCCTGCGCAATCTCGACCGTGTGGAAGCAAACTATACCGTGTTCGAGTGCGTCCGCCGCCATGGCATCACGGGTTCGCTGTGTGAGCTGTATTGGGCACTGCTGCACTCCCTGATCGATGTGGGAATGCACCTGACCGCCGAAGAGCGCCGGAGTGCCCGGATGCAGCAGGCGCGGGAGTACGAGCGCTGCGCCCGCCGGGCCTTGCGTCAGGAACATGCTGTTACCCTGAGAGCACTGGGCAATACCCTGTGTTTTATTATTTCACAGGACTGGTATTTTGCCCGCCGATGGAAAAATACCGTGTAACCGCGCAGGTTTGTCTGGACTTCCCTGCAAAGATATGCTACAATGGCAAAACAATCACAAATACCCGTGGGGGAGTAGCAGGCGCTTTTGCAGAGCGCAGCAAGTCAACATGATGACCGTTGGTTCCGGTCTGGCTTGCTTTCATTTGCGAGACTCATGTGTTTTTGGCGCATAGAACAGCGCCCGTGCACATGGAGTTGGTTTCAAAAAATCACCCGGTCCCGGACGTACATGTGCGCCCGAGACCGGGTTTTGTATTGCCCGATATTCTGGTCAGATTCAGGAGGCAGACAATATGGGATGGAGCTTTGTATTTTTCCTCAACAGTGCCCTGCTGGGCGTGGGCCTTGCAATGGATGCGTTCTCGGTGTCCATGGCAAACGGCCTGCACGACCCCCGCATGAGCAGGGGAACCATGTGCAGGATCGCGGGCACCTTTGCCCTTTTTCAGGCCGTGATGCCCATGACAGGCTGGGTGTGCGTGCACACCATTGTGGAGCTGTTCTCTTCGTTTGAAAAGTTCATCCCGTGGATCGCGCTGGCACTGCTGGGCTACATCGGCGGCAAAATGCTTGTGGATGGCATCAAGGGCGAAGAGGCCGAAGAAGCAGGAGAGCTGAGTGCGGGTGCACTGCTCATGCAGGGCATCGCCACCAGCATCGATGCGCTTTCGGTGGGCTTCACCATTTCGGAATACGGCTGGCTGATGGCACTTGCGGCATCGCTCATCATTGCGGTGGTCACCTTTTTTATCTGCATGGCGGGCCTGCGCATCGGCAAAAAGTTTGGCACCAAGCTCTCCGGCAAGGCATCCATTCTGGGCGGCATCATCCTCATTGGCATAGGTCTGGAAATTTTTATTTCCGGGGTGTTCTGAAATTCAGACAGCATAAAACAAAAGGGCACGGCGCTGCAATGCGCTGTGCCCTTTCGTTTTATAAAATGTTCCACATAGAACAATTACTTTTCCGGCTCAAAATAATCGGCATATTCCTCGGTCAGCTTGGAGCCAAGCCGCCGGATGCCGCCGTACAGGTGCCGTTCCACCAACGGTTCAAAGGCGGCAAGGTCGCACCGCTCGATGGCGTTCATCAGGTTGCGGTGGTCTGCAATCACCTCGGCAAGACCGCCGGTGGTCATGGTGTCCAGCATCCGGAAGCGGCTGTAGTCGGCGTGGGCGTTCTGCAGGGTACTCCACAGGTACATTTTATCCATGGCCGCAAACCATGTCCCGTGCAGGGCACGGTCGGCTTCGTACAGCTTGTTGTAATCCGGGCTCTCCATGGCCGCAAGGGCCTCGTAGGCTTCCACCCGCCTGCGGATCAACGCCCGCTGCTCCGGGGTGCACCGGGGCGAAAAATCCCGCAATACGCGGGCTTCCACGGCGGTGCGCTCGTAGATCAGTTCGTCCACGATGCGGCGGTTCAGCCGGGTAACGGTGGTGCCCTTGTAAGGCACGATCTTTACCAGCCCGTTTTCCTGCAGCTTCTGCAGCACCACCCGGATCAGGGTGCGCGGTGCGCCAAAGCGGGCACAGAGCGGATTTTCGCTCAGCGAAGAGCCGGGGCGGATGGTCAGGTCAATGATTTCCCGCTCCAGCACAGCATAGATCTCAGCATCAGTTTTGTATTGTTCCATACCTCTCACCTAATGAAAATGATGTATTCCTTTAGCGGGCTCGCCCTCTCAGTCAAAGCCTGTCGGCTTCGCCAGCTCTCCCAAAGGGAGAGCCTTTGGCAGTGCACGCGGACTGTATCTCTATGCCAAGGCCTCTCCCTTTGGGAGAGGTGTCACCGCAGGTGACGGAGAGGGCTAGGATGCTGACCGTATACAACAATCTTATTCTAAAAACTCTTTCCACAGTGCGGCGTCCGGCAGCGGCAGCGTAAATGCCATGGGCTTTCCGGTCTCCGGGTGCAAAAACTGCAGGCCGCAGCTCTGCAGGGCAATGCTGCCTTTTACGCGGCTTCCGTATTTGCCATCTCCGGTCAGCGGATGCTTCCGGGATGCAAACTGCACCCGGATCTGATGGGTGCGGCCGGTGTGCAGCGTGATCTCAGCAAGGCTCATCTCTCCTGCCGTTTTCACGATGCGGTATTCCAGCACGGCTTCCCGCACGCCCTTGCGGGGGCGGCTGACCGGGAACACCCGGCCCCGGCGGCTGTCCTTGAACAGCCAGTCCCGCAGGGTGCCTTCGGCGGGCAGTGCTTCGTCCGGCCCGCCTGCAATGACGGCACGGTACTGCTTGATGAACTGCGGCACTTCCGGCTTCCCTTCGGCCCTGCCATCCTGCACAGCGTAGGCGTTCTGGCTCTGGGTGATCTGACGGCTGAGTGCGGCCGCAGCCCCGGGCGTTCTGGCAAACACCATCAGGCCGGAAACGCCGGTGTCCAACCGGTGCACCACGCCTACAAAGGCATCCGGCTGGCCCCACAGCTACCGCAGGGCTGCGAGCACACCCTCTTCGCTGGAAAGTCCGGCGGGCTTGTCCAGCACCACAAGGGCGGCATCTTCGTACAGGATATTCACAGCCTGCCCTCGGCAATCAGGGCCTTGAGCTTCAGGATACCGGCAATGGTCTTGCCGTCCCGGATCTCGCCGCTCATGACCATCTCATAAGCTTTATCCAGCGGCACACGGTCAGGGGTCAGAAATTCATCGGCATCCAGATGCATCTGGGTCTTGTGCAGGCCGGTGGCGACCCATGTATAGATCACTTCGGTGTCATAGCCCACGGTGGGGAAAAACTGGCCCAGAGAGATATAATTGTCCGCGGTCAGGCCGCACTCCTCGCCCAGTTCCCGCTTGGCGGCTTCAAAGGGGTCCTCACCCTTTTCCAGCTTGCCGGCAGGCAGCTCCCACAGCTCCTGCTGCATGGCGTAGCGGAACTGGCGCACCATGCAGATGGTGCCGTCCTCAAAATAGGGCAGGATGCACGCACCGCCGTGGTGATGCACCACTTCGCGTTCGGCGGTCTTGCCGTTTTCCAGCAGAGCAGTGTCTTTTGTCAGGGTGATCACCCGGCCCTCGAAGAGCACCTCACTGGTGAGTGTTTTTTCGTAATGCACGGTCTTCTCCATTTTATTACCCTCTTTGCCCGGCGCTGCGCCGGTTTTCTATGGCTTCAGTTTACGGCAAAATGAGGTTTGTTGTCAATAAAGATGTGATAAATACAAGGGAGAGTGAACCCTCTCAGGCTCACTGCGTTCGCCAGCTCCCCCGAAAGGGGGAGCTTTTTGCATCTTCCGGTCAGCACAAATAAAGCTCCCCCTTTGGGGGAGCTGGCACGGCGCAAGCCGTGACTGAGAGGGTTCCCTCCCCTTTTTGCGAAAAAAATTACAGGATCTGGCAAAGCAGGCAGGCCAAAACCGGAAAATCCGCGCCATTGCTCACTTTAACGAACTAAAGACGTACAAAAGCGCTAAAAAAATTTCTTTATTTTTGGTGCGTTTGTTGAGCGGTTTGCGTTTACTTTATGGGCGGAATTTGCTATTATAGTATACAAGCAATAGTGCCTTTATGGGGTTCTCCGGTCCCATGTGGGGCATATTGCCCCGCGCAAAAGGTACCAAATTCTGAATAATGGAGGAAGAAAAATGCCTAGAGCAAAGCAAACTATGGATGGCAATACCGCTGCCGCCCATGTAGCGTATGCCTACACGGACGTGGCTGCCATCTACCCCATTACCCCGTCTTCTCCGATGGCTGACTCTGTGGACCAGTGGTCTGCAGCAGGTCAGAAGAACATCTTCGGCAATCAGGTCAAGGTCGTCGAGATGGAGTCTGAGGCCGGCGCAGCCGGCGCAGTGCACGGCTCTCTGGGTGCAGGTGCTGTTACCACCACCTTCACCGCTTCTCAGGGCCTGCTGCTGATGATCCCCAACATGTACAAGATCGCTGCTGAGCAGCTGCCCTGCGTGTTCGATGTTTCTGCACGTACCGTTGCTACTCAGTCCCTGAACATCTTTGGTGATCACAGCGACGTTATGGCATGCCGTCAGACCGGCTTTGCAATGCTGGTCGAGAGCAGCGTGCAGGAAGTTATGGATCTGTCCCCTGTCGCACATCTGTGCGCCATCGAGGGCAAGGTTCCCTTCCTGAACTTCTTCGATGGCTTCCGTACTTCTCATGAGTACCAGAAGATCGAGAAGTGGGATTACGCCGATCTGAAGGAAATGTGCAACATGGAGGCTGTGGAGGAGTTCCGTAAGAAGGCTCTGAACCCCGAACACCCCAAGATGCGCGGCTCCCACGAGAACGGCGACGTGTTCTTCCAGCATCGTGAGGCATGCAACAGCGTTTACAACGCTCTGCCTGCTGTTGTTGAGAAGTACATGGCCAAGATCAACGCAAAGCTGGGCACCAACTACGATCTGTTCAACTACTACGGCGCACCCGATGCTGACCGTGTGATCGTGGCTATGGGCTCCATCTGCGACGTTGCTGATGAGGTCATCGACTACCTGAACGCCAAGGGCGAGAAGGTCGGTATCGTCAAGGTCCGCCTGTACCGTCCCTGGGTCTCCGCTTCCCTGCTGAAGGTCCTGCCCAAGACCGCCAAGAAGGTGGCTGTGCTGGACCGCACCAAGGAGCCCGGCTCTCTGGGCGAGCCCCTGTACCTGGATGTTGCCGCTACCCTGCGTGAGGCTGGCCTGAACGATGTCGTTCTGACCGGCGGCCGTTACGGTCTGGGCAGCAAGGATACTCCCCCGTCTTCCATCT
>OMBX01001018.1_pt1 | contig 11558 bp, 9 predicted proteins | sample 1644931 | NCBI WGS metagenome assembly OMBX01 (sample SAMEA103958165, study PRJEB25191) | human gut metagenome | biome: human-associated habitat [ENVO:00009003]; feature: intestine environment [ENVO:2100002]; material: feces | place: Germany | collected 2013/2015
AGGGTATCGCTGCAAAGCTGTACACCGATGGTCCGAAGACAGTGCGTGTTGAGGCAGTTGGTCCCTGTGAGGTCACTGCTGACAACATCAAGCAGGGCGACGACATCGAAATTCTGAACCCTGAGTGGCACATTGCAACTCTGGGCGAGGGTGCCAAGCTCGTTATGGAGCTGACTTTCGACAAGGGTCGCGGCTATGTGCCCGCAGAGCGCAACAAACAGGCTATCATCGAGAAGAACGATATCAACACCCTTCCCGTTGACAGCATTTACACCCCTGTGCTCAAGGTGAATTATAACGTCGAGAGCACCCGTGTTGGACAGGCCATTGATTACGACAAGCTGACCATTGAGGTTTGGACGGATGGCACGATCAACGCACAGGAAGCTGTTTCTCTGGCTGCCCGTGTGCTGACCGAGCACCTGAACCTGTTCGTCAACCTGTCTGACGAGGCCGCCGGCGCTGAGATCATGGTAGAAAAGACCAACGACGACAAGGAGAAGGCTCTGGAGATGACCATCGAAGAGCTGGATCTGAGCGTGCGTTCCTTCAACTGCCTGAAGCGCGCAGGAATCAACACGGTGGAAGATCTGGTCAGCAAGAGCGAGGACGAGATGATGAAGGTCCGCAACCTCGGTCGCAAGAGCCTGGAAGAGGTCATGGCAAAGCTGGATTCTCTGGGCTTCAAGCTGAACACGGATGACGATAACTAAAAATAATTAAGGAGTGAAACGGGATGCCCGGTACCAGAAAGCTCGGTAGAACCAGCGACAGCCGCAACGCTATGATGCGCGCTATGGTTACCTACCTGTTAGAGAATGGCAAGATTGAGACCACTGTCACTCGCGCTAAGGACGTTCGTTCCATGGCCGAGAAGATGATCAGCCTTGGCAAGGCAAGCGACCTGCACACCAAGCGTCAGGTTTATGCCTACATCACCAAGGAAGATGTTGCAAAGAAGCTGTTTGATGAGATCAGCCCCAAGTACGCTGACCGCAACGGCGGCTACACCCGCATCATCAAGATCGGCGCTCGCCGCGGCGACGCAGCTGAGATGGCAGTTCTGGAGCTCGTCTGATCTGCTCTGACTGTTTGATACAGTGTTCAAAAGCCCTTTCCCAGCAATGGGAGAGGGCTTTTTTTTGCGTGGCATTTTCATTGCTTCTGAATGTTCCCGGGAATATCAGGCCAAGCCGTAAACATTTCAACAATTCCACTAAAAAACTCGAACCTATTTTCTAGCAAAATGCCTCTTGATATGTTGTATGGGGGGGGGGGTAAACTTGAAGGGCAGACGGTGCCTTTTGGGGTGGGTGCCTGCAAAATAACAAACGAAAAGGGGAAGAGAACATGAGAAAAAAGAGTACGAGACTTCTCAGTGCAGCACTTGCGGTGTGCATGATGCTGTCGGTTCTGCCGGTGGGCGCGTTTGCGGCGGAGCCGGGGGCGGAAGAACAGGAAAATGACGCGAGTGCGCAGGCGGATTCTGTGGATTCCGAGCTTGTTGAAATCAATGATACGAATTTCCCGGATCCGGTTTTCCAGCAGTATGTTAAGGACAATATTGATAAAGCAGATACGACAGGTCAGAAAGATGGCAGACTCAGTAAGGCAGAAAGAGATGCAGTAACGGAGATCAATATAAACAAAAAAAATTGTACGGATCTTACAGGCATTGCATACTTTGCAAATCTAAAGAAGCTGTATTGTAATGACAATAAGCTAAAAGAATTAAACCTGGAGAATAATAAGCATCTGAAAGTGCTGGACTGTTCCTACAATAATCTGACGACGCTGGACGTGAGCCATAATGTGTGGTTAGACACTCTGGAGGGCGCTAATAATGGCATGGAGAAACTGAATCTGGGTGGTAGTGAGCTGGAGGGGCTGTTTTGCTCCGACAACAATTTAACAGAACTGGATGTGAGCAAAAACAAGTATTTGCAACGATTGAATTGCACAAATAACAAGTTGAGAAGACTGGTGATTGGTAGTCCTGTTTACAGATTAGGAATGATGTTGTATTTGCGGGGCAACCAGCTTACCTCACTGGATCTTAATGGCAAAGGAATGATCCGGAATTTCAATGTTGATTCTCAGTCTTATGCAATTGATGTGAACGAAGATGGCACATTTGATTTGACTAGTTTACCTGATGGTTTTGACGCAAGTAAAACCACCAATTGGAAAGGTGGTACTAGGGACGAAAACACTCTGAACGTGAATAGCCATGAGGTGAAGTATGAATATAATACAGGAAGCAGTTATTATAGACAGGATACGATGCGTGTTATATTAAAAGTTAATGGGCATAAATATCAGTGGCAACATGACGATACCAAACACTGGAGAACATGTGAGTTAGACAGCTGCCCGGGTCTGACGAGTGCGCAGAGGGCAGAAGCCCCCCATGTTTACGACAATGCAAAAGACAAGGACTGCAATACATGCGGTTATGTGCGTCCGCTGTACACTGTGACCACAGACAATGCCGCTGCAAAGCTTGAGAGCGAAGCTGAAGAACTGAAGGCCCCTGTGGCCGCAGGCACCAAAGTGACCCTGACCGCTGGAGATACCCCCGAAGGCAAGACCTTCCACGGCTGGAAGCTGTATAAAGTAGAAAACGGCACCGAGACCGAAATTATCGACGAAGCAGAGCTTGCCAAGCTGCTGGAGAATGGCACCGAAACCACTGCGACCCTGACCATGCCCGCTTATAATGTTAAGGCGGAACCGTATTATAGCAATATTCCGTATAACATCAAAGCTGTAGACTGCACTGTGGATAAGACCGAAGCTGCTAAGGACGATACTGTAACAGCAACGCGCAGGGCGCTGAAAGCCAACGAGCGCTTTACCGGCTGGACGGTGACGGTGAATGGTGTTGAGCAAGACACGGACACCTTCCTGAAACCGGACGCGGACGACCCCACCAAAGTGAGCTTTGTCATGCCGGCTGAGAACGTGGAAATAAAGGCAAACTTCAAGGGGATTCCCACGCTGAACCCCACTCTGAGGGTCGGCGACCATGTGACGGCGACCATTGAAGGCAGCGATGCGTCCGTACCGAGCGGCAGCACTGTGCCCGTGCCAAAGAATAAAATTGTGCACCTGACAGCCACTGCACCGGGACAGCACTTCATCAGCTGGACGGTGAAGGTGAATGGTGTTGAGCAAGACCCGACCTTCCTGAAGCCGGACGCGGACGACCCCACCAAGGTGACCTTTACCATGCCGGATGCTAATGTAGAGGTGACGGCAACCTTCGCGGAGGACCCCATTCCTGAACCCGACCCGGTTGGACCCAGCGATACCGGCAACATTCAGGGCGCGATCTCTGCTGTGGTGATCGGTGCTGCCGCAGGTGCTATTATCTATGAAGCCGGCACCGGCATCTACCGCGTCATCAATATGCCCGGCATCCCCATGCCCTCCAACCGCATCGAGCTGGCCGAGCTGCTGTGGGAGCACGCCGGGAAGCCTGAGCCTGTAAGCACCGCCCTCTACAGCGACATCGACGAGGGCGATACCGACGCACAAAAGGCCGCCCGCTGGGCAGTGGAGCAGGATCTGATGAAGGACGATGCGGACAACAATAAATTCCACCCGGCCTTCCCCGTCAGCAAGCTGCGCACCTGCCTGACCTGGAACGCCGCAAAAGAAAAAGGCTTGTTTGACAAGACCGAAGAATAAAAATCAGGACCCCAAAAGGGCTGCTGCACCAAATGTGGTGCAGCAGCCCCTTTTCTCGTTTTCGGGTGTTGGAATTGCGCCCGGCCCGTGGTATACTGACAATAGCATGTTTTCGGCCTTTGGCCGGACAAGTTTTCCACACAGAGGAGGCGCAGCGGTTGAAACATCCGAATCATTTTGGCCGGTGGTTGGCTTGCGTGCTGCTGTGCCTGCTTCTGGCAGGCTGCAGCATGCCCGGTGAACAGGTGCAGGTGGAAGAGCTTCTGCGTGCGCCCAAGCTTTCCGGCGATTACGGCGATGTGCAGACTGCCCTGAACGACTGGCTGGGGGAGAGCGCACAGCTCAAATATCCCATGCAGGGCGACCTGCTTTCGCCTTTCCTGCTGCAGGATCTGGACGGTGACGGCAGGCAGGATGCCGCCGTGCTTTACACCACCGCCCAAAGCTCCAACGTGTGCATTGCCATCCTGCAGAAGGATGATGCCGACATCTGGCATGTGCGCCAGAACGTAGAGGGCCTTGCGGACACGGTAGAGTCGGTGGGGCTGGCCCAGCTGCAGCCCGGCGATGCCACCCAACTGGTGGTGGGTTATACAGCGGCACAGGGCGACCATTATCTGGCTGTGTATTCCTACACCGACGGCGTGCTTTCCACGATCCTGGAGCAGCAGTACCAGCAGTATCTGGTGGAGGATATCACCGGCGGCGGCAATCAGGATCTGATCCTGATGTCTACGCTGGAGGACGGCGGCGTGCAGATCGAACTGCTGACCGTGGATAAAGAGGGCAGCTTCCAGCAGGTGGCTGTTATGGGCCTTTCCGCCAATCGGTTCGCCGGCTGCGCCTCGGTGGCGGCGGGTGTGGGTGCGGACGGCAGGCATTATCTGGTGCTGGATGGCTGGACCGGCATTTCCGGCAACAATCTGGCCAGCGTGCTGCTGCGTTTTGACGAGGACACGCAGCAGATGGTGCCTGCCGATCAGATCAGCACCGAAAAGCTTTACACCGCATCCCTGCGCAATGTGCCCAGTCTGGTCAGTCAGGATCTGGACGGCGACGGCATCGTGGAGATCCCCACCCAGCCGGACGAAGCGGGCCTGCTGAACATGAGCCAGAGCCGCCGCATGGATTTTATCGTGTGGATGGACTATACCAGCCCGCACCCGGAAAAAAGCTTCGGGCTGCTGGACGAAGAGACCAACTGCTATATCGAGCTGCCCATGGAGTGGGAGGGCAACCTCAAACTGACCGACAGCGAACAATATGATGGTGCAGTGGAGCTGCGCACGGTGGACGATGACCAGCTGGTAATGACCCTGCGTCTGGTGCGCACCACCTCCAGCCTGAAGGGCTGGACCCGCCTTGGCATCGTGGCATCCCGCCAGATGCAGGCGAAGCTTGCCCCGGATGTGGAGATCCGTGATAAAAATTACCGCCTGTCCAAGGCGCTGTATCTGCTCAACTAAAGAACGGAGGAACAGTTCATGGTACGAGTGCTTGTCGTTGAAGATGAAGCCAACATCCGCGAGATGATCGCGCTGAACCTGCGCCTTGCGGGCATGGAGGCTGTGGAGGCCGAAAGCGCCGAGGCGGCTCTGCCGCTGCTGGAGAAGAAGCCGGGCTGCGATGCGGCCATTCTGGATGTGATGCTGCCGGGCATGAACGGCTTCTCCCTGTGCGAGACCATCCGCCGCACCGATCAGAAGATCGGCATTATCATCCTCAGCGCCAAGGGACAGGAGCAGGACAAGATCCGCGGCCTTTCTATTGGTGCCGATGACTATATGACCAAGCCTTTCAGCGTAAGCGAACTGCTGGCCCGTGTGAAAGCGCTGTGCCGCCGCGTCGGCCGTACTGCAGGCGGGGACGAAAAAGAAAAGGAAAACCCGCTGGGGATGCTCACCAGCGGCGAATTTGTGCTGGACGAGAACCGCCGCGTGCTGCTCAAGGCAGGCCAGCCTATTGAGCTGACGCAGGTGGAATTCCAGATCATGGAGCTGTTCTTCCGCAACCCCGGCATTGCGCTGGTGCGCGAGAAGATCTTGAAGGGTGTCTGGGGCGAGAACTATTTTGGTGACGTGAAGATCGTGGATGTGAACATCCGCCGTCTGCGCATGAAGGTGGAGGATGAACCCAGCCATCCCACCCATATCCTTACTGTGTGGGGTTACGGCTACAGATGGGAAGAATGAGAAGCGGGATCACCCGCCGGTGGCTGCGGGGCAACCTGCTCATCACCGTGCTGCTGGTGCTGCTGGCCGAAACCATGTTCCTGTACAACTACACACGCAGCTATTATAACAGCGTGCAGCAGACCATGTACCGGCGGTTCTCTTCGGTGTCCGGCCAGCTGAAAATGTACACCGGCGATACGGTGCAGAGCACGGCGGCTACCCGCAGCGTGGCCCTGCGCCGCATGGTGGAGCAGTTTGCCGATAAGGACAAATACGAGTTCATGCTGCTGGACAGCTATGGCGGGGTCATTGCGTCCTCCAGCGGCACAAATGCGGACGGCATTGTGACCGGCATCGACTTTGAGCAGGCGCAGGAGGCTTCTGACGGCCTTGGTGTGGCGGTCTACCGCACCCAGTCCGGCGAGCTGGTGATGGCGGCCTGTTATCTGGTGCCCTATGCCGCCGAGGATGTGGCGGCGATGCGTCTTGTCACCAGCCTGACCCTTGTGGGAGCGCAGATCAAGAACGCCCTCGCGGTAAGTGTTGTGATCGCGGCGGTGATCCTTGCTTTCACCGTGATGTCCGGCCTGTACTTCATCCGCAGCATCGTGGTGCCGCTGGGGCAGGTGGAGCGCACCGCAGCCAGCATCGCCCGGGGTGAGCTGGATGTGCGCCTGCCGGTCACTGGCAACGAGCACGACGAGGTGGACCGCCTGCGCGGCACCATCAACCAGATGGCCGAAGGGCTGGAAGAGACCGAGAAGATGAAGAACGAGTTCATCAGTTCCGTCTCTCACGAGCTGCGCACGCCGCTCACCTCCATCCGGGGCTGGGTGGAGACCCTGCGCACACTGGACGACCCGGCAGACGAGAACTACCGCAAGGGCCTTGAGATCATCAACAATGAGACGGGCCGCCTGTACAACATGGTGGAAGAGCTGCTGGATTTCAGCCGTCTGCAGAATGGCCGCATCCGTATGGACTGCCGCCCGCTGGACCTTGTGGCAGAGCTGACCGATGCGGTGCTGTTCTGTGAAGCACGCATCCAGCGCGAGGGCCTTGTGCTCAGCTACACCGAGCCGGAGGAGATGATCCCGGTCTATGCCGACCCGGACCGTCTGCGGCAGGTGTTCATCAACATCATGGACAACGCCATCAAGTACTCGGCCCCCGGCGGACGCATCACGGTCAAGCTGTGGGCGGGCGAATACAAGGCTTTTGCGGAGATCATCGATCAGGGCCGCGGCATCCCGCCGGAAGACCTTGAGAATGTCAAGACCAAGTTCTACAAGGGCAGCAATTCGGTGCGGGGCAGCGGCATCGGCCTTGCGCTGGTGGATTCCATCATGACTGCACTGGACGGCACCATGGACATCAAGAGCACGCTGGGCCGCGGCACAGTGGTCACACTGGGCTTGCCGCTGTACCATAAGGCGTGAAGATTTTGTCACAATTCTGTGGTAAAATAACCGGGAAAAATATGATCCGATAGGAGAACCCAATGAATCAACCCAAAAAGGAACGTTTCAAGACCAGCGTCGGCGGGCAGGCGCTGATGGAAGGTATCATGATGCGCGGCCCGAAGCTCATCTGCTGCGCCGTGCGCAAGCCGGACGGCACCATTGAGACCAAGATCGACCCTGTGAAGAACCACGGCATCTGGACAAAGATCCCGCTGGTGCGCGGTGCCATCTCCATGATCGAAAGCCTGATCGTGGGCTACCGCTACATGATGTACTCAGCTCAGGTGAGCATGGGTGACGACTACGACCCCGAAGAGGAAGAGACTGCCTTTGAAAAATGGGTGGGCGACCACTTGGGCAAAAAGGCAGAGGACGCACTGCTGGCCTGTGCCGCCGTACTGGGTGGCCTGCTGGCGATTTTGCTGTTCACCGTGCTGCCCACCCTCATCGTGGGCGGCGTGAACCACTTTGTAACATTGGGCCGCTGGGCCAAGGTGGTGCTGGAAGCGGTGCTGAAAGTTGGCATCTTCCTCACCTATATGGTGGCCATCTCCAAGATGAAGGAGATCCACCGCGTGTTTGAGTACCACGGTGCCGAGCACAAGACCATTGCCTGCTATGAGGCCGGTGATGAGCTGACCGTGGAGAATGTGCGCAAGTACACTCGGTTCCATCCGCGCTGCGGCACCAGCTTCCTCATTCTGGTGGTCATCGTCAGCGTGTTCCTCTACAGCGTGCTGCCGTGGGGCAGCATCGGCCTGCGGGTGCTGTTCAAGCTGCTGCTTCTGCCGCTGGTCATGGGCATCAGCTATGAGCTGCTCAAGTGGTGCGGCCGGTCCGATAACATTGCCACCCGCATCATCCGCCAGCCCGGTATCTGGGTGCAGCACCTGACCGTGTTTGAACCGGACGACAGCATGATCGAGGTGGCTATTGCCGCCGTGACCCCTGTGCTGCCCGAGGACCCGGAGGATGGCAGATGGTAATTGCTGGTTTGACCCCACGCGAAGCGGTGCGGGCCGTGGAAGCCCGGCTTTCCGCTGCAGGGTGTCCGGATGCCGATTACGATGCACGGGAGCTGTTCCGCGTGGCAGCCGGGCGGGATGCCCGCCTTTCCGACCGGGTGCTGACCACAGAGGAAGCGGAAAAGCTGGAAGCCCTCTGCACGCGCCGTGAGCAGCGGGAACCGCTGCAATACCTGTGCGGGATCTGGAGCTTTCTGGATTTTGACCTTGCCGTTGGCCCCGGTGTGCTCTGCCCCCGGGCAGACACTGAGGTGGTAGCGGAAGCGGCTGCCAATACCCTGACGGGCATTGCAGTGCCCCGGGTGCTGGATCTCTGCGCGGGGACCGGCTGTCTGGGGCTGGGCGTCAAGCGCTTCTGCCCAGCGGCGCAGGTGACCTGCGTGGAAAAAAGCCCGGAAGCCTTTGTTTATCTGGAAAAGAACTGCCGCTGCGCCCTGAAAGGGCAGGGCGGGCAGACGGAGGACTTGCTGGAGCCTACCGCGTTTGAGCAGGCAGATGCCCCGGCCTTTGACTGGGGGCCGGCGCTGAACGCTCTGCGCGCAAAGGCAAAGCCAGCCTATGCGGTGCAGCCTGTGGAGGGCGACCTGTTCACATACTGGCAGGGCCTGCCGGAAGGGCAGCTTGATCTGATCGTATCCAACCCGCCCTACCTCACCGCCGAGGAAATGCGGCACCTGCAGCCGGAGGTGGCACAGGAACCGGCCATGGCGCTGGAAGCGGGGGAGGACGGCCTTGTGTTTTACCGTGCCCTTGCAGAGCATTACCAGAATGCACTGCGGCCCGGCGGAGCGCTGGTGCTGGAGATCGGCTGGCAGCAGCGGCAGGCTGTGGCGGCACTGCTGGCTGCAAACGGCTGGGCAGACATTGAGTGCCGCAAGGATTTTGGCGGCAATGACCGGTGCATGATCGCCCACAGACCCGAAAAATAAAAGTGAAAATAGAAACAACTTCTTGTTGTAATATTTTGATTTTGTGGTATACTATACTGGAAAGTATACGGACAGCCCGCGCACGGCGGGCAGCAGGAAGAAAAGGAGCAGCACGCTATGGCAAAAAATCAGAACAACAACACCGTTGCCCCGGCGACCAAAAAGACCGAGCCGGAGGCCAAAAAGGATGCGCTGGCCACTGCGCTGGCCCAGATCGAAAAGCAGTTCGGCAAGGGTGCCGTGATGAAGCTGGGTGATAACGCCTCCATGCAGGTGGATGCCATTTCCACCGGCAGTCTGGGTCTGGATCTGGCTCTGGGCGTGGGCGGTGTGCCCCGCGGCCGCATCATTGAGGTGTACGGCCCGGAATCCAGCGGTAAGACCACGCTGGCGCTGCACATTCTGGCGGAAGCCCAGAAGCAGGGCGGCGAAGTCGCTTTCATCGACGTCGAGCACGCGCTGGACCCCGTCTATGCCGAGGCGCTGGGCGTGGATATCAACAACCTCCTCGTCAGCCAGCCGGACACCGGCGAACAGGCCATGGAGATCTGCGAGGCGCTGGTGCGCTCCGGTGCCATCGACGCCATCGTGGTGGACTCGGTGGCCGCTATGGTCCCCCGCGCCGAGATCGAGGGCGAGATGGGCGACAGCCATGTGGGCTTGCAGGCCCGCCTGATGAGTCAGGCCATGCGCAAGCTCACCAGCGTCATCGGCAAGACCAACACGGTCTGCGTCTTCATCAACCAGCTGCGTGAGAAGGTCGGCGTCGTCTACGGCAACCCCGAAGTCACCACCGGCGGCCGCGCACTGAAGTATTATTCCTCCGTCCGGATCGACATCCGCCGCGTGGAGGGCCTGAAGGACTCCTCCGGCCAATTCATCGGCAACCACACCCGCGCCAAGATCGTCAAGAACAAGGTGGCGCCTCCGTTCCGTGAGGCCGAATTCGACATCATGTTCGGCGAGGGCATTTCCAAGATGAGCGAGCTCATCGACCTCGGCGTGAAGCTGGGCATTGTGCAGAAGAGCGGCGCATGGTTCAACTACGGCGATATCCGTCTGGGTCAGGGCCGCGACAACGCCAAACAGTTCCTGCGCGATAACCCGGAGCTGGCCAACGACATCGAGGGCCAGATCCGCGCCAACGCCGACAAGCTCTATGCCAGCCGCCGCACCGCCAAGGCCGCTGCTGCCCCTGCCGCCGAAGCATCCGGCGAAAAGGCCCCGGCCAAGGAGCCGGTGGTCAAGGCTCCCACCCGCAGCAGCGAGAGCGAGCTGGACATCATGGTGGAAGAGTAAATGGCCTTTACGCACAACCGCCGCCCGCTGGCGGAGGAGGAAAAATCCACCGACGCCGCCAAGGCCCGCGCCCGCGCGATGGAGCTTCTGGCGGGGCAGGAACTGTCCTCCGGCATCCTGTACGAGCGGCTGAACCGCCGCTTCACCGAGCAGACCTCGGCGGCGGTGGTGGCCGAGATGGTGGAGCGGGAGTACGTCAACGACGAGCGCTACGCCGAGGCCCGCGCCCACGGGCTGCTGGCGGCGAAAAAGAGCCGCCGCGCCGCCGCGCAGAATCTGCGGCAGAAGGGCCTGAGCACCCAGCAGATCGAACAGGCGCTGGAAGTGGTCTACACTCCGGAGGAAGGCGGTGAGGACCCGGAGCTGGAAGCCGCCGCCGCGCTGGTGGAGGGCCGCTACCGCAAAAAGCTGGAAGCGGGCCGCCGCGACCTTGTGGTGGCCGCCCTGATGCGGCGCGGGTTCGCGTATGCGGTGATCAAAGAAGCCATCAAAAAAGTGGAAGAAGAATAGAAAGAGAGTATATCCCCTTTATGAAAATTGCATGTATTTCCCTTGGCTGCCCGAAGAATCAGGTCGATCTGGACGGCATGGTCCATATCCTGCTGTCCGCCGGCCACGAGACGGTGGCGGAGCTGGGCGAAGCCGATGTCATCCTCGTCAACACCTGCGGCTTCATCGAGAGCGCCAAGACCGAGGCCATCGAGAACATCCTTGAGGCGTGCTCCTACAAGCAGCAGAACCCGAACCTGAAGGTCGTGGTCACCGGGTGCTTGGCCGAGCGCTACCGCAGCCAGATCGAGGAGGAAATCCCCGAAGTGGACGCCGTGGTGGGCTGCGCCTCCAACAAGGCCATCGACTCCATCGTGGCCCGGCTCTTCAACGGTGAGGAGCACCTCGAAAGCTACGGCCTGAAGAAAGATTTCCCGCTGGGCGGCAAGCGCGTCATCGGCACGCCCGCCCACTATGCGTACTTAA
>OMBX01001020.1_pt1 | contig 11540 bp, 8 predicted proteins | sample 1644931 | NCBI WGS metagenome assembly OMBX01 (sample SAMEA103958165, study PRJEB25191) | human gut metagenome | biome: human-associated habitat [ENVO:00009003]; feature: intestine environment [ENVO:2100002]; material: feces | place: Germany | collected 2013/2015
GTGCCTGATTCCACGCAGTATGACGAGCCGGGGGAGATGACGGCTGTGGCGGCTGTGGTTGTGGGGCTGCTGGTGCTGATTGTTGGGTGCGCTCTCGTGTGGCTGGCCGGGCTGTGGCGGCGCTCCTGGATTGTGCGGCACGGTCGCGTGGCCGGTGCGTGTGCGTCTGGTGCTGGAGCGCGCCACTCGTCCGGCGTGCGGAGGTAGTGCGGCTGGCTGAGGTGTCTGAGGTGCGCCACTCGTCCGGCGCGCGGTAGTGCCGCTGGATTTTGCTGGGGCCTTGGCTGCCTCGTTTCCCCGACTTTTGGCTTGTTTCTCCGGCTTTTGTTACTGTGGTGGGCCTGTTTGGGTTACAAAATGCGGATGGCGTGTGGGTTTGTACTGGTTCTGACTGGTTTTTGGTTCGTTCCTCCGGCTTTTGTTACCGTGGTGGGTTATTTTGGGTTACAAAATGTGGGTGAGGTGTATGGGTCGCGACGCACGTATGGCTGCGTGCTGCGATTGGCGATGTGATGTGGTCGGTTGCAGTGCTCGGCTAGTGTGCAGTTGCTGTTGGGGGCCTCCCCTTTTGCTCACGTCTTGTGTTTTGGGCTTGTTTTGTTTGGTCGTGAGCAAATGGGGGTATGATTCAGGCGGTTTTTGGCGGTTTTGGGCGCTTTTACACCCCTTTTTGCTCACGACTTGCGATTCTGCCTATTTTGTCGCGATCGTGAGCAGAAGGGGGTATGGGCGATGGCTTGTCGTGCGGGTGCTGGGCGCGGCGTCGGACGGGTTGTGGAATTCGGCGGGTGACGGCATGCGATTGGTGGGTAGTATCGGGCCGTGAAGGAGACCGATATGAGGAATGAAGTTGGGCGCGGGGTGACCGAAATGGATGCGGCTGGCGATACGGAAGATACGGTTCAAGGCTCGAAAAGCGCGGAAGGCGTGGAAGGCTCGAAAACGCAACGGAACGGTGCGCGGTCGGAAGTGCGGGCGGACGAAACCGGCTTGTCGGAATCGCAAATAACCGAATCGCAAGCAGAATCGCAAAAAATGCAAGCGCAGAAAATGCAAACGGGCGAAACTGCGCTCGACGGATCGGCGCGCAGCATTGTCGTGCTGGTCGTCGTCGGGCTGCTGGTGGGGGTGCTGTCGGGCACGTTCGGCATCGGCGGCGGCACGGTGATCGTGCCCGCGCTCGTCTGGCTCGGCCTGTCGCAACGCAACGCGGCCGCCACGTCCACGCTGGCGATCGTGCCGACCTCCATTTCCGGCGTCATTTCGTACGCGACCGGCGGGCACGTCGACTGGCTCGCCGCGGCGCTGCTGTTTTGCGGCATGTTTGTCGGCGGGCAGATCGGCAGTTGGCTGCTGTCACGGCTGCCGGAATTGGCGCTGCGGTGGATTTTCGTGGCGTTTCTCGTGTTTGTGGTGATCAATCAGGTGAGTTTTGTGCCGTCGCGCGACCACCAGATCGTCATGACGGTGGTGACCGGCATTGGCTTGGCGTTGCTGGGTGTGGTCATCGGCACGTTGGCGGGGCTGCTGGGCATTGGGGGTGGTGCGCTTGCGGTGCCGTCGCTGTCGATGCTGTTCGGCGCGTCCGACCTGGTTGCGCGCGGCACGTCGTTGCTGGCCATGTTCCCGAATTCGATTACGACCAGTGCGGCGAACCTCAAACGCAGGTTGGCGCACGTGCGGACCGCGCTGATTATTGGTGTGACCGCGGCCGTGACCGCGCCGCTCGGTACGTGGATTGCGGGCGCCGTTTCGCCGCGAGTTGGGGCGATTATGTTCGCCTGCTATCTGTGCGTGCTGCTGGTGCGGTCCGTGTTCGTGGCCGTAAAGGCCACGCGCGCGGCGCGGGTTGCGCGGGGCTGAGTGGCGCGGGTATTTTTCCCAGTGGCTGGATGATTTAGTCGCGTGAGTGGTGCGTCAGAGGTGGTTTTTATCCAGTCACTGGGATTTTTGGCGTGTGAGTGGGGTCTGAGAGGTTGGATTTATCCAGCCAGTGGGGGATTTTGGCTTGTGGGGTGCGGTGGGGGTGTTGTTTGACGGAATATGGCGATTTTATTGGCCGTATTCCCCCTGTTCATGCGGTGGATATGTTGCGGTCATCATATGGCGATGAGTGTTCATCTGCCGTTCTTCTGTAGTGCGGTGTGCGTTGGCTTGCGGCACATAGCGTGAGCAGTGGAATCGAAAGATCCAAGCAAATGCAGTTGCGGAAAGGTTCCGCATAGCTGGAAGGTATAGCCGAAAACGGGACTCCGAAATCGGGAAACCGAATCGGGAAACCGCCTCGATCGCAACGAATCGACGAAACCGGACGGCACAGACGAAACTGCATGGAAGAAAGAAGAAACATGAGCAAGCACAAGGCTCTCACGGGCGCAATCGCGGCCCTCGCCTCCGTCGCAACGCTCGGTGCGCTTGCCGCGCCGGCGCTCGCAGCTGACACCACGTACAGTCCCAACGGCAAGTCCGTTGCGGAACTGGCGCAGCACGGCGGCGCGCAACGCATCGCAGCTATCGGCAACAAAAAAGCCAAGAATGTGGTGCTGTTCATCGGCGACGGCATGGGCGATTCGGAAATCACCGTCGCCCGTGACTATCTCAAGGGTGCCAACGGCCACTTCGAGGGCCTCGACGCGGTCGGCCAGCCGAGCGCGCTTGGTGACGTGCAGGCTGGTACTGGCCAGTACACCACCTTCTCGGTCGGCAACGGCAGCAAGGACAGCGCTGTCGGCAAGGATGGCGACGGCAAGCTGGTCGCCAACCCCAATCCGGGCAAGCTTACCCCCGTAACCGATTCCTCCGCATCCGGTTCCGCATGGGCCACCGGCACCAAGACCTACAACAACGCCGTTGACGTTGATATTTACGGCAATCCGCAGCTGAACCTCTTCGAGCTGGCCAAGGCGGCCGGCAAAGCCACCGGCAATGTGACCACCGCCGAAATCCAGGATGCTACCCCGGCCGTGCTGGAATCGCATTCGTCCGAACGTGCCTGCTACGGCCCACAGGGCAAGACCGACGGCACGTCCAACAATGCCTCCAAGCAGTGCCTCATCAACCAGCTTAAGGAAAACGGCGGCATCGGCTCCATCTCCGAGCAGCTGCTCGACACCCGCGCTGACGTAACCATCGGCGGTGGTTCCAAGTACTTCCGTCAGACCGTGCAGGGCGGTGAATACAAGGGCAAGACTGTGTGGGAGCAGGCCAAGGAAATGGGCTTCCAGACCGTCGAGAACGATCCGGCTGCCATGAACGCGCTGCAGTACAAGGACGGCCAGCCAGTGCTCGCCCTGATGAGTGACGGCAACATGCCGACCAAGTTCAACCCGTCCAAGGCCACCGCCAAGGATCCAGCTAAGGACGCCAGCCCGACCGTGTGCACCCCGAACGCCGACTGGCTCGGCAACCAGGGCTCCTCGCTCAAGGACATGACCAAGAAGGCTCTGGACCTGCTCAACGCCAACCCGAACGGCCAGAAGAACGGCTTCTTCCTGCAGGTCGAGGGCGCCTCGATCGATAAGCAGGACCACGCCGGCAACGCCTGCGGCCAGATCGGCGAGACCGACGACTTCGACCAGGCCATCGCCTACGCCATGCAGAACGTGGATCTTTCGAACACGCTCGTGATCGTCACCGCCGACCACGCGCACACTTCCCAGATCCTCAATGCCCAGCCGGCTTACGCGCTGTCCACCGTGCTGAAGACCGCTGACGGCAACAACATGGTCGTCTCCTACGGCACCGCGCAGGAAGATTCCCGCGACACCGACGGCGGCTACAACGGCGGCGACATGGAGCACACCGGCACCCAGCTGCGTATCGCGGCTTCCGGTCCTGGCACGCAGCGCGTCATCGGCCTGACCGACCAGACCGACAACTTCTACACGATCGCCGGCGCTCTGGGACTGGCCACTTCCACCGAATCGCAGAAGGCACTGTCTGACAACGGCACTGTGAAGGTCTCTGCTGCCGACGGCAAGTTCACCGCGGACGTCGACGGCTTCAACGGCGACGCTGTGCTCAGCTACGAGCTGAAGGACAAGAACGACAAGACCGTGGCCGCGTCCGATTCCTCCACTCCGCTCTCCGGCGTGCGCGTCAAGACCGCACAGACCACTCCGATCGCGCTGGACGGCGTCACCGAAGGTTCCGAATACAAGCTCACCGTCACCGGCCGCCAGTCCGGCAAGGCCGTGACCGTTGACTTCCAGGCTCCAGCTGCCAACTCCGCCGACAAGAACAACGGCAAGCCGGGCGCTGGCAACGCTGACAAGAACGGCGTAATCGCTTCCGGCAAGATCAACAACGATACGAAGGCCGGCCCGTTTGGCGCCGCACTGCTCGGCAAGACCGGCACCGCGGTGCTGGCCGTGGCGATTGCGATCGCCATGCTGGTTGCCGTCGCGATGCTCGTCAAGACCGCGAAGGCCGCCAAGAACGACCGCTGATTGGCTGAATAACCTCCGATAATCCCCAAAACCGCCGCCGCTGAGATGCTCCCCAGCGCCGGCGGTTTTGGGTTTTGCGCAAAGTTGAGTGAGGTGCGCTCAAGAATTTTTGCGATTTTGGGAATAATAACTTGCGATTCAAAGTTGAGTGGTGTAGGCTCAAGTTTTGGAAAGCATGAGAGACGGCAATCCGGAAACGGCGATCCGAAACTCGAGCGAAGAACGAAAAGAACGTATAGCGAACCTATTGCAAAGGAGACCAAATATGGGACGCGCAGTTGGCATCGATCTGGGTACTACCAATTCCTGCATCGCAACTCTTGAAGGTGGCCAGCCCACCGTTATCGTGAACGCCGAAGGCGCTCGCACCACACCGTCGGTCGTGGCTTTCAGCAAGTCCGGCGAAATCCTGGTCGGCGAAGTCGCCAAGCGCCAGGCCGTCACCAACGTCGACCGCACCATCAGCTCCGTCAAGCGCCACATGGGCACCGACTGGACCGTTGAGATCGACGGCAAGAAGTGGACCCCGCAGGAGATTTCCGCCCAGGTCCTGATGAAGCTGAAGCGCGACGCCGAAGCCTACCTTGGCGAACCGGTCACCGACGCCGTGATCACCTGCCCGGCATACTTCAACGACGCCCAGCGTCAGGCCACCAAGGACGCCGGCACCATCGCAGGCCTGAACGTCCTGCGTATCATCAACGAGCCGACCGCAGCCGCACTGGCCTACGGCCTTGAAAAAGGCAAGGAAGACGAGCGCATCCTGGTCTTCGACCTCGGTGGCGGCACCTTCGATGTGTCCCTGCTGGAAATCGGCAAGGACGACGACGGCTTCTCCACCATCCAGGTGCAGGCCACCAACGGCGACAACCACCTGGGCGGCGACGATTGGGACCAGAAGATCATCGACTGGCTCGTCGGCGAAGTCAAGAACAAGTACGGCGTTGACCTGAGCAAGGACAAGATCGCCCTGCAGCGTCTGAAGGAAGCCGCCGAGCAGGCCAAGAAGGAACTGTCCAGCTCCACCAGCACCTCCATCTCCATGCAGTACCTGGCCATGACCCCTGACGGCACCCCGGTGCACCTGGACGAGACCCTGACCCGTGCCCACTTCGAGGAAATGACCTCCGACCTGCTGGGCCGCTGCCGCACCCCGTTCAACAACGTGCTGCGCGACGCTGGTATCGGCGTCTCCGACATCGACCACGTGGTCCTCGTCGGTGGCTCCACCCGTATGCCGGCCGTCAAGGAGCTCGTCAAGGAGCTCACCGGCGGTAAGGAAGCCAACCAGTCCGTGAACCCGGATGAAGTCGTGGCCGTCGGCGCTGCCGTGCAGTCCGGCGTCATCAAGGGCGACCGTAAGGACGTCCTGCTTATCGACGTGACCCCGCTGTCCCTCGGCATCGAAACCAAGGGTGGCATCATGACCAAGCTGATCGAGCGCAACACCGCCATCCCGACGAAGCGTTCCGAAGTCTTCTCCACCGCTGAAGACAACCAGCCGTCCGTGCTCATCCAGGTCTACCAGGGCGAGCGTGAGTTCGCTCGCGACAACAAGCCGCTGGGCACCTTCGAACTGACCGGCATCGCTCCGGCTCCGCGTGGCGTCCCGCAGATCGAAGTCACCTTCGACATCGACGCCAACGGCATCGTGCACGTGTCCGCCAAGGACAAGGGCACCGGCAAGGAACAGTCCATGACCATCACCGGTGGTTCCGGCCTGCCGAAGGACGAGATCGACCGCATGGTCAAGGAAGCCGAAGCCCACGAGGCCGAGGACAAGAAGCGCAAGGAAGACGCCGAGACCCGCAACCAGGCCGAGTCCTTCGCCTACCAGACCGAGAAGCTCGTCAACGACAACAAGGACAAGCTCTCCGACGACGTGGCCAAGGAAGTCACCGACAAGGTCAACGAGCTCAAGGAAGCCCTGAAGGGTGAGGACATTAAGAAGATCAAGTCCGCCCAGACCGAGCTGATGACCTCCGCCCAGAAGATCGGCCAGGCCCTCTACGCACAGCAGGGCGCCGCCGACGCCGCCGGTGCGGCCGGCGCTGCTGGCGCAGGCGCTGCCGGCTCCGCTTCCAACGGCTCCGACGACGACGTGGTTGACGCCGAAGTCGTGGACGATGACGACAAGGACAACAAGTAATCATGTCCGATTTCAACAAGGACGAGTACCTGAACGACCTGCCCGACATGGATGACCTGTCCGGCCAGGCCGCCCCGGCCGCCGCTTCCGCTGCTGACGGCGCTTCCGCCGCTGCCGCCGCTGGCGCAACGCAGGAAGGTGCAGCTCAGCCGGCTGCCGCGCAATCGCAAGAAAATGGCGATTCCGCTGCCGCTGACGGTGCTGACAAGGCAGGCGCTGCCGACGGCAAGGCCGACGATACGCTAACCCCCCTTGGCCAGGCCAAGAAGGAAGCCGCCGAATATCTGGAGGCGCTGCAGCGCGAACGCGCGGAGTTCATCAACTTCCGCAACCGCGCGCAGAAGGAGCAGGAACGCTTCCGTCAGCACGGCATCATCGACGTGCTGACCGCCCTGCTGCCGGCCCTCGACGACATCGACCGCATTCGCGAACACAGCGAAATGGACGATTCGTTCAAGGCCGTCGCCAACAAGATCGACAAGGCGTTCGAGAAGTTCGGCGTTGAGAAGTTCGGCGAAAAGGGCGAGGATTTCGACCCGACGAAGCATGACGCGATCCTGCACAAGCCGGATCCGAATGCCGAGAAGGAAACCGTCGACACCGTGGTGGAAGCCGGCTACCGCATCGGCGACCGCGTGATCCGCGCGGCCCGTGTGGTCGTGGCTTCTCCGCAGAACTGATCGCGCATTCGCACAATCCGCGTATCCGCGCGAAACGCATGTGACGAGTAATCGGGCCCCTCTGAAAAACGAGGGGCCTTCGATTACCTGAAACAACGGTTCAACGACAACTGTTTGAAAGTTTGAAAAACTGTACTTTTTACTGCATGAAAACCTCACGAAAGGAGGCACATCATGGCTGAGAATGAATGGCTGAGCAAGGATTTCTATAAGGTCCTCGGTGTCTCCAAAGACGCCACCGACGCCGAAATCACCAAAGCGTACCGCAAGCTGGCGCGCAAATACCATCCCGACCTGAACAAGACGAAGGAAGCGGAGGAGAAGTTCAAGGACATCTCCGAAGCGTACGACGTGCTGAGCAACAAGGAGAATCGTCAGAAATACGATGCGATTCGCCAGTTCGGCATGGGCGGCGCGCGTTTCGCCGGCGGTTCCGGCCAGGGCGGCTTCGACGCGGGCGCGTTCTCCGACATCTTCGGCTCGATGTTCGGCGGCGGCGCAGGCATGGGCGGCAACGGCTCGCGTATCCGCTTCCAGACCAATGGCGGCGGCAATCCGAACCTCAACGACATCTTCTCGATGTTCGGCGGCGGTGCGGGCGGCCCGGGCGCAGGCTCCGCCTACGAACGCTACGGCGCTGACGATTACGAGCAGCCGCAGCCGGAAAACGGCGAGGACCGCAACTCCAAGATCCGCCTGACCTTCCGCCAGGCCGTCAAGGGAGCCACGGTTTCGCTGTCCGCGGACGGCAAGAAGTTCAAGACGCACATCCCCGCCGGCGTGCGCGACGGGCAGAAGATCCGTCTCACCGGTAAGGGCAAGCCGGGCCGCAATGGCGGCAAAAACGGCGATTTGTACCTGCATATCACCGTCGCCGAAGACCCGAAATTCACCCTGCGCGGACGTGACATCATCATGCCGCTGCCCATCACCGTCAGCCAAGCCGTGAACGGCGCGAAAGTGACGGCCACGGATATCGACGGAAACGAAATCGCCTTCAAAGTGCCTGCCGGCTCGTCCAGCGGCGCGGAAGTGCGCATCGCAGGCAAGGGCGTGGCCAATCCGCACGAGAACGGCGATTTGGTCGGCCGTGTGGAGATCCGCATTCCGGAGCATCCGAACCTCGTTGCCAAGCATGCCGCGAAGGAATTCGACAAGGCGTGCGGTGACTTCGCCGACGAGCTCGCTCGGGAGCGCTGACCGCCATGGCACGCTCATCGCGGACTTCCCAAGCCTCCCAAGCGCGCGCCGCACGGCAGATCAAGCGGCTGTATGAAATGTGCGCCATGGCGATCGTGGCCGGCCGGGCCGACCTGGACGGTGCCGCCGAAGTCGGTTTCGACATCGAGCTGCCCGTCTTCTCGGTCGGTGCGGCCGGCGAGCTCGCCAACGTGCATCCGCAGACGCTGCGCCAGTATGATCGCCTTGGCTTGGTCGTACCGCAACGTACGGAAGGTGGCGCGCGACGCTATTCGCTGCGCGACATCTCCCGCCTCGCGCAAGCGCAGCAACTCAGCCAGGAAGAGGGCATCAACCTGGCTGGAATCACGCGCATCCTCGAACTTGAGGAAGAGAACCGCGAGCTGCGCCGCCAGGTGGAGCGACTGCGCAAGCCGGCCGGTTCCAGCGTGTTCGCCGCGGACGCGGACGGTGGCATCGTGGAAGTCGAGCGGTCCCAGCGCGCGCGCATGTGGCGCAGGCAGCTGCGAGCCGATGCACGGCAGCTTCCGTCGCGCGAATCCGTACGGGCGGAACGTGCGGAAGAGGGGGACGATATGGGCTCCAGGTCAGTGGTAGTTTGGGGAATTCGCTGACAGCCCATTCGCTGACTTTCCTGAAAAGCGCTGGAAAACCCTAAAAAAATCTAAAAAAACAGCAAAATCGGGCATATATCGCGGGGGTATGCCCGATTTTTGGTATGCAACTACTCATAACGCCGCATCTGTCTCGCAATGATGTCTCTATTGTGAGAAATAATGTTACGTATCCGCATTGAAGTTCGTATTTCTTCCGACTGGCCCACAGCTTCGATGAAATATGACTGCTTATTTCCGCGAAGAATCGGGGGGCATGCGGTGGATACAGAAAGGTTAGGAGCGTACAGTGCCAAGAGTTGCGTTCACTGCAAAGACCCGCAAATACCTGGGGTCTCTCGATGCTGTGGAATCAGTCACTCAGTATCGAATTCGCTATTCCAAGGAATTCCGTGACGACTGCATGCGCAGGTATGCCGAGGGTGGTTCGCCTGCCGCGATTTTCCGCGAGGCCGGCTTGGATCCGAAGATCATCGGCTACAAGCGCGTCGAGCGTTGCATCGCCCGCTGGAAGGCGGAGAATGCCGAGAAGGCCGCTCAGGAGCAGGAGGCTCAGGAGTAGTCGCACGCAAGTCTTGCGATTCGTCTAAAAGGGGTCTATGACGGATTGCTGCGATTGCGGCCGACCGATTTCGTCGGATGCGTTGTTCGTTGCGGAGGCACTTGGGGGATTTCCAAGTGCCTCCGTTGCTATGGGTTGGTTGCTGCGTTGGCTTGCGCGAATTGGCTTGTGCATGAGTCGGTTTGCGTGAACCGATTGGTGCGAGCCGATTGGTATGAACCGATTGGCGGACCGGCTTGATGGAACCGTCCTGTTTTTTCTGCGCGCTGAAGCGCTTCCGTCGTGCCGCTCTGCTGAAATGGTCGTAGCTGACGAAGAATGTAGCTATCGGAGAACGAAGCGTAACGATTGCGAGGAAACGTAATGACCGAGCTGAACAACGGTATCCAGAACGGCGCCCAGGAAGTTTCGAAGCTGATGCTCAAAGCCGTGTTCTGGGACATGGACGGCACGCTGATCGATTCCGAACCGTATTGGCACGAAGGCGAGCTGAAAATCGCAGCCGACCACGGCGGATACTGGGATGAGGACCTCGCTTGGCAGGGTTCCGGAACGCCGGTTCCGGACGTGGCCCGCCGCATGGTGGAGCACGGCTGCAAGCTGTCGATCGAAGAAATCGGCAAGGGCATGATCGATTATGTGGCGCAGAAGGAATTCGAACGCATTCCGTGGATCGATGGCGTCGAGGACGTGCTGCTGTCGCTGAAGGAGGCGGGCGTGCCGTCGATGCTTGTCACCACATCGCCGCGTCATCTGGCGGAAAACCTGATCGCGCAGGCGCCGGACGGCACGTTCGCCGGTTACGTGTGTGGCGATGACGATGTCGAGAAGAAGCCGTCGCCCGCACCGTATCTTGCGGCGGGCCGCAAGCTTGGCATCGCGCCCGAAGACATGAAGTATTGCATCGCGGTGGAGGATTCCATGTCCGGCCTGCGCTCCGCGGCCGCATCCGGTGCCACCACGCTCGGCCAGACCGGCTTCATGCGCATCGACAATTCCAACGGCCCGCAATTCGCCTCAATCAACGGCTACGACGGCATCACCGCCGCCACGCTCGACGCCTACATCCGCCGCCGCAACGCCTGACGCCTCCGCAATGCGTGTGGTGCGTCTGCACAACCGGCGCGCCACACGACATAATCGCCATTATTAATGTTTAATCGAAGTCGATATCGCCGTCGTTTTGCAGAAATTCCATGAGATTGAGGTGACGTACGCCGTCGCGCTGCAATGGTAGCGGATCCAATGTGAACAGGTATTTCGGATACCCGTCCGCCAATTTGCTGAACGGGCGATATTCGCGTTCCTCGACCTGCGGATCCTGAACGCTCATAGACACTTGGATATAGGCGTACTGGTTGCGCTTTCGGACAATGAAGTCACATTCAAGTTTGCCGATGGTGCCGACGCTGACGTCATAGCCTTTCGACCGCAGATGCGTATATAGCGCGTTCTCCAGTGACGGACCGTAGCTGACTCGCGTATCGGTATTACGGGCGAACCGGATACCGGGATCGGCAAGATAGTATTTTTCCCCGCCCCTGAGCGACTTGCGGGATTTCAGATCGAAGCGAGGACACTTGTAGAGGATTTTGGCGCTTTCCAGCAAACGGACGTAGCTGGCAAGCGTTTCGCGTTTGATGCTGATGCCTTCGCTGTGTTTCAGATACGCGATAATGCCGGAAAGATTCGTGGGCGCTGCGAAATTATTGATGAGATAGTCCTGCACACGGGTGAAAGTATCGCGATTGCGTACTTTTTTGTGGGCGGTGATGTCCTTGTTGAAGATCTGCCCGATGACGTCTTGAATATATGCGGCTTTTGCGTCGGGATCGTCATATTCCAGCGATTTCGGGAACCCGCCGTATGTGAGATAGTCGCGGAAGG
>OMBX01001022.1_pt1 | contig 11521 bp, 10 predicted proteins | sample 1644931 | NCBI WGS metagenome assembly OMBX01 (sample SAMEA103958165, study PRJEB25191) | human gut metagenome | biome: human-associated habitat [ENVO:00009003]; feature: intestine environment [ENVO:2100002]; material: feces | place: Germany | collected 2013/2015
CTTTTTGCGCCATTTACGACTTTTCGGTGAAAAAAACGGCTGCGGGTTTGATTTTTTGGCCGTTTTCATGTAAACTAAAAGATAACCATGCCCGCGTATTTTTTGCCCGGCAGAACCCTGCAAAACGCGCAACGCATGGGATAAAAATTGCTAAAAATAACGGAGCGTAATGAAATATTATGGCCATCGTAAGTCCTTCGATTCTTTCTGCTGATTTTGGCAAGCTGGGTGCAGACTGCCGCATGGTGTTGGACGCCGGCGCACAGATGCTGCACTACGACGTGATGGACGGGCATTTTGTGCCCAACATCAGCTTTGGCGTGCCGGTGCTCAAAAGCCTGCACAAGGCGCTGCCGGATGCCTTTTACGACGTGCACCTGATGATCAGCCACCCGCTGCAATACGCCGAGCCTTTCATCAAGGCCGGTGCTACCCTGTATAATTTCCATCTGGAGTGCGAAGATGATATTCAGGCCACCATTGACGCCGTGCGTGCGCTGGGCTGCAAGGTGGGTCTGACCATCAAGCCCGGTACCCCGGCCGAGGCGCTGGCACCGTGGCTGGAGCAGCTGGATCTGGTGCTGGTGATGAGCGTGGAGCCCGGCTTCGGCGGGCAGAAGTTCATGCCCTCGGCGCTGGATAAGCTCCGCTGGCTCAAGGCCGAGCGGGAAGCACGCGGTCTTTCCTACCTGCTGGAGGTGGACGGCGGCGTGGATGCCGCCACCGCACCCCTGTGCGTAGAAGCCGGTGCCGATGTGCTGGTGGCGGGCAGTGCCGTGTTCGGTGCGGCCGACCCCGCTGCGGCTGTGGGCGCACTGGCCAGCCTGTAAGGAGGGCTGTATATGGATGAAGCTTTGATCCAAGAGCAGGAACGACAGCTGCAAAAGACCGGCCGGTACTACGAGCACGTTTTCTGGCTGTGTGTGCCGCTGCTGTGCATGGCCTGCTATTTCTACGGCGCACGTCCGCTGCTGCTGTGCGGCATCGCCCTGCTTACCGGCAACCTGTGCGACCGTCTGGTGGCGCTGCTGCGCCATCGGGTGTACACCAATAAAGATCTCTCCAACGAGAGTTTCAGCCTGATCATCGCCCTGCTCATGCCCGCCACCGTGGACATCTATGTGCTGGTGGTGGCAGTGCTGGCGGGTGTGCTCATCGGCAAGGAGGTCTTTGGCGGCTACGGCAGCTACCCCTTCAACCCCGCTGCCGTGGGCTACGCCGTGGCGGCGGTATCGTGGCCGGAGCAGGTGGTGCGCTACCCGCAGCCCTATACGCCGCTGCCCCTGTGGAACGCCTCTGCCGTGCCGGTAAGCAGCACCATCGAGGATACCCTGCGCAGCGGCGGTATCCTGAACCTGAACTCCCTTGCCATCGCGCTGGGCGAGTTTGCCGCCCCCATGGGCACCGGCGCGGCTCTGGTCATTCTGGCCTGCGGCCTTGTGCTGTGGACCCAGAAGGACGTGCACATCGGCGCATCAGCGAGCTTTCTCATCACCTGCGGGCTCATCGCTTTCTTCTTCCCGCGGCAGGTAGGTCTGGCAGACAGCACCCTCTTCAGCAGCCTGATGCCCCGCTTGCAGGGCATCAGGGACGAGCTGCACACGGGTGCAATGCTGTTCTGCGCGGTGTTCCTGCTCAACGAGCCCTACACCTGTGCGCATCACCGGCTTGGGCGCATCCTGTACGGCGCACTGGTGGGCATCGCCACCATGGGCTTCCGCTATTTTGGCGTGTACGAGACCGGCGTCTGCTTTGCACTGCTGGCAGTCAACAGTGTGTCCGCGCTCATTGACCGCACCGAGGAGCGACTGTACCGTCTGCTGCACCGTCTGCCGTCCGAACGAAAGGAGGCTGCGGAATGAAAAAGCGTACTGCGGAGCTGATTTTAAAAGATCCCGAAAAGTTTGCCCATCACGACCGCGTGTTCCTGAATAACCCGGTGGTCATGCAGGGCATGGGTCTGGCACCGCTGGTGGTCGTGGCTACCACCGGCCAGAACAGCCTGATGCTGGCGGCGGCGGTGGCGCTGCTGCTGGTGCCCTCCCGCGTGCTGGCCTGCCTGCTCAGCCGCCTTGTGCCCCTGCGGGACGAGGAACCCACCCCGGAGCAGCTGCAAAAAAAGCTGCTGCCCCGTGCACTTTTGTACGCAGCCAGCGCCGCTGTGGTGTATCTGGCGGCGTATCCCATTCTGAACTTTGTGTTCGGCACCGGCCTTTTGAACCTTGGCATCTACCTGCCCATGCTGGTGGTGGAGCCGCTTTTGACCTACCGCTTCGGCCGCGTGCAGGAGACGGTGCATAAGGCCGTTTCCAAGGGCGTGCGCATCACCGTGGGCTATGCGCTGCTGCTGGTGGTGGTGGGCATCGTGCGCGAGTGGCTCAGCCTTGGCACCGTGTTCGGTGCCCCGGTGGGGCGCTGGGCGCTGCTGCCGCTGGCTAAGATGCCGGCGGGCGGCTTTATCGTGCTGGGCATCCTGTGCGCCATCTGGCGCGCTGCCGCTGCAAAGCGCAAGGAATATCTGCAAAAGGAAGCGCGGGATACCCTGACCGTGCACTACCAGAAGGAGGCGGACCGCGAACCGTGAAGGAAGTTGTAAGCACTTCGGCGGTGTTTTTCAGCTATGCACTGCTGGCTATTTTTGCACAGAACGCTGTCTTTACCCGTGCACTGGGCGTGTCCCGCATGGTGCAGCTGGTGGGGGACGACCGCACCAGCAGCGCGTTGTTCGGCATGATGCTGTGCATCACGCAGGTGCTGGTGGCGCCGGTGGCTTTCCTTGCCGGGCGGTTCATCGCCCCGCTGGATAACCGCGCCCAGCTGCGCCCGCTGGTGTATATCGCCAGCATTGCCGTGGTGTGTCTGGCAGAGCACTTGGTGCTGTGGCTGCTGCGCAGCCTGCCCCGCCGCGCCCAGCTGCTGCGCATCGTGCCGCTGGCCGCGCTGAACAGCGGCGTGCTGGGCACGGTGCTGGTGGAACGCACCCAGAGCTTTACCCTTGGTGAAAGCCTTGGCTTTGGCCTTGGCAGCGGCCTTGGCTATGTGCTGGCGGTACTGCTGGTCACCGAGGCGCGCCACCGCCTGCGCAGCAAAGCGATCCCCAAGGCATTCCGCGGCCTGCCCATCACGCTGGTGTATATCGGCGTGCTGGCGCTGGCAATCTATGGCTTTACCGGACATTCCGTCATCCTGTAATGCAGACAGGGAGGAAAGAATACCATGGCTAAGTATAAACGTCAGAAGGTCAAGCATTATCACCGCAGCTTTTACAGCCGGGAAATGCGCGTCAAGCGCGGCATCGGCATTGCGGTGCTGGTAGTGGCAGTGCTGGCAGCAGCATGGTTTGCCGCACCCCATGTGCTGGATTGGGCCACCCACACATGGTATACCGTGGTCAAGGACCGGGACCTCGAGGCCGAAAGCGCTTCCCGCGCCGAGGCAGCAGCCTCCTCTGCGGCGGCAAGCAGCGCTGCCGCCTCGCAGGCAGCGTCTGAACCGGAGCCGGAAGAGGAAAAGCCGCTGGACGGCAAGGCCATCACCGGCGGCAGCTGGGCAGAGCTGGATGTGACCGCCCTGACCGATGATGCCGCCATCCGCGCCGCCGCCCGGCAGCTGAAGCAGCAGGGCGCAGACTACGCCCTTGTCACCCTGAAGGACGCCGCTGGCACGGTGTATTATGCTTCCGGCGTGGCAGCTGCTGCCCAAAGCATCACTGAAAACCCGGTGGATGCGGCCAATATCGCCGCCATCCTGCGGGAGGAGGGCATCATCCCGGCGGCGCAGCTTGCCGCCTTTACCGACCCGGTGTCGGTGTACACCGACCGCAGCATGGGCGTGCACTACGATGGCAACAGCCTCTGGCTGGACAACGTCAGCGCAGCCAAGGGCGGCAAGGCGTGGATGAACCCCTTTGCCGCAAGCGCGGTGCAGTATATCGGCGACCTCATTGAGGAGGTGCAGGGCATGGGCTACGAGCAGGTGGTGCTTACCGGGGTGCAGTTCCCCAACATCATCACCCGCAAGCAGGACTTTGGCGCTTCCGGCGGCAAGAGCCGGGAAGGACGCGCCGCCCAGCTGACCGCTGATATCGCCGCATGGCAGACCCGCTTTGCGGGCAGCGTGACCCTGTGGGTCAGCTACCCTGACGCACTGTGCACCGCTGCCACCGATGCCCTTGGCACCACCGGCACGTCCCTTGGCATGGAAAATCTGCTGGTCACCAGCAGTACCGAACTGGATGCGGACAGCCGCGCTGCGCTGGAGCAGGCCGCTGCCGACGCCGGTGTGCAGCATCTTGTGGTGCACGACACCGCAGCGTTCCGCTGAGAAGCGGCTTTTATCGCAAGTCAAAAATTAGCGCAACATTCAAACAGCATATTTGCGATATGCAATTCAACGTTGTTGCTGTTGCATTAAAAAAGTTGAATTGCAATAAAGAGGGGAGGAAACGACTATGAAACCGACTACCTGTTTTGCACCCGCACACATCCTGCTGCCTTCGGAGCAGGTGCCGCTGGAGCAGTGGGGCTGCATCGCCTGTGATCAGTTTACCAGTGACCGCAGCTACTGGCAGCGGGCAGAAAAGACCGCTGCGGGTGCGCCCAGCACCCTGAACCTGATCCTGCCGGAGGTGTATCTGGAGGACGGAGACGCCGACGCGCGGGTGGAAAAGATCCACGCCACCATGCAGGATTATGCCCAAAATGTGCTCACCCGGGCGGTGGATGGCTTTATCTATGTAGAGCGCACCGAGCAGAGCGGCCGGGTGCGGCAGGGTCTTGTAGGGCGTGTGGACTTGGAGGCTTACAGCTACCGCCGGGGCGAAAAATGCGCGGTGCGCCCCAGCGAGTGCACCGTGGAAAGCCGCATCCCGCCCCGCATGAAGGTGCGCACCGGCGCTGCGCTGGAAACGCCCCACATCATGATGCTGGCGGACGACCCGGACTGCACCCTCATCGAGCCCATTGCCGCCCACAAGGACAGCCTGCCCAAGGTGTACGAGGGTGAGCTGATGCTGGGCGGCGGCCATGTGGCAGGCTGGGCGGTGGAGGACCCCGCCCTCATCGCGCAGATCGAAAATGCTCTGACCGTGCTGGGCAGTCAGGAGGAATTTGACAAGAAATACCCCGATGCCACCCGCCGCGACCCGCTGACGCTGGCTGTGGGCGACGGCAACCACTCGCTGGCTACCGCAAAAGCCTGCTGGGAGGAGCTGAAAAAGACCCTGACCCCGGAGCAGGCAGAGAACCACCCCGCCCGCTGGTGTCTGGCAGAGGTGTGCAACGTGCACTCCCCGGCTATTGAGATCGAGCCCATCCACCGGGTACTGTTCAACGTGGACTGCGCCACCGTGCTGCTGAGCCTCATTACATGGAGCGATGCCAACATGGCAGGCTGCTGCTTTGGCGGCAGCAAAAAGCAGCCCTTTACGCTGGCAGGCCCCCACATGGCCAATGTGCTCAGCTTTGAGGACCCCACCGAGCCGCTGACCGTGGGCACCATCGACGATTTTATTTCGGATTATATCGAGCGCCACCCGGAAGCAAAGGTGGACTACGTGCATGACGAACCGGCTGTGCGCGCTTTGTGCAAGCAGGGCGCGGTGGCATTTTTGATGCCGCCCTTCGCCAAGAGCGACCTGTTCCGCGGCGTTGTGATGGGCGGCGTGCTGCCCCGCAAGACCTTCAGCATGGGACACGCGGAGGAAAAACGCTACTACATCGAGTGCCGGAAGATCACAGAATAATAGGAGAACCATGACATTTAAAGAACTGAATCTGTCCGCCCCGCTGCTGCGCGCTGTGCAGGAAGCGGGCTACGAGACCCCCTCGCCCATTCAGGCAGCGGCCATCCCGCCGGTGCTGGCAGGCCGGGATCTGATGGGCTGCGCCCAGACCGGCACCGGCAAGACGGCGGCTTTTGCGCTGCCCATGCTGGACCGGCTCACCGCCAATGCGCCCCGCCGCAAGGGCGCTGTCCGCGCCCTGATCCTGACCCCCACCCGGGAGCTGGCTTTGCAGATCGGCGAAAGCTTTGAAGCCTACGGCAAGTACCTGAAGCTGCGCAGCACCGTCATCTTTGGCGGTGTGGGACAGGCACCGCAGGTGGAAGCGCTGAAAAAGGGCGTGGACATCCTCATCGCCTGCCCGGGACGGCTGAACGACCTGATCGGGCAGGGCTTTATCGACCTGTCCGCACTGGAAATTTTTGTGCTGGACGAGGCCGACCGGATGCTGGACATGGGCTTTGTCCATGACGTGAAAAAGGTCATTGCAAAGCTGCCTGACCAGCGCCAGAACCTGATGTTCAGCGCCACCATGCCCGCCGAGATCGAGCAGCTGGCTGCCGGCATCCTGCACGACCCCGCCTTTGTCAAGGTGGACCCGGTGTCCAGCACCGTGGACCGCATCCAGCAGAGCCTGTACTATGTGGAAAAGGGCAACAAAAAGCTCTTGCTGCCGTGGCTCATCAAAAATTTGCAGCCGCCGGTGGTCAACGCGCTGGTGTTCAGCCGCACCAAGCACGGCGCGGATAAGATCGCAAAAGACCTGACAAAGCAGGGCATCCCCGCCGCCGCCATCCACGGCAACAAGAGCCAGACTGCCCGCGTGACCGCGCTGGAGGATTTCAAGTCCGGCAAGACCCGGGTGCTGGTGGCCACCGACATCGCCGCACGCGGCATTGATATCAGCGAGCTTTCCCATGTGTTCAACTACGACCTGCCCGAGGTGCCGGAGACCTATGTGCACCGCATCGGGCGCACCGCCCGCGCCGGTGCGGACGGCACCGCCGTCAGCTTCTGCGCCCCGGAGGAGCAGGAGTATCTGGCAGGCATCGAAAAGCTGAACCGCCGCAAGATCCCGGTGGTATCTGGCCATCCGTGGGACGGCGTGCCCGCCCCGGTGCGCCCCGTGCTGCCCGTGCGCGGCAAAAAGCCCCGCCCCGAAGCAGAAAAAACGGCGGAAGCGCCGAAAAAACAGGCCGAAACTGCGCCCGCAAAAGCTGCAAAGGCAGCTGCGCCCGCGCCGAAGCAGGAGCCGAAGGCCGCAAAGAACGCGGTGCCTGCAAAACCGAAAAAAGAGGAAACACTGATGCAAGACAGCAACGCAAAGCGCGGGGTCCGCAACGACCGCCGCGCCAACAACCGGGGCGCAAACGCCCCCAAGGAGGCGGCAGCGCCTCGCGCCCGCCGCGAGAATGTCGCCCCCGCCCGGGGCAGCAACGCCCAGCCCAAATTTGACCCCCATTTTGTCAGCGCCCCGGAGGCTACTCCGCTGCGCCCGGCACGCAAGACTCCTGCTGCACCGGCAGCACCTGTTATCCGCAGCGCACAGGAGCCCCAGAATAATCAGAACGCAAGCCGCAGCGGCAGCCGCCGCAATGACCGCAGCGAGCAGCGCGCTGTTCAGAGCAACAATGCCCGCCCTGCCCGTAACGAGCGCGGCAGCGCAGGCAATCAGAACCGCACCGGCAGCGCACCCCGCGCTCCCAAGGCCGAGCCTGCCCGCCGTGGCCGCAATGCTGCCGCCCGGGACGAGGACCCGGGGCTGATGCTCATCAGCCGCCGCCCGCCCCAGCAGAAGTACACCAGCTTTGAGGAGTATATGGACGCCCACGGCGGTGCCACCGCACCCATTGAGGACCACAGCGAAGAAGTATGAGCCGGAACGAAGCCTTTACCCCGTGGCGGTGCCCCCTGTGCGGCGGCGTACTGCAAGGGGAAACCGACCTGAAATGTGAAAAAGGCCACTGCTTTGACCGCGCCCGGGAGGGCTACTGGCACCTTTTGCCGGTGCAGAGTATGCGCACCAAAGCCCCCGGGGACAGCAAGGAGATGGTTGCCGCCCGCCGCGCCTTCCTGAACGCCGGATATTACGGCATCTTCGGGCAGGCGCTGGGGGAGCTGTGCCTTGCCCACGGCGTACCCGCCGCCCCGGATGCTCCGCTGCATCTGCTGGATGCGGGCTGCGGCGAGGGCTGGTACGACCGCTGCATCGCGCAGCAGTTCGCGGCGGCGGAAAAACCGTTGCAGCTGGCGGGGTTCGATATCGCAAAGCCCGCCGTGCGCTTGGCTGCAAAAGCGCTGCCCACAGCGCAGTATGCAGTGGCGTCCAGCTTCAGCCAGCCGGTACGCACCGGCTGGGCAGATGTGCTGCTGAACTGCTTTTCGCCCTTTGCGCAGGAGGAGTTCAGCCGGGTGCTGCGCCCGGGCGGGCGCATGATCTACGTTGTGCCGGGGGCAGAGCATCTGTACCAGATGAAGGCCGTGCTCTACGAAAAGCCCTACAAAAACCTGGTGCAGCAGGTGGAGTACCCGGGCTTTTGCGCCATCGACGAGCGGGAGGTGCAGGGAACCATCACCGTGCCCGCCGCCCAGCTGGAAGCGCTGTTTGCCATGACCCCCTACTACTGGAAAACGCCCCGCGACGGTGCTGCCCGCCTTGCGGCTCTGCCGCAGCTCACCACAACCATCGCCTTCCGCTTTCTGGTGTTTGAAAAGCTGTAATAATACAAAAAAAGGACTGCCGTGCAGAGTGCATGGCAGTCCTTTTTTGTGCCCATTCTCATGCTTGTTGATTTTCACAAGAACTGGCATACTAATATATCAATTTCGCACAAAAACAACAAAATCTATTTACAAGCGCATTGTATTGTGGTACGATTTGTGCGGATTTCGATGGCATGATACACTGGAATGTCTATCGGGCCCGGCAGCAGGGCGTTTGCTGCACAGCTTTGGGCGGCTTTGCTCTGTACAAATGAGCCGTCTGCATTTAAAAGGAGAAATGATGATGAACAGAAGAGACTTTATGAAGCTTTCCGCCGCTTCTGCTGTGACCATGGGCGCAGTGGCTGGCATGGCGCCCGCATCCTTTGCTGAAAACGCTGGCGTGCACACCGATGCTGAGGTGCAGGCCATGGTGGCAGAGGAACTCCGCCTCTCCCGCGAGGTAGCCTTTTATCCGGCTGCTTTCCGGGGCGATTTTGACAAGTTCTATGTGCTGTTCCACAAGCTGTCCCGTGCTCAGTACGAGAAGGTGGACGGTGCAGCTGTGCCCGGCATCAACGCTTCTCACTACGATATGTGTGTTGCCCTGACCAATGCCCGCAAGGCGCTGCGCCAGATCAAGGACCCCAAGAGCACCGTTTGGGAAATTTGGGGAGATCAGATGGCCGTGGAATCTCCGCTGCCCACCAACTGGGAAAATTGCTACGATAACGAGGGCTTCCGTCCCTTCCTGAACCCGTACCTGCTGCGAGATCAGGGCAAGGTGAAGGGCAACGTGATCATTATTGCAGGCGGCGGCAGCACCCACCGCAACAACGTGGTGGAAGGCTACCCTGTGGCCGAGTTCTTCAACAAGAACGGCTACAACGCCTTTGTGCTGCAGCGCCGCGTCAACCCTTATGCCGCTGTGGATCAGCAGCTGGATCTGGCACGCGCTATCCGCTACATCCGCCACAACGCCTCTGAAAAACACATCGGCAAGACCGATATCATGATCGCTGTGGGCTTCTCTGCCGGCGGCATGAATGTGATGCAGGTGGTGGCCAACCAGTTCGGCACTACGAATACCCCGGATAAGGTCTATCCCAGCTACGTCTGCGATGCTGTGGACTATGAGAGCGCTGACCTGAACGTGGCAATCCCCATCTACGGCCTGTTCGTCACTGGTCTGAACTTCACGAAGAACCCCAACCTGCCTCCGGTCTTTGGTGTTGTGGGTCAGAAAGATGGCCTGAGTGCGATGATGCTGCCCTCTCTGCCGGAGTGCGCGGATATCTTCAAGGATTTCAGCTTCTATCTGGCACCCGATGCGCCCCACGGTGTGGGCTTGGGCACTGGCACCAAGGGCTATGTGGATTACTACACCCAGATCGCCCAGTGGCCGGATATGGCTGTCAACTTCATCGAGAGCCGTCTGGGGCTGATGGAAAAGAAGATCGACATGGACTCCGTGGGCTTTGCATGGTAAGCTGTCCTGACAGAAGTTCCTGAAAAAACAATGACCCGCCGCACCTCCTTCAGTGCGGCGGGTCGTTGTTTATAAAAATGGTTATGTATGATACTCCATCCATTTGCCCTTCCATGCGTACAGGATCATGAGCAATGCGCCCAGACCCCAGCTGACGGGGTAGAGGATGAACACGCCCTCGATGCCGGAGAAGAAGGGCAGCAGAAACTGGATCCATACCACACGGAACAGGCACAGCGAGACCAGCAGTACCACCATGGGCGGGATGCTGGCACCGGTGCCGCGCACGGCACCGGCAAGGCCGTGCAGGATGCTGAGCAGGAAGTAGAACGGGCAGAACCACTGCATGGCCAGCTTGCCGTAGGTGACCACGGCCTCGTCGGCGGTGAACAGGTGCAGAATGGCATCCTGCCCGGCCAGCAGGGCAGCGCCGGTGCAAAGGGTGTAGATGACCCCGATGGCAAGGGTGACCCACACCGAGCGCTTTACCCGGTCCAGACGCCCCGCACCGTAGTTCTGCCCCACAAAGGTGGTGGCAGCCATGCTGATGCTGCTGACTGGCAGAATGTTGAAGCCATCGATCTTCATATAGGCTGCAAAGCCCGCCATGGCGGCGGCGCCGTAGCTGTTCACGCTGGCCTGTACCAGCACGTTGGAAAAGGAGATGACCATATTCTGGATGCCGGTGGGCAGACCCACCCGGATGATGCGGCCTGCCATTTTGCGGTGCAGCCGGATGGCAGAAAGCTCCACCCGGCAGGCGTCCTCACTTTTCATCAGAAAGCGCAGGCTCAGCACGCAGGATACCAGCTGGCTCAGGTCTGTGGCGATGGCAGCGCCTGCCACCCCCATCCGCAGCCCCACGATGAACACAAGGTCCAGCACGATGTTGGTCACCGACGCCCATGCCAGATATATCAGCGAGCGCCGGGAGTTGCCGGCGGCATTCAGGATGCCGGCGGTCATGTTATACACCACGCTGAACAGCACCCCGCCAAAGTAGATGCGGATATAGGTCACGGCGTCCGCCAGCACCTCGGCGGGGGTGTTCATGGCTACCAGCAAAGCGCGCCCGCAGGCAACGCCGCCCACGGTCAGCAAAAGCCCCATGACCACTGCAATAGCAAGGGAGGTGTGTACCGCCTCGCGGGTCTCCTTGTGGTCGCCCGCGCCCAGATACTGCGAGACCACCACGCCCGCACCTACGGCCAGTCCTTGACTGAAGCCGATGAGCAGATAGATGGGCGAACCACTGGAGCCCACAGCGGCAAGGGCGTTGCTGCCCACAAAATTGCCCACGATGATGCTGTCGGCGGTGTTGTACATCTGCTGCAGCAGGTTGCCGAAGATCAGCGGCAGGGCAAACAGCAGGATATTCTTTGTAATGGGTCCTTGGGTCAGACTGTGCTGCATGGGGATTATTTTCTCCTATTCCTATCTCAGACATTTCAGCAGAATTTTGCGCGGTATTCCTTGGGTGTGCAGTGCTTGATCTCCCGGAAGGTCTTGATGAAGTAGCTGCCATCTGCAAAGCCGCACTCCATCCC
>OMBX01001026.1_pt1 | contig 11460 bp, 7 predicted proteins | sample 1644931 | NCBI WGS metagenome assembly OMBX01 (sample SAMEA103958165, study PRJEB25191) | human gut metagenome | biome: human-associated habitat [ENVO:00009003]; feature: intestine environment [ENVO:2100002]; material: feces | place: Germany | collected 2013/2015
GCCATGTGGATCTGGAACGACTACCTGCTGCCGTACCTGACGCTCGACCTGGGCAAGTACAAGACCATTTCCGTGGCGGTGCAGTATCTGAAGGGCGGTTATGGTTCCGTGGATATGGGCGCCATGATGGCATGCCTAGTTATGGCCATCATCCCGATCATCATCTTCTACCTGATCTGCCAGAAGTACATCGTGAAGGGTGTTATGGCTGGCGCGGTGAAGGGCTGATTTTCACCCAGAAAAATTTAAGGGACTGATGCGAATCAGTCCCTTTTTTCGTGCCTAATTACTTGCTGATGTACTTGCGGAAGACATGCTCGAGAATCGGCGAATGCAGCATCAGCATGGTGCCGTAGCCGAGCACGAGCAGCAGGAACAGGCCCTGCGGCATGTAGAACCAGCTGGCCACGAGCAGCGCGACGTACACCGCGTCGATCGCAACCAATGCCAACGTGTGGCCGATGTTGCTCACGCCGAACACAAAAGCGTTGCCAAGCGTGCGCCAGAACGAGTTCTCGAACCGCGCCTGCAACGCCCACACCCATTCGAAACCGATGAGCCACACAATCGTCAACGCGAATTTCGGAATGAGCAGCGGCGTGATCTGCAGCACGATCCACGAGTAGACGCACAGCGTGCCGGTCGTGCCGAAAATCAGCCAATAGCCGGTCGATTCCGCAAAATTCGAACGGAACGCCTTGAAATAATTGCGCGTCGCCGTGCCTTCGCCGGACAGCGTGCGACGGACGGCGTCGTGGCCGGCGGTCAGTGCCGCGCCGATCGTGATGATCGGAATGCTGGTGACGAGCATCAGAATGTTGATCCAGATCGCGTCGACGGCGTCGCTCAGGCCGCGCATAAAGCCGGAATCGGGGGAGAGGAACTTCATAATCGCCTTTCGTATGGCATCCGTTGGCAACGTATGCAAGTCGAATCTTCCGCGATTCTACTCGATACAGCTGGAGTATGCACATTTTCGTCAAACGTTTGATGTGCTGCAATGATTAAGTTTTCATTAGCGTTTCGCTTTGCTTGATGTTATCGTTTTCATGTAGCGGAGACAGTGCTCCGCATCCGATGGACTACGACAAAAGGGGTTATGGTGACAGCAAACAACATGCGTGACGATTGGTGGAAGCAAGCCGTCGTCTACCAGATCTACCCGCGCAGCTTCAAAGACGTGAACGGCGACGGGTTGGGAGACATCGCCGGTGTCACCGAGAAAATGGATTACCTGAAGAATCTCGGCATCGACGCGATTTGGCTGAGCCCGTTCTACCCGTCCGACCTGGCCGATGGCGGCTACGACGTGATCGACTACCGCAACGTGGACCCGCGCCTCGGCACCATGGCCGATTTCGACGCGATGGCCGCCGCCGCGCATGAAGCCGGCATCAAGGTGATCGTCGACATCGTGCCGAACCACACGTCCAACAAGCACAAGATGTTCATCGAGGCGCTCGCCGCCGGCCGCGGTTCGGCCGCACGCGACCGCTACATCTTCCGCGAAGGCCGCGGCGAGCACGGCGAGCTGCCGCCGAACGACTGGCAGTCGCTGTTCGGCGGCCCGGCGTGGCAGCAGGTCGACGACGGCCAGTGGTACCTGCACATGTTCGCCAAGGAGCAGCCGGATTTGAATTGGAAGAATCCGGACGTGCACGAGGAATTCAAGAAAACGTTGAGATTCTGGTCCGACCACGGCACCGACGGCTTCCGCATCGACGTGGCGCACGGCTTGGCCAAGGACCTCGATTCCGTGCCGCTGGCCGACATGGATCCGGCCGCGGTGCAGCATGTGCTGCCGGCGGACGGCGCGTTCAGCCCGCTGTGGGACCGTCCGGAAGTGCACGACATCTACCGCGAATGGCGTCAGGTGTTCAACGAGTACAATCCGCCGCGTTTCGCCGTCGGCGAGGCGTGGGTGAAGGCCGAATCGCAGCATCTGTACGCGTCCACCGACGAGCTCGGCCAGGTGTTCAATTTCGAGTTCGCCGAAGCCAACTGGTTCGCCGACGAGTTCCGTACGGCCATTGCTGACGGCTTGCGCGCCGCCGAGGAAACGCACGGTTCCACCACGACGTGGGTTATGAACAACCACGATGTGCCGCGCAGTCCGTCGCGTTTCGGTCTGCCGCAGGTGAAGGACGCTCCGTACCACCAGCTGGCGCACGATTGGCTGTTGCGTGACGGAGAGACCTACCGCGAGAATCGTGAGCTCGGCACCCGTCGCGCCCGCGCAGCCGCGCTGATGGAACTGGGCCTGCCGGGTTCCGCCTACGTGTATCAGGGCGAGGAACTGGGCCTGTTCGAAGTGGCGAACATTCCGTGGGATCGTCTTGAGGATCCGACGCCGTTCAACACCCGTCGCAACTTCACCGACAAGGGTCGTGACGGCTGCCGTGCACCGATGCCGTGGAAGGCTGCCGATTGCGGCGAACCGGCTTCGTGGAGCCCGGACTTCATCACCGGCGGCACGTTCGGTTTCGGTCCGGAGCAGGGCGATTCCGCCGACGCGCACCTGCCGCAGCCGGCCTGGTTCAAGGATTTCGCGGCCGACGTCGAGGCCGATGACAACGGTTCCATGCTGCACTTGTACCGCAAGCTGTTGCAGTTGCGACAGACGGTGCTGACGGCGACCGGAGACACGTCCGCCGACCTGCTGGACATGGGCGATACGGTGGTCGCCTACTCGCGTCCGGCCACGGAAGGCCGTCGATTCCTGTCCGTCACCAATTTCGGCGACGAGCCGATCGCCCTGCCGGACGATGCGGTCGCCATCGCAAATTCCGTGCCGTTGACGGACGACGGCAAGCTGGATAGCGACGCCTCCGTCTGGCTGCTGCTGGGCTGATCGACCGCTGAACCTGGCCGTTGCACTGCTGGCTGAGGTTGCGATTGTTCTCAGGCGGCCTAACCGCTCCCAAATCGCCTTGCATATATGAAAAATTCCGGCCCTCCACAAGGAGGACCGGAATTTTGGTTTGTAAGGAAAGGGGGATGGTAGGTCTAAACGCTACTTCTCGCCGTTCATGATGGCGGCAAGCGATTGCACGCGCGGCAGATCGAACACCTCATCGGTGTGCATCACCTTGAGGTCCGGGCCTGCCAGCGGCACACGCCAGTTGGAGTATTCACTGGACGTGCCCGGCTGGTTCTGCGTGCGCGTCTCGCCCACGCCATCCACCAGCGCGGCCTGCAGCAGCACGGACGGCGACTTGAGCAGCATCTTGTGCATCGCCTCGACGATTTCCTGGATGTGGCCTTCCACATCGCCCGCCACTTCCGGCGTGATCAGGCCGGACTCCACGAGACGGTCCATCATCGCGTCGCGTTCGGCGGTGGCGGAAGCCTGGAACTCCTCGACCGGGCCGGACAGCAGGTGCAGCTGTTCGCGCAGCTTGACGTGCTCGAACTGCAGGTAGCCGGCGGTCGGCGGCAGGTCGTGCGTGGTGACGGAAGCCAGCGCGTACTTGCGGTACGTGGACGGATCGGCGTACGGGTCGCCGGCGTTGGGGGAGTCGTCCACGCGGGCGAACCATTCCACCATGCAGCCCAGCAGGCCGTGCTCGCCGAGTACCGTGCGTACGTAATCAGGCACGGTGCCCAGATCCTCGCCGACCACCAAACCGTTCACGCGGGACGCTTCAATGGTCAGGATCGCGATCATCGCCTCATAGTCGTACGTAACGTACGCGCCACCGCGCGCGCCTTCGCCCTGCGGAATCCACCACAGACGGAATAGGCCGAGTACATGGTCGATGCGCACCGCGCCCGCGTGCGAGAACATGTTGTGCACCATCTCGCGGTACACGCCATAACCAGTTTTGGCCAGATAATTCGGATTGAACGGCGGCTGGCCCCAATCCTGACCCTGCTGGTTGTAGAAGTCCGGTGGGCAGCCCACGGTTACGCTGCCTACTGCGAAACGTTCCGGATTCCACCACACGTCCGCGCCGAGCGAGTGCACGCCCACGGCCATATCCTGCATGAGGCCGAGTGCCATACCGCTGTCACGGGCGGCGTTCTGCGCGGCTGTCACCTGCTCGTCGGCGATCCACTGCAGCCAGTATTCGAAATCGACCATATCGGCGTGCTCGCGCATGAGCTCCACCACTTCAGGCGAATCGCGGTTCGTGTCCTTGAACCACGTGCCTTCCCACGGCGCGCCCCACACCTGGAACGCCACCGACCATGCGGCGAACGCGCGCAGATCCGGACCCGCGGCCTCCTTGAACGCGTCGAACGCGGCCTGACGCTCGACGGAACGCGGCACGTTGTACACAAGCTGCAGCGCCTGGCGCTTGTGCCACCAAGCGGAATTGATGTCGAGCGGCTCGATACTGTCGTTGGCTGGCGAGACTTCCGCGTGCAGACGCGCCACTTCGGCCTGGTCCGCCTCGTTGAGTTCCGCATATTCAGCGATATCCTGCGGACGGATGTACGTCACATTGAGAAAACGACGCGATTCGGGAAGATACGGCGACGGCTCCAGCGGCGGCACCGGCGCGGTGGCGTGAATCGGGTTGATAAGCATGAAATCGGCATGCGATTTCGTTGCCGCGTCGGACAGCAGCAGCTTCAGATCGCCATAGTCGCCTACGCCCCAGGATTCAGCGGAACGGATGGAATACATCTGTGCCATCCAGCCCCAACGTTGCTTTTCCGCTACTGCTGGCGGCAGTTCGATGCGTGCCGGTGCGCAGATCAGCGCGGCTTCGGCGTGCAGCGGGCCGGCATCGACGGCCAGCGTGTGGTAGCCGGCGGGAATATCGTCCGGCAGCGTCAGTTGCAGCGAGCCGTCATCTGCGTTCGAGCCCGTCAGATACGCGGTCAGATCGCCCGCATATTCCGTGCCGTCTTCCAACGTCAGCTTCAGCGCCACGTCGTTTCCTTTCGCGCGGATTGGCGTGACGGCTTCCTTGCCGATGAACTTCACGACGGTCGGCTCAACAAGTGTGTCTGCGATGCGCTGCTGGGTCGCCGCATAGGAGGCGGTGATCGCTTCGTCGCTGGATGCGTCCACGCCGAGTGCGGCCAATACGGAGACGAGCACTTCGTCGCGGATTTCCACATAGGTGCCGAGCTGGTCGATATACGACGTGGAAATGCCATTGAGCTTGGCGAGCTGGATAAGAGGCCGTGCGATGCGTTCTGCGCTTTCGGTCTGCTGGGTCTGTGTCATAGGTCCCTTCTTTCCGCGCCGTTTGTGACGGCTGACATGCTACATTGCTTGCGATTGCCGCAGCTTCGATGCTGGTGGCATTCGCACCAAAGATAACTATATCACGGTATGATATCGTTTTCAAAGCGTGTTTTGCGGTAAGAGAGTGTTGCTATATTGCGATTTTGCTCTAATTTCAGGAATATAGATAACCGGAATTGTTTTTCCATATTGACTATCGTTTGCAATACGAAGGCGCAGCGCTCCGCATTGCAAACGATTATTCCAACGGGGCATTGCTCGTCTGCTACTCGGCTTCGAGAATTGCAAAGCTTTGCAGACCTAGACGCAGCGAAGTGCCGCTAATTTCGTTTTCGCCGATGCTGAAAATCGTCCGATAACTACCATCTGGTAACTGCAAAGCTTTGCAATCGCGGCTTGGATTGACGGCTATGATCAGCTTCTGCAGGTGGGTGGAACGCTCGAAAACGAACACTCTATCGCGTTCGATTGCATGGAACGTAGCCCCCGACCGCAAGGCGTCGCATTCCCTCTTGACGTGGAGTATGGAGCGCACCGTATGCCACAGTGATTCGGCGTCGGCCTGCTGTGCGGCGACGGTCGGGGCGTCAGCGGACGGGTCGGCGGGCAGGTAGCTGCCACCGGTCACATCGCCAGCCCGAGTGTCCGATTCTGCAGAATCGGACACGTGAAGTGCTCCGGATGCGTCGTTCGCACCCCACTGCATCGGTGTGCGCGAACCGGTGCGCACGTAGCCGCCTTCTTTGCCGGGCAGTGCGCGGTATCGCATGCCGATTTCGTCGCCGTAATACAGGAACGGCACGCCCGGCATCGCGAACAGCGTGCAGTATGCCAGGGCGATTTCGCGCTGCGACAGTCGCGGCGCCACGCGTGCGATGTCGTGGTTGCAGGTGATGAAATTAAAATTTCCGTCGGCCGTTTCCGCTTCGCGCAGACGCGGCTCGTACTCGTCCAGGAATTCGCTGATCGGCGTGCCGGAATCGGCGTTGAAATAGCTCTTGTCGCCCTTGCGGCTCAACGGGTCGTCCACGTTGCGCAACAGCATGTTGTAGCCGTTGGGAACGCCGTCCCAACGCCAATCGAGATAGAAATCCATGTCGAAGCCGGCGGCCATCGACTCCTCTGGCCGTCCCCGTTCCGAAACGAACGCGGCTTCGGGGAAGGCCGGGCGGATCCGGGCGAACATGTACTGCCAGGTGCGGATGGTGTAAGGCTTGCCCTCATCGTCCTTTTTGACGAGGCTGTCGGCCATATCCACGCGGAAGCCGTCTGCGCCACGGGAAAGCCAGAACCGCATGACGTCCACCATCGCGTCGCAAGTGGCCTTCGCGTCCGGACCAAGGGCTGGCTTCTGCCAGCTACGTTCGAGGTGCGCGAAACCGTAGTTGAGCGCCGGCTGGCATTTGAAGAAGTTCAAGATGTAGGTACCGTTGCGGGGCGATTCGCCGCCGATGAATGGCAGTCCGTCGCCACCGGAGATCCATGAGTCTGTCCAGATGTAGCGGTCGGAATAATTGTTTCGTTCGACCTTGCAACTGCGGTGGAACCACTCGTGTTCCTCGCTGGTGTGGCCTGGCACGAGATCGAGGATCACGTGCATGTCGCGCCGGTGGGCGGCGTCGAACAACGCAATGAGATCGTCGTTGGTGCCGTAGCGTGATGCCACCTTTTTGTAGTCGCGCACGTCGTAGCCGGCGTCTTTGAATGGCGAGTCGAAACAGGGATTGAGCCAGATCGCGTTGCATCCGAGATCCTTGATGTAGTCCAGTTTTAAAGTGATTCCGGGGATGTCTCCGATGCCGTCGCCATTGGAGTCGACGAAGGACTGTGGATAGATTTCATAAAAAATTGCGTCGGCAAGCCATTTGGGGTGGGGGTGTTTCGCGGGGGGAAGCATGAGGGTGTGTCTCCTTGATATTTCGCGGTTTGCGGTGTTTCTTTGAAACAATCATAGCGCTGAATTGCAAACGTTGGCAGAAACGTGCTACACTAACAATCACTGATACATTTTTGGTGGCCCCAGTGTTGTTGGTAATCATCCAAGAACGATGATGTGAACGTATGCAGGGTTTTGGTCCGTACCATTTAACCGGAGATGTTGAGGAACACAAGGTTATGTGAGGAAAGGAAGATCAATGAAGATCGATTGGAAGAAGGCAATCGGACTTACTGCTGCCGTTTCTATGCTGGTTCCGCTCGCTGCGTGCGGTGGCTCCTCCGACGGTGGCGATAAGAACGCTTCCGGCTCCACCGAGGCCGTCACGCTGAGCGTGTGGGCCCCGCAGGAAGACCAGGCCAAGGACACCAACTGGCTGGGCAAGGTCGAAGAGAACTTCGCCAAGGCGCATCCGGAATACAATATCACGTGGAAGAATGACGTGGTCTCTGAAGGCGATGCTTCCAAGCAGGTCAGCACTGATCCGTCCGCGGCGGCCGATGTCTATATGTTCGCTTCCGATCAGTTGGGTGTTCTAATGGACGCCAAGGCCATTGGCCAGCTGGGCACCGACGCTGAGAAGCAGGTGAAGGAACAGAACGGCGACCTCGAAGTCAACTCCGTCACCGGCACCGATGGCAAGCTCTATGGCGTGCCGTACACCGACAACACGTGGTTCATGTACTACAACAAGTCCAAGATCACCGAGGATGAGGCCAAGGACTTCGATACCATCCTTTCCAAGGCCAAGGTCGCGTTCTCCCTGCAGAATTCTTGGTACATCAACGGCTTCTATGATGGCCTGAGCCTGTTCGGCGAGAAGGGCAATGATGCTGACGCAGGCATGGTCTTCCCGAAGGACGGCGCCGATATCACCTCTTATCTGGTTGATGTGGTCGCCAACCCGAACTTCTCCAACGACGATGGCGCTTCCGGCCTCGCAGCCATCAAGGATGGCTCCGCCGACGTGCTGTTCTCCGGTACCTGGTCCGCTAAGGACGTGAAGGAGGCCCTGGGTGACAACTACGCCGCCACCTCTCTGCCGACCTTCACCGTGAACGGCCAGAAGAAGCAGATGAAGTCCTTCGCCGCCACCAAGGCCGCTGCTTACAACCCGAACGCCAAGAACCCGAAGGCCGCCGCTCAGTTCGCGGCTTACCTCGGCTCCACCGAAGCTCAGAAGCTGCACTACGAGATGCGCGCCATCCCGCCGACCGACAAGTCCCTGTCCGACCTGACCACCGACGACATCGCAGCCAAGGCCCAGGCCGACACCATGGCCAACACCGCCCTCCTGCAGTCCGGTCTGTCTGGCATGAACGATTGGTGGACTCCGGCCGAAACCTTCGGCAAGGCCCTGGTCAACAAGGAAATCACCAAGGACAACGCTGCCGCCAAGTACCAGGATTGGGTCAAGCAGGCCGGTGGCAAGATCGCTGAGTGAAATCAGTAATTCTAAAAATCCAATAACTGAAGAATGCAGGTGGTTGGCACTGCCAAATCCCCCCAGCCATCCTGCAGCTTTGAGAGATGCTTCGAGTCGCGGTGTCTCTCTCCACTTTGCATAGTGGCTCACTCCTCCTCCGAGCTTTGCATTCCCGGGCAAGGTTTTTAAATTCTCCTTCCCCTTGTCCGGGAGCAAAGCTTTTTTTATCTTTCAATATCCATATGAGAGGGCAGTCGAAATGACAGCAACAACTCTTTCCCCGCGGGAGATGAAGCACCTTCGGAAGCAGGGTGCTGATTATGTTTCTCCGTCGCCTTACACGGTAAGGGCGGCGTTCCGGCGTGGTGACCTGTTCACTAAGCTTTCCGCAGTGGTGTTTGGTCTTGGCGATATCGTGCGCAAGCAGTATGTCAAGGGCATTGCCATGCTGGCGCTGGAAATCGCATACTTCGTGTTCATGGCAATCAATGGCGTGGACTATCTTTCCAAGTTGCCGACCTTGGGCACCAATGCAGGCGGCAAGAAGCTGGTCGACGGCTTCTGGGTCTACACCGAACCTGACCGTTCCGTGGTCATCCTGTTGTACGGTGTCGCCACTCTGGTTATCACCGCTGCCTTCATCGGCCTGTGGGTCATGTCCGTGCGCTCTGCATACAAGTCCCAGGTGCTGCTCGAGGAGAACGGCAAGGCTCCGAGCTTCATGGACGATGTCCGCGAGCTGCTCGATGCCAAGGCGCACGTTCTGCTGATGTTCCTGCCCACGCTGGGCATCGCCGTGTTCACCGTGCTGCCGTTGATCTTCATGATTTCAATGGCATTCACCAGCTATGACCACAAGCACCTCGTGCTGTTCCACTGGGTCGGCTTTGAGAACTTCGCCAAGGTTTTCTCCAACAGCGGCGGCACCGTTAACGCCGTACTGTTCGGACGTGTGCTGGTGTGGACATTGGTCTGGGCCTTCTTCGCCACTTTCCTGAACTTCTTCTTCGGCATGTTCGTGGCCATGATCATCAACCGCAAGACCACCCACTTCAAGGGTTTCTGGCGCGCATGCTTCTCCATGCCCATCGCCGTGCCGCAGTTCGTGTCCCTGTTGGTCATGCACACCATGCTCCAGCCGCAGGGCGCGGTGAACCGCATGCTGCAGACGTGGGGTTGGATCGATAGTCCGCTGCCGTTCTTCACCAACGCCACTTGGGCCCGTGTCACCGTAATCGTCATCAACCTCAACCTGTGGGTCGGTATTCCGTACACCATCATGCAGATCACTGGTATTCTGCAGAACATTCCGGCCGATCAGTATGAGGCGGCGAAGATCGACGGTGCCAACTGGTGGCAGATCTTTACTAAGATCACCATGCCGTACATTATCTTCGTGCTCACCCCGTATCTGATCACCACCTTCACGGGCAATGTGAACAACTTCAACGTCATTTATCTGCTGTCCGGCGGCGATCCTACGCCATTGGGTGATTCCGCAGGCTCCACTGATTTGCTTATCACCTGGCTGTACAAGCTGACCGTGGACAAGCAGGATTACAATCTCGGTGCCGTGATCGGCATCATGACCTTCGTCGTGTTGGCCATCGTTTCGCTGATCACCTACCGCAATTCCGGCTCCTATAAGAATGAGGAGGCATTCCGATGAGCAACAAGCATTCCGCAACCAAAGTGGAAAGCCACGGCCTTCTGCACGACCAGAAGATCCGCCGTATCACCGGCGACGTGTTCGCCCACTTGTTCCTGGCCATTCTGGCCGTCATCTGGCTCGTCCCAATCGTATGGGTGTTCGCGGAGTCGTTCAATAAGAACACCGCCCCGTACACCAGCTCCTTTTTCCCGAAGGAGTGGACTCTGGACAACTATAGGGTGCTGTTCACCGACCGCAACGTGTTGGACTTCCCGAAGATGTTCGGCACCACGTTCATCATCGCCTGCTTCACCTGTGCGATTTCTCTGATCTTCGTGCTCTCCGTGGCGTACTGCATGAGCCGTATGCGTTTCCGTGTGCGCAAGACTTTCATGAACGTTGTGCTGATTCTTGGCATGTTCCCGGGTATCATGGCCGTCACCGCCATCTACTTCATCTTGAAGGCCTTGGGCCTGTCAAGCGGCACCATGACTACCGTGGCGTTGATTCTCGTGTACTCCGCCGGTTCCGGCGCTGGCTTCTACGTGATGAAGGGCTATATGGACACCATTCCGACCTCGCTGGACGAAACCGCCCTGCTCGACGGTTGCACCCGTTTCCAGGTGTTCCATAAGATCATCATCCCGATCTGCAAGCCCATGATCGTCTACCAGGCCATCATCGGCTTCCTGACCCCGTGGCTCGACTTTGTCATGGCCAAGGTGATCTGCCGTACGCAATCCAACTACACCGTGGCATTGGGCCTGTGGCTCATGCTGCAGAAGGAATATATCCAGAACTGGTTTGCCCGCTTCGCCGCGGCCGCGGTCGTGATCTCCGTTCCGATCGCCATCCTGTTCATTGTGATGCAGCGCTTCTATCAGGAGTCCATGTCGGGCTCCGTGAAGGGCTGACGGAAAGGTAACGCAATAATGACGCTCGTAGACAACTTTGCACAGCCGAACACGAGCGTCGCCGAACCGTTCCCGCTTTGTTTGGAACGGCCTCTGGGTGCCGTGGTTGCTCAATCCGGCACCCAGTTCGCTCTCTGGGCTCCTTCCGCACAAAAGGTGACCCTGAGACTGTTCTCGCGTGGCTCCATGGGGGAAAGCGGCGACGCTCTGATTGGACAGTACATGATGCGTCCGGAATCCGACGGTTCCTGGACGTATGATTTCGCCGCCATCACGCACGGCGTGTATTACGACTTTTTGATCGAACGCGATTGCGGTTCCGTCGACCGC